>Ga0190352_1000047_pt1 | contig 33498 bp, 31 predicted proteins | sample 4872131011_MG_FD_161682 | JGI IMG/M metagenome (GOLD analysis project Ga0190352, IMG submission 161682) | Hydrothermal vent microbial mat bacterial communities from Southern Trench, Guaymas Basin, Mexico - 4872-13-10-11_MG | ecosystem: Environmental > Aquatic > Marine > Hydrothermal vents >...
TTTATTTTTGTTACTTCAAGGTTTGGCTTTATGTTTTTCTACATATTCGAGGAAGAAGGCAAGGATGGTAAAAATCATCAGGCCCAGTATCCCGGCAATCAGGACATTGAGCTTTTTTCTGGGAGAGACTGGATAGAGGGAGGATGTTGGCTCTTTAATCAACTGGGCATAGTCAATCCTACCCTTTTTTTCTTTTAAAAGACCTATCTGGTCTTTGACGTTTTCTATTTCGTTTTTTATCTTTTGAATTTCATTTTTAATTTCATCGATTTGAGCTTTAATAGTGTTTATTTCTGTTCTATGTTTTTCGATTTGAGTATCCATTTGTTTGATTTCTTCATTTTTTGTTTTTATAAGAAGGCTTAGATTTTCTTGGGCAATTTTTTCAGTGCTCAATTTTTCATCAAGAGTGTTGTAATATCTTAGATTATTCTGGACCTCGTTTGAGTAGAGAAGAAGGCTTAGGGCTTCACCCCCCTCTTTTTTTTCTGCAAGGGCCTTTCTCTGGTCATTTTCTAATTCATCTATTCTCTTTTTAACTGCTTTCATTTCCTCTAATATGCTAGTTATTCGGGCTTTTGATATTATGAGCTTTTTTTCTATTGATTGTATTTCTTGAGTAAGTTTTGTTTTTTCTATTTCTTTTGATTTAATGTCTATTTCTTTTGATTTAATTTCGTTTTCTTTAATCTTTATTTCATTTAGTCTATCCTTAATAAGCAGTTCTTTATGTTTTATCAAATTTTCATTGATTGATATTTTGGTGTCCACTCCTTTGATTTCAACATCAATTTTTTTATCTAAATCTCTTTTTAAATGGTTAAAAAGAGAGGTTAAAATTAGTTTTGCTTTTTGGACATCCTGTTCTTTTAAGGAAATTCTGACAAGGTTAGTGTCTCTTAAGTTTTCTGCTTTCAGTTTGGGGAAGCTAGTTAGATTGAGGTTTAATTCAGCAGCGATGAGATGATTGTAAGAGGCCTGGTTAATCTGGCCTGCAATTTGTTTGGGATCAACCACCACTACTTCTTCAAATTGGCCCTGTTCAGTCTGGACGAGGAATTTACTGGGTTGGATAATGGCATCAACTTCCCATTTAGGGGGAAGAAGGAAGCTTATCACGCCAGCAGCAATTACACAGAAGAGAGTGGGAAGAATAATTAACCATTTTCTCTTCCAGAAAACATTCAAATAATCCATCAATTCAATTTCATCTTCATAGTTATCCATTACATCCTCGCTTTTAGACTGAATTATTCATAAAAACTGCCGATACCAAAATACAATTTCAATAATATCAGCTAGTTATAAGCATTCTTCATAAAATTGGCTGAATAATTTTGATTTGTTAATATCTATGTAAAATTCCGAATAAAACATCGGCATTTTTTATGAATAATACAGGTTAGTCATTTAAAGTACAATACTCTACCTATAATTTCAAGCGAAATGTTTTCTGCATGCAGTGTTTTTGGTGAGGTTGCCGCGCTCCCTGCGGCCGCTCGCAATGACATTTTTATTATTTTGAAAATAGAATTTTCATTATTTGATATAGTGAGTGTAAATTCATTTATGACAAATTATTCGAGAAAGGTGCAGCTTAGTTTATAGTTTTTGTAATCGTCAATAGGGAGGCGGCCCACCTTCTGCCAGTTTCCTTCAGGCAGGAAGGTAGCCCGAGCAAAACAGGGTGACTTTCCTATTGTTTCTCTGAGTTCGTTCTCCCAGAAGAAATGGATGGTAAAACTGTGATAGGTATTTGGTTTTAAGACGATGGTTTCTTTTATTATAGCCTCGGCCAGCGTCTCAAGTCGTTGTTTATTAATTTTGTCTTTGAGGCAGACCCAGTAAAATTTATGCAGAGGCGTGTAGCCAATAGATTCGGTTTTTAGTATATTGAATGAAATTCCTGTTTGAGATTCGATTTTTTTGACATCTACCTCGGTTCCTACTAAAGGAGGTGTTTTTAGTGTGGTTCCCTCTGCAGGATTTTTTTTACAGGATGGTAATAGTAAAATTAAGGGGAGAATAAAGAAAAACAAAGTAATCTTTAAATCTTTTTTATTCATGACCGCCCTCTCGCATTTTAATAAAGCTCCCTTTAAGGATTGTAGTTTAATTATCATAGAGAATAGCTCGTTGTCAAATTTTTAGTTTACATAGCTATGATCGGGTATTGTTTTTGGCTGTCTGTAGGGACCGTTTCCGAGCGGTCCGTTATCTAATTAGGCGGCCCGCTGAGGACAGCAGGCCCTACAGATTAAGTTATCATGGTTGGAACAGCAGTCCTTATAGTTCAAGCAATCCTGAATAAGGATAGCAGCGGTCCTAACCTATTGAATTAGTTACTTTTTATTGATTAATAGAGAGGAGATGTGTTAAATTTTTGAGTGGTGAAAATTAGGGTATTGAATAGAACGGAAGTAACAGATTGTATATATATCATAATTTAATGCAGATGAATATGAATCTCGCCAAAAAGGATGCGTTCTATTGAAAAGAGGAGAAAAAACCTTGAAAAAGTTAAAAAGGGGGACAGTCCCCCTTTTTGCTCTTTTTGTAGGCTTCTTTTTTTTAATAAATTTGTTGATTCCTAATGAGTATCTATTATCTCAAGAAACAGAACTTCGTCCTGGTGAAATAATGGTAATTGCTCATTATAAAGAGAAGATAAAAGAACGCCTTTTGGCCACTGGAAATGTGGAGATTCACTATAAAAATATTAAACTTTTAGCTGATAGGGTAGAACTCAATACTGAAACCAGAGATGTTTATGCTGAGGGCAATGTGGTTATTCAGATGCCGAATGAAGTGATGAGCGCCGAGAAAATTCATTTCAATCTCGACTCTTCCCAGGGTGAGCTCAAAAAAGTCTTCGGTATGGTTCAGCCCACTGTTTTTTATGAGGCAGAAATTCTTGAAAGGAAAGACATAAGTCTTTACAGTTTCCGCAAGGCAAAAATAACTTCCTGTACTCAGCCTGTGCCTCGCTGGAGCTTTTCCTGCTCCAGAGCTGATTTCAAGAAAGATGATTATATTAAAATGTGGAATACTGTCTTTTCCATAAGAAAAATTCCCATCTTTTATTTCCCTTATCTCAGGTATCCTTTAAATAGAGAAAGAGCCACGGGCTTTTTGATGCCTCAACTGGGTTATTCTGGGGTAAAGGGGATGGTTTATTCCCAGAGTTTTTATTGGGCTTTAAAAAGGAACATGGATGCAACTTTTAATTTTGATTATTTTTCAAGCCGAGGGATAGGAGGAGGACTCGAATATAGATATCTATTCTCGGCTGGAACAGGTGGAAATGTTAAATTTTATTATTTTAGATATAAACAAGATCAGGAGTACGAAAGTCCTGCCGCCAGTGCCTATCTTCTCCGGCTCAGCCACAATCAGCCTCTTCCCTTTAAATTTTCTTTAGTAGCCAACGTCAACCATCAGAGTTCTTTCAATTTTCTAAGAGAATTTGATAATAATTTCAAAAGAGCCCTTATCTTTAACCGTACCTCTCAAGTTTATCTTTCCAGGGCCTGGTCATATTTTAACTTCAATGCCCGGGTATCGAGATTTGAGACATATTTCGCTCAGATAAATAACTCTGTTATTAAATATTCTCTCCCTGAGATACGGTTCAGTTTATCTTCTTTAAAAATTTTTGATCCGCTTTATTTTCGCTTTTCTCTGTATTTTAATCACTGGCAATACGGATGGCACCAGCAATATCTAAATAATAATCAATTACATTCGCAAAGCTTATCAATAAGCCCGACTTTTAATGTTCCTTTCACCTCTATATCGTGGTTTACCTTGAACTCTTCTTTTTCGGCTAATTTCAATTACCACTTTCAGAGTTATGCTCCAAATGTTCGCTTAATAGTTGATGAGCCCTTATTAATCAAGAATTATATTAGCCATATTGAACTTGTTGGACCAGTCTTCAACAGGATATTCTATGATTCCCAAGGCTATCCTAAAGTTAAACATATTATTGAGCCATCTATTATTTACCATTATGAAAATCCGGTTAGTCCATCTTATATTAATAGGCTTATCATTGCTGGTTGGTATTATCGTAATCATTATATCCGCTATAGCCTGACCAACCGTATTCTAGTCAAGCAAAGGGGGATGCCTAGAGAAATTTTCACTTTGGGCCTTTCTCAAACATTTTCTCTAGATGCTGAAAATAGTCCAATGGCCAAATATGCAGTGGATGGGAAAATTCATGCATTTTCTGATATAAGTGGCTATCTGAGGTTCTATCCTTCCCGAAGATATACCCTTGATATGTCAGTTTTTTTTAACCCCTACGATATGATTTTTTCAAGGATCCGAATAGGAGCTAATGTAGGCTCAATACGAGACCCGCTTTATTTTAGGATAAACTGGTATCGGAGCATTAACCCTTATTATAGAAGCATCCTCTCAGATCGTAATCAGATTAGCTTTTATGGGGGGGTTAACATTCCTAAGCTCGCTCTTAGGGCTGAGGCTGCTGTTGATTATAATATTCTCCAAAAAGAACTGCTTTATTCAGCTTTTGTCTTAGTTTATCAATATCAGTGTCTTGATATTAAAGCCAGCTGTCGCATATTCTATTTTCGGGAAACACCCGAAGTCCAGTTTAGGATTACATTTGGATTGGGCAATGTTGGCAAAACCACTGATTTTTTGGGTGGCATGGAATTATAATCGAGAGAGGAGTTAGAAGATGAAAGGTTTGATCTTAAGCGGAGGCAAAGGAACTAGGCTTCGTCCTTTGACCTTTACTCAGGCTAAACAGCTGGTGCCGGTGGCTAATAAGCCAGTCCTTTTTTATGGCATAGAGGCTTTAAGGGACGCAGCCATTGAAGAGATTGGGATTGTCGTCGGGGACACTAAAGAGGAAATTAAAGCTGCCGTCGGTACTGGCCGTCGCTGGGGAGTCAAAATTTCTTACATAGAACAGGAAGCTCCCCTTGGACTAGCTCATGCAGTTAGAATATCAGAACATTTTTTGAAGGACGAACCGTTTGTAATGTATTTAGGGGATAACATACTAAAGAGCGGAATTAAGTCTTTGGTTGAAGAATTTAAGGAGAAAAAACCAAATTCATTGATTCTTTTAACAGAGGTTCCTAACGCTCAGATGTTCGGAGTGGCTGAACTCAAGGATGGTAAAGTAGTAAGATTGGTAGAGAAGCCCAAACAGCCTAAAAGTAATTTGGCCCTGGTTGGCGTTTATATGTTTGATTATCATATTTTTGAGGCCGTTAAGGCCATAAAACCTTCCTGGCGAAACGAGCTGGAAATAACGGATGCCATTCAGTATTTAGTGGATAAAGGCTACGAAGTTCATCCTCATATAGTTACTGGCTGGTGGAAAGATACTGGTAAGATAGAAGATATCCTTGAAGCCAACCGCTTAATATTGGAGTCTATTGAAGGTAAGATGGAAGGTAAAGTTGACGAGGATTCTAAGATAAACGGACAGGTAGTTGTCGAAAAAGGGGTGGTCATAAAGAACAGCATTATCAGGGGTCCAGCCATCATAGGTAAAAAATGCAAAATTATTGATTCTTATATTGGCCCTTTCACTTCCATCCAAAGGGAATGTAAAATAATAAAAACTGAATTAGAACATAGTATTATTTTAGAAAGAAGTGAGATATTGGAAGTAGGCAGCCGGATTGATGATAGTTTGGTAGGACGAGAAGTAAAAATCTTTAAATGTCCTCCCCGACCCTCGGTTTATCGCTTTATGGTTGGGGATAAAAGTGAAATCGGCATTAAATAGATAGAAAGGAGAAGATTATGATTGATGGTGTTAAAACAAAAAAATTGAAAGTAATTCCTGACGAGCGGGGAAGGTTGATGGAAATACTTCGCTCAGATGAAAGTCTGTTTGAAAAATTCGGCCAGGTTTACATGACTACTACTTATCCTGGTGTAGTCAAGGCCTGGCATAAGCATCTGAAACAAACGGATAACGTAGCCTGCATTCGAGGGATGATTAAACTGGCTCTTTATGATCCCAGAGAAGAGTCACCTACCTTCAAAGAGGTGAATCAGTTTTATCTTGGAGTTCACAATTCTCTTCTGGTTCAGATTCCAGCCAATGTTTATCATGGATGGATGTGCGTCAGCCAGGAAGAAGCTATGATTATCAATATTCCTACTGAAGTTTACAATTACGACCAGCCAGATGAACAGCGCTTAGATCCTCATGATAATGATATTCCCTATGAGTGGAAAAGAAAAGATGGCTGAAAATAGAAAAATAGATGATTTAACTTTGCTGGTGACCGGAGGAGCAGGATTTATTGGCAGTAATTTCATTCACTATATGTTAAAAAAATATCTTAATTGCCGGATAATAAATCTTGATAAACTTACCTATGCCGGCAATCTGGATAACCTGAAGGACATAGAGAAAGACCCTCGCTATGAATTTATCAAGGGAGATATTCGGGATAAAGACTTGGTCAGAAAAATTTATAAACGGGTCCAGGGGATTGTCCATTTTGCCGCTGAAACCCACGTTGACCGCTCTATTATTGATGCAGGAGAGTTTGTTTTGACTGATGTCTATGGGACTTTTGTCTTACTGGAAGCCCTTAGAAGCGCTGATAAAGACATTGAGTTTTTTATCCATATCTCAACCGACGAAGTCTATGGCAGCCGGGAAGAAGGCTTTTTTAAAGAAGATGATCCTTTATCACCATCTTCTCCTTACGCAGCCAGTAAAGTAGGGGCTGATAGGCTGGTTTATTCTTATTGGATTACCTATGGACTGCCGGTAATCATTCTGCGGCCTTCTAATAATTTTGGACCTTACCAGTATCCTGAGAAATTTATTCCCCTTTTCGTTACCAATACTCTGGAAGGAAAAGATTTGCCCCTTTATGGTCAGGGTACCAATGTTCGTGACTGGCTCTATGTGGAAGATAACTGTCGGGCCATTGATTTAGTTATGCAAAAAGGGATACTTGGAGAAGTCTATAATGTGGGGGCTAGTAATGAGGTCCAAAATATTACCATTGCTCAGAGGATAGTTGATATTTTAGGCAAACCCCGAAGTCTCATTAAATTTGTTCCGGATCGCCTGGGCCATGATAAGCGCTATGCCTTAGACTGTCGAAAAATTCATTCTCTCGGCTGGAAGCCGGAGACGGATTTTAACCAGGCCTTGACTTTTACTGTACGTTGGTATGAGAAAAATACTTCATGGTGGCGCAAGATTAAAGAAAAGAGTCGAGACTTCCGCAATTTTTATGCTCGATATTATCACCAGCGCAAAGACACCGACAAGGAGGATTGATGAGAGTTTTAGTTACAGGCATAACAGGATTTGCCGGCAGTCATTTAGCTGATTATATTCTGACCAATCATCCCCAAGTTAAGGTTTTCGGCACTATTCGCTGGCGGAGCAGGAGGGAAAATATCCACCACCTTGAGGATAAAATAGAGCTGTTAGAGGCTGACTTAAAAGATATTGTTTCCCTGAAAAAATGTTTAGCCGAGGTAAAACCTGATAGGATTTTCCATCTGGCCGCTCAGAGTTTTGTCCCTACTTCCTGGAAATGTCCAGCCGAGACTTTTGCCATCAACGCTCTCGGTCAAATAAATCTTTTTGAGGCTGTCCTCAGCCTAAACCTTTCCCCCAAAATTCATGTGGCTGGCTCCAGTGAGGAATATGGGTTTGTTCATCCTCATGAACTACCGATGAAAGAGACAAATCCTTTAAGGCCCTTAAGCCCTTATGCCGTAAGCAAGGTAGCCCAGGATTTATTGGCCTGGCAGTATTTCAAAAGCTACGGCTTGCGGACGGTTAGAACCAGAGGCTTTAATCACACCGGACCCCGGCGAGGGGAGGTTTTTATTTGTTCTAATTTTGCTTACCAGATTGCCGAAATTGAGAAAGGGAAAAGAGATTCAGTAATTAAGGTTGGTAATTTAGAAGCCAAGAGAGACTTTAGCGATGTTCGAGATATAGTTCGAGGTTATTGGCTATGTTTGGAAAAAGGAAAAGAGGGTGAGGTTTATAACATCGGTCAAGGCAAGGCCTACTCCATGAAAGAAGTTTTGGATCTTATGCTTTCTTTAACCAAAGTTAAAGTTAAAGTTGAAGTCGATCCTCAGAGGCTTCGTCCTTCTGATGTTCCCATCCTTATTTCTGACAGTACAAAATTCAGGAAGCTTACAGGCTGGAAGCCTGAAATTCCTTTCGAACAATCCCTCCAAGATCTTCTCGACTACTGGAGAGAAAGAGTTTAACTTTGAGCCTTAGAGTTTTTATAACTGGGGCTACAGGATTTGTAGGCTCCCATCTCCTTAAATTTCTTGATTCCCCTGAGTATGATATCTACGGGACTGCTTTCCCCGAGGTGCCTGAGAGAGAACCCAAAGAAAGTAAGGGCAGGGTAAAAATTTTTCGTCTGGATGTTCGTTCCGAGAAGGAGGTTTTTAAAGCAGTCAAGGAATCAAAACCAGATTGGGTCATCCACCTGGCTGCGGTAAGCAATGTCAAGCACTCCTGGGAGAGAAGAGAAGAAACTTTAGAGACAAATCTGATGGGAACTTTTTATCTGTTAGAAGCCTTGAGGAAATTAAGGCCACAAGCTAGAGTACTTTTTGTTAGTTCTTCTGACGTTTATGGCCTCTTGACTCCCAAGTCAGAGCTCCTCCGTGAGGAAGAGCCTTTACAGGCGGTTAATCCCTACGCTTTTACTAAAATGAGTGGCGAAATTTTAAGCCGCTTTTATGCCCAGGTTGAGAAAATGGAGATAATTATCGCCCGCTCCTTTCCTCATACAGGTCCCGGCCAAAGCCCAGCCTTTGTTTGTTCTGATTGGGCCTGCCAGATTGCCCGTATTGAAAAGGGCCTGGCCGCTCCTGTAATCAAGATCGGGAACTGCCAGCTTAAAAGAGATTTTACTGACGTCAGAGATGTAAGTAGAGCTTATGTTTTACTTCTCCAACGAGGAAAAAGCGGAGAGGTATATAATGTCTGTTCAGGCCGGGCTGTCCTCCTTCGAGATATCCTGGATCTTCTTCTCTCTTTTTCCAGAGAAAAGGTTAAAGTTGAAGTTGATAAGCAGAAGCTGAGAAGGACTGAAATTCCTCTTTTGGTAGGTGATAATCAGAAAATTTGCCAGGCTACTTCTTGGCAGCCCCAGATTCTTTTGAAAAAATCCCTAAGTGATTTGCTTGAATACTGGCGGAATAAAATATAAGAGATATTTTAAATCCCCAGTTCTAGCTGGCGTTCATAAGCTAATTTTCTTTCTCTTTCGATTTCTTCCAAAATTTCAGGAGTAACATCCCCGGTAGGATAAATACCATCAAAACAGGCTGCACAAAAGTTAGTAAGCTTTTTATTCCCGAGCTGAACCGCTTTTTTGAGGGAGTCGAGAGATTGGTAGATGACTTTATCAGCTCCTATTCTTTTGGCAATTTGCTCGAAATTGGCATCTCGGGCCACAAATTCAGTTTTAGTCTGCATGTCGATTCCATATACACAGGGATATCTTAAGGGAGGAGAATAGGAGGCAAAATAGACTTTTTTAGCTTCACAACCGCGGACCAATTGGATGATAGCCCGTGAGGTATTGCCTCTGACGATACTATCGTCAACCAGCAAGACATTTTTGCCTTTAAGTTCAGAAGCGATTGGATTTAATTTTTGTTTGACGGATGCTTTTCGGGTTTGATCAGCAGGCATAATAAAGGTACGGCCAATATAGCGGTTTTTAACCAGAGCTTCCCTGTATTTTAAATTAAGAGTGCGAGCAATCTCAATAGCTGCGTCTCGAGCTGAATCGGGCACCGGGACCACGACGTCGATTCTTAAGTTATATTTCTTTATCTCTTCTGCTAGAAAACGGCCAAGGTTAACCCGACAATCATAGACATTGACGTTGTCAATAAAGGAGTCTGGCCGGGCAAAGTAAACCCATTCAAAAAGACAGGGAGTGTGGGGAGAGTTGGCAATTTTACGGGTATGAACTTGACGGTTTTTATCAATAAAAACCACCTGACCAGCTTGGACATTTTTAATGTGGGAGAAATTCATTATGTTAAGAGAGACACTTTCTGAAGCTACTCCATAAGAAGGGAGGAGACCATCATCTCGGCGGCCGTAAACTAAGGGTTTAATCCCGTAAGGATCACGAAAAGCAACCATTCCTTGTTCAGCTATATAGGCTACCACTGAATAACTACCCTTAACTTTTTTATAAACACCAGCCACCGCTTTATAGACATGGTGAGGTTTTAGAGATTTGGTTTTTTGTTCGGCTAATTCCTGGGCAAAAATGTTGAGAAGAGCTTCTAAGTCATTATCAGAATTGAGGAGCCGATGATATTTATCAAATAAGATTTTTTTAAGTTGAGCATAATTAATGACATTGCCATTATGAGCCATAATAATGCCAAAGGGAGAGTTAACTTGAAAAGGTTGAGCGTCTTCGCCGCGGCCGCCGCCAATTGTGGGGTAACGAGTATGGCCTATGCCTATATTCCCTTTGAGACGCTGGACATTTTCGGGAGTAAAGATATCTCTTACTAGGCCATTGCCTTTTTTGGTGTGGAAGCGGCCGTCGTAGGTAATGATTCCGGCTGAATCCTGTCCTCGATGCTGGATGGCTAAAAGCCCCTGGTAAATGTCCTTGAAAACATCGTCATTGCCATAAACCCCAATCACGCCGCACATTTTAAATCACTCTAAATTATAATAATTTTTTCTGCTTATTAAAAGAAGTAATAAAAAGCGGTCAGGTCTTCAAATTTGACATTAGTTTTTTGATAAACGAAATGAAAAGGCAAGGCTCATTTTTTTACATTTAACATTAATTTTATGTCAAATTTGAAGACCTGATCCCTTTACAGTGGCTTGGTAACTTCATAAATTCTTTAAATTCTTAATTCCATCAATTAGTTCTTCCCGGGTAATGGTGGCTGTGCCCAACTTCCCGACCACAATGCCGGCAGCAGCATTAGCCAGAATAGCGGCTTCATGGATTGAGGCCCCAGCCAGAAGAGACAGAGAAGCAACAGCGATTACTGTATCCCCAGCTCCAGTCACATCATAAACTTCTTTAGCTGTGGTGGGTATATGGTAAGCTTTTTTCCCTCTTTCAAAAACAGTCATTCCCCTTTCTCCCCGTTTGATAATAAGATAGCGGACTGAAATTTGAGATAGGATTCGCTCTCCAGCCTGTTCGACTTCAGAATCAGTTAGACATTCATGGTGAACGATTTTTTCAGCTTCGCGGTGATTGGGGGTTATAAGAGTTGCGGGCGAAAAAAGGGAAAAGTTGTTAATTTTGGGATCGATAAAAACAGATATTTTCTGCTGGGCGGCATAAGGCAGGACTTCAGCCATTAAAGATTGAGTAAGAAGCCCCTTGTTGTAATCGGAAATGAGGAGGCCTTGGTAGTCTTCCTCCCGGATATATTTAAATATTTTTTCTTCTACTTGAGCGGAAATTGGTTTTTTCTGTTCTAGGTCAACTCGAACTACTTGCTGTTGGTGAGCAATGATGCGGGTTTTCACTGTAGTTGGTCTTTCTTTGTCGGTGAAAATACCATGATTTACTGTGACGTTCTTTCTAATCCAGAGCCCTTCCTCATCATCTCCAACTACTCCGACCAGGAGAGGCGAGGCTCCCAGAGTTTCTAAATTATGGCTGACATTCCCAGCTCCACCCAAACAGCAGGTGTCTTTTTTAACTTCCACTACCGGCACTGGTGCTTCAGGAGAAATGCGGGAGACTTCTCCCCAAATGTATTTATCCATCATTAAATCGCCTAAGACCAGAACCCTTTTCTGGTAAAAGTCTTGAACAATGCTTTGGACTCGATCTAAGCTGATTGCTTTCATTCTGACTTCCTCCTTAAAAAAATAGGGTTAGAAAGGATCCAAGGGATTTCTTTTCCTAATGGGGATTTTTCCTTTAGATAGACTTCTACTCTATAAATTCCTGCTGCCTCAGCTTCATAAACAATCTCTTCATGGGGAGAGCGAAGGACGGTCTGGCCATCCTGAATCAAACGAATTTCCTTGGCTAAGGAGAAAGGCACCTTGATATTAAGGAAAACGGGGAAACTTGTTTTAACCACAGCTCCCATAGGAAAAATTTTGGCCTTATCTCTGCTACTTGCAAAGAATTTAAATCCCTTGGCTTCAGCGGCTGCATCAATTGCATTATAAAAGTGTCCTTTTTTTAAAGCAGTATAAATTTGACGGGAGGCATCATTAAAATCCGCTGCTAGCGGCCGATTTAAACAAAGATGGAGGTGAAAAAGATTAAAGAGAGGCTGATAGAGAAGATGGGCATCAATACTGTAATAGCCATAGATGGGATGAGAGCGGTTGAGCTCATCCCATTTCCTGAGGTTTTTCCAGGGATTATCGAGCATTTTTAGCAGGATATATTGGGGTCTGAGAAAGAAAGCGGGCAGATAGGGAAGGGAGGGCCAAATGTTTGTTTTGAGCATGGAGTTGGCATTTATTATTTCTAAGCCAGCATAATCGACAAATTTTCCCCAACTCCAGCTTACCTTGGAGTAAGGATGAGCTATGATGGTGAAGCCACCCTGAGCGTTAATCTGATATACAGCCTCTTCGGCTGTAGGTGAAAAAGGTTGGGCTGGCTTTCTGAAGCCAAGCCCTACCAGGTGACCGCGATTAACTGAAAGTTCAGAACCGGCCAGAACAAGGACTCCTTCTTTCCAGCCTTGGCTGGCCAGGCAGTTGAAGTTAGGACGGCCGTGGTCGGTGAGAATTATAAAATCAAGTTTAGCTTGAGCTGCCCAATGAGCTATTTTATCAATACTGGCTCGACCATCGGAAAAGAGGCTGTGGATATGATAAGCACCTTCAATTTCTGTGGTTGTTGGTTTAAGAGAACTAGTTTTATATGTTTTAAAATTCAGAAGCTGGAAGCTTAACCAGGCAATATAGAGAAGGAAAAGAGATAAAAAAATTCCGGCAGCAACTTTAAATTTTTTCTTGGTTGTCTTTTTCAATTGTTCCCCTTTTTTATTCGACCTACAGTGAAGGGAATAGTGATAAGGTATAAGAAAATAGTGGTTATTTCTGAATCAGCGAAGTTATACTCAAATAAGCCGGCTGCCCACAATCCGACAAGAGCGGCTACTCCGGTGGCGGCCAAAGGCAAAAGAGAGGGGTCTTTATTTTTGACAAGTTTGAGTAAAGAGATAAAACTCCAGATAATGAAAGTAAGCCAGGCCATTAAGGTCAGAAGGCCTCTTTCGGCCGCAATCTGGGTTAAATTATTATGAAGATGGACATTTCTTTTAGCTTCTTCTGAAAGACCGTATTTTGGATTTTGAAAAACCATATCCACCGTATCGGGGCCAGTTCCCCACAGAGGATAATCTTTTATTATTTTAATCCCTGCTTTGAAATACTCAATCCTTTGCTGGTTGGAAGGAGTATTAAGGATGAAAATAGTCAGCACCCTGCTCTTTATATAGCGGGGACTTATCAAAAAAAATAGAGCCAGGAGCAAGGGAACAAGGATCAGGATTTTTGGTTTGTAGAGAAGAAGAATAAAGCAGACAGAGATAATAAGCCCTATCCAGGCACTCCTGGTCAGGGTTAGGGCTAGAGCTAAAAGAGAGAGAAAAAAGCCCACTCCCCAGGGAAGTCGGATTTTCATCCTTTCCCCAGAGAGCAGAAATTGACTTAGGGCCATAGTGCTGAATAAAAATAAAAGACCGGCTTGGGTCATATAATGGCCCATGAAGCCAGTTATTCTTTGGCCAGGGTAGGCTCTAAAAATGAAATAAAAGAATGAATAGCCAAGGTTCAGATAAGCTGAAGCCAGCAGAGCTTGGTTTGCTGTCTTCAGCTTTTTTTCTTCCTCAAAACCCATGTAAACTATAGGCACAATTAAAAAGAGTAGAAGCTCCCGACTGTCTTTAAAACTTATAACTGGATTAACTGAAAAAAAGGAAGAGATAATAGATAAAACAGAATAAACTAGAAGAGGCCAGAAAAACTCAGGAAACGAGGGCCATTGCTTTTCTTTAATGAGTAAAACTAACCAGGCCAGAAAAGACAAAAAAAGAAAGATCTGGCTGACGCTGATAGAAACCATCGAAAATAATAAATAGAGAGCAATAGTTATGGGGATTATTTTTTGAGGATTAGTATTCAACTCTTTTTTACTCCTCTTCTAAACCAATCAGGTGCAGGCATGCCTTGTAAACTTCTTGAGGAGTTATGCTCCGTAAACACCTGAAATCTCCATAGATACATTTTCGCTGGGGACAAGGTCGGCAGTCAAACTTTTTCTCTAACAATAAAGCTTTAGCCTGCCAGGGAGCAAAATTAGCTGGCAGAGTAGGGCCGAAATAAACCACCAGAGGCGTTTGAGTCGAGGCAGCAATATGCATTGGTCCGCTGTCAGGCCCGACAAATAAAGAAGAAAAAGAGATTAATTCTCGGAGTTCCCTCAAATTTAATTTTCCAACCATAGACACCACTCCGGGAGGGCCTTTGCTCAAGAGGGCTTTTTCTGCTTTTTTATCTTCTTCTGAGCCAATCAGAATAATTTTTAGTTTGGGATGACGGCTGAGCAGTTGGCATAGGGTTAAAATATTTTTTTCTCCCCAGTTGCGGAACTGGTTGCCGGCGCTGATATGAATTACTACAGGCTTACAGCCTTGAAGGTTGTTTTCTTTCAAAAGATTATTGACTTTTTCTTTTTCTTCATTTTTGGCTGGAGGAAGATAAAGCGGAGGCAAGGTCGAAGGATTGGCCCCTAAGACTCTAACCAAATTTAGGTGGCTTTCTACACTATGAAAATATCCGTTTTGGCGGCCCCGAGGGATAGCCAGGTCATAAATAAAACTTTTATATTTTATTTTATAGCCTATTTTAATCTTGGCTTTAGCCAGAAAAGTCGTCCAGGAGGCTCGCGGCCCTCCGTGAAAATCAATAAGGATATCATAGGTCTTTTTTCTCTGACGCCATAGCCAGCGAATGAAGTCTCGACGGCTTTGGTTGGCGGGTACAACCAGGATTTCATTAAGACTGGGGTTTCCTTCGACAAGCTCCAGGTAAGGTTTTTCCACTAGATAAGTGAGATGAGCTTGGGGAAATTTTTCTCTGAGAGCTGAAATGGCTGGAGTTGTCAAGACGATGTCACCGATTCTTCTTAGCCTAATCAGGAGAATATTTTTTATAAAAGTGGGATCAATCTTTAGTTTCCCTTTCTGGTTCAATGGTTGCCTCTTCAATGAGCATCACTGGTATGCCCTCTTTTATAGGGTAGACTCGATGACATTTAACACACTTAAGGCCTTTTTCATCGGCCGTCAATTTAACATCCGCTTTACATAAAGGGCACGCTAAGATAGCCAAAAGCTCTGGATCTATGACCATTTCTTAACTCCTTTGGGCTATCATATACTATAATTCCTCTTGCCGTCAATTATCTAAGTCTGTAAGATCTGCTAATCCTGCAGACCGTTGTCAATATAAATCTTTAAGGCCATTGACAGGCAAGGAGAAGGGGTGATATTTTTAAGCCGCCATGAAATTGTGTTTTATAGGCGGTTATGATCCTTATTATCCCCGTAATTTTGTTCTCAGGAAAGGATTGAAAAGAATTGGCCTTGATATTTCAGAGTGTCGAGCTCCTGCTGGCTATAAATTCTGGTTACGCTATCCTCTCCTTTGTTTTAAGGCCATGAGTTGCCTCGGCCACCATAATTTTTTTTTAGTTCCGGAATTCTGCCAGAAAGATATCCCCCTGGCCAAATTTCTGGCGAGATTGGCTTCAACCAGGGTTATCTTTGATCCTTTAGCTTCCCGCTATGAAACTAAGATATTAGATTGGAAAAGGAAAAGCCCTAATTCCTGGACGGCCTGGTGGAACTTTAAAATTGACAGCTTGGCTTTTAGACTATCTGACCTGATCCTGGCTGACACTCAGACTCACAAAAATTATTACTGTCAACAATATGGATTATCCAAGGGGAAAGTTGAAGTCTTACCTTTAGGCTACGATAATGATCTTTATAAACCCCAGCCAGAACGAAAATCTCAACCATCCACGAAGGCTTTTGAGGTTCTTTTTTTTGGCTCCTTTCTTCCTCTTCATGGAGTGGAGACTATAATCGAGGCGGCCAGGATAGTGGCTGATACAGGTCGTTCTTTAAATTTCAGGTTAATAGGTTCTGGACAGACTTTCTCTCGGGCTCTGGCTTTAGTCTCAGAATGGAAGTTAACTAATGTTCATTTTGAAGGCTGGCAGCCTCAAGCTGTTCTGCCTTTAAAAATTGGCTCTGCTCAAATATGCCTGGGAGTTTTCGGTCAGGGAGAAAAAGTAAAGAGAGTTGTTCCTCATAAAATATTCCAATCTCTGGCCTGCAGAAGAGCTGTAATTACTTTGAAAACGCCAGCATCTGAAGAATTTTTTTCCCATAAGGAGAATATATATTTTTGCTCTAAGGCCGATGCTTCCCAGCTTGCTCAAGCTATTGTTGAACTTAAAGAAGATTCTGAACTTAGAGAAAGAATTGCCAGCAATGGTTACTATTTGGTCAAAGAGAAGTTCAACCCAGCAGCAGGGGCTTTAAAGCTTTTAAAAATATTAAATAAAAGATTCAACTTACATTGAAGGAAAATAGTTATATGACAGCCGATTATGGCCAGTCTCTTGTTTTTCCTAAGTCCAGAGGAAAAGTCTGGCCGAGCTATAATCAACCATTACTCTTAAGAGCTATTTCTGATTGTTCGAAGCTTTTAGACAGTCCTTCCTGCCAGATCATCCATCAGGGACGGAATCGTTTGGGCATTGTTGTCCTGCCCTCAAAAGGAGGGGAGAAGATGGAAGTTGTTATCAAGGAGTTTAGACCCCAAGGAATAGATAGATGGAAAAGTCTTTTTTTTCCCAGTAAAGCGGCTAAAGCCTGGAGAGGAGCCTGCCTCCTTCTTAGTCATCAGATCAACACCCCTTCGCCTGTTGCCTATCTTGAACAGAGAGGAAACTTTTTGATTAAGAGAGGTTATTATTTATGTCAGCGAATGCCAGAGGCGGAAGAAATTCGCTTTCTTTTTCCTAAGCTCTCAGCCGCAGAGCTTAAAGTTATGCTCAAATCTTTAGCTAATTTTCTGGCCGAATGTCATCAGAAGGGTATTTTTCATGGTGACCTTTCTGACGGAAACATCCTGGTTAAAAAGCAGAATGACCAAAAATATGAGTTCTTTTTAATTGACACTAACCGCATTAGAGCCAAAAAGCACCTGCCTCTCTGGCTGAAGTTGAAGAATCTTGTTCGTTTGGGAGTCCCAGCGTCTTTCCAGGGCTTTTTTTTAGAACAATATTTGGGCAGATTTAATCTTACTCGCAGCCGCTGGCGTTGGTATCGGCTCTGTAAACAGTGTTTTTCAGGCTATATTCAACTTAAGAAGAGGCTGCATTTAAGGCCTTTAGCCCGTAAATTAAAAATTCAGTAAAATGAGTTTTCGTTTTGAATGGAATCCCTATGCTGATCAACCCCACAACGTTGGTCCTCGCTGCCAGCGGCTCAAACATCATGTCCAGCATGCAGGCACCTATTTTAAGTTGGTTGTCTCTAATTTGAGACGAGCTGTGCCTATATTGTCTCTTTACCGTCACTACCGTAGCCATTTGTACCAGCATCCTGTTCAGATAAAAAAACCATTTGCTCTTTCTGTTTCTCCGGCAGGATCAAGAAATGAACAAGTAATTAAGCTTCTAAAAGAAACAGGGGTGGAGTCTACTTTGGTCAGAATTCCTTCCTGGGAAAAAGAGCACCTTGAGTCTTTCCAAGGATTTTTTAAACTTATTAAATCGGAGAATATAGAGCTTACTGTGGCCCTTCTCCAAAATAGAGATGATGTCCTCCGTCCTTCAGCTTGGTCTGATTTTGTTGAAGCGGTTTTTTCTCGTTTTAGGTGTTTTTCGTCTTTTTTTGAAGTTGGACATGCCTGGAATCGGACGAAATGGGGAGTTTGGGATTTTGAGGAATATTTAAGGTTAGCTTGTTCAGCCCAAATATTAGCTGAAAAATACAAAGTTAAGCTGGTTGGTCCGGCTGTTATTGATTTTGAATTTCATCTATATCCCCCTGTTTTGGAGAAGATTATATTTGATAAAGTGAGTTCTCTTCTTTATGTGGACAGAGTGGGAGCGCCTGAAGATAGGCAGTTTGGCTGGGATATGCCTGCTAAACTGGCTTTGTTAAAAGCTGTCATCGATGGCTCTGGCCAGGGAAAGCATGATTTATGGATTACTGAAGTCAACTGGCCCTTGAAGGGAACTGGCAAGTATTCTCCGGCAGCGGGCAGGCCCAATGTTTCTGAAGAAGAGCAGGCTGATTATTTAGTTCGCTATTATATTTTTTGTATAGCCAGTGGCTTAGTCGAGAAAGTCTTCTGGTGGCAGTTGGCCGCTCCTGGCTATGGTTTGCTGGATACGAGAGGAAGTAAGTGGCGGAAAAGGGCCAGTTATTATGCTTTCCAAAATATGGTTAGACAGCTCCGGCAAAGTACTTTTGTGGGCCGAATTCCTCATAATAAATTTCATATATTTTTATTCCAAAAAAATGAGCAGGAAGTAGCTGTTTGCTGGAAAAAAGGTTCTCCTCGAGAATATATTTTCTCTAAAAAAGTCCATCGAGTTTTGAGTCGTGATGGCCTGGAAATTAAAACTTCTAACAACAAAATAATCATCAATGAAAGTCCTCAATATGTTTATTTTAAATAAGAGGGATCGCCCGCTTAAGGGAGGTAATGATGGCTGTAGGCTTTAAAGAGGAGGAAGTTAAAGACTATGAACAGCGTCGTTACCGTGGGCTTGATCAGTGGATTGTTGATTGGAAAGAGAAGAAAATTTTAAAAACTTTATTAAAAAGAATAGATAACCATCCTCTTAGAGTCTTAGATATGCCCAGCGGTTACGGCCGTTTTTCAAAACTGCTGTTAGAGCAAAGTTTTACTCTAATATCTTGTGACCTTTCCTTTTACATGGTCAAGCGAGCTCTGGCCAAAACAAGGACTAAAGGCAGGCAATGGGCAGTGGTAGCCGATGCCAAAAAAGGCCTTCCTTTTAAAAAGGATTCATTTTCTTTCCTGCTTTCGATGCGCTTTTTCCATCATCTTCACTCGAGGCCGGAACGAGAGTATATTTTAAAACAATTTATCTCCTTATCTTGTCGGTGGTTAATAATTTCTTACTATAAAAGAACCTTTTTTCATCTCCTTCAGCGTAAGCTTCGTCATAAAATAAAAAAAAGTAAAACTCGGATCAAAATGTTGTCCGGATATGAATTTGAAGAAGAAATTGCCCAAGCGGGTTGGCGGCTGGTGAAAGAATGCTCTTTATTTAAAGGGCTGCATGCTCAACATATTGCTTTATTGGAAAAGAATTAAAATCTTATTTTAAAACCAAATTTTAGATTGAATCCCGAGAAATCAATCACTGCTGGCCGCAGGTCTGAAACATAGGCTGCTGGTTTCTTCTCATGGACGAAGAGCTGAGGATAACCTGCCTGACCGATAATTCTTATTTTTTGGTAAAAATAAAGATGGCCTTCTTCTGAAAAGCTTTCTCCTTCGGAATTTTTATAGGTATTTTTCCCTTTAAAATCCTTTAGCTGGGCATAGCGTCCGGCCCCTTCGATAGTAAAACTTAGATGAGAGAACAGGGGCCATTCTAAGCCAATTCCTGCCCACAGGCCAAGGCCATGGCTTTTAGCCTCTCCTCTCCATTCCTGCCATGACTCTTGGCTTTGGTAGCGATAAAAATAAGAACAATGCCCAAAATAGTACTCTGCTCCTGCTTTTAGATAGAGAGAAGAGAGGGGATAAAAAGTTAAAAACACTTTAAGCGGTATTGCCCTAATTTCAGGTTTTGTCAGATAAATATCGGTAGCCTCAGAAGATTTGAATTCTACACGGCTTTCTTTAGCTCCTGAGAAATAACCGATACCTAGGCCTAAGCTAAAGTGAGGAAATAAGGGATAGCTTACTTCTCCACCGAAGATGTAGCTGAGGCGGGTTGGCTTTACCTGGCCTACTCCTTCAAGGGCCAGGCTATCACTGTAGTAAGCAGCCAGCCCTTTGGCTCCTTCATTCAGGTCACCGCCCAGGATAAAGTTTCCGCCGCCGAAGAAGGCAAAATCTAACTTATACTCTTTAGCCGTTGAGTAGACTGGGGGAGCAGGGGGTTCTTTCTCAGGTACAATTTTCTGGGTGGGTTGTCGTTCTTCTTTTCTTGTTATTTTTTCTTGTTTTTCTTCTCTTTGCTTTTTTTCAGGAACAGGTTGAGGACTGATAACCACCACCAGGCTTTCATGGACATAGCCGAAAGCAGGCGTTGATTCTGGCGTTTTTATTTTGACCCGATACCATTCTCCAGCCCTACCAGTGGATTCAAGAATTGTTCCTAGGGGAACTTGTTGAATGATAATACTGCCGATGTCGGGTTTGAGGCGGATGTTAGCCTGTTCTGTGGTTACCTTTAGTTTTAGAGTTTGAGTTTGAGCTTCAAGGTTAGGGATAAAAAGGAAGTTAAAGAGAATAATGAACAAAGTAATATTAGTAATATTATTCCTTTTAATTTTAACTTTATAACCTTTTTCCATCATGAATATAGCTTAACGTTTATTTTGCCTCAGTCTTTAATGTCCTTTTTACTGAGAGTTGAATCTTATAATTGTTTAAATTATAGTAAATTATAGAAGAGGCTTCAGTTAGTGTCAAGGAAACCTCCGCTCTATGACAAAAATGAATTGCCGGTGGGGTCAGACCTTCATAAGTTTCATAACTTTAATTTTTACAATAATTGTAATAACTTTTGTCCCCTACAAACCGACGAAATATATCAATAGAGAAGCATAATTTATGAAACTTATGAAGGTCTGACCCCGTCTGCTGGCCGCAGAGGGGCGTCTCTATTTTTGCTGTTTGCTGGAAAAAATGCTAATATCTATGGAGATTTTGAGGAAAAGAAGATGAACAAAAACAAAAAGCAAGGAAAAAAAATTCAATTTGTGATTATTGTTGGCTTTTGCTTATTTATTTTCATAGGGAATTTTCTCCTGGCTGGCTCAGGTCCAAAGATTAAATTAAAAGAAAATAGCTGGGATTTTGGCCGGGTAAAACAGGGAAAAATCTTAACCCATATATTTATTTTTAACAACACAGGCAATGCTCCTTTAGTTATTAAGAAAGTGCGAACTTCCTGCGGCTGCACAGCGGCTCTTGTCTCAGAGAAAGAAATTGCCCCCGGGGGCAAAGGAGAAATTAAGGTTAGATTTGACACCCGAGGATATGAAGGAGAGGTCAAAAAATACGTCTACGTGGAGACTAACGACAGCCAGCAGCCTCGAGTCCAGCTGACGGTATCAGCCAGGATTGATGTGCCGCCTCGTCCACGGATCGACCTTGACCGCTACAGCCTTGACCTTGGTCTGCTCTTAGAATCCGAAGAGATGAAAATCCGCATCACCATCAGAAATAAGGGCGAACTGGAGCTGGTGGTTAATTGCTTTCATAAGGATGCGTCTTTTTATCAAAAAGGAGAGAAAATTAACTTTCCCCTTAAAATTGCGGCTGGTAAGCAAGCAGAAGTTGAGATTAGGATTCGGCCCCGGAAAAGAAGAGGATTGATAAGGGAGTACGTCCTCATCAAATCTAATGATCCTTACCGAGGAACTCTTTCCATCTACGTTAGTGGTTATGTCATCACCAAGAGCCAGCTGAAAGAACTCTTTAAAAAGTACAAAGATATTTTAAAGTAAAAATTTCTAGGATGAGATGAATGATTCTCTTGGCTAATTTCCTACTGGCGATAGCTAAAATCCTTCATATTCTGTTAATTATTTATCTGTGGGTGATTATTTTCAGAGCTGTTCTTTCCTGGATCCAGGCACCTTCCTTATATCAAATTAAAGTTATCCTCTATTATTTAACAGAGCCTGTCTTAAGGCCTTGCCGCCGTCTGCTGCCTCCCCATAGATTAGGAGGGATTGACCTCAGCCCTATTATTGTCATTTTAGTTATTATTTTTATAGATTCATTTTTAGTCAAATCCCTGTCATTGTATGCTCATCAGTTACTGAGACAACAGCCATTATCATTTTGAGTGAGCTAACAGCTTTTTACAAAATAAAGGCAGCTAGGTGGATTTTATGGAGCAAAAGGATAAAATCGTTCGTCTCTTATTATAGAGCCTGATTCAAATCTGGATGGGGCTGGCTTGACAACTTATGACTTGAATTGTAAATGAATTTCTTATAAAGGTTAAATTATCTTCTGGATAAGGTGAACCTTTGAAAGATAAACGAGGAATAGTCCTGACGGTTACTGTTCGGCCCCGGGCTCATCAGCAGAAGATAGAAAAAATAGATTCCACCACTTATAAAGTCAGTGTTCATTCACCCCCGCTCAAGGGGAAAGCTAATCAAGAGGTAATTAAATTACTAGCCTCATATTTCAAGCTTCCTCCCTCTAGGTTGAAAATCTTAAAAGGTCAAAAAACAAGTCAAAAACTTATAAGGCTGGAAACAAGGAGGCTGGAGGCTTTATCTTCAAGAAAAGGGAAAGCTCGTCTGTGAAATAAGGAAAAAATGGGAATTTACAATTTTATAAGCTTCTTGGGAATATTTCTCCTGGCTGGTTTTGCCTGGTTGTGTTCATCAAAAAGAAAAGTTGTTAATTGGCGGGTAGTCGGCTGGGGAATCGGGCTTCAACTTCTTTTTGCTCTTTTTATTTTTGTCGTTCCAGCCGGCACCAAATTTTTTCTTCTAGTCAATAAAGGAGTGGTTGTGGTCCTTAATAGCGCCAGTGCCGGCACTAAATTTCTTTTTGGCCGCCTTGCCCTCCCACCAGGGACGACCAACGAAGCTGGCGAAACTTCCCTTGGCTATATTCTTGCTTTTCAGGCTTTACCCACCATAATCTTTTTTGCTGCCTTAGTCGGAGCTCTTTACTATTTAAAAGTGATGCCCTTGTTTATCAGAGGTTTTGCCTATATCTTTACTAAATTAATGAGAATCTCAGGGGCAGAATCACTCTGTGCTTCAAGTAATATTTTTGTGGGAGTGGAATCAGCCTTGATTGTTAAGCCCCACTTAGCAGAGATGACTAAATCTGAGCTGGTTACCATTCTTTCGGCTGGGATGGGAACTATTGCCTCCACTGTTTTAGCCCTTTATGTCTATTTTCTTCAGGGAGAACTGCCGACCATTGCCGGGCATCTTGTCTCGGCTTCCTTTCTGTCGGCCCCGGCAGCCGTAGTTATGGCCAAGCTTCTTGTCCCTGAAACAGAAATTCCTAAAACACTCGGAGTTAGAGTCAAACCTCATTATGAACGGGAGGATAATCTCATCTTGGCCATTATCAATGGAGCCAACTCTGGCCTCCGCTTGCTGGGAGGGATTGTTACCCTCCTTCTTGCTTTCTTAGGCTTTATAGCCCTGGCTGATCTTGTTCTCGGCTGGCTGGGAGGATATGTAAATACTTGGTTGGGGATTAATTTTAATTGGTCTCTACAGTCTATTTTAGGTTATATATTTTATCCTTTTACCCTAATCCTTGGTATCCCCCCAGCCGATGCTTGGTCAATAGCCAAGATAATCGGAGAGAGGACTGTCGCTACTGAGGTTGTCTCTTACCAGCATCTTTCTCAACTTATTGCTGAGGGCAAGCTCTTATATCCCCGTTCAGCCATCATTGCCTCTTATGCTCTTTGTGGTTTCGCCCATATTGCTTCTCTGGCTATTTTTGTCGGTGGCATTGGCGCTCTGGCTCCTAAACGATTGAAAGATCTTTCTCGCCTGGGTTTTAGGGCTCTGTTAGCAGCTACCCTTGCCTGCCTGGTGACCGGGGCTGTAGCCGGTGTGTTTTTCACCACTGGCTCAATACTCTTTGGTAAATAAGAAGCTGAGGCGGAAATTGATTATTATTAAATAAGGGCAGTTTTAAAAATACTTGTTTCCTAAAGAAAAAGCTTTTTATCTGCAAATATTGATGCTATATTTTAAGATAATATAGTCACAAGGAGAGAAGAATGGCTGGTTTTTTAAAAAAGATTCTTTGGGCTACAGATTTTTCTGATGAAGCCCAAGAGGCTTTGTTATATGCCGAGGCTATGGCCAAAGCTTTCAAAGCAAAGCTTATAGCCCTCCATGTTGTTCCCGATTTTTCTCCAGCTTTCTATGATTTTGCCTCTGCCCTTAAAGGAGAAATTGGACGTAGGGTAGCTACTGTCAAAAATGGGGCCAGAAAAAAGCTGGAAACCTTGAGCAAATCTAAGGGGATTTCCTTGGACATTATAATTCAGGAAGGGACTGCTTCTAAAAAAATCATAGAAGTGGCCGAGCGAGAAAAGGCTGACCTCATTGTCCTCGGAAGGCGAGGTTTATCAGCCATTGAAAAACTATTTATAGGGAGTGTGGCTAATCAGGTCTTAAGAAACTCTCCTGTTCCCATTTTAATAACCAAGAAAAAAAGAGGAAAGCCTCGTTTTAATAGGATTATTGTGCCCACGGATTTTTCTGAAAAGGAAGAAATTGAGAGAGACTATGCTTGGCAGCTGGCTAAGAAGTTGGATGCTTCTGAAATTTGCCTTCTCCATGTGCTTGAGCTCCATGATTATGAATTTTCGCCCAGGGAGTTAGATGAGCTTTTAGCAGCGGTCTTAAAAAGACTACAGCAGAGGAAAAAGAGGGAAAAAGAGGACTTTAAGGTTAAAGAGGATGTCTACAGAGCTGTTAATGCCCCTCTTGGCATCGTCGATTATGCTGAAACTCATCATTATGATTTAATTGTTATCTCTTCCTGTACTCAGAGTAAATTAGAGCGGTTTTTCTTGGGAAGCACTACTGAAAAAGTAATTTCTTATTCTAATTTGCCTGTTTTTGTTATTCCGCCTACATGTTGTGTTGATTAAAAGTGGATGATAGTAAAAAATACTGGATAGCTTTAAATCTTGGAGTAGGCCAGTATTTAAGCGAAGCTAAAAAAGCTGTTGACAAATTTTCAAGGATTGAGGATGTTTTTAAAACTCCAATCCACAAGCTGGTTGCTTTAGGAATAAATAAAAAAGTCGCCACCAGACTTTTATCCCCTTATATTTTAAAGGAGGCAGCCAAAGAACTTAAAAGAGCCGAGAAGAAGCAATATTTCATTTTAACCTGGGAAGATGAAAACTATCCTCTCTATTTAAGAGAAATATTTGACCCACCTCGCGTCCTTTATTGTGCTGGTCAGGTTGAAGTGCTTAATGAGCCCTCAGTAGCTATTGTGGGCAGTCGATGCCATTCTCCTTATGGTAGAGTTGTGGCTGAGAAACTTGCTGAAGATTTAGCCCAAAGAGGACTGGTAGTGGTCAGTGGTTTGGCCCGGGGGATAGACTCAGCCGCCCATAGAGGTGCCTTGCGGGCTGGAAAAACAGTGGCTGTTTTGGGATCTGGTTTGGAAAATATTTATCCCAAAGAAAACCGGAGGCTTTTTAAAAAAATAACCGAACAAGGAGCTGTTATCTCTGAATTTCCTCTTGATAGTCCTCCCCTTGGCCGTCATTTCCCTATAAGAAATAGGATTATCAGCGGTCTTTCTTTAGCGTTGGTCGTAGTCGAGGCAACCAGGAGGAGTGGTTCTTTGATTTCCGCCCGGCTTGCCCTCGAGTATAATAGAGAAGTAATGGCTGTGCCCGGAAATGTGACCTCAGAATTAAGCAGAGGAACTAACTGGCTCCTTAAGTCAGGAGCTAAGCCAGTTGAAACATGGCAGGATGTGGTTGAAGAACTTCCTTCTCCTCTAAAAGAGCAGATTTTATCTAACATGAAGAAGAAAGAAAGAAAAGATATCTCTTTGAGTCCTGAAGAGAATAAGATTTTTGGGCTTTTGAAGCCGGATTCTCTTACTCACATAGATGAAATATTAGAGCAGACTAATTATTCAGTAGCTGAAGTGTTAGCGATTATGCTCAGCCTGGAGCTAAAAGAGGCTGTCTTTCAAAGTCCAGGGAAATATTTCCAAAGGAGATGGTGATGGCCAAAAATTTAGTTATAGTTGAATCGCCAGCCAAAGCCAGGACAGTAAACCGCTATCTCGGTCCTCGTTTTCTGGTCAGAGCCTCTATGGGCCATATTCGGGATCTTCCCAGAAAAAGACTGGGGGTGGATATTGATCATGATTTTAAGGCTGAATATGAAATTATTCCAGGCAGACAAAAGATAGTAACTGAATTTCAAAAACTAGCCAAGCAGTCTGAGGCTATATTCTTGGCTGCGGATCCTGATCGTGAGGGAGAAGCCATCTGCTGGCATCTGAGTCAAGTCTTAGGGAAGGACAACAAAAATATTTACAGGGTCATTTTTCATGAAATTACTAAAAAGGCTGTTCAGGAGGCTTTTAAAAAATATGGACAGCTTGATCAGGATAAAATAAAAGCTCAGCAAACAAGGAGAATTCTGGATAGATTAGTCGGTTACCTGATCAGTCCCTTGCTCTGGAAGAAAATCGGCAGAGGATTGAGTGCAGGGCGAGTTCAATCTATTGCCCTCCGTCTAATTTGTGAGAGGGAGAAAGAAATAAAAGACTTTATTCCTGAAGAATACTGGACTGTTACCGCTCATCTTCAAGCTGCCAATCCCCCTCCTTTTAAAGCTTCATTAGTCCGAATAAAGGGTAAGAAAGCAAAGATAAAGACAGAAGGTGAAGCTCAACAAATTGTGGCTTCCTTGAAGCAGGCTCCTTTTATCCTTAAAAAAATCAAGCTTAAAGAGAAAAAGAAATCTCCTCTTCCGCCTTATATTACCAGTAGTCTGCAGCAGGATAGCTATCGTTTTCTTCGCTTTTCAGTAAAAAAGACAATGTCTATTGCCCAACGACTTTACGAAGGGCTGGAAATCGGGGATAAAGGGTTGACCGGCCTTATTACCTATATGAGGACGGACTCTGTTCGGGTCTCTAATGAGGCTCTTGGTCAGGTCAGAAAATATATTAAAACTAATTTTTCTAAAGAGTATTTGCCGCCCAGAGCTAGAATCTATAAAAACAAGAAGAAAGCCCAGGATGCCCATGAAGCTATCCGCCCGACCATGGTTTCGCTTTCACCTGAAGCTGTGAAGGATTATCTTAGTAAAGATGAACTCAGCCTTTATCGGCTAATCTGGAACAGATTTGTGGCTTCTCAAATGAGTTCGGCTTTAATTGAAGAAACAGAATTTGAGATCGAGGCTTCTAATTATCAATTCACGGCCAAAGGAGAAGTTATAAGGTTTGATGGATTTTTAGCTCTTTTCCCACGCCTGAAGAAAGAGGAAAAGATTTTACCTAAGGCTGGGGAGGGAGAGAAGCTTGAACTTCTCGATTTGGATTCCAAACAGAATTTTACCCAGCCTCCTCCTCGATTTACAGAGGGGAGCTTAGTTAAAGAGTTAGAATCAAGAGGTATCGGCCGTCCCAGTACTTATGCTCCTATTATTGCCACCCTTCAAGACCGCGTCTATGTAGTCAAAGAAAAGGGGAAATTTATTCCGACTGACTTAGGGCTGTTTGTCACTGATTATTTAATTAAAAATTTTTCTCAACTTATGGAATTTGAATTCACAGCTAAACTAGAGGAAGAACTTGATCGAATCAGCCAGGGAGTGCGTCCCTGGCTTGACTATTTAAGAACCTATTATTCATTGCTGGAAAAAGATTTAAGTCGAGCTGTGAAAACTCAGGGAGTAAGGGGAAAAGGTATCCCTGTGGACGAGGTCTGTCCTAAATGCGGCCGACCCCTTGTTATCAGGGAAGGCCGCTTTGGCCGCTTTAAAGCCTGCAGCGGTTACCCGGATTGTAATTACAGACAGAGCCTTCATAAAAAAGAGGTTAGACTTTTAGAGGAAAAATGCCCTCGCTGTGGGGCAGCTCTTGTTCTCCGCTCTGGTAAATATGGAACTTTTATTGCCTGCTCGAATTATCCCCAATGTACTTATATCAAAAAGGAAAGAAAGGATACAGGCATTCCTTGCCCTCTTAATTGCGGGGGGACGATTGTCCGCCGCCAAACGAAAAAAGGCAAAATTTTTTACGGCTGCAGCAATTATCCTCAGTGTAAATTTGCTACTTGGGACGAGCCTCTAGCCCAACGCTGCCCTAAATGTGGTCGGCCTTTCCTCCTTCGTAAAAATCCGGTAAAAGGAAATCCGATTATTTATTGCAGCAGTGATGATTGTGATTATAAAGAGAGCGTGGAAAGGGAGAAAATCTGGGAGCAGAAGTCCGATAATTGGGATGAGTAATGGAAAAAAAACTTCGTAAATTCTTAGATTTCCTTCGTTATGAAAGGAACGCCTCTCCTTATACCATTACCAGTTACCGAAGGGATTTAAAGCAACTTCAGCATTACCTGAAGCAGAGAGGAATAAGTTTCAGAGAATTGGATAATATTAGTCTTCGGGGTTTTTTGTCCAGCCTCTTCCAGCGGGGAAATAAAAAATCAACTGTGGCCAGGAAATTAGCCTCTATCCGTTCTTTTCTTCAGTACTGCCTGCAAAAGGGGTGGCTGGAAGATAATCCTGCTCGTGTAGTAGCTACCCCTAAGCAAGGGAAAAATGTGCCTTCTTTCTTGTCAGAGGAAGAGATGGCCCATTTTTTAGATCTTCCCCAGAAGCCAAAGAACGCTTTGGATTACAGGGATAAAGCTCTCCTTGAGCTGCTCTATGCCACTGGGATTAGAGTGGGCGAGCTGGTGGGGATGAATATCGAAGATGTCAATTTCAGCCAGAGGTTAATACGGGTTAGAGGGAAAGGAAAAAAAGAAAGGCTTCTGCCCTTTGGACGCAAAGCAGCTTCAAGCCTCAAGGACTACCTTCGCTGGAGAAGAATGATTAACCAGGGAAGAATTGAAGAAGAGGCCTTATTCTTGAATTTTCGCGGCCAGCGGCTATCTAGTCGCTCTGTAGAAAGAATTGTCGATAAATATCTCAAGCGGGCAGCCCTCCGCCGTAAAATAAGCCCCCATTCGCTCCGCCATTCGTTCGCCTCTCATCTCCTCAGCCGTGGGGCTGATTTAAGAGTCATCCAGGAACTTTTAGGTCATGAAAGTCTGGCAACGACTCAAAAATATACTCATATTGATTTAAAACAACTGCTCCAAGTTTACCGCAAGAGCCACCCTCGCTCCTGAAGAGAGTGAAAGGTAAAGAGTAGAAAGTTGAAAGTGATAAGGTAAAAAACCGGAAGGGTTTGTAAGGCTCGCTGTTGCCCACAAGCTACAAGCGATTAGTCTAATGTCTGTAGGGTATGCTGTCTCCAGTAGACCGTAATATCTACCGCTAATAAAATCCGCCAAGAATGGAAACCTTAGTTGTCAGCCCAGGCAGGTTTTTGTCAACTGGAATTTACTCCTAGGGCCAAAGGTGTTTTCTAATTTGAAGATAATAAATGAGATAGAAAAAATCAAAGCTGGCCTCAATTTTGCATAAAAAAAGGTGAAAGGAGGTTACCATGAAAATTTTTAGGAAGAAAGGAATTATCTTCAGTTTGGCCTTAAGTCTTTTGTTTTCATTCTTTGTTGTTCTTCAAATCCAGGCCGCTTCTCAAACTGCCAGCCAAAAAATTAATATTAACACTGCTTCCTTGACTGAACTACAAAAGCTACCCAGAATCGGCAGCTCTGTCGCCCAGAGAATTATCGACTTCAGAAAGAAAAACGGGCCCTTCAAGAAGATAGAAGAAATCATGAAGGTCAAAGGAATCGGGGAAAAAACTTTTGAACAAATAAAAGATTTGATTACAGTAGGTGATACAGCTAGATCTAAATAAAAAATAAAATGAGGATATTTCTCTTTTTAGCTTTTAGATGATGTTAGGTAGAAAAGCAGATATTCCTTTAGCCGGGTTAAAGATAGACCCCGATGACTTATTTTGTTTTTTTCTTCCGTTGAAAGCTGAGCAAAAGTTTTTTTAAAGGGAGGGTAGTAAAAAATGGGATCATAGCCGAAGCCGCCCTCCCCCTTTTTTTCCGAAGTGATATAGCCTTCTACTTTTTCAATGATTTCCTTTAATATTTTCTGTTTCTGACTTAAGACAAGACAGGAAACAAATCTGGCTTTCCTCTGAGACCAGGGGACGCCTTCCATTAACTTTAGTACTTTTTCAATGTTGGTGGCGTCAGTAGCCGCTGGGCCAGAAAAACGGGCCGAAAGGACACCGGGCCGGCCTCCAAGATACTCTATTTCCAGGCCAGAATCTTCAGCCAGGGTCAGGTAGGGCCAGAAACGGCTATAAAAAAGACTTTTACCCTGGGCATTTTTTAGGAAAGAAGTTTCGGTTTCAGGGTAAGACTGTTTAAGCCTGAGTTGGTCAAGAGTGATGATTTTCAGGGGCAGAGAGGCGAGAAAGTTTTTAATTTCTCTTGCTTTGCCAGGATTAGTAGTGGCAATTAGAAGTTGGGCTTCATTCAATCTTTATTTCCAGAATTTCTTCAATGTCTAAAAGGCCTTGATTAAACTTTTGTTCCTTTTCTTCGGTGGCGGGGAAGGAGAAATCAACTACTGACAGATCATCCTCTTTTTTAAGAGTAAGTTCTCGGAATCTTATTCCTTCATGGAGGGCTAATTTTTTTATATTGATAAGAACATCCTTTGAATATTTCGTTTTAAGGTGATAGTGATAAATAGTTTTTTTCAAGTATTGGCCTTCAAGGCGCCGGAAAAGAATAAGAGTTAAAATAATAATTACAGTGAAGATGACGGCAGGAACATAATAGCCGGCTCCAACAACTACTCCTAAGCCACCTACTGCCCAGAGGGTAGCTGCAGTAGTTAGACCCACTACTATTCCTCGGGATTGAATGATGGTTCCAGCTCCAATAAAGCCGATGCCAGTTATAACTCCGGCGGCAATACGGGTTATATCTCCTCCTTTTGTTTGCTGATCATGGAGGAGAAGGCCAGCCAGAATCATCATCATGGTTGAGCCCGTACAGATAAGGATGTTTGTCCTGAAACCAGCTGGTTTCTGACTGGATTCTCTTTCCAGGCCAACAAGTCCTCCTAAGCCTACGGCCATTAAGAGCTTGAGGGTAATTTCTAATAAACTCATTTTCAGTGCCTCATTTTGAAGTTGAGGCTAATGTATCATAATTAAGAGAAGAAAGACAAGGCCATTAGGGTTCTGTTACGAAAAGTAGGGTAATATATATATAATAGCCAGTAGACGGGGTCAGACCTTCATAAGTTTCATAACTTTAATTTTTACAATAATTGTAATAACTTTTGTCCCTTACAAGCCGACGAAACATATCAATAGAGAAGCATAATTTATGAAACTTATGAAGGTCTGACCCCACCGGGAAGAAGTGAAGAGTGAAAGATTTTAAAGCTGAAAGATGGAAGGGCCTAGCGGGATGTAGGTTCTGCTGACTGTAGGGTCCATTGTCCCCAACGGACCGTTTAACCTATTCGCGCCCAGGCCGCCAACTCTAATCTGTAGGCTCTGCTGTCCTGAGCAGACCGCCAACCTCACAGCGGTTGAGGAAATGTTTAAACCAGAAATTAACATAATCTCGATTGCTGTAAGTCCTTTTCTTGCCTCGAAAGCCGTGCCTCTGGTTTGGATAGAGCTTGAATTCGAATGGTTTTTGAAGGTCTATCAGCTTATCCATAAGCTGAATGGTATTCTGGGGATGGACGTTATCATCTATATCCCCGTGGCTCAGGAAAAGCACTCCTTTTAACTTAGGAGCATGGGTAAGGACAGAAGCCATTTCATAACCTTCTTTGTTTTCGCAAGGTTTGTCCATATAGCGTTCAGTGTAAACTGTATCGTACAGCTTCCAATCAGTGACCGAGGAACGGGCATAGCCGTGGCTGAAATAGTCAGCTCCATAAGTCAAGGCAAGGCAGGTTGTATAACCGCCATAGCTGCCTCCAGTAATACCGATTTTAGTTTTATCTATAAATGATTTAGCCTTCAGCCATTTGATCGCTTCAATTAAGTCATGCATTTCCCAGCGCCCTAAGCAGCGGTGCATGAGGGCTTGACCTTGTTTGCCAAAATGCCCTGAACCGCGGTGATCGATACTAAAGATAATTATTCCTTCCTGAGCTAAGTAGAGCGAAGAGAGGGAAGGGTAAGAATTGGTAACCGTCATGGAGCCGGGCCCACCATAAATGGTAAAGAGGATTGGATATTTTTTATTTTGGTCAAAATCGGGAGGAAGAATCCAATAAGCAGGTAGTTTGATTCCCTCTTGACAAGGAATGAACAGAAGTTCTTTTTGGGGTATAGCATATTTTTCCAGCCAGTGAGTACGGCTGTGGTCAATATTCCTGACAAAAGTTCCATCCCTTCGATAAAGATCTTCTCTGAGAGGAGTATGGATATTGGTAAAGTAGTCTATGAAGTAGCTCCCTTTGGGGGAAATCAGGACTCGATGAAGGCCTGGTTCTGTAGTTATACGTTTAAGATAGCTTCCGTCCAGCTTAACCTGCCAGAGATGGCTTTCAGTGGTCTCATTTTTTCTCGCTTGAAAAAAGACTACATTGCTTTTTTCATCTACCAGGGCTATGTTTATTACTGACCAGGGGCCAGATGTTAATCTCTGTTTTAAATTTCCATTTAAATCGTAATAATAGAGATGACTCCAACCGTCCGTGTCACTCCTCAGTAGGAAACCGCTTCTGTCCTTAAAAAAATAAAGATCTTTGAAGAAATCTACCCAGGTTGACTGAGATTCATCATAAATTTCCCTTGATTTCTTTGTAGCCAAATCAAAGGCGTAAATTTTAATCTTGTCTTGGTCCCTGTTCATCCACTGAAAGGCAAGCTGAGAGCTATCAGGCAGCCAAAAAGGCCAGGCAAGATAGGAATCAATTTTATTACCGATATCGATCCAGATTACTTTGCCCTCTTCTACCAGAGCTAAACCCAATTTGACTTTAGGGTTAGGATCGCCAGCTTTAGGATAGCGTTCTAGCTCTAGCTGGGGATGGACTCCTCCCGAATGGACAAGGGGAAAAGTGGGCACAGGGCTGTCGTCAAAGCGCAAAAAGGCGATTTTCTTGCTATCAGGGGACCACCAGAAAGCAGCATAATGGGACCTCCGACCCAGAATTTCTTCGTAGTAAACCCAGGAAGCCCAGCCATTATAAATAGTTTCTGATCCATCCGAAGTCAGCTGGTATTCTAATCTCTTGTCGATATTTAGGGCATAGAGATTGTGGTCTCGGGTAAAAGCCACCAATTTTCCGTCCGGAGAGAAGCGAGGATTTTTCTCTGGGGAAAGAGTGGCTGTCAGGCGCTTAAGTTTTCCGTGCTTAACAGAGAAGAAATAAAGGTCATTTTTGAATAGATAAAGAAAGCTGTGGAAATCTTTGGTTACAGCTGCATATCGCGAGGCTTGAAGTCCTTTAGGAAATTTTTCCTGAAGGGCAGCAAAATCAAGAAAGATTGTTTTTTTTCCAGTTTTGGCCTCAACTTTATATAATTTTGGTGGCCTTTTTTTTTTC
>Ga0190352_1000048_pt1 | contig 33345 bp, 20 predicted proteins | sample 4872131011_MG_FD_161682 | JGI IMG/M metagenome (GOLD analysis project Ga0190352, IMG submission 161682) | Hydrothermal vent microbial mat bacterial communities from Southern Trench, Guaymas Basin, Mexico - 4872-13-10-11_MG | ecosystem: Environmental > Aquatic > Marine > Hydrothermal vents >...
TTAAATTCTCACAGATATGATAATTCCCATGCCGGCAAGGATAACATTGGCCACAGGTTAATTGAGGTCGAACGGTTACTCGGTCACCGATTTTAAAGTTTTGAACTTCTTGACCAATCTCAACTACCTCGCCACTGAATTCATGTCCCTGGACAATCGGAAAAGAAATGTAAGGATGTTGGCCATAATAAGCATGAATGTCAGAACCACAGATACCAATTCTCTTGATTTTGATCAAAACCTGATTTGGACCGCAAGTCGGCCGAGGAACTTCCCGAAAGATAATTTTTTGTTTACTTACCAAAACCGCCTGTTTCATCAGCTTTCCTCCTTATTTTCCATAATTGTCCATAATTGGGGACCATAATTGGGGCCACAATACATATTTACCTATTTTTTGGTTATAAATTGGAAAAATCCCAGCTCTGCTCTCAAGAAAAAGAGAATATTCAGGAGCTTTCTTATTTTGAAAATTGCCCCACCAAGTGTTAACAAATCGAAAAAAACGGCCATATTTTCCCTTTTTCTCCAAATAAAATACCTTAGGCAGCCAGAAAAAACTAAATGTCCCCACTTGTTTATCCTTAATGAACAATTACCAGGTCACTCCTTTCCAGGTGAATTTCTCCTTTTGATTTTCCCCGATTAAATATTAATCTACCCAGAATATGAACTAAGGAAAAACTAGAGAAGAATCTTCGAACTCTGGATAAAGGGTGGAATTTAAATAGAACATGGTCCACAAAAATTACCCTGTTCCTTGTTGAATTAGGAAATATCTTCCCTAGCATTTAACTTTCGATAACTTTTTTCTTAATCACCTTATTCTTAATTATCTCGAGAAGCATACTCTTCCAGCCGAATTCTAACTGGTTCTTGAGAAAATAAAGAAACCCAGAGGATAAGATCTTCCCCCTCTAGAGTTCTAATTTTACCAATTCGAAAATCATTACCTTTTCTCATTTTCCGGCCATTGAGAAGGAGAATGGGCTCTTTAACTCCCCAATTCTTAATAACCAGGCATAAATTATCTACCGGAGAATCATCGTTAGCCTTGATGATGGCCTCTAAAAACCTTGAAGAAGATAAGTTTTTATCCTTAATATTTTCAGCTTTTAATTTTTTAGGTTTTAAATTTTTAGGTTTAATAACATAAGCTCTTTGGGATAGATCATAGCCTCCATTGTCAAATTCTCCGGCCACTATTTCTAATTTAGGAGCGCAAGCCCAGGATCTCGCCAGGGGAATAAGGGTATCAAATGGCTCATCCGTCATCCCATAAAGGGAAGCGGCCCAATTTCTTCCTTCCGGTCCCTCATGAACCACAGGATCGGTAATGGGGAAACCCAGAAAGCTGGTGGCTCGATCCGGGGTTTTTTGGGTTCTCCCATCAGATAGTACTTGGCCCACCGGCCAATGACTACATGAGCCAGGTCTGGAGAGAGCTCTGATATCCATATCCTTGAGATAATGCATCTTCCCGCCCGGCTCAAAGATGATAAAAGGCTTAAACCGGGATTTGGTGTTGTGCATCTGGATAAGTGGATTTTCCGGGATAAACTTTGTTGTTTTCTTCGGGGGATTTTCAACGTAAGAAAAAACCTGTTTTTCTCCCTTAAGATTGGCCACCGTCACATAATCTTTATTAATGATATCGCCCTGAAGCTGACCGGGACTGGTTAAAGGAATTGATTCCTGGAATTGCCGGACGGGACCCAATGAACCTTTTTGCCAGGAGTACTTTCGCACCCCGGTTTGATCAGGATAGATATAATAATATTCGTCGACCCAACATCCCCAACCACTTCTCTCATCTTCATTCCAGATATGATTACGGGAACTCACCAACGCATATCTCCAGTGGATAACAACCCGAGCCGGGGTATTCTCGATGATTCTCACATGAGAGTACCGACAGTGTCGATCTTGCATGTGTTCGAAACAGCCTTCTTTATTGTCCCACGCCTCCACGCTCTGGTCAGCCATCCAGATGTTGTTCTCGGTTACCCAGCAAGGAGAATAACGCGTTCCCCGCCAGAAAACCACTCTAACCGGAGATTGGTCAAAAGTCACAACCACATCTGGATGGTCACCCACCCTCCATAGTTCATCCCATTCCCAGTAATAATTTAACCGCGTATAGAAAGCTCCAAACCGATTCCTTCTCTCCGGAATCCGGGGTAGCTCTCGAGGTGGAATATCGGGAGCAGACGAAGGTTTGTCTTGACGATAAGCTTTTAAGATTTCTTCTGCGCTCATAGCTCTCGAATAAACTTTAATTTCATCCAGAATTGCATCCAACGAATACCAACTGGGAAGAGAACCAAATTGCCGATGAATAAAAGCCGGTTTGCGTCGCTCAGGAATAGTCCCCAACCAAAGATCAGTTTTTTCAGCGTCCTTAAAAATTCCTCGAAAGGCTAATCTGCCCACTTCTTGGCCATTTAAATAAATGGAACTCCCTGAATTTTCATCAAAAACCGCCACTACCTGAGTCCATTGTTTCAAAGGAATTTTTGCCTCGGAAACACATTCTTTCCATTCCCCGCCGGCAAAAACTTTAAATTTCAACTCTCCCAGAGGGCCTATCTCAAAAGCATAACCTCCCTCAGAATTTTGGTGGATGACTACCGGACACCAATTCCAAGGATAAGCAGCCACTGCTACCCAGGCTTCAACAGTAAAAGCATCACCTATTTGGAACACTCTAGAGGCATTTCTTCTTACCACCGTCGTATAGCCATCGAACTTAAGAGCTTTCCCCTTTACTCCCCGAACAAAACGATAATTACCACTCAAGCTATCAAGGTTCTCAGAAGACTGATCTAGAAGCCTATCCTTCACCAGCTTCTCCATTGGCCACCAAGCAACAAGCCCCGAACTATCATCAGCTAAGAGAAAGCTTGGCCCGATTAACAAAATAATTCCCAGGACCAAAACTAAAGGATTTATAAACTTTACCCACTTCATAATATCTTTCTTCCTTTCAAAATCTTTTCAATGTGGCGAATTAAATTAATTCCTCCTCCTTCAACTTCAATGGTGAGTAAGCCGCAATTCATAAATTATTAATCACCATCACTTCCCCCGCCCTTATAACTTTTTCGAAGAAGTTCATAGACTTCTTCGAAATTAACTTTCCGAGGATGGCTTTTATAATCGGGAAGGACTAAAGAAGCCTCGGCTAATTCTTTGAGGGCTTCCTCAGGAATATTAAGATCACTTAAACCAATTTTTAAATTTATCTCTTGGAGCAAATTATCAATCATCTCACAAGTTTTTTCGGCCGCAACTTCATCACTTTTTTCCTCCAGAGAAGGGTCAAAAACACGAGCTACGGTAGCAAATTTCTTAGGCGAGGCTTTATAAGTATAACGCATGATGGCTGGATAAACAGCGGCTAATGCCTCTCCATGAGCAACGTGAGGAAAATATCCACCCATGGCCATAGCAATTCCATGGGGTAAAGTTACACCGGCATTAGCAATTGACAATCCCGCTAATGTATCGGCCCAGGCCATCCATGTCCGAGCTTCAATGTCACTTCCCACCTTAACTGCTTGGGGAAGATAGCGCGCTACAATTCGAATAGCTTCGAGAGCAGTCATATCAGTATAAGGAGACCCATGGGGATTAATATAACTTTCAAAAGCATGAGCAAAGACATCAAAGCCAGTAGTGGCGGTAAAATGAGGTGGTAAAGTGACAACCAACTCGGGGTCAACAATACTTACTCGGGGATAAAGATGATTATTGAATAAAGCTGATTTGTACTTTTCTTGGGGGTTGGTGACCACAGCCACCTGAGTGACATGAGAACCTGTTCCTGACGTGGTCGGCACCGCAATGATAGGCAGAGTCTTCTCGGTCGGTTGTGATTCACTAGAAAAAATATAATCCCAGCAACTTCCAGGATGAGTGACCTCCACGGCAATAGCTTTGGCCGTATCCATACTTGACCCACCTCCTAGGCCAACCACTACTTCTACTTGATTATTTTTGGCCAAATTGGCTCCCTTAGCAACTACTTCCACTGTTGGATTGGGAATAACGCCATCAAAGTGAACAACATTTATCCCTTTATCTTTGAGAATATTTTTAGCTCGCCGAAAAAGCTCTGAAAGCTCAGGAATTTCTGGCACAGTAACCAACAAGCAATTTTGGCCAAAACGAGCCACCACTTCTCCTAATTCTTCTAAGCGACCCGTCCCAAACCTGATTTCAGTGGGCTGATAATAATTGAATTTCTTCATCTTCATGACTTCCTCCTTTTCTCAATATATTTCTTAAGAAATCTCTTTTCTCGTAAGGGAAAAGATTAATTACCTTAAAAATTCCCTTATTAATTTGAGCCCTTTTTGTCTGTAAGGAAAAGATAAAAGGAAAAACTAACACCAAGATGTCTTGATTGGCGACTAATATTTTACTTGAGTTAACTTTTAATTCCTCTTCATAGCGAGAAGCAATCATGGCTTTTTTCCCATGAATTCATGATGAATAATATTTATACGATGAACTACAGAATCCATTTTTACTTACTTTCCTCTCCACATTTTAATTTTCCAATTTAAAAGTTATCAACCTTGTTCTTAAATTTATTGCTTTCACCCTACTTATGATAAAATCGCCTCCGTAATTAACGCCTCTTGATGTAAAAAAATCCGCATTTTTCTTCTGGCCAGGATGAAATCAGCTTTTTTCCCTCTCAATCCTGATACCTCCATTCACCAGAAAGAGGCGCCCAGGCTCCTGGTTGAGTACAAACATAAGCAGCTAGTCGGTTGGCTGTTTCATTTATCTTATCCAAATCTTCCTGATGGAGAAGGCCTACCGCCACAGCGGCTGTAAAGGCATCACCGGCGCCCACCGTATCCACCACTCTCACAGGCAAAGCTGAAAAATTAGATGTTCTTTCTCGGGTGTAAAGACTACTGCCTCTTTCCCCGCGAGTTAACACCATCAATTCAATCGGATAAGTGGAGAAGAAAAATTCGGTGATAAGCCTTTCCTGGTTATCAATCTGAAAGAGTTCAGCCAAAATCCGTAGCTCCTCATCATTTAGTTTTAAAACTTGACTTCTCTTCAAAAGCCAATTGATATCTTCTAAGGCATAAAAAGGGGGTCGAAGATTAACATCAAAAATACGTAGACAATCAGACCTCGTGTGAGAGATAAACTCGCGGATGGATTGGCGAGCCACTGGTGCACGTTGAGCCAGCGAACCATAACACACCGCATCAGCTTGAGTGGCTAATTCTCTAAGCTCAGGAGTAATCTCTAGATAATCCCAGGCGCAATCTCGATGGATTTCAAATTGAGGTTTACCTTGGCTGTCAAGATTAACTGTTACTTTTCCGGTGGGATGTTTATCTTCGATTGAGATGTATTTACTTTCTAACCCGTGGAATCGCAATTGAGTGATTATTTTTTCGCCTGCCTCGTCAGCTCCAATTCTACTAACGATGATGCCTTTTTCCCCCAAAGCTTGAGCATAATAAGCAAAATTTGCTGGTGCTCCTCCCAATCTGGGCCCTTCAGGAAGCATATCCCAGAGAATCTCTCCAATCCCCACCAGTACAAATCGGTTTTGACTTGATCGCCTCTCTTCAGGTGATTGAGAATTAAACAATTTTCTATCCTTCATCTCCAATGTTTAGTCTTTTATTCTTTCTATTTCTATTGAATTTTTTTATCTTTTTCTTCTACTTTCCTTTTTTTCTTTTGCACTTTTCTTAATAATTAAACACCCAACCTTCTTGCCCATTTTGCAGATAATCACCTGATTTTTAATGAAAAACATAATAGAGAATGACCATCGTTAACAATAATAACCCCGCCCACAATCGCGGGTCTGAAAAAGCTTTTATCCGACCACCGGCAATCACCTGGATGGGATTCTTCCAAGTTAAACCTTCTACCTGTTCTGGAGCAGGCTTAGGAGTTAAAAGACTTACCACCACGAAGATCAGGCTACAGATACAAAACATCCACCAGGCTTGCATCATAAAAGGAATCCCTAATTTATGGGTCAAAACTTTTTCATGGCCGATAACTGGCAGATCAAAAAGAAAAGCCAACATGCCTCCCGCAAATCCTATCAAAAGAGTGACAAGAGCCGCCTGTTTAGTGCCCCGGCGCCAGAAAACGCCCCAAAGAAAGACAGTAGTTATCGGGGGTGCTAGATGGGAAGCGATAGCATTTATGGCTTCAAAGATACTTGAATACCGTCCACCTTGCGTTGACCAAACCATCGCCAAGAGCATCACTACCACAGCCGCAACTCGTCCAATCTGGACTCGTTTGGCATCGGGAAGATCAGCTTTAATCCGCTTGACAATATCAATCGCCACTAAAGTAGCGGAACTATTAAGAGCGGCCGCAATCGTACTCATCAAAGCAGCCAACAAACCGGCCGTGATAAGGCCCTTGAGACCAGTGGGAATAAGATTATTAATCAAAACTGGCAAAGTCTGATTACTGTCGGAACCAATCACATCTCGAAAAAGAATGTATCCTAAAACCCCGGGAAATACCATGATAAACACCGGAAGAATCTTCAGGAAACCGGCAAACAAAGGTCCTAATTGGGCGTCCTGCTGGGATTTGGCACCCAAAACTCTCTGAACAATCGTCTGGTCCGTACACCAGTACCAAATTCCTAAAATTGGATAGCCTAAAAAAACGGCGTACCAGGTCAGCCCGACCGGGCTGTAGGTATGCAACATACTCAATTGATTAGGTTTGACAGCTGTTTTAAGCTGAGCAAGGTTATAAATTCCAAACTTAGGGAGAGCTAAAACAGCAAAAATGGTGACCAAGACGGCTCCTAAAATCAAGATAACGGTTTGAATCGTTTCCGTAACAACAACTGCTTTTAAGCCTCCTAAAACAGTATAAAGGGCTGTGGCAATGGAAATGATAATGATCGAAGCTACTACATCTATCCCAAAAAATCGTTTAAAAACAGCCGCTCCAGCATAAAGACTCATGCCGATATGAATAAATAAAGCCGCCAGAATAGCCATAATAGCTAAAATCATCCGGCAGGTAGCACTGTAACGCTTTTCCAAAAACTCAGGTAGGGTAGAAATCCGAGTCTTAAAGTAAAACGGAGCAAAGACGAGTCCGAGAAGAATTAACGTAAATACAGCCATCCATTCGAAATTACCCCAGACTAACCCTTCGTTATAGCCCGAAGCGGCCAAGCCAACCAAGTGAATAGTAGAGATATTAGAAGCGAAAAGAGCCGCGCCTACCATTCCCCAAGGAAGTGAACGACCGGCCAAGAAATAGGTCTGGCTGTTAAGTTTCATCCTCCGCACAGAAAAAAGTCCAATTACTACAATCCCAACCAGATAAGAAATAATGATGATTAAATCTAATAACGGAATGCGTAGTTCTGCATCAAGCATTAATTAATACCTCCAATTATTTCCTAGTCCACTTTTCCCATATTGGACCTTCAGACTGAATTTCTGCCCAAAGTTTTTTCATTTTTGATTCGAGTTTTACTAAAACTTCAGGCTCTTTAGATGTAAGGTCAAATTTCTGTTCTATATCTTTTCGAAGATTATAAAGTTCAAACTTTTCCAGCCTTGCTGATTTTATATAATCCATCCATAGCTGGTCTCTTTCTTTGGTGTTAAACCAACCTATAATAACATAAGAATCTTCTCTCATGGCCATATGTGGACCTGGATATCCAGCAGGAAACATCCAGGTTGCAGGTATAGGACGTTGAGGTTCCCGACCTTCAAAAATGGAAACAATGCTTGTCCCATCAATTACTCTATCATCCGGTACCGGCACGCCTGCTAATTCACAAAATGTCGGAAGAATGTCCGTTCCATTAACTAAGGCATCGCTCACCGTTCCGGGTTTAATGCCCCGGGGCCAGCGAATAATTCCAGGAACGCGATGTCCTCCTTCATAAACAGACCGTTTCATTCCTCGTAATACTCCGGGGGTGCCAAAACATCTCTGAGTTCTCTTAACCCAAGTTGGAATTTCTTCTCCGGGTTGGGGAATATAAGAGGGTGGAACCTCAGGACCATTGTCACTTGTGAAAAAAATTAAAGTATTTTCCCTCATTTTAAAATCATCGATTGCTTTCAATAATCTGCCAAAGGCATTATCTAATTGGGTCACAGTTCCATAATAATATTTTTTAAATCCAAAAAATTTAGAACGGTCTCGATCGACTCCACCATAACGAATGTTCTTAGCCATACGATCAATTTCGGGCCCGTAATACATGTCTGAATAATAATGAGGGGGATCTAAAGGTGCATGTGGCTCATGACTACAGATGAGGAGGAAAAATGGTTTTTTTGAATTTGGTCTATTCTTAATCCAGTTTATGGCCTCTTCAACAATCAAATCACAGTACCATCCTCTAATTTCTCCTACTTTTTTTCCGTTCCTAATAAAAGTTAAAGGATTCTCAGGTCCTTCAAAAGCATTCTGCTTTGTGGCTAACCAATAATCAAATCCATGATCACTTGGTGTGGGTTGGTGACTATCAGGCTCATCTATTTGACTGAGATGCCACTTACCTACAAAACACGTATCATATCCAGCTTCCTTTAGAAGAGAAGCTATCGTAACTTCTTTGCGATGCAAATGAGCGCCACCACCAATAAGATAATAAATCCCCACCCTGAATGGATTTCTTCCTGTCAAAAGAGATGCTCTAGATGGAGAACAAACAGTTCCTCCTGAATGGCAGTCAGTGAGAATAACACCTTCTTTAGCAAATTTATCAAGGTTAGGGGTCTTTATGATTGGATGACCATAACACCCCAAATCCCCATAACCCAAGTCATCGGCGAGGAAAACAATGAAATTAGGGCGGCTTTCTATCTTCCGACATGCATCTTGAATAAAAACCTCTGAAATCGGGATCAAAGTCCCAGAAGCGATGATAGTTCTCAAAAAATCTCGCCGTTTCATAAAAAACCTCTTCCAAATTTATTTATTTATCTATTATTTATTCAATGAATTCTATATCCACAAAAAAAGGAGTAACTTTAGCCCCATCTTTGCGTTGACCAGTAAAATAAGTCTCTAAAGCGCCTTCAGTTTGGGGCAACTCAATAAAAAAGCTCACTCTGGGAGACCCTTCTTTTATTTTTTCCTCCCGGTATACTTTCCCTAGTTTAAAAACAGCAATGCCTTCTTTTAAAGGTACTTCACGACCTCCACTCAGAGGACCAAATCTGAGAGTTATTTTATATCGACCTGCTCGGGTCGTCTTTACATGCCAAACACCAAATCCTTCCGGCTCTGCTTGGGGATCTCGAGAAAGTCTTCCCCAACTCACATAGGCTGCCACTGCCCCCGGTCCATAGAGGTCTTGATTAGTCAAAATCACAGGATTTTCAAGAGGGCTCCCCAGATAAATAGAAACAGGGCTAAGATTTTTAGTTACATTATTAAACCATTTTTCGTAAGCTAATCTCATTTTTCTTACAAGATGTGGATGAGAACGAGCTATATTCAGCGTTTCACCAGGGTCTCTGAGCATATCATATAGTTCTGTTTGTTCGAGTCCAATTGCTTCCGTCTGACGTTTTTTGGGATCACGAGAAGTCATAACTATTTTATAATTCTGACTCCTAACTGCACAATGGACAAACAATCTTGGCCGATCAACACCATTTGGATCAGGCCGAGACTGTTGAAAAAATAAATATCTATCGGGCCAATCAACTTTTTTAGCCAACAAAAGAGGAGCTAGACTAATTCCATCTAATGATAAATCCTTTGAATCGGATATATCACATAAATCTATAAGTGTAGGGAACACATCAATAAAATGAGCAATCCGATCAATATCTTTTCCTCCAATGATTTTTTTAGGCCACCGAATAAAAAAAGGTACTTTAATTCCTCCATCATAAACGGAGCCTTTACCTTCACGAAGACCAGCATTGTAGCGAAGATCCCGATATGCCGGACCATTATCGCTTGTAAATATGACGATAGTATTAGTTGAAAGATCTAATTCATCCAGTTTGGAAAGTAAACGGCCAAAATTTTGGTCAAGATTGGTCAACATAGCATAATGTTTAGCAGTAATCTCATCCAAGCCCATTTTTAGATAAGGAAGAACCTCTTTTTCTTTAATCTCAAGAGGGACATGGGGCACATTGGTTGGAATATAGACAAAAAACGGTTCTTTGGCATGCTTTTCGATGAATTGAATAGCTGCCTGGAAAAATATGTCAGTACAATATCCGTAAAATTTTTTGGGTGTTTCATTGTGATAAAGAATAGGATCGTAGTAATGATTATCAGGGGGATTAGTTCGGCCTCCTATTCCTGCTCCCTTATGAATTAACGATTCATCAAATCCCTGATCAATAGGCCTTAAAGGATAATGATCCCCTAAGTGCCACTTTCCAAAAATACCTGTCTTATAACCTGCTTCTTTTAACTTTTCAGCTATTGTAATTTCTTCTGATCTCATCATAGCCAGCCCTACCCAAGTATCTATCACTCCCGTTCTGTAATTGTACCGTCCAGTAAGGAGACTAGCTCGGGTTGGAGAACAAAGAGGACAGGAATAAAAATTAGTGAAACGAGAACTTTCCTGATAAAAATTATCCAAATATGGAGTTTTTATATATTTGTTACCGTGACAACCTAAGTCTCCATATCCCTGATCATCAGTCAAAACAAGAACTACATTAGGAGGTCGTCTATGCTGAGTATCTAAAGAATCCGAGAAAGAAATTCTAGAAAGTGGACTTAAAGAATGTGACACTATTTTTACTCCTTTCTTTTCTTCATTACAAATTCTTTCAACATTAAACAAATTTTTTGCGGGATTGAGAAAAGAAACTCAACTCTCTCCTCTTTAATAAAACTTCATTCGTTTGATCTCTTATTACTAAATTAAAAACAAATATTATGAAAAATTAAGTTTGTCCCAAAGTGAGGGGGATAACCTAGACTTTCTACTCCAGGGAACTAACGTTTCCCTTCACTTTGGGACAAAACCTCTATTAAATCAATTTTTCTAGAAAGTGAACTTTAAAGAGAACTTTAAGGTTCGAACGCCACTAAATCCAGTAATACCTGTCCACCCTGGGCTATATGTTCCTTCATTTGTATTATTATCCACTGGTCTCCAAACTCCTCCGGGATTTGTAGTTATATAAAAGTAAGTATTTCCGAGTACATTATAAATATCAACAAAAACACTGAGAAATCCATAGTCTTTTATTTTAAACCTTTTTTCTAAACGAAGATCAAGATTGCTGGTTGATTCAGTCCAGCGAGAACCCCTGGGCTCAACATTGATACTAAAAGATTGAGTTGAAACATTATTTGCTTCTGCCCAGGACGAAGGAGGAACCACTGTTATTGTTCTTTGCCAAGGTGAACCACTACTATGAACGAAAAAGAAAGATCCCAAAAAGCCAGCTGGAAGCTGAGCTGAACCATAAAGCTTTATTTGAAGAGGCCTACTAGAAGGAAGGTTTCCATCGGCATTAATATACCAATTTGGATCCCTAAAGTTTCTATTCCATACAAAACCAGAAGTAGAGACAGGATAGTTTCCTTTAAGCGAAGAAATAACTAACGAACCTCCCAACTGCCAACCATGAGACATGCGTTTTATAAAAGACAACTCGAATGCTTGATATGTTCTTTTGGCATCATCAATGTTTCTTAAACGGGTTACTTGTTCAGGGGCGTCCTTGGAAAGAAAATACATTGTAACTTCCTGGGCTGGAAAATTTCCGTAAGCTGGAATTGTGGTTGTGAAAGGAATCCAATAACCTGAATCCTCCTTACTCCAGTAACTTCCAGTGTTAAAATCATAATATTGATCTCCCATAACGTTTTTCCAATCTTTCCAAATATAAGACAGACTAACTTTAAGATTACTAACTAACTCATGTTCAACTGCAAACACTGCTTCGTTTACATAAGGAGAAGTGATATTTGGATCAATTCGTTCCTTGAATAAAGTAGACATCATTCCCGCTGGACTGGCACCATAATGTTTGTAAGCATCGATGGGAGGAGCGTCTGGTTGCCTGTTACCGTTAAGATCCCACCAATAAAAATTGAATGAACGTCCTCCGGCAGGATAAACACTTTCAAAAACTGCAGTTACCAGGGCTTCTGGATATCTGCCAAAAGATGATTTTAAAACAGTTTTTCCATCTCCGAATAAGTCATAAGTCAAACCAAAAGTTGGTGTTATCTGGAGCAAAGTCATAGCCGGGTCCCACTCCTCATATTGGAGAAGACCAAATGGATTAAAACCATATTTAGGAACCATATAGAATTCACCCACTGCTTGAGCTAAACTATCAGCGGGATTATCAGTTACTCCCGGAATTCCTCCAGAAACATAATCGACCCGTAATCCAAAATTTAGAGTAAACCTCTGAGCAATGGTCATTGAGTCATGAAAAAATCCACCCACCCGGTAAATATGCGACCTTACAGCACTTGCTCCATCTTCAGTACCTAAAGTCGTAAGATTTATTCTCCCATCTCCATAAGTAGGGTGTGGCTTATCTAACCCGTAAAGTCCTCGATAATAATAAGGATTTTCATTGTAAAATGTCCATAAACTGATTGAATTTGGTCTCCAATTGTTATTGAGTTGACTTCCGTATTGGAATTCAAAGCCTAATTTAAATTCGTGATCGCCACCTAAAAAGTCATCTTGAAATCGAGTTAGCTTTGCATTGGCTATCCATGTAAATTTACGACCTATCCGATAATTCCACGCTGCTCCCCAGTAATAACCTGTATAAGCATCATAATATTGAGGATTATTTCGACATTCTTCAACTGAATAAGGCATTTTACTTTGATGTCGCCAAAAACCAGCTCTGAAGTCCACAAAAGTATTTTGGTCGATAATCCAAGATAAAAGTGCTGTCCCTGTCCTCTGGGTGGCATTATTGGAAACCCAGGCTTCTGCAGGACGGTTCCAACTAGTTGAATTATAAGGTTTCGGCCGCCACCACAATGTTAACATGGTAGAAAGGCGTAAAGACTGAGCTAGCTGACTAGTCAGTTTTAAATAGCCATAATGTTCTTGTTCCTTAAATTCATAGGGGCCATAATACTTTCCTAAGATAGTAGTTGGTCGAAATCTATTATGGTTCTTGATATCATGAAATCTGTAATTAGCAAAAAACCATAACTTATCCTTAACAATCGGTCCACCAAGTATACCAGACGTTTCAATATCATGAATAGAAAAGAAAGGCTTTGATATACCTAAAACATCCATCTTCTCTTCAGGAAGAGTTGGAGAAGATAGATCTTCATTGGTGTAATAACCAATCAACATGCCAGAAAAATTATTCCCTCCAGATTTTGTAACCACATTCATGAACCCCCTGTAGAATGATAGCCTTCAGGAGTAGCTCCGGCTGTTATAAATTCTATCTCCTCTATAGTCTCCCAACTTATTCTTGCTTCAGCATAGCCTTGATTTGGAGCATTTGCAATAACACCGTCTATCATGTAGCCCGCATCATTTCTCGAGGAACCATGAACCCGCCTTTCGATAACTCCAGGAGCTATCTGAATGGCTGAAACAATATCTCGGGCAATAGGTAAAGTTTCTATAACTTCAGTTGTTATATTTTGGACAACTTTATTAGAAGCGACATCTACCATTGGTGAAGCTGCAACTACGGTTACCTCTTCTTTCATAACTGATGGTTTCATAGTAATTCTCACATTGGTAACTTTCCCCACATTTACAATTAAACCTTCTCTTCGAACAGTTTGGAATCCATCTAGAGTGCAAATTATCACATAATTCTCCCCTGGCGGAAGAGCTGGAATCCGGAAAATCCCTTTTTCTGTAGTAACAAAAGTCATAGTCCCGATAAGAGCGGGTCCTTTGACTTCAACCGTAACTCCTGGAAGCGGCTCTCCCTGATCATCCACAACAATGCCTCTTATAGATCCACTCTGTCGAACTTGGGCTCTTCCTATTGAAATTCCTATAAAAGAAATAATGAGAGTAATTAGAAAAATAACTAACAATCTTCTTTTCATTTCCTTCCTTCCTTCTTATTTTTTTTATTTTTTTAAATATAAAAATTATTGATTTTAAATTTTAATCTATCACCCCCTCTTTAAAAGCAATGAAACAAAACAAATATAATTCAGATGATTTTATATGTTCATAAATTTGAAGATATATCGAGAAGAAATTTAAAGAATTATTCAGTTTCTCTAAACTTATTTTAAACATACTTTCTTAGATTTTGAAAGTTATTTTATTTATATTAAAATGTCAAGTATTTTTCAATTTTTTGGTTACTATTCTAAGATGCTTTTTACATATATTTATTTTCTCATTCCTTAAGCCTTAATGGCTAAATCAATTTAGACATCGTGGCCTTGGACAGGAGGATTCCTTATCCCTACGCTATCCGCTTTAATTATCGCCGTCTTCCCGCTGACTACTCCCACGTGCTTAATGAAATAGGGGGTGGAGGAGGCAGAACGACATTTTGCCGACAGGATCCGCAAAGCTTTCTCCTCCGGAATATCTTTATTGATGCATTTCACTAAAAAGTTAATCCGTTATGCCCAGGGTATTCTTAATAATTTGATCAAAGCTATTAAACGAAAAAGCTTATGGCTCTCGTGACCTGGATTACTCCAAACTCAAAATCTATCGCCTCCATATCTTCAGGTACTCATTTTTGCGATGAATCGTACTTTGGTAACACTTATCCGTGCATCCATCAGCTCCAAGAGAGAAAATTGCACTCCTATTCTTGGCTAAGACCTCATCCCCTTCGCTAACAAGAACAGATCATGGTCTAACGGAAAGGAAATGACTTTAAGTCCTGGATCAAACGGTCATTCCTTAATTTCCCAATTTTTGGGCGCTTTGAAGTCTCGGCGGCCATCACGGTAGTCAGGTATTCCCTCGACCTTGAGGCTCCGGAATTCCTGAAGGCGCCTCAGCAAGGAGGCAACGATGTGGGGATGTTCCCAGGTCAGGTTTCGTATCTCTTTGGGGTCTTCTTTGATGTTAAAGAGTTCAATCGTAATGTTGTCTCCTGGCTTCTGAGGAAGCATAATCCTATCTGGGTTAAGTTCTAGGACATTTCCCCCAGTAACAACCAACTTCCAAGTCCCATCGGAAACGGCTGCTTTCTCCGGTGAGCCTTGAGCGATGTAGGTATACCAATACCTTTTCGGGGATTCCTTGATGCCACGAATCACATCAAGCATATCCATGCCATCCAGAGGATGGGGATCAGGGCCACGGTGCCCGATAATCCGTTTAATTGTTGGGTAGACATCAATATATCCCATCAAGGCATCGACTTCATGTCCGCCACGAATGCCAGCCGGCCAACGCACCACAGCTGGCACCCTGATTCCTCCCTCGTACACAGAGCCTTTTCCGTTGCGCCAAGGGCGATTATCACCAATGCTGGTGGCGCCATTATCGCTGAAAAAAAGTAGGAAAGTGTCCTCAGCAATACCCTTAGCCTCGAGGGCATTAAGTATCTTGCCAATTGCCTGGTCCAGAGAATCTACCATGGCGGCATAGATTCTTTTTTTCTTGTCTTGGATATAACGGTACTTAGCTATGTCCTCTTCCTTGGCTTGAAGTGGAAGGTGGGGAGCATTGAATGGGACATAGAGAAAAAAAGGACGGTCCGCAGGGCTTTCCTCGATGAAACGGACGGCTTCTCTTGCAATAAGGTCCGTAGCGTAGCCCTCATCGGGACAACTTTCAAAATTGCGGTGCCAGTCAATTTCTCCTTCCCGGATATGGGTGAAATAGTCAATATACCCATTATAATGTCCATAGAAGAATGTGAATCCCCGGTTCAGGGGGAGGAAGGCTTTCTTGTAATGGCCTAGGTGCCATTTTCCGATGATGCCGCGACGTTCGTATCCGGCTTCAGCAAGGAGCTCGGCCAGAGTTTTTTCATTCAAGGGGAGGCCGTGTCGGCGCCATGGCGTGATGACCGATTCAGCCATGCCATATCGAATGGGCCAACGACCGGTTAATAATCCCGCCCGGGTGGGAGAACATAAGGGACAAACATGGAAATTTTCTAGTCTCACACCTTCCCGAGCAATGCGATCGATGTGGGGGGTGGAAATGCTACCTCCGTGGTACCCCACATCCCTCCATCCCAGATCATCGGCCAAGAGAATAACGATGGAGGGCAGTTTGGCCGTCTTTTTCGAGCAGGTTGAACCAGAAAGAGCGGTCAGGGCGACAATCCCCGCCGTCTTTATAAAATCTCTTCGCTTCATTTAACAGAACATTAACTCCTTTCTTTTTTATGTTTATTTTATGTCAAGAAAAGCTCTATCGTCAATGATCACGATTATACTACTCTTGACAAAATAAATCCTACACAATTATATTAACTTCCAAAAACTGAAATGCATTAAAAGAGGGCCTATTGTCAATCAGAGAAAATAATTTTCTTAAGTTGATTTCCGTTTTTTGAAAAAAATTTTAATTCTAATAGAGAGAAAAAAATCATGAAACGACGTCAATTTTGTAAAACATTAGGAATTGCAGCAGGGGCCCTTTGCACTTCTGTCTTTAGTAATAATGCATGTAAATCATCCTCCCGCATGAAGCAACCACCAAACATCTTATTTATCATGGCTGACGACCATGCTGCAGCTGCCATAAGTGCTTATAAAGGATTTCTATCATCCGTTATTCGTACTCCCAATATTGATCTTCTGGCTAAAGAGGGCATGCTGTTTAAAAATTGTTTTGTAACTAATTCCATTTGCACTCCGAGTCGAGCTAGCATTCTTACCGGGAAGTATTCTCATAAAAACGGATGTCGTACTTTAAATGATGTATTTGATAATACGCAGCTCACTTTTCCAAAACTACTTCAAAAAGCAGGTTACTATACAGCAATTATCGGAAAATGGCATTTAAAAAGCGAACCAACAGGTTTTGATTATTACAATGTACTTCCAGGCCAGGGACGCTATTTCGATCCTCACCTAATAGAAAAAGGTATTCCGTGGCAGAGAGGAAGAAAAGAAAGCAAACAATATAAAGGTTATGTTACAGATATTATTACCGATATCGCACTGGAACATTTGAAAAATCGACCGCAAAATAAACCTTTTTGTTTCTTAGTCCATTATAAAGCACCACATGACATGTGGGAATATGATAAAAAACATGCTCACTTGTATGAAGATATAGAAATTCCAGAACCTGAAAATTTATTTGATGATTATCAAAATCGAGGTGAAGCTATAAAACGAGCTACGCAGAAAATCGATATGGAAGAAACACTTTTTTTACATAAAACTCAGGGACATCAATTTGATAATGTTAGAGCTAAATTAAGTAAATTGCCTCCCCGAGAGCAAAAGAGGAGGGCTTACCAGATTTTTATCAAAGCTTATCTACGGTGTGTGGCATCGATTGATGAGAACGTGGGTCGGTTGCTCGACTATCTTGATGAGGCTAATCTTGCTGAAAATACAATCGTTGTTTACACTTCCGACCAGGGAGTGTTTCTTGGGGAGCATGGTTTGTTCGATAAAAGATTTATGTATGAAGAATCCATTCGGATGCCCTTACTTGTGCGTTTTCCTAAAGAAATCGAACCCGGAAGTATCAACAACGACATTGTTCTAAATATCGATTTTGCCGAAACATTTTTAGACTATGCGGGTCTACCCATCCCTTCCGAAATGCAAGGTCAGAGCTTAAGGCCTTTGTTCCAAGGAAAAAAGCCAAAGAATTGGCGCAATTCTATGTATTATCGATATTGGATGCATCGCGCTCATTTTAACGTCGCCGCTCACTATGGAATATGGACCAATCGATATAAACTAATCTTCTATTATGGATTACCCTTAGATGCTAACGGAGCTATTCCTGAACCAACTCCTCCGGAGTGGGAACTGTTTGATTTGGAGAATGATCCAAATGAAATGAGAAACGTTTATCATGATCCGGCTTATGCTAACATTGTGAAACAGTTGAAAACCGAACTTTTGCATCTTAAAGTCAAATTTGATGATAAAGATGATAAATATCCCGAATTAATAAAGATACGAAACCAGATTTGGTAGTAAATTTGAAATTTAAAAAGTAGATTTTTTTAAGCCTGGTCTATTCATAAAATTTAAAAACAAGAAAAATTGATTCAAGAACAGCCAAAAATCTTAGCCTTTGATTAGTCTAATCTTTCATGGCTGACTTCTCTTTCTATTTGTTTTAAAGTTTTGTATATCAATACGTTATGAAAGGAAACAGCTTTTTTTATGAATTATCCAGGTTTAAAAAACTCAAAGGAATAAAACGATGAAAAAATTAAAACAAAACTTTCTTGTTCTCTTCTTCTTGTTTCCACTAGGATTAACCCTAGGATTTTCTAAGCCGAGTTCAACTGCCACTCCGGCTGCAGAAAAACTTCATTCCTGGGCCCAACATCTCTAGATGCTTTTATGATGATTTGATGCAAGCCATTTATTTAGGCCTCCTTTCTTTTTTCTCTTTCATTTCCTGCCGGAGGCTGAGTTCCAGACCGAATATTATTTTCATTCTGTCTGACGACCACGCCTGTCAGGCTATCAGCGCTTACAGCAGCCATCTTATCCAGACTCCCCACCTGGACAGGGTAGCGTAAGAAGGAATTCGTTTCGACAGCAGTTTCGCTACCAATTCTATCTGCGCCCCCAGTCGGGCTTCTATTCTCACCGGTCAATACAGTCATCAGCATGGAGTTATTAATAACAGCGTGGAAATGAAATCCCAGGAAGGAACGCTTCCTGTGCTTTTTAAAAAAGCTGGCTACCAGACTGCTCTAGTGGGTAAATGGCACTTAAAGGCCACTCTAGTTGGGTTTGACTATTTCTCCATCCTGCCCGACCAGGGGCATTACTACAATCCGGACTTCATTGAAAAAGACCGAAAATACCAGGAACATGGCTACGTCACTGATATTCTCACTGAAAAATGCCTGGCCTGGATTAAAAACAGAGATAAAAGCAAACCCTTCCTGCTATTCTGTAACCACAAGGCGCCTAACCGCAACTGGATGCCAGGTCCGGAAGCCCTTCGTCTTTTTAGAAATGAGGACCTACCGGTCCCGGAAACTTTCTTTGATGATTATCGCACAAGATGTGAGGCCGCCAAGCTTCAGGAGATGAGGATTGCTGACCACACCTACCTGTCTTACGACCTGAAACTTTTCCCCTTAAGCGAGGAAGAAATTAACGAGCATGAAAAAACCGGCCTGGCGCGCTGGAATTCGGCTTATAACCGCCTGACTAACGAACAGAAAAAAACCTGGGACGAAGCTTATAGAGATGAAAATAAAGATTTCAGAAGAAAAAAGCTTGAAGGTAGAGAGCTGGCTTTATGGAAATACCAGCGATACATCAAGGATTATCTGCGTTGTATAGCTTCAATTGATTTAAGTATCGGCCGGCTATTAGATTTCCTGGATAAAGAAGGCCTGTCCAATGACACCCTGGTCATCTACGCTTCTGACCAAAGTTTCTTCCTGGGTAAACATGGCTGGTTTGACAAGCGCTTTATGTATGAGCCGAGCATCCGCTTCCCTTTACTCATCCGCTATCCCGATGGAGTGGAAAGGAAGGTTGACAGCGAACACCTTGTACTCCACGTGGATTTAGCTCCAACACTGCTGGTAATGGCTGGACTGCCTCTCCCTGCTTATATGCAGGGGAAATCATTTAAAGACATCCTTCAGGCAAAAAGAGTTTCTGATTGGCAAGAATCTTTTTATTATCATTATTACGAATATCCAGCCGTCCATTCGGTCAAACATCACTATGGAATCAGAACCTCCCGCTACAAGCTGATTCACTTTTATTATATTTATTGCTGGGAATTATACGACCTCGAAGCAGACTCCCAGGAAGTAAACAATGCTTATTACCATCCTAATTACCAGAAGGTTAAAGATGACCTGACGAAAGAGCTTAACCGCCTGAGAACAGAACTCGGAGTCAAACCAGAAATCTAATCAATCCTGTTTTAAAACTTGGAAGCTTTTTCATCATAAACGAGTTAAAAGGCTCTTGCGCATATTTTCACATGAATTTTTTACTGTCTTCCACCAGCCTTTGAATCCATTGCTGGCAGTGGCCACGGAGCTCTTCAATAGTAGCCTGGTATTGAGGTAAACGGGCCAGGTTGTGTTTTTCCTGGGGATCTGTTTTTAAGTCAAAAAGCTCTACATATTCCGGGTGCCTGGGATACTGAATATACTTCCAGCGGTCAGTCCGGATACACTCACTCTGAGGGATTTCTGGATTATCCCAGAGTTCCTCGCAGAATATTTCATTCCGCCAATCTGGTTTCCCGCGCCTGAGCAGGGGTTTAAGACTCCATCCCTGGTACTTATCTGGAATGGGCAGGCAAGCCAGGTCCAAGATGGTAGTCGGGATGTCGATGTTGAGGACTAACTCTTTCCTCAGAAGGCCACGGTTTTCCTTTGGAGCTCGGGGATCATAAATTATTAAAGGCACTCTTATGGATAAGTCATACATAAGCCACTTACCTGCATATCCTCTTTCACCAAGGAAATATCCATTATCAGAAGAAAAAATAATGATTGTGTTCTTATCCAGGACTAAGCGTCTTAACTCAGCTAAGATTCTCCCGAGCACCAGGTCAATACCGCTGATCATCCGGTAGTACCCCTTAACCATCTTCTGGTATTTTTCAGGTGTATCAAAGCGCCAGAACCAGCGGGTACGATTCATGGTATTTTTCAGAAAATCAGGCTGCGCCTCATAATATTTAGGGTCAGCCATCTCAGGAACAGGAATCTCCACATCCCGGTATAAATCATCAACGGCCGGCGGCCAGAAATACTGTTCAGGGTTACCATCATCAGCATGAGGCGCCCAGGGGCACCATATCAAGCAGAAGGACTCGCCGGCCCTTAGCTCGCGGAGGAAATCAACGGCATATTCGCCTTCTAATTCGGTTATGTGGCGCTTGACTCCATTAATTGTCTGGAAATAAGGAAAACTGGTTTGTTTCATATAATCAAACATTTGTTTCTCAACGCCTTCCTCCACCTTTACTCCGAATTTACCCACAAAGCCCACCCGATAGCCAGCTTTTCTAAGCAAAACTGGATAGCTGATATCTGTGAACACGCGAGTCAGAGGAGGCTTGGTAAAGGTATAAGTATGGGTTCGCTCATAAGTACCGGTGAAAATACTCGCCCGGCTGGCAGCACAAATTGGTGTTGTGACAAAAGCCTGTTCAAATCGCACCCCTCCCTGCGCCAGACGGTCAATGTTTGGTGTCTTAATAATCGGATTTCCGGCGCAACCCAACATATCAAAGCGCTGGTCATCGGTCAGGACAAAAAGAATGTTCGGTCTTTCACCTCCCTTCAGGTGACCGGCTAGCTGGTGATGGAAAACTAAAATTCCTAAACCAGCCGCTGAAGCCTTCAGGAAATCCCGCCGGGTAAGATTATTAATTAAGCCTTTTCTAATCATCATGTTATGCCCGCCATCATCCAATAAAAATCACACCAGGTAAGAGTGTAACAAAAAATCAGGTACTAAAACAATGTTCAAACCTTTTCTTAGCCAGAAGGCGCTTTGTAAGCACCAAGATGATAGAACGGGAAATCGACGCTTTTAGCATCAGGCCAGGAGTGTGATAGGGTAACCTATTAAAATCCTGTGTTTAATACCTAAATTGAGTCCTGTGAACTTTCAATTTAGCCTTAATAAATTTTATGTGTCAACCTGTTCGGTCCAAAAATTTATTTTGGCTATTATTTCAATTTGTAAATGTATAAAAAAATTATAAAATATCATAAAAAGGTAAATCGAAAAAAATTGGGTTTCTTAAATGACCAAGGCAGGCTTTATCAATAGAAAAAGACTGGCTAGCCTGCTGATTAAGCCAGCCGGGGCGGCTGTCCAAAAAAAAAGAGGTTACCAACCTGAGCCAGAAAAAAATTACTTCTACCAGTCTTACAAACGCTTTTTCCAGCAGGCCAGCCTCTTTTTCCAGGAATTAATCAAAAATCTGGAAACAGACGAAACTTCCAGCAAAAAACGAATGAAGAGAATTTATTATCATAAAAATTTATTTGAAGGGTGATAAACCATGAAAAAAGTGTTACTGCTAATTATTACTTTGACGCTGATAGCCTTTTATTTTAGCTCAATCTCAGCGGAAAAGCCCGGGCAGGCATTTCGAGCTGATTATGATGGATTAGCCATGACGCCGCCCATGGGCTGGTATCCCTGGAATACTTTTGGCCAGGAACCGCAGAATGAGAAGTTAATCAAAGAAATGGTTGAGGCTCTTATCAGCAGCGGGATGCGAGAAGCTGGCTATTTATACGTGGGCCCTGACGAAGGGATCTGTTATTATCGTGCGAGTGACGGCAAGCTAACCACGAACCTCGAACGATATCCCAGTGGGCTCCGCGGGCTTGGAGATTACATTCATCAACGGGGCCTTAAATACGCACTCTACACTGATGCCGGCACCCTCACCTGCAGCAAGGCTATGCCCGGTACCAAGGGGCATGAATTTGAGGATATGCGCCAGTTTGCCGAGTGGCGAACCGATTATCTCAAAATTGACTGGTGCAATACTAAAGGACAGGATATCGTCCAGACCTACACTTTACTGAATGAAGCCCAGCGCGCCGCCGGTCGTCCCCTCGTCCACAGCCTGTGTTCATGGGGAGTAGGGGAACCATGGAAGTGGGCGGCCGCCGTGGGTCATCTATGGAGGACAACCGGTGATATCTGTGAACCAGGCAAAGCCGACTGGAACTCGGCCATGAAAATAGTTTTCGCCAATGAGAAATTGTATGAATATGCCGGTCCAGGCCACTGGAATGACCCCGACATGATGATCGTTGGGATGCCCGGGCTGAGTGAGGCCCAAAATCGAAGCCTCTTCAGCTTATGGTGCATGATGGCAGCACCGCTTATAGCTGGCAACGACCTGCGCCAGATGTCCGAATCCACCCGGCAAATCTTGACCAACATAGAAGTTATCGCTATAGATCAAGACCCACTTGGGATTCAGGGGCACATCATCAGGCAAGAAGGCCAAGTCAGCATCTGGGGTCAAAAGAAATTGTTCGATGGCAGTCAGGCTGTGCTGATTTTTAACCAGAACAATTCGCCTTCTCAGGTAACCATAAGCTGGGATGAACTCGGCTTCAGCCGCGCAGCCAGCCTTTATGTGCGCGACCTCTGGAAACACCAGACAACCGGACCAATCACCAGGGGACTATCGGTGACTGTCCCCCCGAATGATGTAATCATGCTGCGCCTCTCCAGATCAAAAGACTTTCCGCTTCCACCGATTATCAGTGCTGATACTTATCTTATCTCGCTACACTCAAAAAGCTCCAAGCCAGAGAAGCTTTCTGCTTCTTTAACCATTCATAATGCCGGAAAAGTTGACCTGCCGCTCTGGAAGGTTCATGGGCCACTTCCCCCCTGGCTTTTCGTAAAAATTACAAAAAAAGGGAACAACCAGATTATCACCAACCAAATTAATACCGCGGGCCTCAGCCCAGGCTATTATCACACCATTGTCAGGTTAGATAATACTGAACCAATTTCCAAACGACCAATGTCTGCCTTTTATTACGAGGTAGAGCTTGAAGTCAAATAATGAGAACAAAAATGAAAATTATTAAATCCATTTTATGTATTTCCACAATTCTATTAATCTTGTTTTCCTTTGCTTGTGGTCCTGAAAAGGATGAGAAAAAATCGGGTTCTTCTGAGCCCATTAGCCCTCAAACCTCTGCTCTACAAAAAAAATTAGCCAGAGGCTGGAATACCTGGGAAAACGGAAGCGTCTTAACTCATGTTCTGCTGCCGGATGGCTTGGCCATTAAACTCATGCTCAAAGACCATGAATCAGAAGAAACCCTAACTGACGCTTTGATTGGCCGAGAAGACTTCGCCTCAAGAGAACGTATCATCCCCGGGCCACGAACTTATGATGGCTCATATACCGAGCTGGAAGTAAAATGGCGAGGTATCCACCTCCGAGTTCAAAGTGCGGCCTTTAATAACGAGCTTTATTTATTAATAAGCCCCCTTGAGGCTTCCCCCCAGGATTCATTGATTATTGTCCCTCAAATGTTATGGGGAAGAAAGGGGGAAATATTCCTGAATCAGGACCAGATTATCGGGAAAACTCAATATCAAAATATTTACCTGTACGTTGATGGAAACAGTCGGGAAAAAACTGCAGATAAAATCAGTCTCTCCTTAGATAAACCCATCACGATTTCATCGCATAAGTTAAAGTCACCAGATGACATAGCAAAAGTATTGGAAAAGGCCAGGAAAAAAGTCCCTGATGGTAAGGTAGTATGTCCTGAAGCACCAGAAGAATACAACGCCCTGCATACCGTTTTAGCCTGGAACACCATTTATGATCCTGTAAATGACAGGGTAATTACCCCGGTTAGTCGCAACTGGTCAGCTTCTGCGGGTGGCTGGGTTTTGTTTGAATGGGATACGTATTTTGCCGCCTACATGTTAGCGTTGAACAACAAGGACCTGGCTTACTCCAACGCTCTGGCCATCACCAAAGAAATTACACAAAGGGGATTTGTTCCAAATGTCGTTCATCCAGGATATAAAAGTGAAGACCGCTCTCAGCCTCCGGTGGGTGTTCTTATAATCAAAGAAATTTATAAAAAATATGGTGAAAAATGGTTTTTGCAGGAAGTGTTTAATAATTTACTGTCCTGGAATCGCTTCTGGGCAAATAATCGGGATATTGATGGCTACTTATGCTGGGGGTCTGATCCTTATATTCCGGGGAAGATTTCTGAGCATTTAATTAAAGGAATTGGTACCAAGATAGGTGCACAATGGGAATCAGGGTTGGATAATTCTCCGATGTGGGATGAAGCGGTTTTTGATACTACCAGACATCGCTTGCTTCTGGCTGATGTGGGTTTAATGAGTCTTTATATTGCCGATTGTCAGAGTCTTTCTGAAATTGCCTATATTTTGGACAAACCAGAGATAGCCAGAGAATTAAAAGAAAGAGCAGAAAAATATTCCAAGAAACTGGAAACCCTCTGGGATGACAAGTTTGGTCTTTATCTGAATAAAAACCTGGTGACTGGGAAATTCAGTTACCGTTTATCGCCCACTTTATTTTATCCACTGCTGGCCAGGGTACCTAGCCAGAAACAGGTAGAAAGGATGATTAAGGAACACTTTTATAATCCGGAAGAATTCTGGGGAAAGTATATTTTGCCTTCCATAGCCCGGAACGACCCGGCCTATAAGGATAACCTTTACTGGAGAGGAAGAATCTGGGCTCCGTTAAATTTTTTGGTATATTTGGGCCTCAGGAATTATAATCTGCCTGAAGCCAGAAAAGACCTGGTGGAGAAATCAAGAGATTTACTTTTAGCCTCCTGGATAAAAGAGAAACATGTGTTTGAAAATTATAATGCCGAGACCGGCCAGGGTGATGATGTCGGATGGAGCGATGCCTTTTATCATTGGGGAGCGCTGTTAGGATTTATGGGTATCATTGATAAAGGTTATCTGCCGCCTCCAGAAAAAAATTTATAAAGATTTTTTCCTCAAAATCTTAATTAATTTACCAAGACAAAAATTACTCAAGGTCAGAGTTTTTTCTAAAATAGGTCTCGGCAAAAAATTCCAGACTTCTGACTAAGCAGCTAAAAAATCAAGTCTGACTTTCAGCACTTAAATCCTCTTCCGCTCTTCGATCACAGATACTACCAGTCGCAGATAAGTAGAACTTGGTGTTATAGCTATAGATTAAATCCTCATGAATTGTCGCTTCAAAACACTAATTTTGGCGGCTTCTAAATTTTTTTACCAGACCGCAGCCTTCTTATTATTTCAGAGTCTTTCTGGGCAGCTTGAGATCCGTCATCGCCGCTTCGTAAGCAAAAGCAGCCATAACTACTGCGTTTTTCATCAAATCTTCAGGCGAGAGGGTATCAAGAAAATCCAAGTTCGTATGCCCTGCAGTACCGGCGATTCTATCCTGAATGAATTGAAAAGCCGGAAGTCCCACTCTGTCAAAAGGAACGTGGTCAGTGCTACCAACACTCTTAATTGAGATTGTGGTCATACCAAAATCTTTAAAGGGCTCCATCCAGGCCTGGAAAATGCGGCGCACATATTCATTTCCTTGTAGATAAATGCCCCGATACTGACCGGCCCCATAATCCTGGTTAAAATAAACCTGGAATTTCTCATAATCTTTGGTAGGCGGATTGGCGGGATCCTTAGGATTACCAAAATGCTTCTTAACATATTCTTTAGAACCAAACAACCCTTGTTCTTCTCCACTCCAGAGAGCAACCCTTATGGTCCGGCGTGGTGAGGCTCCGATTGCTTTAAGAATCCTAGCAGCTTCTAGCACAACAGCACAGCCGGAAGCATTGTCGCTGGCATTGGGACTGGCGTGCCAGCTATCAAAATGGGCCCCAATCATGACTATTTCATCTTTCAAGTCAGTACCTGGTATCTCACCTATGACATTGGCCGCCTTTTCAATTTTTTCTCCAATCTTGTTGCGAATTTCTAATTCAACTTTAACCGGTATTCCCCGTTTAACAATTCTGTACATCCGGTTATAATGCTCTGGAGTCACGGCCACGATTGGCAATGAATCCAAAGTCTTTTCTCGCGACCATTTATCTTTTTTGCTGCCCGGGCGGGAAAATCCAATCACTACACCTGGCCGACCGCCTCTACACTGGAAAACAGCCACCGCACCTTCAGACTTAAAGAAAGCAATTTTTTCTTCCGCAGTAAGTAAATCCGGGTTGGGAAGAGCTGGAGTGGGCGGCGCTGGTGGTATAACATCCTGTTCCAGTTTCTTTAAATCTTCATCACTCAGCCGTCTTACCCCACGAGATAAATTAGCCTGGGTTATGGGTAAGGGAGGACTTTCTAAAACAATCGCCCCTTTTAGTTTGCCTTTGAGCTGGGCCATTTGTGATTTCAACTTGATATCACCGATTACCACCGGGCAAATGACTTTGCCTTTTGTTCCAGGGGTATGAGCCAGCGGGAAACCGGTCATTGGTTGATAATCTGGTTCCAGCATATGAAGAGAAAAATATTCATTATCCCAGGTCACTCCATAATCCATATAAGGCTCAATTACTACATTTTCCAGGCCAATTTCCTTCATCTTGGCCACTGCCCATAATTGAGCTTTCTTCATGGCTTCGGAATTTGTTAAACGAGCCCCAAGAACATCAACAATGTAACCAGCTATGTCCATAACCTGAGAGTGCTGGAGACCTTCCTCTCTTATTTTGGCTACAGTTTCCCAGTGTACTTGAACCTGTTCTTGGCTGCTCAGGGAAATTTGAAATAAAGAAAGAGAGATCAGGATAATTGCTAATAAATGACCTATCTTTTTCATATCCAGCTCCTTCCCGCCTGAATAACAACTTCAGGCGAAATTAATTTTTGCCTGTTTTCCTCACGGCTTACAAGAATTCTTTTCTATTCCAGACCAGTTGAAATCCAAAATTCACCTTTAAGCTAATTATCATAACTTTTTAAGGGACATTAATTCACCCTGAGCCTGAAAATAGGCCCACCACGCTCTACCACCAATGGTATTAACAGTTCTTGTTTTTATCTTCATAAGAGCCAAAGGCTCAAGATTTTCATTAAAACTTTTCAAGCCAAGCAAAATCAAACAGAAATATATTGACACCATAAAAGTCATTTTAATATATAAAATATGTGATATTTTAATCAAAGGAGCAAAAAATGAAAATAAGAAAATTTTTTAAATTTGTTTTTTTGCTGCTCATCATCTTGGGCTCAGAAATTAATTTAATAGCCCAGGATAAAAAACCGGAAAACTTAACTCTCGAAAGAATCTTCGCCTCACGAGAATTTGCCTCAGAAAGTTTTGGCCTCGCCCACTGGCTAAAAGATGGCCTGAGCTTCACCACTCTGGAGAAATCCATCGCTACACCAGGCGGTAAAGATATAGTCCTTTACCAAGCACGGTCTGGACAGCGCCAGATTCTGGCTCCCGCATCCTATCTCATTCCTCCGAACGAGAAAAATCCCCTTCCTATTGATGGTTATTCTTTTTCAGAAGATATGAAAAAAGTTCTAATCTATACGAACAGCCAGCGCGTCTGGCGTCAGAAAACCCGCGGTGATTACTGGGTGCTGGACCTTACCAGCAGGAAGCTTAAAAAACTCGGTCAGGGAACTGAACCAGCTTTCCTTCAGTTTGCCAAGTTTTCTCCTGACGGACAAAAAGTAGCCTACGTCTACAAAAATAACATTTACTTGGAAGACCTGGTTACGGGCCAGACGACCCAGCTTACCGACGATGGTTCTGAAGATATTATCAACGGCACTTTTGACTGGGTTTACGAGGAAGAATTTTCCCTGCGGGATGGCTTTCGCTGGAGCCCGGATGGCCGGAAAATCGCTTTCTGGCAGCTTGACACCACCGGCGTTCCGGTGTTTCACATGATTAACAACACCGATGGCCTTTATCCCAGGATAATTTCTTTCAAGTACCCGAAAGTGGGTGAGACCAATTCCGCCTGTCGCGTGGGAGTAATTGATATCAACTCCAAAAAAATTACCTGGCTCAAAGTCCCGGGTGACCCCAGGAATAATTACCTGGCGTGGCTGGCCTGGGTTGGACCTAACCGGCTCCTGCTGCAACATCTCAATCGGCTTCAGAACAGAAACGAGGTTCTGCTGGCCGAAGCTGGCACAGGAGAGGTCAAAACGATTTTCGTTGATGAAGATAAAGCCTGGGTAGAAGTTGACACTGATTTAACCATCTACGATAACGGAAGGCATTTTCTTTTCACCAGTGAACGGGACGGCTGGAAACATGTTTACAGTGTCGACTTTAATGGTCAGGCCCGGCTTTTAACCCCAGGTAATTATGATGTTATCCGAATCTGCGGCCTGAACGAAAAAAAGAGCTGGCTGTATTTTATCGCTTCGCCTGACAATCCAACTCAGCGATACCTGTACCGGGTGCATCTCTATAAACCAGGAAAGCCAGAAAGGATTACCCCCCAGAATTTACCTGGAACAAATTCCTACCAGCTTTCTCCAACCTGCCAGTTCGCCTTCCATACTTACTCCCGCTTCGGTCGACCCCCGGTGATTGACCTGGTGGAACTTCCTGCCCACCGTCTGCTAAAAACCCTGGTAGACAACAAAACCTTAGCTGCCCGGGTTAATGCCCTGCGCCAGTCGCCGGTGGAATTTTTCCGAGTAGATATTGGCCAGGGAGTTCAGCTTGACGGCTGGCTGATGAAACCGCCGGCTTTTGACCCGTCCAAAAAATACCCGCTCTTCATCTATGTTTACGGCGAGCCTGCTGGCACCACTGTTCGCGATGCCTGGGGTGGGAACACTTACCTTTACCATCTATTCCTTACCCAGCAGGGCTACCTGGTGATGAGCATAGATAATCGGGGCACACCCCAGCCACGCGGTCGGGATTGGCGTAAAATTATCTACCGTCAGGTAGGCATCCTGGCCCCGGCTGACCAGGCGGCTGCCCTCCAGGCTGTGCAGAAAAAATGGAATTTCATTGACCCGAAACGGGTAGGCATCTGGGGCTGGAGCGGTGGCGGTCAGATGACCCTGAATGCTCTTTTCCGTTACCCTGAACTCTACAAGATGGGCATTGCTATAGCTTTTGTCAGTGACCAGCGACTTTATGACACCATTTACCAGGAAAGATACATGGGACTGCCAAAGGATAACCCAGAAGGCTACAAAAATGGTTCACCCATCACCTTCGCTCACCAGCTCCAGGGGAAATTGCTCATCATTCATGGTACTGGAGACGACAACGTCCATTACCAGAGCTTTGAAAAACTGGTTAATGAGCTGATTGCCAACAACAAGCTTTTTTCCATGATGATTTATCCCAACCGCTCGCACGGAATCTACGAAGGAAAAAACACCACGTTGCACCTTTACCGGACAATGTTTAATTTTATCAAGAATAACCTTTAAGTCATTCGCCCTAGATTAGGGAAAAGACATCTTTTTAAATTTATATATATAGTTGTACAAAATTGAATTGTATGAGCGGTAAGGACGGGACCTGAAAAATTATCATCAACTAATGAGCCTAATTTTCAGGCCCTTTTTTATCAAAAAATACTTTTTTCCGCTAAAACCTGCCTTATTGAGTCGCAGCAGACGAGAATGGTTTTGCTTAAAATTTTAAAAATTAAAGACCCGGTCAGCCTCTGATGACTTATCCGCGGTAGAAATCAAACTCTCTACCCGCACCCTTTTCCAGAGCCATTTTAAGTATTCGGCTTACAAGGACAATGTCTTGAGCAGCTACCCCGACCGTTTTGAAAAAGGTAATTTCCTCCGGGCTCAACCGGCCTGGCTTTTTTCCGGAAGCCACTTCTCCATTTTCAGCTACAATTCTCTCAGCCGAAAAAATACCTTCTTTTATTGGAATAATCAGGTCACCAGCTTCTTCTAGAGCCATGTTTTTTTGTCAACAAAAACCCGGGCTCTGGCCACGGTTTCAGAAGGAACCTCTCGTTCAGCCGGCTTATAAGAACCGATGGCGTTGAGGTGAACCCCTGGTTGATGTCTTTATCAGCAAAGACCAGCAACTTAGAAGTGGTAGCTGTGAAGATTATGTCCGCCTCGGCCACAGCCTAGCTGGCTGATTCGGCTACCTGGATTTTAAGTCCCAATCTATCAGACATCTGTTCAGCAAATTGTTCCGCTCGCTTCCTGTTCTGGTCAAAGACGTGAACTTCTTCCAGGCTCTGGACCGCAGCCACAGCTTCCAATTGAAATCGAGCCTGGAAACCGCGCCAAAAAGAGCCATCTTCCTGCTCTCTGGCCGGCTGAGCAGTTCGGTAGCCAAGCCACAGGCCGCACCGGTTCGCAGAGCAGTCAGCGTGCTGGCTTCCATGATGCCCAGGGAGCTAACTGAGGCCTGAAAATGGAGAGATTACGATGCCAAATCGCGATCAAAACTTGACATGATCTTAAAACATGATATAAGAAAAAAAATGAGAAAGGCTAACATGATAATAGACCTTAAAAAAATCAGGTCAATTATTATCAGCCTGAGTCTTCTGGGACTATTATTGTTTTCAATAGATATTGGCTGTTATCAAAAGCCGAAGCAGGCCATAGTACCCTATGAATCGGAAGCCTGGATTCCTAAGGTCTGGAATTCTGAGCCTCCTGAGGGCTGCCCCTTTGAATCGTCCAGAGACATAAGAGGAATCGCTTTTACCGGTAGATATGCTACTTATACTGACGCGGACACCTGGTATCCATCATGGGCAGATGACGGAAACATGTACAGTGGATGGACTGATGGAGAAATCGGAAAAGAAAGCTGTCATTCTTCAGGCGGAGCAAAAGCTCGTACAGGAAATGCGAAAATCATCGGTGATGATCCTTTGAACCTGGTTGTCCAATCGCTCGGCACCCTACCAGCTTCAGCCCTGCCCTATGGCGGCAGGTATCCAAGCGCCAACCTTGTCTATAATGGAATTTGGTATTATGGAACTTATTGTATAGACTTCGATTACACTAAACCTGAATATCCGGAAGAATATAGCTGGGCTATATGCGGCCCTGTTCCGGGTTTTAGAATTTCTTTTGACTACGGGAAAACCTGGATTCCAAGCCCGCTATCGCCTGAGAATCCGCTTTTTCCAGAATCGGGTAAAAACGGCCATCAAGTAAAGATGGGCACTCCCCACTTTGTTGATTTTGGTCGCAATCTGGAATACTCCCCGGATGGGAAAGCTTACCTCGTAGGTCACGGAGCCCTGGATAATGACCCGACTCCTCGGGTAGCCGGCAACAGCTGGATTGCCGGGGATGCTGTTTACCTGGCCCGGGTGACACCTTCTCCTCAAAACATTAACAATATAAAAGCCTATGAGTTTTTTGCCGGTTTCAATTCAGAAGGAAAGCCAATCTGGTCCAATAATTTTTCTGATATAAAGCCTTTGCTGGTCTGGAATGATCATATGGGATGCACAACTATTACCTATAATGCTCCTTTGAATAAGTATTTGATGTGCATTACTGATGGCTGGCCAGGTGTCAAGAATATGAACTCTTATATTCTCGAAGCCGATGAGCTAACCGGACCTTATAGATTAATTAGCTATATGAGGGATTTTGGCCCTCAAGGCTATTTTCTTAATTTCCCATCAAAATTTATCCAATCCGACGGCCGAACAGCCTGGCTTTCCTATTCGGCCAACTTCCATAAAAATTATTTTGCTAATCGCGCTATCGCCAATCCCCTCGGAAGCCGTTATGCCTGGTGCTTGCAGGAAGTTCTGCTTCTCGATGAACAGACTTTGAATCTATTACAAAATAAGCATCAAAAGGACCCCGTCAAGAGCGAAAATAATATTGCTCTCCGGGCTCACGTTAGTGTTTCCTCAGTTCAGGAAAAAAGCAAACCCATGACTGAGATTCCTCAATTTTTTGGTGAAGGAGCAGCTGATGGCGTCATTGAATATCGAGAAGAGACCAATCAACACGCATGGGTTAGTCAGGAAAAATCAACAGCGATGATTCGTTTAAGCTGGGATCAACCTGAAACTATCAATCGAATCTGGCTTTTTGACCTACCCAATTTAAAAGATCATGTTCTGTCAGGGCTGCTGGTTTTCAGTGATGGTAGTACCCTCAGAATTGGTGAATTGCCAAATGATGCCAAGTCAGCCAGAGAAATTTCCTTCCGGCCGAAAAAGATAACCTGGCTGGCTTTCATCATTGATTCTGTCTCTAAGGAAACCAGAAATGCCGGCCTGGCCGAAATTGCTGTATTTAAATTATAGCGAAAAGGAATTGCTGGAGAAAATGCTGACTGGGTTTTTTACTGGAGAAGGATCTGCTAAAGACGATGCTGGGCAAAGGAGTTGATGCGATTGGAGAGAGAAGCTAAGGTAGGAGCCCCTAAGGATAAACACAGTCCGAAAACGATAACCCATCTTTCGAACTACAGGGTAAGGAGAATGCATTCTCAATTGGAGGGCTTATAACTTATGTAGCCAAGGTGAGTAATAATGGAGGTTATGCATACAGAGAAAAAATGGCATATCACGCGAAGGAAGGGCGTACTCATGGGCGGGGCGGCATCACATGCGAAATAGTGAATAGTCCTGAAGCTGTAAGCAAAGGGAGGCTTTAGCCATGCCATCGAGACGAAATGTGTTAAAAACCTTTGTTACGTGCGGACTGATGTTTGCCCTATCGGACCGCCAGGGGAAGGGTTCGCCACAGTCCAACGGCCCGACAAATAGA
>Ga0190352_1000049_pt1 | contig 33083 bp, 25 predicted proteins | sample 4872131011_MG_FD_161682 | JGI IMG/M metagenome (GOLD analysis project Ga0190352, IMG submission 161682) | Hydrothermal vent microbial mat bacterial communities from Southern Trench, Guaymas Basin, Mexico - 4872-13-10-11_MG | ecosystem: Environmental > Aquatic > Marine > Hydrothermal vents >...
CGATGGGAATACCTTTTTTTGCCAGTTCAGGCAATTATTTTTCTTTCATTTGGAAAAAAATCATCACGCTTAATTTTTATTTCCCGCTTTCCCGAATAAAAACCCTGGAAATGGAGTAAGGCTTCCGGAGAACCATCAGAATGTCCTTACTATACCAGGAAAAACAATTGTTAAGTTAACAAGATTTGTAAAGTTACCAGCAAAGAGAAAACAATCTATTTTTTATTCCCCTCTGCCAGTTCTGCCTGGCTCAAGAAAAGCCCATTGAAAAGAAATTTAAATGTTCCGTGCGGTTGAGCTCGAAAAGTAATTTCGGGTCCGAACAAATAAAGGTGCCCTTTCCCGACAGGGCAAGAAACAACGGCTAAGGTCTCTTTTAAATAATGCTGTCCCCAAGCCCAGCCACTGCGCAGAGAACGTTCAGAATCATACCAGGCCACGGGCCTAATTCCTTGACGGTAAGCTTCCGGTTTCAAGCGCCAAGCCGGACTGCGATTGAAGTAAACATCAAGTTTCTCCGGCAGGCCAAAAGCTAAAGGCTGCCTGTTGTCAACTTTAACTTGGAGAATTGAGCCAGGAATAAAAAATTTATCCCGGGGCAAAGCCCGTTCTCCCCCCTCGGGCAGCTTTTCTACCAGCGCATTCTTTACGGGTAAGTTAAGATGATAAGCTAGATCAGTGGCACTTCCCAAGGCCAGAATCGTTCCGCCTTCCTCTAGAAATTTTTCCAGTTGGGGCAGAGTCTTCTCAACAGTAACCGAACCCAACCAAGAGCGGTACTCAGGGGGAACTTCTTCAGGTTTTGGCAGGCGGAAAAACCTAAATCTCTGACTCTCCCCTTCTGTCCTAAAACGAGGAACGGATCCACCGACAAAAATAAGGACATCAAAATCTTGCTTCAAGTTCCCCGAATCAAGACGAGGTGGAAACACAACTTCAAAATCAAAGCCATACTGTTCCAGGATCCATCTTACCCATCCCGAAGCCATCGAACCACCGTATCGATCCCAAAGGCCAATTCGAGGTTTTTCTAAATGCCAGGCCACAGATTGGGGTTTTTGATCAAGCCCGTAAAAATTAAGACCTTTGGTCTGGGCCAATTCATTCAGCACGGGCCAAAGGTTGTCCTTATTCTCGATGAATATTGAGCCTTCTGGAAATTCAATTTCACCGAAACGAAGAGGTGAATTTAACCAAGTCACCTTGAAACCTTCCTTAAGAAGCCGATTCACAGCTAAAACTGAATCATTGACTCGATGATCAAGCAGCCAACCAGCCTGACCTTGACCGATGAGCTGTCCGGCCGGTGGTTTGGCCAAACCCTCAACCGGCTTAACTGGAGCTTCAAAGGCATCTAGAATACGATCAAATTCAACTCCCATCTGATAGGCCAACGTCCAACCCGCACTATCATAAGGAGGATTGGGAGGCCCGCCGGGATAGAGCCGGTCATCAGGGTGATTTTGAGGCTCAAACATCGATAAAATATGGGGGCGAAAGGCTTGCGCTGTCTTAATCACATAGGAACCAGCCGGATAAAGCTTGCCTTGAACTTCGAAATCCTGAGTTGCTTGGTGCACCATTACTCCGGTCTTGATTAAGGCATTAACGAATTTAGTGGCGGTTAAAAAATCGACCTGATTGGCGGGAATAATATAACCCCGGGGATCACGATGTTGTGGGTCACGGAGAAGGTCCAGGTACTTTAGAGGGTAACCTCGACTCCGTCCCGAACCTACCATTTTAACCTTGTCCTTTTTCAAAGCTTCTTCAACTTCTTTGATCATGTTTGGAACAAGGGTCCAGGTGTCCTGACTCCCTTTACGAATGGAGTTTCGTCCCATCTGATAGATGTTATAAAGAAAGTCCTCTCGATACTTGGAAGCCAGGTTAAGAATCGCCCGGTCAGCGGTTAAAGCATATTCAATGGACTGGCGAAAATGCCACTTCTGGGGAAATATAGGAAAAGGATAATCGTTCTTGGGCAATAATTTCTGAGGGAGAAAGGGAATCTCCATTGGTGTGGGATGCCCAATTGTTTCGGTTAAGATACCAATCATATTATGAAAGTAGACCGTGGTTCGCAGCCCTCCATTCCACCAAGTAGAATAGGAAGCCCCTGAACGCATGGTCGCTCCGGGTTTGCCCTCGGCGACAAAACGATTGTGCATTGCTGCTCCAACTAACTCAATCCCTAAAGGCACCAAAGGATCATAAACATAATTAAAAGGATCTCTAAATGGAGGGGCAAAAAGCACTGTTCCCGACGGACCGCTCTGGTGGTGGTTGTAAACAATTTGAGGAAACCACTGATGATAAAAGACCCGGCAAACAGCCTCTGTTTCCGGCTGAGTTACCATGTAGAAATCCCGGTTATTATCGTGCCCAATGTACTTGTGATAAAGACGAGGCAAATTTCTAAATGTCCTCTTTTTCGGGTCTTTGTCCCGCATATACCAGTCGGCTACTAGCTCCAAGCCATCAGGATTGGGATTACAGGCGAGCAGAATGACATCATTCAAAATCCGGAGGGTTTCAGAATCATTTTGACTGACCATTTGGTAGACCAGCTCAATTAATTGCTGAGAACCAAGCACTTCAGTGGCGTGAAGCCCTCCATCTATCCAAACTACTGCTTTTCCTTCCGCAGCCAAACTTCGAGCTTCTTCGTCGGTTAAACCTTGGGCTAAGGCAAGTCGTCGGGAAATTTCTTGATAGCGAACCAGGCTTTGCTGGTTCTCAGGCGAAGTGATGATGGCCATAAGTATCGGCCGGCCCTCTGCTGTCTGGCCGATTACTTCTAGTTTTAACCGGTCTGACTCTTGAGCCAACTTCTCCCAATAGGCCACCATTTGGGTATAATTGGCTAAGCAATAATCGTCTCCAATGTTAAAGCCAAAATGCTCCAGAGGGGTAGTGATTTTTCCCTCGGCTTTAATTAAAAAAGGAAAGAAAACCAGGAGGAAGATAACGATCATTCGGCAAATAAACAATAATTTTCTCATGGCTAACTCCTTCCATGGAATCTAGTTAACGTTATAGGAAATCTAGTTAAAGCAAAAGTCATTTTTTTCCAATGCTTCTGGAGAGGCTAAAACCCATTGCTTGAAGCCAATATTCCCCGCTTGGAAAAAGCTGACTATTTGTTCCTCCATTAGTTTCTCTCTTCACGGTTGTCCCCTGAAATTCCGATTTGCTTTTCACCATCATCTTCATCAGGCACACTGGACAAAAAAATAACACTGGTCTCTAATTCCTCCAGCAATTATTTAGATATTTAGACGATCCCCAGCAGAAAACGGTTTTCAAATCCATTAGGGAGGGGAAAATAAGGCTAGTTAAGTGACGAAAAAAAAACATCGAAAATTGATATAACAAAGCCCCCCCTGTTAGTCAATAACTTTCAATTAACCCCACCTTTTCTTATTAAATTATTTTCTTCTTGTATCTAACCCTGCTACTCCGCCTCTCAGTGCCTTCTTTTCCTCAACGCTTTCCTCCCTTCATTTCCTTTCCCCGGTAAAAGACAATTGGAAATTAATTTCGACGGCCTAAAAATCCGCGAGGATTTGACTAATACGGGGAAATGGATTACCTTTTCCTCTCTGGAAAAGGAGAAGCAAATGAAAAAATTTTACTCATCATTAATTATCTTGGCGATAATGCTGACAGGAATAATCCTTTTTTCTCCTCCCCCAAGTAAGGCGCAAAGCCTCAATGTCTCGTTCGGGCTGGGGACCATGTTAGGAGGAAGTTTTGACGATCTTTGGCAGTCAACCAATGATTTCTACAGGGAAAGTCTCCAACCCACCAAAAAATCGAAAGCCTCTCTCGAGTTTTATCTCGAGCTTACTTTCATGTTCAATGATAACTTTGGTCTGGCCATTGGCGGAAATTACCTCAACCGAAACATGACCGGAAGCAAAGGCGTGTTCCGTTTTCCCGAAGGCTATTCTATTCAAGGAAATTTTTCTTACACTCCCGAATTAACCTCTTCTCTCTGGCCTATCTATGCCAATATAATTTATTCCTTCCCCATTCAGTATCAAGCCCGAATGCATGTATTAGCCGGAATTGATTATTATTTTGGGCGCATGCGCTGTTATTATGACAATCTAGATTTTGACTTCACCGAGCGTTTCAGTGGCTGGAATTATTACGCTCATCTTTACGAAACGAAGAACATGAAAACCTGGGGGTATCATTTTGGCCTAGGAGTGGAATTGGAATTATCAGAGAATACTGCATTCGTGTTTGAAGGCATCTACCGGGTGGCCAAGTTCAATGATTACTCGACCAAAATTCAAGAAGACGCAGGCCTCCCCTTTTTGGGTGATCAGCCTGGAGGAGAGACCCAAGAAGGTCAAAAAATTTTTCTCTACGGGCAAAAATATGGTGGTGAGGAAGAGTGGGGAGATGTGATTTATAGTGTTAATTCTCTTGATTTAAATACCCTTTCTCTCCGCGGGGGAATTAAAATAAGATTTTAAATTAAACTTCCCAGCCGATCACTCTAACAACAATAGCAACAACCAAATTCCTACCCTGAAAAAATAGAAATAACTATCATTATAATGAATATTATTTAATTACCTTTTTTATTTGATATTTATTATTATTTATGATATAATTTAAATTGTAAGGTTTTTGGGAATGCCTATTCATCTTAAACCGGTAAAACTTGACTTCCCTCCGGCTAATTAATAAATTAGCAACCATGAGAAAAATTTATTTATTTTTTATCCTTGTCATTTCTGTTTATTTGACAATCGCTTGTGCTCTTCCCCGGAACAAAAAAGTTCATCTCTACTACGGAGAACAGCCTCCCCATCGTTTCATCCGTGTTGTCAAAGTTTCTCCTCAAGCAGTTACTTTTGAAATAAGGATAAAATTTCCCCAGGCTCACCTTTACCATATTATTGCTGATAAGAACGATAATTTTCTCGCCGAAGGTTGGTTTCCTACAGCCAAGAATCCTCGGGGAATTTACAGGGTCACTATGCGACCCAAAAAGGGGCTTATCTTTCAGCCAGGAAAAACCTATTATTTGTGCATTGGAGAGGCCAGCCCCGAACAAACGCTCTACTCAAGTTCCAATTACAAGTGTCTTGTCTACTATCCCTTCACTATTCCCCTGCGTTAAAACAAATAACCCGTTATTACTTAAGGTTTACTTTTTTTTATCCTGTTCTTCTTCCTTTCTCAATTGAATTATGTCCACCCGGTCATCCCAGTCACCGATGAGGTGACGACAGAAGTAATCAGCCCTAATCCAGAACCAATAATCACTTAAATCACCATATCCATGCCGTTGGCCCGGCAAAATGAACATATCAAATCTTTTATGGGCTTTGATTAAAGCATAAGCAAGCCGGAGGGTATTAGCTGGATGAACATTATTATCCATATCACCTGTTACTAACAAAAGACGGCCTTTGAGGTTTTTGGCTAACTCAGAATTCTTGTCAATCTTATACTCGAAGCGAATATTTCCTTCTTCATCTTTAACCTCCTTAACTCCATGATGTTTTTCGCTCCACCAGTTATTATAGATATTATTTTCATGGTTACCAGAGGAAGCCACTCCCACTTTAAAGAAATCAGGATAATTTAGAAGAGCGGCGGCGGTCATGAATCCACCTCCTGAATGGCCATAAATACCTACTCGCTCAAGGTCAATAAAAGGGTACAGGGTCGCTAGCTCCTCGATAGCTACTTTTTTGTCGGCCAAACCATAATCACGGAGGTTACCATAACCGAAGGTGTGATACCACTTCGAACGCATCGGACTCCCTCCTCTATTGCCCACACAGATGACGATGAATCCAAATTGGGCTAAGGCAGCATTTCCCCTTCGCACCGAAAACGACTTGGGGACACTTTCTGTTTGAGGCCCCGGGTAAACATAAGCGATAAGAGGATAAAGCTTGGACTTATCTAAATCAAAGGGCTTGTACATCACCCCGTAGAGATCTGTAATCCCGTCGGCAGCCTTGACTTTGAACCTTTCCGGGAATTTGTAGCCAGCCGCAAAAAGAAGTGACAAGTCAGCTTTTTCTAACTTGAAGACTAATCGGCCTTGATTATCTCTAACCACCGATTCCGGAACAGTATCCACTCGAGAAAAATTATCAACAAAAAACAATTGAGAATCATCCATACTCACTTGATGATTAAAATCGCCCGGGTTAAGAAGCCGAACTGGCCCTCCATCAAGATTCAGGCAATAGAGATGAAGATAGTAAGGGTCCTCACCTTTTTCTCGGCCACAGGCAGTAAAATAGAGAGTTCGATTTTTCTCGTCAACGCCAACGATTCCCCGGCAAGAAAATGGCCCAGAGGTGAGTTGCCGTTTTAATTTTCCATTTTCATTATAAAGATAATAATGTCCCCAACCATCCCGCTCAGACCACCAAATCATCTCTGAGCCATTATCGATTAATTCCAAAGGTTGGAGGTCAATGTAAGTATTCATTCTTTCCTCGATAAGAACTTTAACCTCACCCGTTTCGCTATCAGCGACACAAAGATCAACTCGATGAAGATCGCGACTGGTTCGCGTAAAATAGAGTTTATCTGAAGTTTCAGACACCCAAAGACTGGGGACGTACTCATCATCCCGGGATGAAGCTAGTCGTCTGGCCCGTTGAATGGATAGATACTGATCTTTAAATTTTTCAGCTTTAACTTTGACCTTTTTTCTTTGGAGAACATCAAAGATGAGAATCTCTCGTTGAGGAAGGTTCTCTTCTCCTGGCATTGAATATTTATAAGTTTCCAAAGTTGGCCGGGGTTTGGAGAGCGAGTTGATGACCCATAAATCTTTTACTTTTCTTTCATCAGAACGAATCATTGCCAATTTCGAGGAATCCTTGGCCCAAATAATATTCACCGGTTGACGTTTGTCTTTGTTTTTTTCTCTTTCCTGGTCAGAAACTCCCCGTTCCCGCCGGGCATAGCTATAGTACTCTTCGCCATCAGTTGTCAGTTGAATTTCCTCAATCGTCTTATCTTTAGGGTTTTTCAAATATTTTTGGTAATTTTCCTTATCCATCAGGTAAAGATTATGATGACGAGCAAAAACAACCCATCGGCCATCGGGTGAAAGAGAGGCCCACTTGGGTCTTTCCGGGGGCCTTTGGTAATCTTTAAGATGAATTAATTTTCCCGTCACCAGGTTATATTCAAAGTAAAATATTTTCTTTTTTTTCTTCTTGGAGGGAGGGATTTTTTCTTCCCGTTGCTCTTGTTGTTCCTCCTCTCTTTCCTCTTCAATCTCTTCCTTTATCTCCTCCTCTTGCGAACTCTCCACTTCAAACCGAATTTTCGTTTCATCCTCTGTAAACTTTAAATTTTTAAGGGGTAAGTGTTGAGCATCAAAGGGATCTTTAACAATTTTCGTCAATTCCGCCGCCAGTTTGACGGGATCAAACAGCTCTTTCTTACTTCTTTTGGCTGGATCAACCAAATAATATCTCTTTCCCTCACTAGTTTCATATTCGTACCAAAAGCGGGTTGTTCTTTTAAGCCAGTGGGGAGAAACAGTCGTCGAAAAAACCATCTTTTTCATCTTGGCCGGGGAAAAGCGTTCAGCTAATTTATAATTTGCTTTGGTCACCGGGGTTCGTTCTTGAGCCCAGGTTAAAGAAAGCAAGCTCATCCCCAAACTGCCTAAAATTAACAACCAAATTACTTTTTGGAGTCGCTTTTTGCCGGGGATAAACGCAGTCATGGAAACCTCCTTGGTTTGATTAGCTCAAAAACCTAATTATTGAAAAAATAGCAAGTTAATTAAACCTTAATCAAAGTTGAAAAATAATCTCTTGGCCGGTGAAACACTCAATCATCCTGATTATGTAATTAAAATATAATCAAAAAAATAAAAAACATCAAAGCTCTCTTTAAAAGAAAAAATAATTTTGTTAATATAACATCTGCTTTTTTCTTCTCTTTATTCTTATTCTTGAGTCTTTATTTTTATTTTTGAGTTTATTTATCATGTTTCTTGGGCTCGATTTAGGAAGTTTTGCTGGCAAAGCGGTGCTGGTCGATGAGAAATTCAAAATAAAACAAAGTTTTATTGTCTTAACCAGGGGCGATTACCAGGAAGCTCTCAGCAACCTTTTCCAGATGATTTCAACTAGCCAACTTTCCCCCTCCTCCCTCTCTCGGATAGCCATCGGGATTACTGGAGTCGGACGTCACCTCTTTGACTGGCCGGCTGAAATCGAGAGCCTCAACGAAATCGTGGCCCTTGTTCTAGGAGCCCATCAACTTTTTCCCCAAGCCGAAAGTATCGTTGAGATCGGGGCAACTAATTCCCGCTGGATTCAGAAAACAGCCTCAACCGACCCCTCCTCAACACCAGAAATTATCGATTTTGCTCTTAATGACCAATGCGCCGCCGGCTCTGGCTCTTTTCTTTCCCAGCAAGCCGGACGTCTTAAGCTTTCCATCGAAGAATTTTCCACTTTAGCTAGCCAAGCCTCCAAAGGTGCCTCTATCGCGGGAAGATGCAGTGTTTTTGCAAAGTCAGATATGATTCATCTCCAACAAAAGGGAATACCCCCAGATGAAATCGCCTTTGGTGTTTGCCAGGGATTAGTTCGGAATTATCTAGCCACCCTTCTCAAGGGAAAAGAGCTCAAACCTCCGATTGTTTTTGGTGGAGGAACGGCTCGAAACCAGGGTTTAATCCGAGCCTTCAAAGAGCTCCTTCACCTTCCTTCTTCTAAACTACTCATTCCTCCTTCTCCCGAGTTAGTGGCCGCCATTGGGGCGGCTCGCGCCGCCAGCCAAAAAGCCAAACCTCTTTCTCTCTTTAATTTCCAAAAGTCAGTGACACTTAACAAACCCGACAAAAAAGAACCGACTTCCAGCTTTCCTTCCCTAGCTCCCCTTCCTCAAACTCCTCAAGAAGAACCCACTCCTCGCTTGACAAGGCAAATCAAGGCTTATCTCGGAATTGATGTTGGTTCAGTGAGCACGAACTTTGCTCTTGTTGAGCGAGAGGGAAAACTTATTACAGGGATTTACCTCGCCACCCAAGGACAGCCTCTACAGGCTCTCCGCCGGGGTTGGCAGATTATTCAAACCAAATATGGCGACCAATTAAAAATTGTCGGGATTGGCACAACTGGCAGCGGACGTCACTTAGCCGGGCGTCTTCTCCAGGCCGATGTAATCCGGAACGAAATTACTGCTCAACTCCAAGGGACACTTCCCTTCTTTCCCCAAGTCGATACCATTTTCGAGATTGGAGGCCAGGATTCCAAATATATCGCTGTTGATCATGGTCGAATTAAAGACTTCACAATGAATAAAATTTGTGCGGCTGGAACAGGATCTTTCCTGGAAGAACAAGCGGAGCCATTCGGCTTAAACATTAAAGAGGAATTTGCCACCGTTGCTAGTAAATCTACTCATCCTTACGACCTCGGTTCACGTTGTACCGTTTTTATGGAATCAGAATTAGTTCGAGCTTCCAGTATTTGTTTCAATTGCCTACTCGGCACGGTCTCCGGAGCCATCGCCCAAAAAATACGCCGCGACTTTCAGAATATCCCCATTCCCACTCTTATCTTTAAGGGTAAAGAAGACCCCTCCGAAGAATCTCGTTTAGAAGCTTTTGTTTACCAGGTTAGACAACTCCGGGAAAAGAAACAACAAGCAGCCCAGCAAATATAAGGGAAAGCCTTTATTTAAAAGCCTAGACAGCATCTCGATAATTAAAACCGTACTTGATGGCGGCCAGGTTTTTTTCCAGAGATTTAGGCGGCAACAAATCTTTAATATTGATAATCATAATGTTGATCCCAATGTGCCGGAGAATTCTCCCCAAAGCAATCATATTGATGAACATCTTATGGCCAAACTTGGTTATGGCCACATTATGAAAACCGTAATAAGTTCCTTTCTTGCTCTGAATTTCACAGGTCATGGGTCCAGGTTCACCTATACTCTCATCAATAACCAGACTTCGGGCTGGAAACCACTCCCGGGTCCGGGTAAATTTAATTAGAATATCCGCTTCATCAATAATAGGATTCTCTATTTTTTCATCGGAGTAAATCAAATCAGCGCTTATTTTGCCGCTGCGTACCGCTGAATCATATTCCAAATTTAGGGAAACTTCGTGGCCTAGTTGGGCAAGGATGGAGGCCAAAGTAAAAGAAAGAAGTTTCACTCCCTGGCCAGCTTCTCCCATAATCTTGATCCTTTTCTCCTTTTGGGCCTGCTGGTAATTCCCAACATATTTATAGAGGTGACGAATTTTTATTCCGAACATATTTTTCCGCAGCAGAACTCCCTTTTGAAAACCAAACTTGGAGCAAAAATTGAGGAAACGGTTGTGTTCAGCATAGACATACATCTCGATCTTGTAGCAACCCTTCTTGATCAATTCCTCTTCGACATAAGAAAGGAGTCTTTTGACTATGCCCTGTCCTCGATATTTCTTCAAGGTATAAATCCAGTAAATGGTAAACACATTATGAAAAAACCAACCAAAAAGAAAGGCAATGATTTCGCTCTTTTCCTCAACCACAAACAATAAGGCCTGTTCCTCCTGACATAACTCTTGCAAGGCCTCAGCAGTGAAATTGGCCTTTAACGTCTCTCGAACTTTCGCCGGCTCGTGAACATAGATTTCATCGATGAGCATTTCCATCAACCGATTAACGGATTGACACTCAGCCAATCTAGCTTGCCGGATTTTCATTTTATTAAAACCCCTAATTCATTTTCTTTTAGCCGTTCCTTAGGCGAGCGGTTAATTTTATAAATACCTTTAATTTTCAGAAGCATTTCATAACCAAATCGGTAACCCAGCCGGCGTCCAAAATTTTCGATACAGTAGGCTACGACTTCAATAAAAGCAAAGCCAGGCCAAGCAAATGCTTCTCGGATAACTTTCTGAAGATGATTAATATGATAAGCCGAGCTCCGGGCATAAAAATAATTATGATTAGAAGTTATCAATCCTTGAATATTAAGAGGATGGTAACGATTGCCATGGGGACTGGTTAGAGTTTTCATTCCTTTTAAGGTGGTCGGAGCCATCTGACCACCGGTCATTCCGTAAGTTTGATTATTAATACAAATAACAGTTAAATCTACATTGCGACGAGCAGTATGAATAAGATGATTACCTCCAATGCCCACTAAGTCTCCATCTCCACTAAAAACCAACACCTTCAAGTGGGGATTTCCTCTTTTAATCCCTTCCGCCACGGGTAAAGCCCGGCCATGAGTTACATGAACTGAGTCGACATTGAAATAGCCGGCGGCCCGACCACTACAGCCAATTCCCGAAACCACCGTCAGCTCGTTCTGGGCAAGTCCCATCCTCTCTAAACTAAAAATTACTTGTTTAAAAACAATCCCGATGGCACACCCCCCGCACCAAGTAGTCGGCCATCTGCTCCATTTAACAAAATCTTTATATTGCATTCAAGGCCTCTTTGATTTCCTGAAGATGAATTTCCCCTCCTAGCACAGGCAAGCTGATCACTTCCCGTTGGAGAACTCGCTGAACCTCCCCAGCGTATTGGCCATCACTCATTTCCACCACTACTACTCGCTGGTAAGGAGCAGCAATTTCCTTCAGGGGGCCGGCCAGAACCGGAAAAAGACGAATAGGCCGGAAAATAGCATATCTATCTTTTAAAGGCCGGATGACCCGAGCAGTGATGCCAAAAGCAATAAGAAGAGTTGTGGCCTGCGGATTTTTCCAATATTCATAGAAAGCATATTTATCAGCCACTGATAACATTTTATTCTTAACTCGAGCATACCATTGGCGGTAGTATTGGCTATCATCCGTGTTCGGAATTCCCTCTTTGGACAGAAGGCCGGTAAAATGGCGATTTCCAGTTCCTAAAGGAGTTAAAGATCTCTTTTTAAGGGAAAATCTTATTCTCCTCAGATCAACTGTTTCGCTCAAATGAGCCAAAAATCCATCCAGAAGAAGGATGACCGGACTCCGCGATTCTTCAGCAGCATTAAAAGCCTCAATAGTATAACGATAGCATTCTTCAACCGAGGCGGGATAAAAAACCAGCGCCAAATAATCGCCATGACTTCCATGTTTCGCTTGGAGCACGTCTCCTTGGGAAGGCAAAGTAGGCATACCCGTACTGGGGCCAACTCGTTGAACATCCACCACCACCAGGGGCACTTCCATCATCTGGGCCAGCCCAATTCCTTCTTGTTTAAGGGACATCCCTGGCCCAGAAGTACTGGTCATTGCTTTTAAACCCGCCAAGCTGGCCCCGATAGCCATATGAATCGAGGCGATTTCATCTTCAGCGTGGACAAACTCTATTTCTCCCTCTTTTTCGGCTAAATAATGCATTATCTCGGAAGCGGGAGTAATAGGATAAGCAGCAAAGAACCCCAATCCTGCCCGCAATGCTCCTCGAGCAACGGCTTCATTACCCATAATTAGCTGTTTCATTTCTTATCCTTGAGCCTTTTCTATGGTTGGAGCCTGCCCCCTTTTTTCCCACTTGGTAGAGCTACTCCGGAATCTTCCTGATCGGGAGATGATCTTTTCGCGAGAGAGGTTTCTTTTTTGGATTTAACTTCCAGGGCAAAATCCGGGCAGTATTTCATACATAATAGACACTGAATGCACTTCTGTTGGCTGGCCATTTCGTCATCGCCAAAGAAAAGGTTATCCACAGGGCAAATATTAATACAGATAAAACAATGCTTGCAATAATTGGCCACCCAAGTAACATAAGGGTCAATTCTTTTCTTCTCTGGTTCCATATCATCGCCTATGATTTACCTTGAATTTTCTTTCAGCCTCAAAAAATTTCATCGCTTGGAGTCGGTCAACTTCCTTTATTTTCTGCTGCAAGAAATAAATTAAGACTAATATAGAAAGCCACAACCATCCTAAAAAAACAAACACAGCGGTCTTCTCTTTGATATTCCGTGGGCCGGCAGATATTTCTTCAGGCTGAATTTTCTCTGGAGATTCTTTTACTTTCGGAAGCTGGCTCTGGGGTGAAGTTCCAAGAAGAAAAGAAGAGCCACAAAAGATAAGCACCGCCAAAATTACCCCTGAGCTAATTATCTTTTTGATATAGAAACGTCTCATAATAAACTCCAAATGCTCATCACCAAGGCATAAATAATCAAAGTGACTCCTGCCCACGTAATAATCTGCCCTTTCCTTCCGGTTGGTCGATTATCAATCACCGGCAAAAAGAAAAAGAGAATAACTCCAGCTAAAATAAAAAGTATGGCGAAGGTTTCACCCGAAATACCCAAAATAGTAGCTGGAAATAATTTCAAAGTTTGAAAGATAAAAAGAAAATACCATTCAGGCTTAATTCCAGGGGGAGTAGGAGCCAGGAGATCAGCTGGGTTCCCCAGCCCACGAGGAAAGAAAACGCTGATGGTGATTAAAATCCCAAAGAGAATCAGCCAAAAGATTGATTCCCGGAGGACGAAATTGGGCCAAAAAGAATGGTAGGGAAGCTTCTCTTTTTTTAGCTCACCTTGGAAAGGAACACTCATCCCCTGTTTTTGGACCAAGTAAAGATGAAAGCCAAGGAGAAAAATAATGAGCATGGGCAAAATACTCACGTGAAGGCCAAAAAATCGAGTCAAAGTCTCCCCGGTAACATCTGCTCCCCCTCGTAACAACTCGGAAATCCAAGGTCCGACAAGAGGAATGGCACGGGGGATATCCGTGCCCACCTTCGTAGCGGCTAAAGAGAGTTCATCCCAAGGCAATAAATACCCCGTAAAGCCAAAACCTAGGGTAATAAATAGTAGAAAAACACCACTCATCCAGGTCAACTCCCTGGGTTTCCGGTAAGATTTAAGCAACCAAATACTCATCAGGTGAATGAAAACAAAGGCAATCATCATCGTTGCTGACCAATGATGAATCGAGCGGATTAACCAACCGTAAGGCACCTCGCTAATAAGGCGCTGAATACTCTGATGGGCCTCATCCAGAGTAGGTTTATAGTAGAGAAGAAGCAGAAAACCGGTTAGAACTTGAATTACAAAAAACACCAGGATGGCGCTCCCGGTGTAATACCAAAGAGTATGTTTATGACGAGGAACTTCCTTGTGACGAAGAAAAGAAAAAATTGATTCCAGGCCTAACCTTTCCTCCCACCACTCTTTCCAATTTTGTTTAGGCACTTTTTTCCCTTTTCCGAAGAATTATATTCTCCCCTTCCTCAATAATTTCTAATGTTCGCAGGGGCTGGGGAGGCGGCCCGGCGATATTACGTCCTTGTTCATCATACCACCCATCATGACAAGCACAATAAAATTTTCGCTGCTCCGGAAGATAAGTAACATTACAATCGAGGTGAGTACAAACGGCGACAAAAGCCGTCAAGCTGCCATCGTCGTTACGTTTGAGAATTCCGGGCTTATTCCCCCAACGAAAAACTTTAAATGAATTCGGTTGATTCAATTGATACTCAGCGGCCGGGAGAATTACTTCCTCAGGCTCCTGATAAGGAGGAAATATAAATTTGATTACCGGCTGAATAATGGTGGCTCCAAGAGCAGCCAACCACCCCCCAAGCACACCATTTAGAAACTTTCGCCGGGAGATGAGGGAATCTTTGAATTTCATTTTGGCTTCCTTCGAAACACTTTTTTTAATTTTTCAACAATTAATTTTCGGCGTAGTCCTTCTATCCCATCCGCCGGGCGCACATCTTTAGGGCAAACATCATGACAACGGAAGACAGTGTCGCATCCCCAGATTCCTTGCGGCTTATCTATTTTTTCCCACTGGGAAAAAGGGCGAAGATCCCGCGGATCCCGGACAAAACGATAAAGCTTGGCTAAGGCAGCCGGGCCAAAATACCCTTGACCCCGGGCGACCACCGGACAAGCGCTGTAACAACACCCGCAAAGAATACAGTTGATAAACTGATAGATTTTTTCCATTTGCTTTGCATCAATCCGATATCCTTTGGGTGGATGAGATTCGGCCGGCTGAAGATAAGGCTCAACTTCTCTCAAGGCCTGCCAAAAAGGAGTTAAATCGACCATTAAATCTTTCTGTATCTCCAGATTAGGCAGTGGTTCGATGATCACTAACTTGTCTTTTAGTGATTCCAGAATTGTCCGACAAGCTAAAGTAATTCGGCCATTAATAACCATTCCACACGACCCACAGACCGCCTCTCGGCAACTATGGCGGAAGGAAAGGGTAGGGTCGAGGTTCTCACGAATATTAAGCAAAGCATCGAGCACAGCATCTTTGGGAGATGACTCATACTCAAATTCCTGAAAATAAGGAGTCTTGTCTTTTTGAGGATCAAAACGCAAGATTCGAAAAACGTACTTTCCCATTAGTATTTTCTCTCCTGAGGCTCATAACGAGTAATTTTAACTTCCCGATAGGTTAACTGGGGACGCTCATCGTTATACCTAGCAATGGTGTGCTTCAACCAGTGCTGGTCATCTCGAGTAGGAAAATCGGTTCGATAATGAGAGCCACGCGTTTCTTCCCTAGCTAAAGCTCCCATCGTAATCACTTCCGCAATATCCAACATTGATTCAAATTCCATCATCGTGATAAATTCCTGGCAATAATGAAGACAATCACTCCAAAGGGAAAGATGTCGGTACTCATGGCGAATTTCTCTGATCTCTTCCAAAGCTTCGGCCAGCTTCTTCTTCTCCCGGAAAATACCGACTTTATCCATCATTAAATGCCTTAACCGATGAAAAAGGTGATAGACATTTCTTTTCGATTTATTCTTTAACCACTGGTTTACTTTGCTTTGGAGACGAGCTGCTTCATCCTGGATATAACCCAAAGCTTTTTCGTCACTCTGACTCCCTTTAATATCTTTAATATATTCAGAAGCAAACCTTCCGGCTATTTGACCAAAAACAACCGTCTCCAGCATTGAATTGCCTCCCAAACGATTAGCCCCATGAACGCTCACGCAAGAACATTCGCCGGCCGCATAGAAACCTTCAATAGGGCTGGCACAATTCTCATCAACATCAATCCCACCCATGGAATAATGCTGAGCGGGTTGGATAGGGATCGGCTCTTCAATCGGATCAAGCCCCCCAAAATAAAGACAAATTTCTCTAATTCCCGGCAAACGCTTGATGATTTTCTCTTTTCCTAGATGGCGCAAATCAAGATAAACATATTCTCCTTCAAATCCCCGGCCTTCATTTATTTCGGTCTGGATGGCCCGGGCTACAATATCCCGGGGAGCCAGTTCCATGGTCGAGGGAGCGTAATCGGCCATAAATCTTTTTCCCTGGTTGTTAATCAGGTAACCACCTTCTCCCCGAGCTCCTTCGGTAATTAAAATATTTTTTCCTAAAAGCGAGGTAGGATGAAATTGAACAAATTCCATGTCCTTGAGGGGAACGCCGGCGCGGAAAGCCATGCCAATCCCACTGCCAAGATTAATCAAAGCATTGGTTGATTTTTGGTAAACCCGTCCATAACCACCAGTGGCAAAAATGACCGCCTTGGCTCGAATAGAAATTATCTCGCCGGAATGTAAATCATAAGCCAGAAGTCCATAACATCGCCCCTCGCGGACCACCAAATTGGTGACTAACCACTCTTCATAAAAACGTACTTTTCGCCGCAGTGCCTGTTCGTAAAGTGTATGGAGGATAACCAAGCCTGTCCGGTCAGCGGCATAACAGGTTCGAGGAAAACCAGCCCCTCCAAAAGGGCGTTGGGCAATTACCCCACCGGGAAAGCGACTAAAGGGAACCCCCAGATGTTCCAACTCATAGAGAACAGGAATAGCCCGCTGACACATCAACTCGGCTGCCGTCTGGTCGGACAAGTAATCACTGCCTTTAACAGTGTCAAAAGCATGCTTTTCCCAACTATCATCCTTCCCCTCGGGATGATTGCCCAAAGCTGCATTTATCCCTCCTTGAGCCGCCACTGAATGAGAACGCAGGGGATGAACCTTGGAAATAACCACTACATCTAAATCAGGAGCAGCTTTAAGAGCCGCCGCCAACCCAGCTAGACCGCCGCCGACAATAACCAAGTCATGGTCAACAATCATCTCAATAGTTCCGGGTAAAATAAATCAAAAGAAGAGCTCCACTGACTAAAGCAGCCAGAATAGTAAAAATCCAGAAAAGCAATTTCTCCTTTTTTGCCCCCAAGTCAATAATAACCGTTCGCAAGCCGTAAAAAGCATGAAATACTCCAGCAATGATGAGCAAACTATCAGAAAGTGGATTGGTATGAAGAACTAGTGCCCAATCAGGTTTTTGGTCTTTAGTCATCAAGAAAAAAGAAGTTAAAAATTTAAGAGAAAGAAGACCGATAAGAAGAAGCCCTGTAATTCGATGAAAAAGCCAGACAAACATAAAAATCACCTTTAAAAGGGTTTAATCAACCCTGAAATTAATGAAAAAGTGAAGGCCACTTCCTGCTTATTATTTTATTTTTTCTATCGAAATTATAACCTAACATGCTACCTTCTCCTCCTGAGCCTGTCAAGAAAGACTAACTCCCAACACTTTTCCTCGTTCAAAATAATGCCATTTCTCCTTCTCTTTTTTCAAGTTATTTTTAACTGGCGGAATTATCTGCAAAACCGCGACAGCGTGGGTAATAGCCCTTAGGTTGCATAATAAATATGGGATGAGCGAAAAGACATGAAGTTCGACAACTTATTTCTTGTTCATTTCTCTTCTGGGGCTTGGAAAAGAGGTGACCGGCCTTATATTAGCCGGTTGTCTTGGAGATGCTCCCGGCCAAAATAAGGTACCAGTCACCATTCTGCCTCCTGAAGTTGCTCACTCTTGCGGATTTAATTCCCTGACCTTCCCTGTTGATCAAAGTAGCGAATAAGTATTGCTTATATCATTAAATATAATTAGTAAAAATAAACCAGCGTGTATTCTCAAAGGAGAAGAATATCAAATGTCGGCGACCTGAACCTTCTTAACCCATTAATTTCTTTTTCGCCAAGATGGAAGAGAACTAAAAAATTAATTGCTTTTCCCTTAAAAATTCGCTACAAAGTAATAACCTAACTCATAAAGAGTAAATTATGTTTTATCATCATTTGCTATCTCAATGAACATCATGACCACCAAAAAATATAAAGCAAGGAGTGATTGATGAACATCTATATCATCCTCATTCTCTGTTATCTCGGCTTTCTTACCTTCATTAACTTCTGGAAATCACGACAGGTTAAAGACCGGGAAGATATGATGCTCGCCGGTCGGAAAATTTCAGTAACAAAAATGGTTTTTACTCTCATCTGCACCTGGATCGGCAGTGGAACATTCATCGCGGGCGCTGAATTTGCGGCTAAAGCTGGCTGGAGTGCTCTTTGGTTGCCGGCTGGAGCCTGGATCGGGATCATCATTATTTATTTCCTGGCTGCTAAAATTAGAACCTTCGGACAGTATACGGTTGGCGATATCCTCGAAGTACGCTATGGAAGCCTGGCTCGCATTGTAGGAGCAATAGCTATAATCATCAGTTTCACCGTTATCGTCAGTTACCAATTCAAGGCCGGGGGATATATTCTTAACACTATCAGCGATGGCCAAATTTCTAATGCCCAAGGAACATTCATAGCTTTCCTTTTTGTGACCATTTTCACCGCCATTGGCGGGATGATTGCTGTGGCCAACACTGACCTTCCCAATGGAATTATCATTTTAACTTCAACCATCCTTTCTACTCCTCTAGTTATCATCGCTGCCGGGGGGTGGAACAAGATTAAAGCCATCTTGCCACCCTCTCACTTTCAAGTTTTTAGCCAGGAATTTGGCGGAAACCCCTATCTAAAAATTCCGGCCATCGGTTTATCGACCCTCCTCCTTCTTCTGGGGGTCCAGAGCATGTACCAGAAATTCTACGCTGCCCGCAACCCAAAAGAAGCCCGTAAAGCAGCCGGATTGTGGGTGGTGGGAACTATCATCATCGAAACAGTAGCCGTGGTCATTGCTGTTTTTGCAGCCGCTCACTTCTGGAACGAACTTCAGAGCGGGTTGATGGAACCAGCCGCCGTCATTATTCAAGCCGCCAAAAGAATGATTTTCATGCCCGTGGGAATTCTCTTGCTCGGAGCAGCCACCGCGGTGGTTATTTCCACAGGGATGAATTATCTTCTTTCCCCGACCACAACGATGATCCACGATATCTATCTTCGTTACCTTCGGAAAAACACAGAAAGAACAGCAGTTTCTGAGAAAAGAATTGTGCTTTTCCAGAAAGCCCTGATTATTATCGTTGGTATTCTAGCCTACATAATGGCTACCCGGATGGCCTCGGTTCTGGAGAGTGCCTACTTTGCTTATACTATCTATGGAGTAGCCATCTCTCCGGCTTTAATTGCGGCCCTCGCTTCAAAAAGGGTGACTCGCATCGCCGGTTTGATCTCAATTATCAGTGGAACAGTCATCACCGTTTTCCTAAAACTAGCCGGCTACATCTGGCCGGCAATTATGAGGCCCGTGGGTGACCCCAATGGTGATCCTTTTGGAATTCCTCTCATCTACCCGGCCATTATTGTTTCTGTCTTGAGCTTAGTGGTAATTTCGCTCTTCACCAAGCCGCCCAGCCAAGAAGTTTTGGCTAGATTCTTCCCCGACACCAAAGAAGAAAAATAATTCTTAGCCGCAGGCAGATTTAATATTTAAAAGAAAAACTATTTTTATATCTTTCTCGCTTCAACTCGTGATATCTCTTCAAGTTGGGGGAGAATAACCCTCAGGAAAAGCAGATCGTTTTTATTGAAGACGAAATACTTTGCGAAAATGATACCCGTAAATAGAAAAAATAATTGCCTGGGGAAATTGAGTAGGTTTTCTGAGTAATGTCCACCAAAAGAGTTTCCAATAATAAAGACGGCCTTTGTCTTTGATTCCTAAAAGAAAAATGGATTTAACTAAAGCTTCAAGATGATAAAGTCTTAATCGGAATGGTCTTCTAACGCTCAAACTCTTTTGGGCCAAATACTCTTTGACTCGCTGATAATAAGGACGACAAGAATAAATGCCTTCAATGATTTTTCGATAGCCATCAATCAACACTTGATAATCCATTTTGGGGATGAAATTAATAGTAAAGTCGGTGTTATTTCCCGTAAGGTGAGGCAAGAGACGCCCCTCCTTTTTTAACCGCTGGTAAAGTCGAGTATTACGAGGGGCATTAAGCAAACCGACCATGGCGGTAACTATTTTGCTCTTTTGGATAAATTCAATTTGCTTGTGAAATATGTGAGGAGGATCATGATCAAAGCCCACGATAAAACCACCCGTGACTTCCAAGCCATAGGCCTGCAGCTTGCGGACGCTGCCTAATAAGTCTCGCTTGATATTCTGGAATTTATGACATTCCTTAAGACTATCCAAGTCTGGACTTTCAATGCCCACAAAAACAGAAACAAAACCGGCCTTAACCATCATTTGAATCAATTCATCATCATCACTTAAATTGATCGAGGCCTCGGTATTAAAAGAAAAAGGATGTTTTCTTTTTCTCATCCACTCAATCATGGCTGGAAGAACTTCCTTTTTCAGAACCTTTTTATTGCCGATGAAATTATCATCAACAAAAAAGATGTTGCCTCGCCAGCCCAATTCATACAAATTTTCAAGCTCATTAATAACTTGCTCAGCTGACTTGACCCGCACGCGGCGGCCATAAAGAGCGGTAATGTCACAAAACTCGCAATCAAAGGGACAACCACGGGAAAATTGAAGATTCATCGACATATAATCTCGAAAGCGAATTAACGACCAAAGCGGAGGAGGGGTCAAACTCAAAGCTGGGAAGTCTGAAGATTGATAAACTTTTTGGGGATTTCCCTGGCGTAAATCTTGTAAGAAGAGAGGAAGAGTAATTTCAGCTTCATTCAAAATTAAGTGATCCACTTCTGGATAATCAGCCCAATATTCGGTAAACAAAGGGCCCCCCGCCACGATGCGTACTCCTTGCTGGCGGCAGCGGCGAATAACATCTTGAGCTGATTTTTTCTGCACTACCATCGCACTGATAAAGACATAATCAGCCCAGGCAATATCGCTATCTTTTAAGGGCCGGACATTTAAATCGACTAAACGCTTCGGCCAAGACGGAGGTAAAAGAGAAGCCACAGTTAATAACCCTAAGGGAGGATAAGCAGCTCTCTTAGAAACAAACTGTAAAGCATACCTAAAGCTCCAAAAAGTTTCCGGATACTCTGGATAAACCAGAAGAATTTTTAAATTCTTCTCTAGAGAACTATTTTCTGAGTAATTCTTTTCTTTCCTCTCCAATGCTTTGTTTTTTTGCTCTTTTTTTCTCATAAATTTCCTTTTTCTGGGATAACCCAAATTAATATTTTTTCCTTTTATTTTTTATCCTTTTTATTTTGAGCCTCGTTTATTTCAGGAGAAACAATCTCTTCCTGGCACTATTTCACATCTTTGCCTTGGGTCAAATTAATTTATGCGGAAAGTCCCCTTAAATAAAATCTTCAAGAAGAAATCAAGGAGTTGGATATTGATCATTACGTTTTGTATTTATTTTACTCCAAAACTCCCCAAATATCAAATTATATCCTCCTCCTTCTACTATTCGCTTGAGAAAAATTGGAAATTAACTAAAATCGATTTGAGGAGGAAAAAAGATGAAATCTAGAAAAAACAATCCATCTGTCTCTTCATTCTCAAGAGAGCTCCTATTTGGCCAGCTTTTCAACTTGATAATTATTTGCTTATGCCTGACTTTATTAGCGCTATTGGTGACTGAGCCTCTCCTGGCCGCCAACGGTTCCCATCACCAATTAAGTTCAACCCCACCCCATGACAGTACTTCTTTTGGGGCCCAAAGCGACACGTCAACCCCTGGCCAAGAAAAAGGCCTGCTTACGCTTGATCGTATTTTCGCCTCTGGTGAATTAAGAACTAAACGCCCTCCGAGCCTTCACTGGGTTCCGGAATTATCTGGATATCTGATCCTGGAACCCTCAAACTCGGTAGAGGGAGGGCAAGACTTGGTGCTCTACACCCTTCCCCCGGGCAAGAAACAAGTCATTATCGAGGCCTCCTCCTTTTTTCCCCTTGGGGCCGAAAAACCACTGCATATAGAAGATTTCTCTTTTTCCCCGGATAGAACAAAACTTTTGATTTACACCAACAGCCGCCGTGTCTGGCGTCGTAATACTCGCGGCGATTACTGGGTTCTTAACTTAAAATCAGGATTACTGAAAAAAATTGGCGGTGATGCCCAGCCCTCTTCTTTGATGTTCGCTAAATTCTCTCCTCAGGGAGATCGAGTGGCTTATGTTTACCAAAATAACATCTGGATTGAAGATTTAACCACTAACCAGATCATCCAATTAACTAAAGATGGTTCAGAAACGATCATCAATGGCACATCTGATTGGGTGTATGAAGAAGAATTTGAAGTTAGGGACGGTTTCCGCTGGAGTCCTGATGGTCGTTTCATCGCTTTTTGGAATTTCAACACCAAAGATGTACCTCGCTTTACGATGATTAATTATACTGACTCCCTTTACCCCAAGCTTATTCAATTTCCTTATCCCAAAGTGGGGCACACCAACTCAGCCTGTCGTTTAGGCGTCATCAGCTCCTCGGGGGGCGAACCAATCTGGATTAAAGCCCCTGGGGACCCCCGTAATAATTATATTGCCCGCCTGGAGTGGACAAAGAATCCAACCAAGATAATTTTTCAACAATTAAACCGCCACCAAAATACCCTCCGCGTGATGGCTGGTGATGCGTTCACGGGTGATGTTCAGACTGTCCTGACCGAAAGAGATGAAACTTGGGTGGATGTCGTGGATGAATTATTTTGGTTAAACAAGGGGGAAAATTTCACCTGGATCTCCGAACGAGATGGCTGGCGGCACGTTTATCTTGCTTCTCTCGAAGGAAAGGGAGAACCCAAATTGCTAACTCCTGGGAATTACGATGTCATTAATCTCCTTGCTGTCGATGAAAAAAGAGGCTGGTTATATTTTATTGCTTCACCTGAGAATGCCACCCAAAGATATCTTTATCGAAGCCGCCTTGATGGGAAAGGCCGTCCCCAAAAAATCACCCCCTCAACCTTTATCGGGACCAATACTTACAATTTTTCGACCGATTGCCGGTGGGCCGTTCACACCTTTTCTGATTTTAACACCCCTCCCCTCGCGGAAATCATTGAATTACCCTCCCATCGGACATTATTAACGCTTGAGGACAACGCTGCCTTAAAGGAAAGACTAGCTCAACTTAAAAGGAAGCCTGCTGAATTCTTTCAAGTCAATATTGGGGAAGGAATTCTCCTTGATGGCTGGTGTCTTTTCCCCCCTGATTTTGATCCCCAGCTCAAATATCCCCTTTTCATCCATGTTTACGGCGAACCTGCCGGGGTAACGGTAGTCGACCGCTGGGGCGGTAACAGGTACCTTTGGCATCTTTATCTAGCTCAACAAGGCTACCTGGTCATGAGCATTGATAATCGGGGCACTCCGGCTCCTAAAGGCCGGGAGTGGAGAAAATGCGTCTATGGCCAAATTGGAATTTTAGCTTCCCAAGAGCAGGCGGCTGCCTTACGGCAACTCATTAAAGAAAGGCCTTATATTGATGGCCAAAGAGTTGGTGTTTGGGGATGGAGTGGCGGCGGTTCAATGACTCTCAACCTTCTTTTTCGATACCCAGATTTATACCATGTTGGCCTCTCGGTAGCCCCGGTGTGCAATCAACTTTTTTACGATACAATTTATCAAGAAAGATACATGGGTTTACCCGATGAAAACCGCGAAAACTTTATCAAAGGATCACCAATTACCTATGCTCATCAACTCAAAGGCGACCTTCTTCTTGTTCATGGCACCGGAGACGATAACGTCCATTATCAGAGCACTGAAACTCTAATTAATGAATTGATTAAACACAATAAACTTTTTTCTTTAATGATTTATCCTAATCGGAGTCACGGCATTTACGAAGGAGAGAACACAACTTATCATCTTTATCAAACCCTGACTCGCTTTCTTCTCAATCATCTTCCCTCAGGAGGCAAGTAACAACGAGAATAAAATTATTTAAATTTTAGCGATTCTGAGCTCAACTTTTCTTGGTCTATACTCCCTCCCCCCAACGGGCAGGAATCTATTCTCTTATTCAGAGGGAGGGCAAAGTTCTGACTCTAACCTTCCAACGATGGAATTTAATCAATCTTTCCAACTGTTTCTTGTTGGTATCGCTTCTTTCCCAATTCAATACTCCCCCAATCATTTTGATTTTTTTGGCCATTGAAGTTGGGTAATTAAGCACTTCTCTTATATCTTGAAATGTTTCGCTTGAATAGTCTGGAGGTAGACCTTGCCAGATATCTATGGCTTTCATCTCCTCGCCTTCTTCCCAATACAGAAGAGCTAGGGAAAAAAGAGCTCGACTTCTGACCTCGGGACCATGAGCGGCAATGAATTGGTAAAGCTCTTTTTCCTTTTGCGTATACCAACGCAAAACTTCTTCTAAAGACTGATAGTTTTTTCTTTCTAAAGTTGATGTAAGTTCTTCATAAACTTCTTTGACGATATAAGCTTTAGCTTTTTTCTGATAGATATCACTTTCGCGGCCCCAGCGCGTCAAGGCTCTTTTCGTTTCTCCATAGGCACTATAAAGATAGGCAATACCACGCTTTTCAAAATTAAGATGAGAAGCAATATAAAAAAGCGCTTCCCATCCCGTTTTAGTGTAGGGATGTCGCTGCCAATACTCGAGGAAAGCATAATCCAGATGTTTACTGAAAAAAAGCTGCTCGATAAAGCCAAAAGCACCGGCAATAGGATTGTAGGCGATGATGATATTACTGAGATTGGAATTGATAAAATCTCTGGTGAAACGGGGTAAGTCTCCTTGGTGGGGATGATAAATATCAAGGTATTTTTCCTTAAAAAATTTAAACTGCATTCCCTCAGAAAAAGCCATTAATGAATCCAGTATTTGGGTCACCCTGGTGGGATTACTTTGGTAGAGTCGTAAGGGGAGACGATCGGAATCATCTTCAGGTTTAAGTTCAAGGGAGGTTTTTTCTTCAGTCTCATCCGAAGGGGGGATTAAAATCACTCGAAAACCATTTTTCTTCATCACAGACTCTTGCTCGATGCTCTCCGTTTCCCTTAACTCCTTTTCTTGGGAGCCTCCAACATCGTCTTGGGCTTCCAACGTAGGGAATCCTTCGGTAATGTAAAAAAGCCCCGCACCGCAGGCAAGAAGTTGTTCATAAGGACATTGCCGAAAGAAGTATTCCTCAGGAATGGCTACCTCACCTCCAGGGGTGCGGATGATAACTCGGTTACGATATATGACAAGGTCCCGGCGATTCAATTCTCCTCTCGATTTAAACTCACGAAGCCGATCTTTCTTCTCTTTGGGCAAAAAGAAAAGTTCTAACTCTTCTGATTCAAAAGGAGGCAGGACCGGGATCACCGTATCGCCCGAATCAAAATCAAAATAGGGTTGCTGGCGCCAAAATTTAAACAGATCTTCGGGAGGAAGATTCCTCTGTTTTTCTGGAAGCTGGTCCCCATAATAATCAATCCAGGATTGAAGCAATTTTTCCAATAAAGCGGCTTTTTCACCATCGGGAAGCCTAAATTTATCAATACTGTCAAAGAGAGAATCTTGAAGGGAGGGCGGAAGTAAAGGCAGCAAAGCAGAAGCAGGGGAGGAGTTAAGTTTGGTTAACCAAGGACTTTCCGAGTCAAAAGACTTATGACTCCCTAAAAAATGGCCCTGTTCGGTGATTATCAACAAGCCAATGAAAATCAAATGCCCAATAAACGAGAGAAAAACAGCTTGCCGAAAAGAGGAGAAGGAACCCTTCTTCCAGGACCAGAACCATTCCTTTTTCCAAAAAGGAAAGACAAAAGATGCTCTTTTCACCTTCCCCCCTGGGGAAGATCAATTTCTTTGCTTCTCTTTAAATTGACCCAATTTAAAGAAAAATTTCTTTTTTTCCCTCTTACAAAAAATACGATGCTCCTTAAAATTTGTCAAGAAACTTGGGTTAGATTCCTAAATGATTTGGCAGGGACACTTCAACCCAAGCTCAAGGAACAGGATTCCGCCAAAAATAGGATAGAAATCCCCTCACAAAACAGCAAAAGACAAGCAATCTCACCTCTTTTCCTTGACAACTACCAAAAGAATGGTAAGATTTATCTTCCCTCCCTCATTCCCCTCATCACAATCACCCCCTTAGTTCTAGAGGGCACCTCTAAGGTGCCCTCATTTTTATTGCCTCAACTTCCATAAACTAAAAAACATTCTTCTTCGGCCCTTGACAACTTTTCCTGAATCTGAATTTGACGCCTTTATCCTTCTTCATGATATAATGCTGGCGAGCTTTGTGTGGGAGGATTTCCATGGAGTTTGACCTCAACCAAAAATTTAATTACCCTTTGCCCCGAACTTTAAGTGATTTTATCTATAATCACCTCAAAGAACTTATCATCAATAACAAACTCAAGGCTAACCAAAGGCTGAACGAAATAGAGCTGGCTAAATATTTCAACGTCAGCCGTACCCCCATAAGAGAAGCCATTCTCAAATTGGAAGCCACCGGATTCGTGACCATTGATTCTCGCCGGCATGTCAAAGTTAAAGAAGCATCAGAAAAAGAACTCCGAGAAATCCTTCAAGTTCTAGGGGCCTTGGATAGATTAGTGATGGAATTGGCGGTGAATTCTTTAACTCCCAAACAAATAGCTAAACTGGAAAGATTAGCCGATAAAATGCTTAAAAAATCCAAGATTGAAAGCATTGAAAGATATTTTGAATTAAACGAAGAATTCCACAACGAAATTCTCAAGGCCGTCCCGAATAAATTTCTCCAAGAAATTGTTCAATACGTTAATGAAAAGCTCAAACGTTACACTTATGCCCGGATCCATGCCTTTAAAAAACCTGGGGCTCTCCAAGATTCTCTGCTTGAGCATCACCAAATAATCGAAGCCCTCAAGAAAAAAGACAAAGCTAAACTTCAACAGCTTATCTATGGCCACCGGATAGCTCCCCTGTCTGTTCCTTCTTATTCCGCCGGCCTTAAAGAATATTTTGCCTCCAATGAAACTAAAGAGGAGAAAAAAACCCGCTAATAAGATAAAGACGCCCCTCTCTATCGAGGCATAGACCTCAGGAAATATTTCTAAAAAGCCTAGCTCGGAATTAGAAAGCCTCGCTAATCCAGCCAAATATATCTCTTCCCTTTCTAAAAACAAGAAACTGTACTCTTAACTATTTATCTCCTCATGCATGGACTCCAGGAAAAAACTTCTGGTCTTCTCCTTTGTTGTGATGAGGACTAAAATTTCTTATATTACAAAAAAAGGAGAAAGACATGAAAAGCAAGCAACAGGCCACTCATAATAAGGCTATTTCTAGAAGCAAAAAGGGAATAAAGAGAAGAACTTTTTGCCAACTGGGATTTTTCTTCCCGGCCGTAGCTTTTCCTTTTAGCCGGATATTTAAATCTTCTAAAGAAGCGAATCGCTCCTTGAGCCTATCCACTCCCCGCTTATCTTCCCCTTCTCCTTTATCTTCCCCTTCGTCCCCAAGTTCCCCCCTTTTTCCCCCTCTTCGTTCCTCGGTCTATGACCCGTGGATTGAACTCGACCTAGATGCGCTTTCTTGGAATCTCGACAAGATCCGCCACCTAACCAAGGTTCAAATCATGGCGGTAATCAAAGCCAATGCTTATGGACACGGGCTAGTTGAGGTGGCCCGAGCTCTAGAGAAAAAGAAAGTAGCGGCTCTAATGGCCGGCAAGCTTCAAGAAGCCCTGACTCTAAGAGAAGAAGGAATTGCGGCCCCCATCTTTAACTTCGGACCTTTTGGAAAAGAAGACGTCGCAGATATTATCCGCTATCAAATTCAACAATGCGTCTACACTCCTGAAGTAGAAGCCCTAAGTAAAGCAGCTCGTCAGCGTTATCAACAGGCTGCTATCCATGTCCATATCGACACCGGAATGGGCCGCGCCGGAGTTCCTTTTCCCGAAGCTTTGTCTTATCTAGAAAAAGTTTCCTCCCTCGAGGGAATCAAAATAACCGGAATCTCAACAACTCTCACTGAAGACCCTGAATTTGATCGCCTTCAACTTAAACGTTTCCTTGAGGTATGCCGCCAAGCCGAAGAGAAAGGAATTTCAATCGGTCTTAAACATGTGGCTTCCAGTAGTGGAATTCTAACTTTACCCGAATCGCATCTTGACCTGGTTCGGCCGGGAATAATGCTTTATGGATACTACCCTTCAACGGCCACCCAGCTTGAAGACCGGCTCCAACTCCGACCGGTGCTTCATTTAAAGTGCCGCGTCTACATGGTCAAAACTCTTAGTCCCGGAGATTCAGTCTCCTATCATCGGGCTTATACGGCTTCCAAAAAAGAGAAAATTGCTCTTCTTCCCCTCGGGTACTCTGATGGCTATCCCCCCAATACTTCGGAAAAATCGGCAGTCCTTATCCGCGGCAAAAGATTTCCCCTTGTTGTTTCCCCGACAGCCAACCATCTCGAAGTTCTTTTGGGTGAAAATTCCGAGGTGAGAGCAGGAGACGAAGCAGTTCTAATTGGTCCGCAAAAACAAGCCCACATCTCCGCTTTTGAGCTCGGTCAATGGTCTAATCAATCTGTTTATAAGGTGTTAATCAATCTCAACCCACTGTTGCCGCGTCGGACTTGAGAGGTAATCAATTATTTCCAACTCGAGGTGACCGATAATCTCGGCAACGCTAGTGGCTATTTCTTTAAACAAATTTTCATCCAGCCGAGAACGGCCAAATTTTAAGTGAGTGGCATCCGTCACCAATTCTCCCGTGTCTTTATCCACCACCAACCACTTAGGATCTAGATTAAGCCACCGGCCAACATAGACTTCAGGCCACATGTGATAAGCAAACAAGCCACCCGCCGACATAATTCCCACGGCCGCCCGAGCTGGAATCCCTACCGCTCGGCAAAGGGCAACCGTAAGCACCGTAAATTCAGAACAATCACCTTGGCGAGCTTTAAGTACTTCCCGGGCCGAAGCAAAGCCCACATCATAATTGGGTTGTAAAGCTTGGTTCACCCAACGAGCAATTAGCTTGGCGGCGCGCCACGAATTTCGCTCATCACCGATTATGTCCCGGGCAACATTTTGAATCTGGGGATCATCGGACTGGCAAAAGGTCGTTGGTTGAAGATAGGATTGAATTTTTTCCTCCTTAATGGGGAGAGCCAGCGCTCGCTTCTCCTTGAAAACAAGGGAATTAGTTTGCACTACCACAAAATCATCACCCACTTGGACTAATTGCTGGCTACCATCGTCGAACGGAAAGCGGAGAAATTTTTCCCTCTCTAATCCGCTGAGGCGAAAACGAACCCGAGTGATTTGATATGGACTAGCCCAAGCAACATTGGGACGAATGATGGTCGAATAAGCCAAATCAAAGCCTGATGAAATGGGCTCTAACGCTTTCTCCCGATTCATGCGGAGAGAAGTCATGGTTAAAAAGGCAGAATTATTGATTGATTTCCAGATGATTCCCTCCTCGTCCAGCCAATCATCCACGGTAACCGAAACAATCGTTTCCATTTTCGTTCGGGTATGGCACAGACTTTTCTTCTCGCCTAGAATCATCACTTCTTCCCAGCCCAAAACTTCAAAATGGCAAGTTTTTAAACTGTAAGTTAAAGGATCAATTACCAAAAAATCTTGATTATATCCCGGTTGAATTTTCCCCTCGTCCAGAAGTTTTTTAATCGGGATCTCCGCATAGAATTTACCAGGAGAAGACACTTCATTGACCTGCTTTCCCCCGGCGAAAAAGACAATTTTGCCGGATTTAACTTGAGCCTCCAAACTTATTTTATCGCCCGTCATTGTGGTTTCGACCACCACCTTTTGAAGATTATCTTCTCTATCATAAAAAATCGACTCTCGAGTATTTATCTCAATGGGAACCCCACCCAATCGAGACACCTTTATTTTTGACTCGGAATAATTCTCAACATATTGACGATGATCCCGAACAACAATTCGCTGGCACGAGTAACCATAGCCGACCTTTTGACCTTGAACATAAATTCCATGCCAGCTCTCTTCCTTAATTTCTGCCTCGTCGTTTTTTGCCCTTTGCTGAGGGAAAATGGCCAGCAATGGTGCTATTTGCCCTGGAGAAAATTCTCTTTTGAGGAAAAAAAGATGGCCCGAGGCTTTCAGCTCATTTTTGGTCCAGCTGGCGATTAACCGGGAAGATATTTCCGTTGAAGCTAAAGGGGAAAAACTGCCTAAGAAAAAAAAGAATAAACCGGCTAGAATTTTTATTTTTAGAGTAGACTCATAAATATGATCATGTTCTTTTGTTTTTACACTTTCCCATTTTTTTGCTGCCCGGCTTATCCCGGGAAAAGGGAAAAGTCCGAGGTGGCCCCCATTCTTTGGACAATATTTAGAGCTTTCTAAAATGATATTTTTATCTATACAATCTATTTTCCTATGCCCATTCATATCTAACCCTTCCTCCTTTTCGATGAAAAAATTCTATCGTGATTTTAATTCACTCTTGATTTTATTTCATCATCCCGCTCTTAGCAAACTTAATATGCATCACTTGCTCTTTTTGGCCCGGAAAAAATTAAGGTTATCAACCAAAGAACCCTTCCTTGGTCTAAATCTATTGATTCAGGATCGAGTTCTGACCTTGTAATTGGTAAATGTCAAATGTGGAAATCTGTCCCCCCTACTTATGCTGGCCTTCCATTTAATCTTGTATCAACTAATCCCGAAAAGAGGAAAGAGGGGCCTAAAAAATCGAAGTGGAAATTTGCCTTTGGTCAAGAAACTACTAAAAACAATTAGACTTGCTATTTTCTTATAGATATTATTTCTCATGGAAAGGAGGAAAAGTATGAGAAAAAAGAGGAGACTATTGACTTGGAGCTTATCAGTAATGCTCTTTAACTTGACCCTAATCGGCTTGATGGCTGCTGATAAGCCTTTTATTCTTCAGGAGTTAACCTGGACCGACATCAAAAGCTACTTAAAAACCAACGATATGGTGATTATCCCTTTGGGAAGCACCGAGCAGCACGGCCCCCATCTTCCTCTTGGCACTGATTTTTATGAAGCTTTTGGTTTATCTAAAATGATCTCGGCCCAAACCGGAGTATTAGTGGCTCCTCTAACTTTCACCGGTTACAGCCCCTATCACTCGGGATTTCCCGGCACCTTAAGCCTCCAACCCGAAACGATGGAAAGAGTCATTTTTGAGTCAGTCGAATGGCTGCTCAAATATGGATTTCGCCGCTTCCTCTTCTTTAACTACCACGGGGGAAACAACATCGTTCAAACCAGAGTCATTCATCGCATCAATCATCAGACCCCGGGAATAGCCGTAGCCATTGGACATGGCAGCTCTCTCCAAAGCGAAGAAGAAGATGATAGCTCAATGGATTGGCACGCTGGTGTTTCCGAAACTTCCCTTATGCTTTATCTAAAACCGGAGCTCGTTCGTCTTGACCGGGCAGAAAAGCCAGTTATGAGGTTTACCCCTCAAATGAAAGAGCTTCGCCAGTTGGCCGCCAAAGAGCCTTCTCTTCTGCTGGTGTGGAGCTCTTTGCTGGGGGTTCCTGAAGAAACAGGCAAAGGAGGGGCCAGCCATGAACTTTCTTCCAACGGAGTCTGGTCGTTCCTCGACCCCCGTGAAGCTACGGCCCAACGAGGAGAAAAAGAAGCCTTAGAAATGGTCAGGCAAGCCGTAAAATTTATTAAAGCCTGGCAGGCAGCCAAGGGAAAAATCGCTGATTTACCCTAAGGGAATAAGAATGGATTCAATCTGTTTCAGGCTTTACCATGGTTTTTCCTAGAACAATACCATACTTAGTTTGGTTCAGGCTAAGCTTGGCCACGCTTGGTAACAATTTTACCGGATATTACCAAATGTTATATAGTTTATTTTTTATATAGCATATTTTCACTTGATTTTGATTTAAACCAATCAAGTTTAACCAAGGAGAATTAAATGACTTGCCAGCAAAAAGCAATTAACCTCATCACGCAACTGCAATATCAGAAAGGCTCCATCGTCAGCCAGGAAATTTACAAGCAGCCAACCGGAACCTTGACTCTTTTTGCCTTTGATGAAGGACAAGGCCTCAGCGAACACACAGCGCCTTTTGATGCTTTCATCTATTGCTTGGAAGGTCAAGTTGAAGTTTCTCTGAAAGGTCATCCCCATCAATTAAAGTCAGGTGATCTTCTCTTGATGCCGGCTAATCTGCCCCATGCTCTTCACGCTCTAAGCTCAACCAAAATCCTCCTTATCATGTTTCGCACCACCTAAAAGTGTGGAGGAAATGGGAAAGAGGAAAATTACCTGGAGATGATATAAGGAGGAGAAAAGAGGAGAGGAAAAAGAAGAAAAAAATATAATAATGACGATGATGAATGATAATTGACGCAGGATAACGAGCAAGAAGGAAAGGAAAGAAGAATATTAATATAAATCTATAACTTTAGTGAGCTTAGTCTACATCAAGTTTCTCTCCATTAAAATTCTTCTTAACCCCAGCTGAAACCAAAACAGTTATTTCCCTTACTCAAAATCCAAAGGCACTACTTGTTCTCCTTAGCCAGGAGATCTAAATTCCCCAAGCTTGCCACTTTTTAATAAGAAAACTTTAATAAGCCCCCATCTTCTTTTGCCAACTCAACAAAACTCTATATCTTACGGACCCAGGTTGAAATTGGAAGGAGATTTTATTGTTTTTTCGACACTCCCAAAAGATAGTCAAAAAACCTCCAATAACCCAGTCAGGAATCTTAGCCGGCCTTAGGAGAGAGATCTCTTATTTTAGTCAAGACCCGATTATAAATCTCATCGAAATTATCACTCGTCAGGAAAAATATTTGACCTTTATCTTTATATTTTTTGACAAACTTCCGGGAAAGAGTGGCTATGACCACTTTATCCGAGATCAACACTTGTTTTATAGCCTCCCTGAACTTTCGAGAAAAAAACTCCATCATGCCAATTTCATCAATGATGACGCACTGGGAATCTTCATAGCTTTCCATGAATTTG
>Ga0190352_1000050_pt1 | contig 33079 bp, 27 predicted proteins | sample 4872131011_MG_FD_161682 | JGI IMG/M metagenome (GOLD analysis project Ga0190352, IMG submission 161682) | Hydrothermal vent microbial mat bacterial communities from Southern Trench, Guaymas Basin, Mexico - 4872-13-10-11_MG | ecosystem: Environmental > Aquatic > Marine > Hydrothermal vents >...
TGGTTGATGGTGTGGAAATAACAGGTGGTGAGCCAAGCCTTTACCGGAATTTGATTAATTTTCTGAAAAGGTTGAAGGAAGAGGTTCAGATAGATGTGAAAATCGATACCAATGGTTCAAATCCGGAACTCCTCCAAAGGATTCTTGACGAGGGTCTATGTGATTATGTGGCCATGGATATAAAGAGTTCGCCTCCAAAATATAGTAAGGCCTGCGGGGTTAATGTGAATCTGGAAGCCATAAAGAGGTCGGTTGAAATAATAAAAGAGAGGGCACCTGACTATGAATTCAGAACCACGGTAGTCCCTTGTTTTGTTGAAGTGGAGGATATCCCCCTCATCTGCGAATTTCTGGGTAAAGTAAAAAGATATATTCTACAAAGATACCAAAAAGGAGAACTTGTAGACCCCTCCTTTTCCTTTGAGCCCTATGCTGATTCTGTATTACATGAGATGCTTTCAAAAATAGAATGCGCGGAGGAGAAACTTATTCGGTAGGGTGAAAACCAATTGTTTTCCTTCTGGAGTTATCCTCCTTCCTAATCTCCTCAAGTAAATCTGCTATCCTCTTTCCTCCAAATCTCTTTTTGACCTTATCATCCAGCCAGTCTGCATACATGGAAAACTGGAACAGGATGGTTGCGAAAATATTGAAATCAAGGGTCCCTATAGGCAGGGAATAACTTATAAATATTCTACCGGAGTTGACACTCACATTGCCAAAGGGTTTTGCAGCATCTGTTAGTAAGTATCGGTATAATTCAGGGGTTTCCTGCACTCCTTCTATAACGTCAGCCACAAAAAGTATATTGTCATCTCCGGGAACAATATGTATTTGTGTACTTCTGTATAACAGCACAATATGCTTTTCTGTCCTCTCCCCGATCTCCTTATGGGGAAGGTTCATTATGTCCAGAAAAAGGTGAATCTCGCTCCATTCTTTTTCACCTATAAAGGTCATAGTTACCTCCTTTTTTGTATTTTAGACCATAATGGTTGAAAATCAAATATCAATACCTTGCAAATTAAATAAAGAATCGTTAAAATATTATAGACGAATGCTAAAACTGTTCGTAATATTAGTACCTTCTGCCATTCAACTATTTACAACTACATGGTCTAAAACACTGCATTCCAGACCGTCAATTCTTACAGTTGCAAAAGATACAAACATAGTGGCAATAGGGACGGAAAAAGGTCATGTTGTTTTCTTGGATTACGATGGCAAGACCAAGGATAGCACCAGATTGGATTCGCAAATTAAAGAAATAATAATTTCAAAGCAAAAAGTTACAATATTAACCGCTAATTCTCTATATATAGGACAAAGAGGCTTAAAATCATTGAAAAGGGTCATTTTGGACTTAGTCCCCCGTTGCTGTGTAGAGGTCAGAAATTTTATATTCGTGGTGGCTAATAATAGGTTGTTAATATATTCTCGGCGGGGTAGAAAAATAAAAACATTAAAACTACCAGCCACAGGAAGAAAGATTTTGGCTAAAAAGGATACAATTTTTATTTCGGGAAGTAATTTTATTATGGCCCTTTATAATGGAGAGAAGATTTTATGGAAACAGATAGTTTTCAATCACGAAGAAGATTATGGACTTTGGAAATACTACATAGCCCCCCTCAACTTAAAAGTCTTGTTACCTCTGGATAGCATTATAATCACCGATTATTATAACGATTCTTTAAAACAATCTTTTCTCTATGCTTTTACAAGTAAGAATGGTAAATTGTTGTGGGTAGATACGCTTCAACGAAAGATTTTCGACATATTATGCTATAAAAATGCATTGTTTGTTTCCACAGGAGACTATGGGATACAACGAAAAGCCGATGGATTTATATATAAAATAAATAAAAATGGGAAAATTATTGATTCAATTCATACTTATTTACCATTCTTACTCCTTTATGATTCCAATACTAGGATTGGTGCTTTCTCTGTAATAAGAGAATTCGATTTATTTGATGAAAATCTCAATAATACTTTTGTTACTCCATTCGGTAACATAGGAGGATTACCCCCCATGCCAGTGGATCTTAATAACGACGGATTTCAAGACCTAATTGTGCACGTTGCTCCAACTTTGGATACCATTTTCATGTTTCAGGCATTACTAAACATTCTTCCAAAACATCTTAAAAAGGCAGAAGAAATGGTGAAGCAAGCCGAGAAGGAGAATTCGGAAAAAGCATTGAGCCTTTTATCGTTAGCCAGAGAATATTATCTCCTTTTTGGCTCAAATAATTTGCAGGAGGTAGAAAAAAAGATAGCAGATATTTATAGGGGACTTCACCGTAAACGGACTCTATTCAAAATATTAAAGATTCTCGGCCTAAGCTTGCTCTTCTTCGTGGTATTCAATTTCTTGATTGTTGGGCTTAAGGCTGCTTACTACACTCTGCCGTTTCCACCTGATCAAGCAGCTTTAAGAGAACTCGAAAGCGGGTTTTATCACTCTATGAAAAAAAGACTTCTCTTATTAAAAGGATTACAGTCTTCAGTTACTTCAGGGGAAGAAGATCATTTTTCAACTGCCTCAACATTCAATATGGTTGTTGAAGAAATGATTAAATTGGTTGAAGAATATAGAGATGCGTTCAAAAAAGCGAGGATAAAATCTGTAAACAGAAGGAGGATATTGAGCAATCTCAGGAAATTAAGAAAAAGCAAAAACGAAGTATATCTGAAAAGGCTTGAGTCAGATTTGATAAGTTTGAAAGAAGAATTTAAGAAATTTCAAGTGTCCTTGAGACATATAGTGGAAGAACTAGTTGAAGAATTTAAAAAAACTAATGAATCTCCGGTAAAATTTATATATGAAATTAAAGATTTTACAGATGTTTTGCTCTACAAGGATGTCGCAAAAGTATATGAGCTTTTTATAAAAAACGCTATTCAGAATGCAGTAGAGGCCTGTGAGCATAAAGGGGGAGGCGAAGTGAAGATTAGTCTTGAAACGAGGTTAGGGGAGAATGGCTTTGAGAGAGTAATAGTTATAGAAGATAATGGAATAGGTATGAGTGAAGAGGTATTAAAAAATTTCTGGCGAAAGGGATTTACAACGGGCAAAAAGGCTGGGCAGGGCTTAGGAATAACTGAAGATATGGTGTATTTCATCAAAATGCGCGGAGACCTTGTAGTACAAAGTAAGCCCCTCAAAGGGACTCGAATAGAAGTGATAATTAGATGAAAAACATAAAAATGTCTATACCTATATTTTTTCTATCCCTAAGTTTAGCTGTTTCTATATGTTATTTTACAGAGTCTAAGGAACTGAAGATCATTGATGGCAGTGAACTTGTCAGTACAGCAAAACCATGGACCTCTTTTAAATTAGAAATAGTAAAAAAGCGTAATTATGGGGGTGCTTTTACATTTTTTACACCTGTTTTTTGCATAAAGAAACAAAGTATAATGAACTTTTCACATTTTATTTCTCTAATAGATTTAAATAATGATTTCGCGATTTGGAATTTATTTAATGATTATGTTCCAACTCAAAAGGAAATAGGACTCAAAACAATTAAAATTTTCAAAGCAGAAAATTGCTTTATAATACCTCTAACTGGTTACCAAAAACTCAGTTTTTTAAAGTTAGATAAAAACTCTTTTTATAAATTTACATTTGATTTACCTATAAAAGGGTGTATCACAAGTGCTCTAACTTTTATTGGGCCTGAAAAGAAACTTAAAGTATTTTATTGTGCCACAGCCGTACAGCCTTATGTTCGAAATATTAAGGTTGCAGGATTAATAGATGTGAATCGGGAAAAGCAACTATTCAATATCGATTTAGGAATAGAAGTTTTATATGCAAACAATCTCTCAGACAAAAACAGCAAAGAGCCTCTAATTCTTGCCGGAACCTACTCTGGTATGAATGCTACATATGGAACTTCTACAACAGACTTCTTCAGAGCCTATGTTTTTGTATTTGATACCTTAGGGAATAAAAAATTTTTTAAAGCATACTGGGGGGCTTACTTAAAAGTAATGCCTTTTATAATAAATCTTAAAAGGGAAAAGAAAATTTTTGTTTTTGGTGAAGGACATTATTTTAAACAATATGGTTTTATAGAGAGGCTGGACGCCAAGAGTTTTAACGTCGAAAGGAGTGTGTATTTTAAATCTGCTATTTATTCTCCCGTTTTCGTTGATCTGGATAGAGATGGAAATATTGAAATTGTTATTGGAACAGCGGATGGCAGGCTTATCACTGTTACAAAAGATTTACGTGTTTTACAGGGGATCAGAATACCTCCTATGTCCCACGATGTGGATTATCTACAGGTTTATCCTGTGCAAGTCTTTGATATGGATAATGACGGTAAAGTGGAGTATTTTGTAAGGGTACTTGAGGAAAAGATTATAGCCCGTACCCCCAAGGGAACACATAGGAAATTCTTACTCAGGTTTATTATATTGGATGATGATTTTAGAATAAGATTTGAGCGGGACATCGAGTATGATGGGTTTGGTCTTATTTTTGATGCAGATGATGATGGAGTTAATGAATTAGTTATAGGTGATAAGAATGGAAATTTAGAAATATGGGAGGAATCCAATGGATAAACCTTTTGTTCTAATAGTAGATGATGAGGATCTTCTTTTTAAAATTCTAACTGCAAAATTTGGGGTTGATTATAGAATTGAATATAGACAATCAGGGAAGAGTGCTCTTGAATATTTAAGGAATAATAATGAAATTTCCTGCATTCTTCTGGACAAAAATTTTAAACATATTCCTCGCTCTGAGTTGCTTGGTAGTAATCCCGAACGGGAGGGACTGGTAATATTGAAAGAGATACGATCTATTAGTAACGTTCCCGTTATCATGATTACTAGCTACGCAGATCCCCCTTCTCTTGTAGAAGCATTGAAACTTGGAGCTGATGATTACATTGAGTATGAAGCAATAGCTGCAGATATTAGTCTACTCAAACATAGAATAGAGAGAACTCTGAAAAGTACACGATATGAAGAAGTGAGGTTAATTGATGAATTCAGTTCACTTGGTGTGATCGGAAGGTCTAAAAAGATGATAGAGGTTTTTAAAAAAGTTAAATCTATAGCCCCACTTAACGTTCCTGTATTGATCACAGGGAGTACAGGGACAGGCAAGGAACTTATTGCAAGAACTATCCATAAATTGAGTGGACGTATTGGAGAATTTATTCCTGTAAATATATCAGCAGTTCCAGAGACTTTGCTGGAAAGTGAACTACTGGGATATAAGAGAGGAGCCTTTACTGGTGCTACAAGAGATCATCCCGGGTATATAAAGATGGCCGAAGGAGGTACCCTCTTCATCGATGAAATCGGTGATGTTTCTCCAAATATCCAGGCCAAGCTGCTCAGGATAATGGAGGATGAAGAGTTTATTCCTGTTGGTGGGGTTAAAAAAGAAAAAGTGAATACTAGATTTGTTTTTGCTACAAATAAAAACATTGAAAGGTTGGTGAGTGAAGGTAAGTTCAGAGAAGACCTCTACTACAGGGTTAAGGTATATTCCATTCATCTTCCGGATTTAAAGGAAAGAAAGGAGGATATTTCAGAATTAGTTGAATATATCCTGACTACGCGAGGTCCTCTTGTAACTGATAGACCCCCACGCATAACACGAGAGGCTCTTCAGTATCTGAAAAATTTTGACTGGCCCGGGAATGTGAGACAACTTGAAAATGTAATTTTAAGGTGCCTCGTTGATACTAATGGTATAATTACTCTAAAAGATGTGGTTAAGGCTTTAGAGAGCAAAAAAGACGAGTTATTTATTAATGGAAGTAATTTCAAAGAAGGGATAATATCCAGTTATCTTTCTTCACATACTTTAAAGGAGATTGAGGAAAAGTCTATACTGGAGACAGTAAAAAGGGCTAAGGGAGATTTAAAGAAAGCTGCGAGTATGTTAGGAATAGGCCTTTCTACGCTTTATGTGAAGTTAAATAAGATAAAGGGCAAACAAAATTAATTTTTCTTAATTTATTTTAATTTCTAAAATCTGAAAAATTATTTCCCCTTGCCTCCTCAGAATGACTTAAGAAGTTATTGGCAAGTTTTTTGATATTTTATACAGTGTAAAACAAATGATGTGGGGTAGCATGGTTTTTAGAAGTGAAAAAGGCCTGGGGTTGACAAAAAATTGGGGGTTTTAAATGCTGTGTTCAATTTATAAACATAGAGGGATGATGGATACTCCAATTTTTGTGAGTATTAAATGAATTATTTAAATCTTTAAAATTATATCTTCTAACCTCCTTTTTGGTACATGATGTACACCCTTTTCGTCCTTCCAGTATTTTATATCTCCACCGGGACCTACTTCTTCTATTACTACTTTTTCTTTTGGTTCCCCCAGGGCTATAACTAAGAGGATTTCGTATCTCTCCGGAATATTGAGAGCTTTTCTTAGAGCTTCCCTATCCACGGAGCCAATTATGCATCCCCCAAGCCCTTTCTCTGTGGCACCAAGAAGGATACTCTGAGCAGCAATTCCATGATCACAACCAAAGTCCTTGCTAATTTCTGTATCCCCTAAGATTATGATGTATGCAGATGGTCTTTCCCCTTCCTGAGGTCCAGGCCAATCTTTAAGATACCCCGCCCATTTCAGATGAGGAAATATCTTGGCATTCTTTTTGGTATCGCAGGAAATTACGTATTTAAGAGGTTGTAAATTCGCTGCAGAGGCTGAAAGCCTTGCAAGGTCGATAAGTTCTTTAAGAGTATTACAGTCAATCCTAATATTTTCATAAAATCTTCTATAACTTCGATTTTTGAGTATGAGATCCCTTAACATATATCCCTCCTTGTGTAGTATTCTAATATTAATAACTCAGGAAGATATAATCAACTATGGAATCAGGATGTTTATTATCTTCGGAACTCACACACCTTGAAAGAGTTTAAAAAAGTCTTGACAAATTTTTTATTCTGGGTTATTCTAATATTAGACTAAAAAAGTCAAGGAGTCGAAAATGGATAAGAAAAATTACATTATAGAAGTTGCCAAAAGCCTTATAGGAAAGTTTGGATTTAAAAAAACCACAATGGAAGACATCGCTAAAGCAGCACGTATGGGAAAAGCGACACTTTATTACTATTTTTCATCAAAAGACGATATTTTCAGGGAAATAATTGAGAAAGAGGGAAATAGATTTAGGAAAAAACTTCTGGAAGCATTAGAAGGAGCAAAAACTGCCAAGGAAAAACTACTAAGATATTCCTTTACCCGATTTCATTTTTTGAAAGAAGTTAGGCTTTATTATAAAACAATTAAGGATGAGCTATACAGCCATCTTGATTTTATTGAGAGAGAGAGAAAAAAGTTTGACAAATTTGACCTTGAAATACTCGAAAAGATACTGGAAGAAGGCGTTGAAAAGGGAGAATTTAATATAAAAAATCCCAAATACTATGCCTTTTTATTGCTCCAGGCTATAAAGGGTTTAGAGATTCCTATTTTGACAGGAGACGCCTTATCTTTTGAAAATAAAGAGATCAACTTAGATGAAGCTGTATCAGCTCTACTTAATATTCTTATGCATGGTATTTTAAGAAGCCCCCAGGCTTAATTTTTAGAAGAAAGATAAGCAAAAAGATGAACATTATTGTTCGACTAAGAAACTAAAATGGTCTAATAGTTGAGGTAAAGCTATGAATAAGGTTAAGTTCGCAGATTTTATTGTGAGAAAGCGGTTCGTGATAATACTTCTATCAATTATAATTTCTATTTTTTCAGCCTTGGGTTTTCACAGGCTCACTGTGGAGTCAGATATATCAAAATGGTTAAAGCAGGATAGTCCTGAAATTCAATCCCTTAAATATATAAGTGAAAATTTTGGAGGAACGGATCTCGCAATAGTTGCGATTGAATCAGATGATATTTTTACATATCCGGTTCTCAATGTCTTGGTAGAGCTTCAGAAATCCTACGAAAGGGTGGAGGGAGTTTCCAGTGTTACGAGTTTGATAAATATGGTGGATATAAGGGGCTCGGAATATGGAATAGAGGTTTCTACTTTAATAGATAAATTTGGTATCCCTGAATCCCCTGATTCCTTGAAGAGACTTAAGGAGTATATTTTGTCAAGAGATATCTATAGTGGTAAAATTGTTTCTCCTGATGGAAAGATTTCCTTATTTTTGATAAAGCTTAAAAGAGATGTAGATAAGCCTGCTGTTGCAGATAAAATACGGGAAATAACGGAAGAAATTGTAAGAGACTCTAACCTTCCTTTGAAAACCTATTATTCCGGAAATCCTATGCTTATAAAGGAAATCAATAGATATATCCTGGGGGATATGAAGAGGCTCGTTCCCTTTGTGATTATGGTAGTGCTTATTGTGTTATTTTTAGGTATGAGGTCCTGGGAAGGAGTTGTATTACCTCTTGGCGTAGTTCTTCTCTCAAGCCTCTGGAGTATGGGACTTATGGCTTGGTGCAGAGTGCCCTTATCAGTTATATCAAATACAATTCCCGTATTACTTATTGCTATAGGAACTGCATATGGTATACATGTGATAACTCGTTATATCAGAAATACAAGGGAGGGATTATCTCGGGAGGAAGGTATTAAAATAACCCTTAAAGAAGTATCTATTCCGGTATTTCTTGCTGCATTGACTACCCTTACAGCATTTCTTTCATTTCTGGGTTCTTATATTATAACCATTACCCATTTTGGTATCTTCACAGCACTGGGGGTTTTCTTCTCCATGCTCCTTTCCCTCTTTCTAATTCCTGCTATTCTCTTGTATCTCAAGATCCCCAGAACAATTGAGGAGAGGATGGGTGTAAAGACTGTTTGGTATGAAAAGATTTCCAAGAGATTTTCAGAAAGTATATTAAGGCACGAAAAAATAACAGTAGTAATTGGGATATTAACACTTGGGATAGGAATCTGGGGACTTACAAGGTTGAAGACATCAGCAAGTCTCATGGATTATTTCCCTAAGAAGAGCGAATTAAGGAGATCAACAGAACTTTTGAGGGAAAAGTTTGGAGGCGATATTCCAGTTTATGTTCTTATTAAAGGAGATTTGAAGAATCCAATAATCTTGGATGAAATGCTTCAATTTGAAAAATACTTGAGAATTCATTCGGATATTAGTTTCCCACAATCTGTGGCAGACCTCATAGCGAGAATGAACGATGTTCTAATGGGAGTTAAGGCTGTGCCAGAGACAAAATCACAGGTAGAAAATCTAGCCTTTATGTTAGAAGGGCAGGCACTTTTGTCCCAATTGGTAGACGATGGATATACCCAAGGCGTAATACAGGCCAATGCTTCCCTTTCTGCTTACGATAAAATCGAGAATTACCTCAATGAGAAATTTATTAAACATATTATACCTATAAGACCAGACACCATAAAAAACGGTAAGGATAAGGTCCTCTCTTATTGGTCTCAAAAAATAGCACAGCGGATAATTTGGGATATCCAATATTGGAGTAAAGATACTCTTTGGACTATACCATATCTCGCAGATACCCTCTATTCCTTATATTCTCTGAATGTAAAATCAAGCCAAGAGCTTATAGATGAGCTCACTTATGCTTTTAAAGAATATTTTGAAGAGGAAGAGGGTATTTTTCTTCCAGAGCCGGATATAAGAAGTCTTTCTGAAAAACTTCTTGGTGAAGCGCAGGAGGGTAAAATAGATACAGCAAGAATATTAAGTCTACTAAAAAAATACATTCCCAAAGAGATAATAAAAGAGGACCCTGAAATAGTGGATTACACAAAAGATAGACTTCTCTCACTGGTTGCTGAGAAAATGAAGACCCGTAAAATCCATGAAATCTATGAAAAAATTGCGCAATTTCTTCCAGAGGACCTTAAAGAAAACAAAGAATTCGTGAATGAAATCAAAGGGGAGATTTTTACTTTATTAAGAGAAGAGATAGGTGTTCCTGCGGATATTCTGGGTTTACCTTCACATCACACATTGGGTATAGAAGTAATTTATTCTGGACTCTTGCCTGTGGAGAAGAGAATAGACGAGAACTTGTTTTATAGTCAGATTAAGAGTCTTCTTATTGCCCTATTTATAGTAACTTTACTTGTCTCTCTGCAACTTAAATCACTCTCAGCTGGTATTATAACAGTTTCTCCTATAATTCTTGTTGTGGCCATTAATTTTGGAATTATGGGCTTCCTTGGTATAAGACTTGATAGTGGAACTATGATGGTAGCATCCATTGCCATAGGTATCGGCATTGATTATGCGATTCATTTTATTTCTCATTTTAAGGAAGATTTCAGAAAAAGAGGAGACATAGTAGAGTCTTTACACGCTACAATACATGAAAAAGGTAAAGCTATTGTTGTCAATGCCCTTACTGTTGGTCTTGGATTTCTGATACTTATTTTTGCAAATCTCATACCTATAAGAAATTTTGGATGGCTTCTCGCCCTTACCATGTTTACAAGCGCCCTTTTGACACTCTCCTTTTTGCCCGCGTTGGTCTTAATAGCTAAAAAATTTTTTACAAAAAATAAAAAGGGGGTTCAATCATGGTAAGGGTGCTATGCATTCTATTAATCATTTCGGGGGGGACTCTGCATGGAGGACTCACTCCTCAGCAAATCCTCGCCAAGGTAGATTCAGTTTCAAATGCACCATTGGATAGAAAAGCTGACATCAGAATGATTCTCGTAGATAAAAACGGTAAAACGAAGGAACGTTTGGGTGTATCCTATGAGAAGAGAGAGGACAAGAGGCTCATAAAATTCCTTAAGCCGGCTCAGGATAGGGGGATTGGATTCCTGTCTCTTCCAGGGGATGTGATGTATGTATATTTCCCTGCCTTTAAAAAGGTAAGGAGAATTGCGTCTCATGTGAAGAATACCACATTTGCAGGGACTGACTTTACCTACGAGGAACTTTCCACCTTCACTTATTCTGAAGATTACGATGCTTCGCTCGTAGAGGAGACCGATAGTATTTATGTCCTGAAATTATTACCAAAACCTGGAGTTAAAAAGGATTTCAGCCATCTCATAATGTGGGTGGATAAGGAGAACTTTGTTCCCAAGAAGATAGAGTTTTTTGATAAAGGAGGGAATCGATGGAAGATTCTTTCCTTTCGGAAAATAACAAAGAAAAAGAATTATTGGATTCCCCTGGAATTAGAAATGAAAGACTTAAAAAAGCAGCATTTGACAAGGATGGTAATAGAGAGCCTTGAGGTCGATGTAGGATTGCCTGATAAGTTTTTTACAAAGAGGTATCTTGTGAGATTAAAGTAGGGGGGGTAAAAATGATAAAAAATAAAAAGAAAAGAGGCAGAATCTTTGAAATAGAAAATAATTTTGAGCGCCATCTCTCTAAATTTTACTTGGGCATTTTCCCTTTCATCTTACTTATACCTATGTTATATGCCGAGGTAAACATTGGGGGCCATGCTGAGACAATAAATCGTTATTGGGTGTCTGCGGATTCTGGGAGATGGACATGGAATGAAGTTAGGACAGATATAAATCTTGAAGTCACTCCAGGAGATAATCTTCACTTTTACAGTGAAATGCGCCTCAGGGCATTAGGATTCCCCAGCATCACCTCTATAGCTGAGCTCCAAAGGAGAGAGAAAGATAAGGACTTTCCCTGGAGTCTTGAGCTGAGAGAAGCCTATATGGATATTTATGGATTTATACATCCGAATATAGACTTACGGATTGGAAAACAGATAATAGCCTGGGGAACAGCAGATAAGATAAATCCGACCTCCAACCTATCTCCCTTTGACCTTGAAGACTTTTTCGAATTCGGAGAAAAAATCGGAGTTAATGCCTTGAGAGTGGATTTTACTCTGGAACCTCTCACCCTGGAAGCTGATTTTATTCCGGTCTTTACACCCTCCACATTGCCTCCACCTGAATGGGCTAACATAATGCTGGGGGAGGATATTTCGCTTCCTACTGGCATGCATCTTGTGAATGAGAGTGATACTGTGAAGTTACCGGAGAGAAAACTGAATAAGTCCTCTGAGGCGGCTTTCAAGATCTCCGGCATATTATGGAACTGGGACTTTTCTCTTTCCTATTTTTATGGCTATGATGGCCTTCCTCTTGGGGAAAGGGTGGAAATAATTCCACTGGATACTCTGGGTAATGTAAATCTGAAGATTATAACTTCTTACCCCAGAATCCAGGTAATAGGGGGAGATTTTGCAGGATCTGTGAAGGGGATTGGAGTATGGGGAGAAGGTGCATTTTATATTCCTGAGGATTTTATTATGACCAGAGTAATACCTAGCCTCTATGGTCCTGTAATGGAGACGGACACACTGCTTAAAAACAAAAGTCCCTATTTCAAATTTGTACTTGGTGCAGACTACACTTTTAAAAATGGTATGTACTTTAATATCCAGTATGTAAGAGGCTTTCTGCATGAGAGAGGAGATAGCCTCAAGGATTATTTTATTGCCAGAGTCGAAAAGAAATTTTTTAACGATGAATTAAAAATCGTTCCTTTAGGTATTGCTGCCACTATATCTGACTGGGATAACCCTCGGGAAAATTATGGTATTGCCTATTTACCGGAGATTTCTTACATACCTTACGACAATGTGGAGGTCCGCTTGGGGGCTTATATTCTCGACGGAAAGGGAAGGAATATTTTTTCAAACATGAAAGAAAGAGATGAGGTTTTCCTGAGGGTCAAGTTGAGCTTTTAACTCTTTGGGGCAGGGATAGGTAAGCGCTCTCGGGGGCCATCTCCCTCCCGCCTATCCCTGCTCGTATTTTCTCTTTAACCTTTTAGCTTTTATAATCAAAAAGGGGTTAATATGATAAGATTTGGAGTTATAGGATATGGAATAATGGGAAAACTTTATTCTAGGATAATTAGTGAATCCCCAAGGACTGAGCTTATCTGTGTAGCCTCAAAAAGTGAAGGATCCAGGAATGCTGCCAAGTAGAAATATAATATCCCGGTTTATGATGGTTCGGAATTTATATTTATATAGAAAGCCTTTCTGTGAAAATTTGAGAATTTGTAATAAAGTCTTGGGTGCTTCATGATTGAAGATGATGATTATGTGGAAAAAATATAAAAGAATAGTAATAGTATTCTACATTATTATACATTTCCTGTCCTGCGGGAGTAATCCTTTTAAGAGATTCGTGGATATTCTTCCTATGAGCGATGATATGGCATTCTCAGTACTGGAAACCCGTGACAGAGGCTTCATAATTGTGGGGGTGACCTATTCTGAGGGTAGAGGGGATATTTATTTGATAAAAACAGACAGCTCTGGATATCTTCAGTGGTATGAAGTTTTTGGAAGGGAGGGAGACGATGTAGGGAAGACCATTCTTAATATTGAGGGCGGATACATAATTGCAGGATGGACAAGGTTCTATGAAACAAGAGGTTATGATGTTTTGCTACTAAAGACAGATCTTCAGGGAAAGGTAATGTGGCAGAGGAACTTTGGGGGGAAGGGAGATGAGATGGCTTTATCTCTGGTGGAAGCATCCGATGGTGGATATGTTATTGCTGGCTGGACCAATTCCACAAGTAACAGTAAGAAAGATGTATCTCTGATAAAGGCCGATGATAATGGCAATATTGTTTGGCACGAAACGCTCGGTAGTAATAAGGATGAAGTGGCTTATTCTATTTGCCGGACCGAGGGGGGAGAATATATAGTTGCAGGTTGGACTTCATCCTTTAGCAAAAACAAAGATGTGTATGTTTTAAAGGTAGATGGTAATGGAAAACTCATCTGGCAGAATACTTACGGGGGTGAGAAGGACGATGGAGCTTATAGTGTAAAAGAGGTAGAAGGAGAATATATTGTTACAGGATGGACAAAATCTTACGGGGCAGGTAGAGATGATGTATTGCTTCTTAAAATTGATACAGAGGGAAATTTATTATGGAGAAATACCTTTGGGGGGAGACACAATGAATCCGGGGCTTATGTAAATCCGCTGAAAGAGGGAGGATATATTATAGCCGGATGGACAGATTCCCAAGGAAAGGGTGGAGATGATGTGTATCTTGTGAAAACAAATTCAAGAGGCGATATGCTGTGGTGTAAAACCTTTGGATGGTTGGGAAATGATCTGGCCAGTTCAGTACAGCAAACAGCAGATGGGGGCTATATTATAGCCGGTACCACAGAATCCTATAGCAGGGGGGACAGGGAGGTTTATTTAATCAAAACCGATAGAGATGGCAACCTTCTGTGGCATAAGATATTCAGCTGGAAATATGAGGAAACAGAAATACTGGTAAAAAGTTTTACTTCTCTAGGCCGGTAACGACGCTATTTTTTCAATGCCGATACGAAAAAAGATTTTTTTGAATAAAGTTTTTTTTCATTTATAATATCCCCATTATTTTGAAGGAGGAGAGAATGCATAGGGAAGAGATCAGAAAAATCATAAAAGAAGAGAGGATAAAATTCATCCAGCTCTGGTTTACAGATCTGGAGGGGAGTCTCAAGAGTGTCTCCATACCTGCTTCAAGATGGGATGACGTTCTCACGTGGGGAGCTTCATTTGATGGCAGTTCCATCAGGGGATTTGCAAGGATTGAAGAAAGTGACATGTCCTTGTATCCGGATCTATCCACCTTTGTGATTCTCCCTGTGGAAAGCAGTGTGGGCAAAATCGCCAGAGTCTTCTGTGACGTGAAGACTCCCGATGGTAATTATTATGAAGATTCTCCCAGATGGATACTCAGAAAAGCTCTTAAAGATGCAGAGAAAGAAGGATTTACCTATTATGTGGGTCCAGAGCTTGAATTTTTCTACTTTAAATCCCGTAAGGGCACCGAGTTTCTGGATTTCAAGGGGTATTTTGATTACATACCACCTGATACCGGTGAAGCTCTTTTAAGGGAAACTGTGGAACTCCTAGCTTCCATGGGAATAGAAGTGGAGTATATCCATCACGAAGGTTCCCCCTCACAGTATGAAATAGATCTTAAATATAGTGATGCCCTCACAATGGCGGATGCCTTGGTAACAGTAAAATTTATTGTAAAATATGTGGCTGAAAAGAATGGATACTATGCTACATTTATGCCAAAGCCTGTGGAGGGGATCAATGGCAGTGGCTTACATCTTCATCAATCACTTTTCCGAGGGAAAGAGAACACTTTCTTTGATGAAAGCGATCTGTACCATCTTTCAGAAACGGGGCGTGGGTTTCTTGCGGGGTTGTTACGACATTCCCGAGAGATAACCCTTGTTACCAACCAGTGGATCAATTCCTATAAGAGACTTGTTCCAGGATATGAAGCTCCTGTATACATATGCTGGGGAAGATACAATAGATCCCCACTGGTGAGAATTCCCGCTATTCCATTGGAGAAGAGGTCATCCATGAGAGTGGAGTATCGTTCACCTGATCCTGCCTGCAACCCCTATCTGGTCTTTGCAGTCCTCCTTGCCGCTGGTCTTGAAGGTATAAAGAAAAAATATGAGCTCCCACCTGCAATGGAGGAGAATGTGTATCACTTTACCTCTGAAGAAAGGAAGGAGAAAGGGATTGAATCCTTACCAGGAAGCTTGATTGAAGCGATTATGGAGGCAGAGAAGGGTACAATTGTAAGAAAAGTACTGGGAGATTCTGCCTTTGAAAAACTCATCGCTTCAAAGAAAGCACAATGGGACGACTACAGAACAAAAGTGACAAAATATGAGATAGAGAAATATTTTCCGGTGCTGTAAGAAAACAGATATTTAATAAGTTTTCGTAAATATAGATCAATAGCCTATTAATTTTTTAATAAGGAGTAACTTAAATGAAGAAAAAATTGTTAATTACTGGAATAGAGGGAACTATAGGGAGAATATTAAGGGAAGCTCTTTCAGGGTATGAAATCTACGGTGTGGATATAAAAGATTCCTGCTTTCCCAAGTACTTCAAAGTTGATATTTCAGATTATCCGATGATTGAAAAAGTCTTCAGAGAAGTTATGCCCGATTATGTGGTTCATCTTGCAGCGGACCCCAGAGTTTATGCGCCATGGGAGTCTGTGCTTAAAAATAATATTATAGGCACAAAAAATATCTATGAATGTGCCAAAAAATTCGGGGTTAATAAAATTGTCTTTGCAAGCTCCAACCATGTTACAGGATGTTATGAGAATCCGGAACTTTATAGTGAGGAGAACCCCAGGAAAATAACAGTATACGACCCCATAAGGCCTGACAGTGATTATGCTGTAAGTAAGGTGTTTGGGGAAGCGCTTGCAAGAGAATATTTTGAACTCTATGGAATTTCATCCATTTGCTTGAGAATTGGAGCCGTTTTAAGAAATGATGATCCAACAGATAATAAAAGACTCATGAAAATATGGCTCAGTCACAATGATCTCGTTCAGCTCGTTGAAAAAAGCCTGTCTTCGGATGTAAAATTCGGAATCTATTACGGGGTTTCAAACAATAGAGGTTCCTTCTGGGATATTTCTAATGCAAGGGAGGAGCTTGGATACGAACCACAGGATGATGCTTTCCGAAAGGCCAGAGAAAGCAAGAATTCTGGAAATGTGTAGGAAAGTCGTTTTATCGAGATTTCATGAGGATGTAAAAATTCAGGAAATTGCACTCTTTTCCGCTGGAGGATGGTGGGAACTGGAAAACTTTGATACAGTAGTTCGCATTGTCAGAGAACTTGCAGAAGCTGCCGGTGTTAAATTTGCCGGAGCAGGATTAAGACCCCATGCATTTCTCTTAAGGCAGAATGATAAAGTGACGGAAGAGGGGAAAGCTGTATTAAATGCCGTTAAAAAGGCAGGTTATGAATTTGTGACCCAGGGCAAGATGAGAAAAGAAATCTTCGAGGCAATAAGTCACCCTCTTATTCCACGTGAAGAACTTACGGCAAAATACAATAATATTATGCAATAAGATGTTCCTTAATCCAGATTCCTTAGCTCTCTTTTCCTTCTTCTAAGCTTTTTATCCTTTCCTCAATCCATTGCAGCTCTTCTTCTAAGGTCTTTTTGAAGTCTTTAAGCATTTCCAGTTCTGTATTTTTGGGGATAGGTGGATAGAAGTAAAGGAACCATGGGTTTAAGATCTGCATCTTATACCAGATATAGGGAAGAAGGTTATATCCTTTCCCCCAAAGGTAGTAGAACATACGACCACCTCCTTTCAGGCTTGCTTAGTTTGAATAGATGACGTTGTATAAGGGGTCTGGGGATAATAGTACTGTGGATAGAATGTGAAACCGTAGTACGGATTCCAGTAGGGGTACACAGTGGATGGATAGTATGGAGCAAGTGGCATGAACCATCTCCATCCTCTGGGTAGCCATGGGAAAAATCTGCAGAAGGGGAACGGGTTACCACGTCCCCAGCCTCTTCCCCATCCAAACCATGGTACCCACCACATCACTCACACCTCCTTTTAGGTTGAGTTTATTTAATTTAAATAAAAATATGAGAACTGTCAAGAGCAAATGAGACTCATTCTCAGTTTTTGTATTTTCTTTTTTATTGCTATATTATTTCACACAGCATGATAAGGAGGTGGGCATGAACATATTTATTAAGTCATTAATTTATCTATTTATCTTTATTATACTCCATTTTGGATATGAGTTAACCCAGTGGTCCTTTCTGACGCCATTCTGTGGAATCAACGAATCGGTTTTCAGCATCTGAAGATGGTCTTCTGGGCATATCTCTTTACGAGCGGGATTGAGTATCTGGTGATTATAAAGAAAAAAAGAGCCTGGAATTTCTGGTATCCCAGTTTGCTATCCACAGTTTCCGTGGATAGATCTATTTATAAATCCGGATGTTGTGTGAAGACTGCTAATACCGAGCCTTGACTTTTATTTTTTTTGGTTTATATTAAGTATATCAGAATCTGAATGGAGGGGGTGGTAAAATGAGTTCTAAAAGTATAGTATTCTTAAGTATCCTCTTTTTCAGTCTGATGATCGGGAAAGTATCCGGGAGTTTCATGGTAGACCCCGAGCCGCCGATCTACTGGCTTCCTGGAGGTCAAGATAGACCCTCAATTGCAAGAGGAACGTTCAGTTTCTTTGCTGTATGGGAAGATGAGAGAGAAGAGTATCGTCATATATATGGGACAAGAATATCAACAGATGGTGAGGTTCTGGACACCTGTGGAATTTTGATATCTCGAAAAACTTATAGTCAACGTTATCCTGCAATTGCATTCGGATACACAAGTGCGGATGGTGATAATTACTTTGTTGTCTGGTGTGATAGTGCATCTTTAAAGGGGGCAAGAGTGAAGGGGAATGAGGTTATAGACACCCTTGGAATTACCATTATGAACGAGGATGTTTACTCTCCGAGAATTGCATATGATGGATCCTCCAGGTATATGGTGGTTTGGGCAACACTGGATGGTGATATCAAAGGAAAAACTGTTAGCATTGATGGCAATGTTTCCACATTATTTACAATTTGTGCAGAGACAGGTACTCAAGGTTCTCCGAATATCTCTTTCAATGGTACTAATTTTTTTGTTGTCTGGGTGGATAATAGGGGAGGTTACTGGGAGATATACGGTGCAAGAGTGACACCAGATGGAACTGTTCTGGATGTGGGTGGAATAAAGTTGGTTAATGCTACAGGAAGTCGGTCAAATCCCCGCGTAGGCTATTGTAATGGTTACTGGCTCTGTGTGTGGGAAGACACAAGAGAAGGTGATAAGGATATATACGGCACAAGAGTGGATGGGGATGGTAATGTATTGGACGACCCCTCTATCTTAATATCCCAAGCAAGTGCTTATGATGAGCTATACCCTGCTGTTGCCTCAGATGGTAATAAATTTATTGTAACCTATATTGAAAACTACGGATATAAGGATGTAGTGAATGCATTGGTTCAAACAGATGGAACCGTAGTTTCTCATCATCGTTCAACTAATTCTCTTATAATTTCCCGGATTTATACTGATGTAGCCTTCTGCAACAATGTATACTTTGCATTATGGAAACATACTGAATCGTACAGGATGGGAATTGTTGGTAGTCGTATAGATGAAGATGGTGTGTTTCTTGATGGCTGGTATTGTAAAAATGTAGGAATAACCGCAACAATCCAACGAAGGCCGGATTGTGCGTTTGGAGGTGACAGCATGCTGGTTGTGTGGCAGGACGATTTTTTAGGTATTGAAGGGGAATTGCTTAATTCTACAGGAGATCCCTTGAAGAAAATTAGAGTTGATTTTCGAGGAGAATTGCCCGCTGTTGCTTATGAAGACCCTTATTATTTCTGTGTATGGCAAGATGCAAGTGATTCAACCATTAAAGGAAAAAGGATCACAAGAGATGGTATGGCAGTGGCTGAAACTTTGCTAATTGAAGATAGCATCAGTTATATCCCTGCTCTTGATGTGGATGGGGGAGCAAATACATTTTGTATAAGCTGGATAAAGCTAAGCTATCCTACAGGAGTGTATGTCTGTAACATTGATACAGGAGGTCTTATATGGCAACCTCCAATAGATATTTCAAATACTCCTTCTACAGCATTCATGTTGGGTTCTGTCTCAGTCTGCTTCAATGATTATAATAATAGTTATTTAATTGCTTGGGGTGAAACAGATTTTTTTATTGATAGTGTATTTTGCTCATCTATAGGGGGATACGGCGGTATTCTTTACCTCAGGGTTCCAATCGGAGAGGGGAGCTGTCCTTCCCTAACCTATGATGGAAGCAACTATTTCTGTGTATATCAAAGTGGAGGAGGGTTGATTGGAAAATGGTTAAGTGTAGGCGGAGAGCCGAGGGATACATGTTATATTCCTTTGTATCTGCATATGCCAAGAGTTGAGTTCTGTGACGATGGATATCTCATTATTGGCCAGAGAGAAGGAGAAGTGCTGGGAGTGAAGCTATCAATGGATGGTAGTATCATTGATTCCTTTAAAGTGAGTGAGGGTAAGGAGCCGAGTCTTGCTGCTCACGGATATAGTTATCTTACAGCATATTCCTCTTTTACACCCTATCCTTATTCTTCATACAGAGTATGGGCTGAATTAGGTTTCTTTACAGGTGTAGAAGAGAAAGAGCATGACCTTTTATTCAACACTCTCAACTTCAGGGTAATTCCAAATCCGTTTTCCACATCTGTTAGCATTAAATGTATAAATACAGAAGATACTCAATGGGATAATGTATACGAAAAACAGAAAGTGGTTCTGGAGATTTATGATTTAACCGGCAGGCTTGTGAGAACATTAAATACTGATTTTTCTTGCCTGGCTCATGGTGTCCTCTGGGATGGTAAAGAGCAAAATGGTAAGAAAGTCCAAGCAGGGATTTATTTTCTCAAAATTTCGTATAAAAAGGCCGGAGGTATAAAGACGTGTAATTTGTTAAAAATTGTAAAGATGAGGTGATATGTAGTTAAGTAGAGAAAAAAGTTGATTATTTTTAACAGAGAGTTTAAACTTTTATTAGGATGTGGATGGAAAGTGTATTGAGAGATAAAATAAATAAAAGAGATTCTAAGATAATTTCTGGGCTTATTTACCAGTTTTTAATGCCACTTCTTATTATTAATTTCTTCAATAATAACGTCCCCCGTTAACAGCGGGGGACGTGTATTTCTTTTTATATAACCTTAAAAATACTTCCTTAAAATTCCCTAAAAAATAGTAAAGGAGGTAAAGACATGGAAAAAATAAAAGAGGTTCTTTGTATAAGAAGACATTTATTAGATAAAAAAACATATATGGTAAATAGGTTGAAAAGCAAAATAATATTTATGTTGAGAACATATCTTGAGAGAAAGGGTTTTATTGAACTATTCCCTGTAATAGCATCTCCTATCACAGACCCTCTCTCATCTCCTTATGAGGCTATTTTTTTTGATGTCTATGGTCACAGATTTCAGCTGACCAAAAGCATGATTTTCCATAAGCAGCTTTCCATGCTGAGCTTTGAAAAGATCTTTATCTTCTCTCCTAACTTCAGAATTGAACCTCCTGAAAAAGCGACCACAAGCAGGCATCTTGTAGAATTTGTCCAGCTTGACCTTGAAATAAGAGAGGCGTCAAGGGAAGAGATAATGGACTTCATCGAAGAAATGCTCCTTTACCTATTTGAAAGAGTCCAGGGAGAGGAAGAATTAAGTTTCTTCGGAAGAAGATTGCCTCGTTTGAAAAGGCCGTTTCCAAGGATTACTTATAGTGAAGCTGTGGAAAAATATGGAGATGATTTTGAGTACAGACTCTCGGAGAAGGCTTCGCAGCCACTGTGGGTAATAGATTTCCCCTCGCAACTGAGGGAATTCTACTATAGAGAAGACCATCAGACTGGTACCATGGTTGATTTTGATCTCCTTTATCCTGAAGGGTTCGGGGAAGCAATATCAGGTGGAGAGAGGGAGTGGAGACCGGAAAGATTGAAAAGGATGCTCATGAAAAAGGGAATTGACGCTGACTTTTATGACATTTATCTTTCACTCATTGAAGAGGGTGTCCCTCCTTCAGCGGGATTTGGTATTGGGATCGAGAGACTTACTAGATTTCTGAGTGGACTTAAAGAAATAAAATTCACTAGGCTCTTCCCGAAACTCCCGGGAAAATTTGGAATTTGACGCTTTAGGTTGCATTTGCTCGATGTACGAGGAGGTGATGGTAGGATAAAGTATGTGGTTTCATAAGAGCCCTTAAAAAATGGGCCGTGCAGGACTCGAACCTGCGGCCACCGGATTAAAAATCCGGTGCTCTACCACCTGAGCTAACGGCCCGTGAGTGGCATAATTATAGGTTACAACAGTCGAAAAATCAATAAGTTGTGTAGGCAAAAAGCTGGCCATTACGGCCCGCCACAATCAAATATTTATCCACGACAACAGGTGAAACATCTAATGGTGTAGGTACGGGTATCACCCATACAGCTTTTCCAGTCTCTATATCAAAGGCGTATATCTCTCCAAACTCACCTGAAGCTGTGGTGACCAGAGCAAATTTGTTAACTATAACCGGTGTAGATAAAATAATACTTCCCGTAGAAAACGTCCATTTTATTTTCCCATCTACAAGGGAAATACCCATAACATCTCCCATGGAATTAGCAACCACAACCAAAGAATCCTTCACAGCGGGACTTCCAGGAATTGGATTTCCGGTGGATGTCTTCCACAGAATTTTACCGTCTTCTTTTCTTATTCTATACACATATCCAGAATTATCAGCGCACACAATACTTTCATCTATAACCACAGGAGGAGCCTCAATAGCCCCTCCACTGACAAAAGACCAGAGAATTTTTCCGTTCTTCACAGAAAATGCATAGAATCTTCTTGCAAAATCTCCTACAAATACTATCTTCCCATCTACGGCAGGGGTTGATTTGAAAATATCACCGGGTGCATAGGACCATACAGTACTTTTATCCACCATATTTATGGCTCGAATTCCTTTCTGGAACAATGTAACATATGCTCTGTTTTTAATAACGGCGGGAGTTGAGAGTATACTTCCACCTATGTCCATTCTTGTGCGAATATCGCCTGTATTGTGAATGAAATATAGGAGACCATTCTCTGTTCCAACAACGACATCTTCGCCATAGTCAACAGGTGCAGATAAACCTCCTCCAGCAAGGGTCTTTGACCATAAAATTCTTCCAGAGGTATCCACGCAAAACAGAGTACCCTTCTCGTTACCCAAATAAATGGAGCTGCCGACTATGAGTGGTTGAGACAAAATTCCTCCGAGATCAAGGGTCCATGCAGGTTTAGGCATATCTTCTGTGATAAATGCCACTGTTCCATAATTATGTTGAGGATTACCCATGAATGTGTACTGCTGTTCCGCTACAGGGAGAATTTTTGCAGTCTTTTTTGGGAAAAATCTGTACCCCAGAAAACCAAGACCCCCTGCAACGATTATTCCCAGAATGATAGCCACTACAGGAACTCTCTTTCTTGAAGGCTTCCGGGTAACACGGCGGACAGGCTTTGGAGGACCCTTCATGCTGATTTTTGGAAGCTCCTCCACGGCTTCCGGTGGAGGCTCCTCCACTATGGGAGCTGCTCCTTCGTTGGTTTCAGCAAGCTCCTCCTGTGCCTTCTCTTCCACTATTTCTTTAAGAATCTCTTTCGCTTCCTCAAACTCTTCGGGAGATAACTCAAGAGTTTCTTCCTCAAGTTCTTCTTCCTCAGTCTTCTTGACTGGTTCAGGTGTAGGTTTAGGTTTGGGCTTTGGTTCAGGCTCTCGTTCCCTGTGTGTTTCTACCTGGACTCTTTCAACTTCTTTTGCCTTATAACGAATTTTTGCCTCCATTCTTTCATCAAGGGCTTTCAAGGCCTTCGATATCTTCTGAGTGAGAGTGTCATAATCCTTCACCCTTTTAATAATTTCCATCAGATCCTTTCTGGCCTGCTGCTCATTCTCACCTCCTACCCTCAACTTTATCACCAGTTTACCAGCTTCCTCTTCCAGCTTATTCTTTTCTTCCAGCATTCTGTTGAGAAATCCCTCAAGGAATGCCTTGGTATCGGATATCTTCTTATCCAGTTCTTCAAAGGCTTTTACGTAATCCCCTGGTACACCACTGAGCCGCTTCTTCTTCAGATCATCCTCCATTTTGAAAAGTTTATCAATGGGTATTACCTCAGGAAGTGGTGAGATTTCGGGGGGATGCAATGTTTTAATTTCATCAATCTGTTTGGGATTCTGTACATTGAGGAATAGCTCCCTCTGTTTTATTCTGTAATTTAGATTGGCGATATCCTTAAGGATGCCCTGAAGTTTTGATTTTCCAGAATGTCCATCTATTTCTCCTGTCATGATGAGGGCCTTGTATCTATCGTATTCTGCAATCTTCTGTTCCCTCTCTCTTCTCATCCATTCCAGGTTTTCACGAACCTTATTCTTCAGTGCATCTATCTCGCCCTGGATGGCATTGAGCTCTTTCTCATAATCTTTTCTCAAAATCTTATACTGCTTTTCAGTAATTTCGCCCTTTTGGAAGAAATCTTCCAGCTTATCAAGGGCCGACCTTATGGCTATTAATTTTTCAGTAAGATTTTTATAATTTCTGAGGGCTGCATTAAAATCCATAATGTTTATTATAAGTAGAATAGCTTTAATTGTCAATGCTACGATTTATTTAAATTATTTACAGCTATTATTACACATATATTTGAAAAATTATAAATTGTTCTATTACGAGCTATTTTTAGAAAAATTTTTCAGGAAAAATGGCTAAATATTGTGATATTTTTAAAAAATTATATCTTTTGAAATATGTGAATAATCCTTCCCGTTTTCTTTTAATTTTTGAATAATTGTCCCTATAATACTTTTCACAATAAAATAAGGAGGTAGATTATGGCACTACTAGAAATAAGTGTCATACCAGTAGGGAAGGGAACCAGTGTGAGTAAATATATTGCAGAAATAATTAAATATCTCGAAGATCAAGGGATTAGGTATGAACTCTGCAGTATGGGAACCACCGTAGAGGGGGATCTTGAGAAAATTTTTTATATTGCGAAGAAGATGCACGAGATACCATTCAAAATGGGGATTCATAGGGTGGTGACTGTTATAAAAATTGACGACAGAAAGGATAAAAAAATCAACATAGAAGGTAAAATCAAATCTGTAAAGGAGAAGGTAAAGTGAAAGCTGTGGTTCAGAGAGTGAGACGTGCCTTTGTGGAGGTAGAAGGCAAGAAAGTGGGCGAGATAGGGAGAGGTATTGTTGTGTTGTGCGCCTTTGAGAAAGGGGATCGCGAGGACATGATTCCGAAATTCAGTAAAAAAATCCTCAATCTTAGAATCTTCGAGGATGAAAATGGCAGGATGAATTATTCGGCCATTGATCTGGGGCTCGAGGTTCTGTTAATATCCAATTTCACAGTGGCCGGCGATACCAAGAAGGGGAGAAGGCCTTCCTATGACAGAGCAATGCCTCCAGATGAGGCTCTGAGATTTTTTGATTTGCTCTTCGACGAAATGAAAAAATCTGTGCTCAGGACCGAGAGGGGAGTTTTTGGTGCAAGGATGCTCGTTTCCATAGAGAATGACGGCCCGGTTACTTTAATTGTGGAACTATGAATCTATGGATATTGGCAATCCTCGCAGTACCTGTTATAAACGAGGTAATGTCCAACCCGAAGGGACAGGAAAGTGGTTCCCTTTCGCCTGGAGACAGGAATGAATTCATAGAAATCTATAATTCCGGGGATGATACCCTGGACCTCTCTGGGTTTAAAATCAGAGATAACCAGGAAGAGGATACACTTTTGGCTTTTCCAGATGAAATAAAAAACTATTTTCCCGAAGTAGTATGTGATACCAGAATTCCTCCCGGCGGATATGCACTTATTCTTGACCGTGAGTACCTTGAGCAGGGGGAAAATTACAACCCATACCAAATCCCCGCTGGCACTTCAGTACTCACAACCGGGGATACTGACATTGGAAATGGTCTTTCCTCAAAGGATACAATCTATTTGATCTCACCAGATGGAACCGTCATAAGCACCTACGGGCTTGGAGAAGGACTTCCTTTAAATCCTCCAGATGGAGTTTCAGTGGAGAGGAGGGTGATAAACGAAGGAGATTTTATTGGTAACTGGGCATTTTCTCGTTCCAGTACCGGTTGCACACCGGGATATAAAAATTCCATATCTAGGGAAATAGATATAGTTCTTGATTCAGCTTGGGTGGAAAGAATAGGGGATGGTGAGTTCAAGATATATCTTGACATTATAAACGGTGGCCTGAACCCCATACACAATTTTTCTGTGACCTATGATATTTTTGGTGAAGTCGAAAGGAACATGGATGTATATATCCCTCCCGATGGTTCGCTGAAGGTTGATTTTGAGATCGATGATGTTCCTCCAGGCTATTACAGAGTGGATCTCATGCTCAGAACAACTGGCGATGAGGACACACTTAATCAGAAAAAGAGCATTGATTTTTTATGGGATGTAACAATTCTTGTAATAAACGAGATCATGTACGACGCCGAGAATGAATGGATAGAATTATACAATGCAAGTGATACCTCTATATCTCTCCGGGGGTTCAGAGTGGGCGACATGTCGGGGGCAGTAAGCAATGCTATTGAAAAAGATTTTATAATTCAAGCCCATGATTACGCTGTTATATCAGGTGATTCCTTAGCGGCGAGGAATTCTGTTATATTGCCAAGTTTCCCGGTACTCAATAATAGAGAAGAGACCATATACCTCTATACTCCTTTTGGTTTTGTGATGGATTCTGTCCACTACTTCTCAAAATGGGGTGGCGACAACGGAATCTCCTTGGAGAGACTATCCCCTTATTTACCGTCCAATTCTCCTTCCAGCTGGGCGTCTTCAAAATGTGGTTCTACACCAGGAGAAAGAAATAGTGTGAGGGTGGATTTTATTCGAAGCAAGGATATATTATCGCTGAGTACAAAGGTCCTGGCTCCACGAAGGGGTAAAGATAAGATGGTGGTAGCCTACAATATTCCCCAAGCCCCTGTTACAATAAACCTAAAAGTTTACAGAATCGATGGTAAACTTACCAAGACATTACTCTATAACTTCTATAGCACCACAGGAAGAGGAGAAATTATATGGGATGGAAAAAGTGAAACAGGAAAATTGGAAGGAGGAATATACATAATAGTATTAAAGGCAGTTACCCCGAACGGTAGGATCTATAAAACCAAAAAGGTTATAGCTATTGCTCTTTAGTACTTACTCTTCAATGTCTTTTTAAGATCCTCCAGTTTCTCTTCAAGCTCCTTTATCTTCTCTACCCTTGACATGATCTCTTCCAGCTTTGCAGATACGGATTCTTCTCCGCCCTTGATTTTATCGTATACAATGCTGCCTATCTGAAGCAGGTTCTTCTGGATTTCCTTCTCAGTCTGGGCAATTTCAATCTTTATTGTTGCTATGGCTGCCTGTTCCTTGGTTTTGGTTGCAGCCTCTTTTGCAATTTCTAGAGCCTTTTCCTGAGCCCTCTCAAAGGCTACCTTTATTTTATCCCAAATTCCTCCCATGAATTAACCTCCTTTTAATGTCACAAAAGGTATAACCATCTCCTCGATGGATATACCCCCGTGATACAGTCCACTTTCGTATCTCCTTTTAAATTTCTGGGGGGATGTTCTGTAAACGAAGAAATCATAATTTTTGGCAACAAGGAGCATCCTCGCACGCCTGGGAAGGCCGTATTTTCCCAGGTCTTGTATTATAAAGCCATCCCCCTCAAGGATCCTTAAAGAATCACCGAATTTAAATCTGAGACCCTCGCTCACCTCCAGGCCACCCTGAATCACAGATGCTCTTTCTCCTTTCACCCAACCATGATCAGTGGTGATGAAGACCAGATCACCCTTTATTTTCTCAAAAAGTTTTGCTTCATCTAAAATAAACTGGGAGAGATTTATATAATCTTCCTCTTCCTTTATAAGTCCTTCCAGAGGCTCAACTTCTTTTTTCAGGTGCGATACCATATCCAGGAAATTAATCACGTATACATTAAGGTCATACCTGAGGTCGAAGGACTGGTTCCGAAGCTCATCCAGCCTATTTATTTTTCCCACCCAGAACTTTATGTGTGAAAGCCCATTTTCCAACAGCTGTTCCTGCAAGAACTCCCTTTCATGGAGATTATCTTGGAGCCATTCTGGATGGCGATTCTCTGCTGTATGGGGTATAACCCCCGAAAATATGGAATTTCTGGCGTATTGTGTTGCCGTGGGGATTATGGAATAATAGGGAGTCAATTCCACTCTGTACCTTGTGGGAATGGTCTTCGAAAGGAGGATGGCTTGGTCAAACCTGAAATTGTCAAAGATAAGAAGAAGGACCTTTTCGCCTCTCTTCAAATGCGGGAATATCTTCTTTTTAAGTATGTTGAAAGAAAAGGGAACATTCGCATCCTGTATAAGTTCAGGATACCTCTCTATTATCCACTTGGCAAATTCAGTATTTTTTTCCTTCAATTCTTCCTTCAAAAGTTCATCCTTTGGTTCCTCGATCTTCCACTGGAAAAAGAGACGGCCTCTCTCAAGCCATCCCTCCCAGCTGGGAGAGATGGAGTTAATCCTTCTGTAATAATCCACTACCCTCTCGCCTTTCTTCCTGGATTTTATTTTCTGTATTTCGAGCTTTTTGATCACGGCAAGGATCTGGGTTGGCTGAACGGGCTTTACAAGATAATCGAATACATCTCTTGAGATTGCACTTTCCATTACATCTCTGTCCTGCACCATGGTTACAAGCACAACCGGAAGGTTTGGATATTTGGATTTTATGTCTTTTAACACCTCCACACCATTTAACTGAGGCATCCTGTAGTCAAGAAAAACTATATCATAAATTCCTTCCCTCAACTTTCTCAAAGCCTCATAGGGATGGTCTACGGGGTCCACCTCTATCCCCTCAGATTCGAGAAATATTATGTGAGGTCTTAAAGTTTCAATTTCATCGTCAACCCATAAAATCTTCATTTCTCCTCCTCTGAAAATAGAGATTTTATCCTGTCCCAGGAAGATGGGTCCAGTCCCGTAATGATTTCGTTTCTTCTCATAGGTGTTGATTTATCACCAAAGGCCCAGTCTGCTGGTGAGTCTGAGTCCACACCATTGGGTATTCTCGCATAATCTCTGTATCCTCCAGGAAGGCTGTTCCAGAAATCTTTTCTGTAATATTTCCAGGAAGGAGATGCTGTCCCCCAGTTTACAAAGTCAAGGAGATTTCCTTTATTATCAAATAATAATACTGCATCAGCATCCCGTTTCAAACCACTCCCGATTTTCCTATCCAGGGTTGTATAGGAGAGGGATTGAGGAAATATACTGGATGATGAAATGAGAAAAAAGGAGTAAGGCTCAATGATTCCTGAGATTGTATCCCCCTTCATGGAATTTGCTATGATATATCCCTCCAGATTTACAGGGTTTGATGAATTATTAAAAAGTTCCACCCATTCTATCCTCTCGCCTATATACACCTCATTGATCACAAGATTATCCCCATTTAACGCCGATATTATTGAAAAAATCAGGAAAAAAAGGGATATCATAGCGTTATTAAATTAACGCTTCAGCATGGTAAAGTCAAGGAGGGGTTGACATAATAGCATAAAGAGATTATAAATATACTGCTGGCGGTATGGGCACTGATAATGCCTGGAATGGCATATGCCCGGCCTCTGGGCCCCGCCAGCATTTTATATTTCACTCATTAGCCTTTTTTATAAATTTGAATTATAATTTCCAAGATGAAAAAGAATCTTTTTCCTTTGCTCATCATATTTTTCACAGGCTCTATACTTCTGGCATCCCTTTATTTCTCAGTGAGAGAGTTGATGAAAAACACAGAAAGAATAATGTATCAGGATACCATCACCATAACAGATGTTATTGAACTTTCTTCGTCGAGACTCTTGGAAGCTCAGAAGGAGATAGAGAAGTTTTATGCAGACAGAGTGCTTATGGCACAGGAACTTGTAGAAAGAACCGGTGCAAAAGATTCCTTAACGGTTTCATGGATAATGAGTGTCTCTGGTATATCCAGAGTTATGATTTTCAATCGTAAGGGAGAAATTCTCTATAATTCATCCTCTTCACCTCCCGAGGACACTCTCCTAACGGAACTGAGGAGGTACGGGAAAGGATTCAGGGGTGTAGTGCCCCTTGAGAGTGAAGAATTTTACAATTTGATTTTCTCATCAGGTGAGAGAGTCTATGTGGTTTCGGTGAGTAAGAGTGAAGTTCTGGAAAAAAGGGTCAGGGCTGGTATAGGGAGTCTTTTAAGAGGGATAGGTCAAGAAGGACGGATAATATACCTTGCACTTCAGAATGAAGAGGGTATCATATTTGCTACAGGAAATGTCAAGGAACTGGAGAGCATTGAATCAGACACATTCCTTCTCGGGGCCTTGAGTAAAGAGACCACCAGGGGGAGATACCACCAGCTTGCGGGTTTTAAGGTATACGAAGTGGTCAGACCCTTCTATGAAAATGGCAAATTGATGGGATTGCTCAGGGTGGGAATAGATGGAGATTTTTATCTTTCCCTCATAGAAATTACAAAAAGGAACATAATTCTTCTCCATCTTGCTCTGTTTCTGCTTATGATAATATTAACCATAATTTTCCTGAAGGTCAGAAGACTGAGGGAAATGCTCATATCTTTTGATACAATGGTACAGAATGTCCCTGTGGGGGTGATAAGGTTTGACAGCCGTGGTAGATTTTTGAGTGCCAACAGGATAGCAGAACAACTTCTGTCCCTTCCCCATGGGACAATCAAAAATATTACGCTGGAAGATCTGGGGTTTAAGGATTTGAAGGTGAGGTCAATAAATAGGATGAGAGATAGGAAAAGGCATATTTTGCTTACTCTTACCCCAATCTTTGAAGATAGTAAAAAAAGAGTTGGAAGTATATGTTTTATTGAAAGTATAGAAGCCGAAGAGAAGCTGGAAAGGGCCAGGGAGTTAGAAGTCATTGGAGAGATTGCTGCCCAGGTGGCACATGAGATTAAGAACCCCCTCAATGCCATAAGCATGATAATTCAGAGGATAAAATCAGAGTTCATGATTGCGCCTCAGAATGAGGCAAAGGAGCTTTTGTCAATTGTTGTAAATGAAATCAAAAGAATAGAGCATAGTGTAAATAGATTCATCGGAATTGCAGCCCCGCTGCGGCTCAAAAAAAGGTGTGTAAACCTTCGCCAGCTCTTGGACGAGGTTCTGGATCTTTTTGCTGAGGAACTAAAGGATATGTCTATCAATGTAACAAAAATTTATATTACAGATGCCTCCATGTTACTTGATAGGGAAAAGATGAGAGAGGTATTTGTTAACATAATTAAGAATGCCCTGGAAGCAATGTCTCCCGGTAGCAGACTGAGACTGGCGCTATTCAGGAAGGAGAATGAGGTTCACATAACGGTGAGAGACTATGGCGAGGGGATGGATGAAGAGACCTTGGAAAAAGCCGGTCAGCCCTTTTTCACAACAAAGGCCAAGGGATCTGGACTGGGACTTGTATTTGTGAGGAAAACTGTAGAAGCTCATGGAGGGGAGATATCAATAAAAAGCAAGAAGGGAAATGGAACTCTGGTGGAGGTGATATTACCATATGATGAATATACTCGTTGTTGAAGATGAAAAAACTCAGCAGGAGATTTTAAAGGGATTTCTACGGAAGAAGGGATATAATGTGGTTGGGTTCTCCTGCGGAGAGAAGGCACTGGAATATATAAAGAAAGAGGTTGTGAACCTTGTCATTTCTGACCTCAGACTGCCCGGTATCAGCGGTATGGAGCTTTTGAAGAGCGTGAAGGAAGTGAAACCAGAAGTGGACTTTATCATGGTTACTGCGTACGGGACTGTAGAAAACGCGGTTGAGGCGATGAAAAGCGGAGCCTATGATTATCTTTTAAAACCCATCAATCTCGAAGAGCTTCTGGTGAAGATCAAGAAAATAGAGGAAAAGAAGAAACTCGAAGAGGAAATTCAGGATCTTAAGGAAGAGTTGGAGAAATATCCTGACATAGTGGCTGAATCCGCAAAAATGAAGAAGGTGTTATCCCTTGCTCTGAAAGTGGCCCCCACCCCCACCACTGTTCTACTCACTGGAGAGAGCGGAACAGGAAAAGAGGTCCTTGCCCGCTTCATTCACAAGGAGTCCAGGAGAAGGGGTAGATTTGTTGCTGTTTCCTGTGCTGCGATTCCTGAAACACTGCTTGAAGCAGAACTTTTTGGTTATGAAAAAGGTGCTTTTACGGGTGCAGCCCTGGAAAAACCAGGGAAATTTGAACTTGCCGATGGAGGAACAATATTTCTCGATGAAATAGGAGATATGCCATTCTCACTACAAGTAAAACTCCTGAGAGTACTTCAGGAAAAAGAGGTAGAAAGAATAGGTGCTATATCTCCAAGGAAGGTGGATGTGAGGATTATTGCGGCTACCAACAGAAATCTGGAGGAGAAGGTGAGAATGGGGGAATTCAGAGAGGATCTTTTTTACAGACTTAATGTTTTCCATATTCACATACCGCCTCTGAGAGAGAGACCGAGGGACATTATTCCCCTCGCAGAGTTATTCCTAAAAAAGTATTCCCTTGAACTGAGTAAAAAGATCAGGGACTTTTCACAAGAAGCTAAAAGAATACTTGGTTCGTACCGCTGGCCCGGGAATGTGAGGGAACTTGAGAATGTTATGGAAAGAGCATGTGTACTATGTGATTCGGAGTTCATCGAAAGAAAACATATAATGATTGGCTTCAAAGAAGAGAAGGAATTGTTAAAACTGGAAGATGTAGAAAGGGAGCATATAAAGAAGGTGATGGAGATGGTGAACTGGAACATAACAAAAGGTGCAGAAATTCTGGGAATTCACAGAAATACCCTCTCTAAGAAGATAAAGGAATATTTTGGAAAGCATTAGCTTGAAGTCTCCCTACCTATGGGCTATAATTTCCACATGCAAAAAGGTCCTACAAAAATAACTAAAGAAAATCTTAAACATTTCTCCAGGATAGCTCGCATGATGTTGGAGAAAGAACGTATTATATATGCTGCATTTGATGAGTATCTCTCCATGGAGGAGGATTTCATCGATGTCCTAGAAGATTTTGATCTGGGATCAAGGGTCGGCATGGCGGCCTTTAAAGAGTACGAGAGGACACTGGATGCAATCAAAAGAGAATCATTAACTTACCTTAAGGCTCTGGCTAAGGAGTTTTTATCAAAGAAAGTGGGTATAAATCTCGATGAGGAAAGCCTCGATACCTTTGTGGAACTATCATTGAAGGCAGCAGAAGATGTGCTGGAGGATACAGAGGAAGGAAATTAGTCCTTTCTATATTTCATAAGATTAAATAATACCTTTTCTTCCTTTTTATCTCCAATTAAACTTATATTTAAAACAATCTCGCCGCTTCTGTATTTTCTATTAAAATCAAGATATGCCTTAACATCAACAGTATCTCTGAAGAAGGGTGCCATCATGCCAAAGCTCAGGAAGGAGGAAGCGAACACAGGCGGGAAAAGCGCAAGATGTGCAAACACATAAGCAAGATTTCTTTTCAGATCAAAATGAATATCTTCAAGACTTATTATAAAAAAA
>Ga0190352_1000052_pt1 | contig 32409 bp, 26 predicted proteins | sample 4872131011_MG_FD_161682 | JGI IMG/M metagenome (GOLD analysis project Ga0190352, IMG submission 161682) | Hydrothermal vent microbial mat bacterial communities from Southern Trench, Guaymas Basin, Mexico - 4872-13-10-11_MG | ecosystem: Environmental > Aquatic > Marine > Hydrothermal vents >...
TGGGCCAAGGGGGCCAAGGATTCATTATTGGTGGCCGGGTCAAGAAGAACTAACTGGGTGTTAGGAAGGGTGGAATATTTGCTAGTGGCATAGATTATTTTACCTGTGGGTGTCCAACCAACTACCGTTGACCTCTGGCCAGAGAAGGTTCGCCGCTGGGGAAGACCGCCTTCCAGCGGCATCGTATAGACCTCGGTTGGCCCTTCATACTGGGCAGAGAAAGCCAAGGTCTTCCCGTCAGGGGAAATAGCCGGATGCGATTCTTCACCATGATGAGTTGTTAAGCGACGAGCTAAACCCCCATTAGTGCTCACTGCCCACAAGTCACCTTCCGAAACAAACACCACCAGTTCGTCATGAATCGCCGGAAAACGATAATAACCTTTTCTTCCTTGGGTCTTAGCGAAGGCTTGCCCAAAGGGTGGGCCAATAAATAACGTGACTAAAAAAACAGCCAGAGATAAGATTAGAAACCAATCTCTATCCTTTTTAATTAAACGAATCATATTCCCTCCTTAAAATAGAAGTTACTCAAAGTTGACCATTATTAATCATTTCAAATAATGTAGAAATCAAGCAAATTCAGGCTCTCGGAAAGGCGAAATTAAAAAAGAGAAGTTGTAACAATTTGCCAATATTTTTAACATATAGAAATATAATTTTATTGTTTCTCGCCCTCCTAATTCAAGAAAAAAAAATAAGGAAGGGCAAGGAAAAACTGGTAAAAAATCACCCTTTTTCGTTAGCGGCGATCAAAAAAGGGATTTTTTCCTCTGGCACTAAGAGGAATCCCGTAAGCAATTTTAACTTCGGAACCTAAGATACCCATTTCCAGCACAGCTTGGCCAACCGAATACATGATGCGGTTATCAACCCGGTGGTCCGTGGCCACGCTGACCGCTGACCCAATGGCAATCCCTAGGTCCCCGGTATTAAAAACACAAGGATGGTCGGGATGCTTTTCCTTTTCGGCACAATCTTGAAAGCCACACATCCCACAAGGAGATAGGTCCATTGGCTTAATTTTGGTTCCTACAAGGAGCATGGCTGAAGCAGCCAGTATATTTTCAGCATCGCGAGCAAAGAATGAAGGAACGTTGTCTCTAGCCGCCATTTTTTTCAAGTGACCTGATATTTCTTTAATCCCGTCTCTTTTGACTAAGGTAATCACCAAATTATCAATTCCTCGGGCCTTAGGGGCAGTACGAGCGGCAATCATCATTTTCTTGGCCACCGCCAAAATGGCCTCCTCCCGAAGTTCTTCTTCAAAATAAAGTTTCATTCTCACTCCTTTCGATGATTTTGAACTTATTTTATATCTTATTTCAACTTTATTTTAAATCTTAAAAAATTGGTGACAGTTTTAAAAAATTTCAGAAATTGACAAAAAAAGAACCGCGGGTTTAACATTAATATCCGAGGAGAGAACTGAAAGGAAAAGCATTTAAAGTTTTTAGTGTAATTTTCTTTCTGTTTTTAGGAGGAATGTTATTTTCGGCTCATCTAAAGGAAAGGCCTAAGAAGCAGGTTAATTCCCCCCATCCTTATACTGTTGTGGATACAGGGCAGAAAAAATGTTATGACAACTTTAAAGAGATTTCCTGCCCCAAAACCTGGACAGCCTTTCTACGGTCAGGATGCCCAAGACAAAGGTTACCAGCCTCATTATATCGACAATGGCAATGGGACTATAACTGATGTTAACACTGGACTGGTATGGACTAAGGGATTGGATTGGGATGAAAATGGAGTAATAAACTACAAAGATAAAATGTCTTACAGAGAGGCATTGAAATGGGTGGAAAAGAAAAACAAGGAAAAATACCTTGGTTTCAGTGACTGGCGTCTTCCCAATGCCAAGGAACTTCAGTCAATAGTGGATTATAGCCGCTCACCTGATACCACCAACTCCCCGGCAATTTCGCCAATTTTCAGATGCACTCCAATAAAGAATGAGGGAAATAAACCTGACTATGGCTTTTAGTGGACAAGCACAACTCATGGGGGACAACACGGAGGTGGTAGAAATGCCGTTTACATCTCCTTTGGAAGAGCATTAGGCTGGATGAGAAAACCCGGCCCCACCAGGAATCATGTTCTCATGGATGTTCACGGAGCAGGTGCTCAAAGGTCTGATCCAAAGGCAGGAAATCCAAAGAATTTTCCCTATGGGAGAGGGCCTCAGGGCGATGTGATAAGAATATACAATTTCGTCCTCTTGGTAAGAGGCGGTTTAACCTCCAATTAACCTTTCTTTATTTGTTATTTAATATTTTTGCGACAAGTAAAGTTTACCAAGACAAAAACTAGTTATTCTTAAACGCAAAATCAGCTATCCGCTATAAATGACACTTTTTATTTAATTTCAATTATCTTCCCTGCTCCATATTCAATAAAATCTTCACCATATTCTTTCTTAAAAGCTTCTCTGACTGAATCACCACTACAGTGAGAAGGGGCAACTTTTTCTACTCTTAATTCTCTAAATTTTTTAACGCAAGATAAAGAAGGACGGTGAAACCCTCCCAAAGCCAAGAATACTTCATCTCTGTTTAGTAATTCCTTAGCTTTTCTAACGATGTTTACAATTCCAGGATGAGCACAGCCGGTAATAACCACTAACCCTTTTCCTGAATCAATAACTAAAGACTGCTCTTCTGGAGGCCCATAAAGTACTCCTACGGTGTAAACAAGATCAGAGATTTTTCTCGCTTCTGAAATTTCTACAAATTTGGCTCCCTTCCCCGTTATCATCTCCTTGACGGATGGGGGAAATGAATTAGGAATGAAAACTGTAACCTTGCTGTTCTTTTCTAAAAAACCCTTCAACCCTCCCAGATGGTCACCATGAACGTGAGAGATGACTACTTTCTTAATTGAGCTGGGCTTTATGCCTAATTTTTCCATATTAAAAAGCAGAATTTCCGAGTCTCCTCCAGTATCAAATAATATTGAATCGTTAGGAGTTTCTATGACTGTGGCCAAGCCCCAGGCAGTTTTCAGTCTTTTATCTACCTGATAGTTGTCAAAAACAGAAATTAGCTTAACTTCTGGTTTTTCGGCTATGTTTTCAATGGAAATAGGAATTATTTCCTTTCTTGTCTGCCCTGAAAAGAGGCTTATTACCCCTGAAAAAATACCAATTAAAATAAAAATTTTTGGCTTCATTCTATCTCCCTCCCTTATTTTTATTCCTTCTCTCTAAAAAAACTGGTGACAGTTTACATATTTACCATATTTTTCTTATTTCTAAAACCGGGGCAAAAACTGGTGACAGTTTACATATTTACCGTTTTTTTCATAACTACTCATTTTCCTCCTTCAATTTTAAAAAGAAATTGCTCAAAATTGCCCATAATTAATATCGTAATTAATATTATTAACAAAGAAATTCAACTAAAAAAACCCTGATAAATCTTAACACCTTTGGCATGTTAGTCACCATTGATTGAGCTACCGGACAAACATTGTTATGATATAGAAAGTAAACCCAAAAGGAGGGTAAGACAATGTCTGATAAGGGTAATAAATCATCTGAAAAAGAAGCCCTGCGAACTGTCTTTGTTAATCAATTCACTAATGGCATCCTTGACCCCTCAAAACCGATGCTCGGTCCAGTCCAAGATGGTGGCCATATCGTGGCCAACACTGCACCCGGCTGTTGGGGGCCGATGATAACGCCGGAAATACGCGGTGGACATGAAGTGACCGTTCCGGTAGCAGTTGAGAGGGCAGAACCTGGAGATGCTATTGCCATCTTTATTGAGGATATTACCGTAACCTCCCTGGCCACTGCTTCTGGAAACGACCGAGTAATTGAAGGAAGATTTCTTGGTGATCCCTATGTGGCCGGCAAGTGTCCTCATTGCGGTACTCTTTACCCAAAAACAGTGGTAAAAGGAATAGGCCCGGAAGCAATTCGCTGTGCAAACTGTGGAACTGAGGCTTCTCCCTTTGCCTTTGCTCACGGTTACACCATTGCCTTTGATCATGAAGCCGGAGTAGGAGTCACTTTACCAAAAGAGGCAACTGAACGGATCGCTCAAGCAGCCAAAAAATATGCGGCTCTTCCAGATAATTCAATCCAAAATCCTGTACTCATTCTTGCCCCTCATGATTTAGTAGGAGTAGCTACAAGACTGAGACCATTTTTGGGACAGCTTGGTACCACGCCGTCCATGCCTATGCCGGATTCTCACAACGCCGGAGATTTTGGTGTGTTTTTGGTAAACGCTCCCCACGAATACGGAATCAAAGAAGAACAACTATTAAACCGTAGCGACGGCCACATGGATATCAGCGACGTCAGAGAAGGGGCCATTCTTATTTGCCCAGTAAAAGTAAAGGGCGGCGGAGTCTATGTAGGTGATATGCATGCCCTGCAAGGCGATGGCGAAATTGCCGGGCATACCTGTGATGTTTCTGGGACTACCACCCTGAAAGTCAGGGTCCTCAAAAATGTTAACCTGGAAGGTCCGGTGCTTCTTCCAAGACATGATGATCTTCCCTATCTGGCCCGTCCTCTTTCCTATGAAGAAAAGGAAAAAGTCGCCAAACTGGCCAGACAATTCGGTGTGAAAGAAATAGAAAAATCTCTTCCCGTTTCAGTTGTCGGCACAGGGGCGGATTTGAATAAAGCCACTGACAATGGGCTGGAAAGAGCGGCCAAGTTGTTTGGGATGAGTGTCCCCGAAGTAAAAAATCGGGCAACTATTAGCGGGGGAATAAGAATCGGCCGCCATCCGGGAGTAGTTCAGGTAATTTTCCGGGTCCCTATTGACCGTCTGGAAAAGGCTGGCCTGCTCGAGATGGCTGTCAAACAATATGGAGAACCATAAGGACACTCCAAATTTCTGAAAAACTAGTGGCTAACTGGTGGCTATTGAAAACTGATGAAAACAAAAATAGGTGACAGTTAAAAACTATAAAACTGGTGACAACTACAGTTCCAATTTGTATATTATGACCGAACAGTCAGTCAAGGCAGGACAAGACAATGCCGAAAAAAATTGATAAAGAAGAAAAAAAAGCGAATATTTTAGAAGCAGCAATTAAGGTCTTTTCCAAAAAGGGCGTGGCGAACACTAAAATTTCTGATATTGCCGAGGCTGCTGGCATCGGTAAGGGTACCATTTACGAATATTTTCGGAGTAAAGATGAAATCTTTGTAGAATCATTCCACTTTTTTCTAGAAAAGGTTGACAGCATTATTTCCCAGAGACTGTACCGCATCTCAGATCCCATGGAAAAATTACTCGCCTATTCTTCTACATGGACGGAAATATTCGAAGGGGATTATTTGGAATATGCATCCATATTGCTTGATTTTTGGGCCAAAAGTATCCGAAATAAAAAAGAAGCTATTGCCTTAAATCTTGTAAAAATTTATGACGAAAATCGAAACATACTCAAATCCCTACTGGAGGATTGTATAACAAAAGAGAAAACGTCTTCGCTCGATGTGAAGATTGCCGCGTCCATCCTGATTGCTTCCTTAGAAGGACTGTTCATTCAATGGATATTGGATCGTTCTGCATTTGATTTTAAAGAAACTGCTAAACTAGCAACGAAAATCATAATCGAATGGCTCAAAAAGCGAGACTAAATAATAATTTTATTATGCCACTATATGACCGGCTGGTCAGTCAATTGGCTAATAGAATCTAGGGAGGAATGTTGATGAAAAAAATAATGATTTTAGGATTGCTTGCATTTCTTCTAACTCCAGGCTTATTCAGCCAGGAGATGACAGGTGAAGATATCATTCAGAAAGTCAATGATTTGTTCAATTTCGACTCGAATTACTCAAAATCAAGAATGACCATTGTGACTACCTCAGGCCAAAAGCGCACTTTTATCTATGAGTCGTGGAGCAAAAACAAAGGAGAAAAAAACCTCGTGCGGTATCTGGAACCGAGGCGCGTGAAGGGGCAGGCCGTGTTGATGCTGAACAACGCCGATGACATCTGGATGTATTTTCCCCGGACCCAGCGCGTTCGAAAGCTGGCCACCCACGCTAAAAAACAGAAGATGCAGGGCAGCGATTTCTCCTATGAAGACATGGGAAGTGGAGATGCTTTTATCAAAAATTTCACTTCAAAAAGACTTAAGGATGAAAAAATGGAGGGATATGACTGCTACAAACTGGAGCTCACTCGCAAACCGGACAGTGATACTTCTTATTCCAGATTAATTATGTGGGTGATTAAAGAGAATTTCGTCCCTGTGGTTATCGATTATTATGACGAGCATGATCCAACTCTATTGCAAAAGAGGTTGATCCAGAGTGATATCCGCATCATCGATGGCATTCCCACCGCCATGAAGATGGTAATGATCAACAAAAACGATAATTCTCAAACGGAAATGGAATTACTGGAAGTGAAATATAACATCCCCTTGGATGACAGGATGTTTACAGAAAGGGAATTAAAAAAATGAAGACATGGGTGTCTGCCTGTTTATTTATGCTATTTATCTTTTCTCCCCTTCTCGCTCAGGATGGTGTCGAAATATTTGGATATTTTGAATCACAAATAATGGGCACAAAACTCAATAATGAGTTCATTCAGCTCTATTCCAATAAGCTGCGGGTGGATCTAAAATCCGACCTCTCTGAAAATATTACCTTCGCAGCGAATTTTGACTACATCACCTATCACGGCAAAACAAATTGGAACATCCTGGATTTTTTACCTTCGGATGTCGTCGCCGAGGTTCCTCCAGGAATGGAGGCTTTTTACGTTCTTCCATTCGAGAACCGGCACTTCCTCGATAACGCCTACATCAAGCTCTCCTTCAAGCAATTTGACCTGACTGTAGGCAAGCAGCAGATCTCCCTCGGGACGGGTTATGCCTGGAATCCCGTAGACGTTTTTAATATAAAAGATATACTCGACCCAACCTATGAGCAGCCTGGTCACAATGCCATCCGGCTGGACATACCGTTGGGTTCCAGGTACACAGTCACAACCCTTTACTCACCAGAGGAGAGCTGGAAGAATTCGGCGAAGTTATTACAGCTTAAAGGACGAATTTCCCATTTTGATTTCACTCTGAATGCCGCAGAAAAAACCTGGCGCTTTCATGATTACAAGCAGTTTGATTTCGAGAGCATGAATTTCCTGGAAATACCAGAGAGGAGGAAGCTCCTTGGTGGAAGCACGGCCGGAGAAATCCTTGGTCTGGGAGTCTGGGCTGAATACGCTTATAACTGGATGGATGTTTCCAAGGATTTCTATGAACTTGTGGTCGGCTCGGATTACACCTTTGATTTTCAAACTTACCTGATGATCGAATACTACCGGAATACCATGGGCAAGGCGGACTACACCCAGTACGACCTCAATGACTGGATGCGCCTATTAGCAACCGAACAAAAGGCTATCGCCCAGGATCAAATTTATCTATTCATCCAGCACCCGGCCACGGATTTGCTCAGTGTTGGTTTTTCAACCATTTATGCTCTATCGGACAACAGTTTTGCTCTAGTTCCAACTCTGAATTACAGTTTTTCCGACAATGTAGAGATTTTTGCTTATCTCAATTTGAATTTTGGTAGTGAGGGAAAAGCTTTCTCCAGGAAAATGGGAAATGGAGGATTGATAAGGGTCCGCGTTTACTTTTAATCAACAGCGGGAAAGGAGAACATAATGAGAGACAAGGTGCTTAAGACATTGGCTTACTGGCATGCTCATCATCCATGGAGAATGATCCTGGTTGTTTTGCTCTTGACCTTGATTTTTGCTTTCTTTGCCGAGCAGTTAAAAGTCACCATGCGCTGGTCAGATCTTCTGCCGTCTGGTGATAAAAGAACAGTTCAGTTCAATAAGATCATTGACGAATTCACCTCTGCCACTTCCCTTGTCGTCGTGGTTCAGGGGGAAGAAAGCCACATCAAAAAGTTTGCCGAAGACCTTGCTCCCCGAATTTTAAACGCCGTTGATACCAGTAAAAATGCTTCACTCCAGAAGAAAATCGATAAGATCCGCAAAAAGATAGATCAATTAAAGACTAAAGAAAAAAATGAATCTAAAATAGCAAAACTTCAATCTGAAATAAAAACTCTTCAGTCCCAAATGAATAAAAAATTGTTTAAACGCGTGGACTACAAAACCGAAGTCGACTTTTTAAGAAACCATGGATTGATGCTGCTCAAAGAAGAAGATTTAAAAAATACTAAAGATGTTTTCATGGATCCGAACATTACGGGTCTTCTATTCAATATCAATAATTCCATGGAGAAGGAGTATGTAGGCCAAGAGGAATCGATATCCACGCGGGAGAAAGAAGATAACGCTGTGGCCTTCCTAGATAGTATTCAGAATTTGGTCTTAAAACTGCAGAAGGCAACCCGGGGGCAGAATCTATCAAAAGAAGAAGTCCAAGCTGTTGCGGATAAGCTTCTTTTCGGCGAACCCTATTTCCTGTCTTATGATAAAAAAGCCCTCATTTTAACTGCTGTTCCAAACTTCACGATGATGGATCTAGACCTTATGGTCACTGGAACAGATGCTGTTCAGGGGATTATAGATGATCTTTTAAAGAATTATCCGGGTGTAAAAGCAGGGTTGACCGGTATGATCGCTGTAGGACGAGACGAAATGGTTTATTCCGAGAAAAGTCTTGGATACACCACTGTGATCGCTGTGATTGCCATTTTGATCCTGCTCATGATTTCCTTTAGGATGTGGGTAGCTCCAATCTTTGCAACATTCAATCTCCTTGTCGGTTTGATTTGGGCCGTAGGGACAGCAGCGATAGTGGTTGGAATGTTGAATATCATGACCCAGATGATGGCTGTAATCCTCCTGGGTCTAGGCATTGATTTTTCAATTCATATTATTTCCGGATTCACGGAAAGGCGGGCTGCCGGGGACAACATTGCTGAAGCAATGGAAAAAACATTCTTAAAAAGCGGGAAGGGGATTTTGACCGCCGCGCTGACAACAGCCTGCGCTTTTTTAACTATGGTCATCAGTCATTCCCGCGGTATGAAGGAAATGGGCTTGGTCACGGGATTGGGATTGTTGGCCATTCTCTTTGCCACCATGTTGTTTTTACCGTCGATGTTGGTCCTTCGGGAACGCCGCATAGATAAAAAGCGCGAGAAGAAGCAAGATTTAAAACACGCCGTTCAGCGTGATATTTCCTTCCGATTTCTTGGTAAAACTAGTGAGTTGTTGAGTAAACATTACATTTTTACAATCCTTGCCTCGATCATCATCAGTTTCATCCTTATCTGGTCTGGTTCTAAAATCAGCTTTGATCACAATTATATGAACCTTGAGCCGAAAGGATTGACATCTGTTGCCCTTCAGGATACAGTCCAGGAGAAATTTGATCTAAGCATGGATTACGCTTTAGTCTTGGCCGACAGCATTGAAGAATCTCGCGAATTATCTAAAAAATATCGTGAATTAGGCACAGTTGCTATCACTGAGGACATTTCCCTTTATCTTCCATCTCCGGAACAACAGCAAAAGAGAATCCCTCTTATAAGAGAGATCCGCGAAAAAATCCGTTCCACTCCCATTAAAAAGAGTGTGCTCCCATCTGACTTCCCTGTTTTAAGAAGAGAACTTGAACGCCTCGAGATGAATATAATGGAAATGCAAGACATGGCTTATCTCGGCGGACAGGACAAAGTGGAGAATAAATGCAAAGAGATCGTTGGAGACCCTGAAAACCCGAATTCAAGAAATATCATCCGTGAAGAGCTACAATTTTTGGATGAAAATATTTCGACGGCGGCCAAGGGACTGTCCGAATTTCAGCAGAATTTTGCTCCGTATTTCCAAGCATCTGTCATCAAAATGAGTTCTACTCAACCCATCCGTCTGGATGATTTGCCCGTAACCATTTTGGATCGTTACAGCAACAAGAAACGAGACCAATTTCTTGTCACAGTCTTTCCTGTAGGGAACATATGGCAGAACGCAGAGTTTCTCAACAGATTTGCCGATGATCTGGAACGAGTAAGCGATAGAGCTACGGGAATGCCCGTTGTTTTCCGCGCTCTGATCAAGATAATCGGCCGTGATGGCCGCAACGCCGTATTGTTGACCTTGGTCATTGTTTTTCTTCTATTGTTGGTGGATTATCGAAATGCCGGCCATGCCTTGATAGCGATGATTCCCCTGGCCCTCGGAATATTCTGGATGGTCGGACTTATGCATTTAGTAGGTATGAAGTTAAGCATAATGAATGTTATGGGCCTTCCCATGATTGTCGGGATCGGCGTTGATTATGGAGTGCATATCATCCATCGTTGGAGACATGAAGGAAGAGGCAAAATTCGAATAGTATATTCAAGCACAGGAAAAGCGATTCTTCTTACCTCATTGACAACAATGCTCGCCTTCGGGTCTTTAGTCTTTTCGATATGGCGCGGATTCGGTCAGCTTGGCGGAGCTCTTTTCATTGGTGTGGGAGCTTGCTTTTTGACATCCGTGATTATTTTGCCCGGGATAATCGGGATAATTGAAAGAAAAAACCGAGAAACCTGCTGACTTACATTTCCATCCCCATCAAGAAAATGGGAGAAAATGAGTGACCGAAAATGGGTGACATTTCACATATTTACCATATTTTTGAAAAAAGCCAAAAATTGGAAACAGGGACCTTTTAAGATAACAAAAGAATTTAAAAACGGGTAAATTGGTGAGCTGTCACCTGTTTTTGTTTTTTAGAATACATTTTTTCTTGACAATCTGTTATATAGGACTATATTAGTCTTATATAGAAAGGGAAATGGTTATAATCAGGAAAAATACGGATTATGCCCTTCGGTTGATGGTGAATCTTGCCAATCATTATGGCCAAGAAATAAAATCTTCAAGAAGAATCGCGGGAGAAGAAGAAGTCCCTTATTATCTTGCTTGCAAATTACTTCAAAAATTGAATTATGCTGGGCTGGTGAAGAGTAAAATGGGCCCTGTAGGTGGATTTTATTTAAGCAAACCTCCCGCAAAAATAGCCTTAGCCACGATAATAAATGTTATTCAAGGTCCCATCAGCCTGAATAGTTGTCTCCTGGGAATTGAAGTATGTCCAAATCAACCCTTTTGTCCTATTAGCAAAAAACTTTCTGAACTACAGAATTATATTGATAATTTCTTAAAAAACATAACTTTACAAGACTTACTAGAATTTAGAGGAGAAATGCTTAAAATAAATAAAGAGGGGAATTAAATGCTATTTTCGCAGGGGGTAATATAAAATTTTTTATTGAACGATTTCATTTTCTCTTTAAATCAACAAAAGGACTTGTCTTGGTGGCAATTGCCATGATTTCGCTTGTTACAGCAATATGGGGAACTTTATCCGGTCCGCTGGCTGAGTGGGGAATCAAAGATGTTACTGTCCGTCTTCTGGGTATGAAATTAAATCCGGTTCAGCGAGAAGGACGCATAATTATGCTTTATCATGCCATTGCCATGGCTGTAATGGCAATTGAAGTTTATTTTATAACTTCTATTGTTCAAATAAAAAAACATCGTCAGAGCATTATCAATGCAACCGTCACGGTAGGTTATCTCTGTACGATGATATTTGGTCTTGGTTTTGCTTATTTTGGTTATAATTGGACTTTTCATGGCTTATTTCTTTTTGGTCTCTCTCTTATCTTCTTTTCTGGAATTCTGTTAGCCGAAGCTTTATGGCCTTGGAGAAAGGAATATCGCGTAAGCAATCTGGAATATGCCCATACAAAGAAAGGAGTGGACCTTGAAAGAGTTGCGTTTTTTGCGCTGACCCTTTCTGCTCTTGGCTCAGCTATGTTTGGAGCTGTGGCCGGCTCTTACTGGGGTCAAGGTCATCAAACTTTTTTAGCCGAAAATTTAATACGAATTCCTTATAAAACACCTTTTGAACTGGCTGTTATCGGCCACCTTCATATCATGCTCACTTTAATTGCCGTGGCAATTACACTTGTAGTAGGGCGATGGTTTGATTTTAAAGGTGTTTTCCATAAAATTGCAATGCCCTTAATGATCATCGGGATAATTATCATTACTATCGGGGTATGGATAATTGTTCCTTATCGCCCCATTGCTCATACAATCATTTATGTGGGCTCTGTTTTCATTATGCTCGCGGCTCTTATGTTAGTTATTTATGGGTGGAAGAAACTCATTCATGATAGATTAACTGAACAAGGCATAACTAAAGCTGGATTCTGGCGAAGTTTTAAGGCCCTCCTCCACGACCCAATAAAGTTTGGACCTTTATGGCAAATGGTATTTATGAATTTTACTGTGAGTGGAGTCGGAATATTCATGGCGGCAAAACTGGATGAAATTTTCCGCGTGTGGCCTCTTCGAGAGGAAAGAATTGTATTAACCGGTCATTGGCATGTGCTCGCGGGGATAATTGCCACCATAATTATGATGTACTATGCCGATATTGTTGGATTAAAAGGTAAAATTCGAAAATGGTTCGGTTGGATTTTGATTATTGGTTCAGATATTGCCTTTGCCTCAGCAACTTTATTTTCTTTAAAACGTCTTTTTGTCAAACAATATTTTCAGGAACCTTTTACTAAGTGGTCGATGCTATTTTTGGAAATAGGGCTTGCCTCTGTTCTTATAATTCTGGCCATGTTATTACTGTGGCGTTTATTTGATTTGTTTAAAAAAGAAGGGGTTTGGAAAAAGGAACTTATTAGTCCAAAACTTGAGGCAAGTAAAACCACTGTTCTTCCCGGAGTCTCTGAGGAGGGAAAACAATGAGAAAAAGAATGTTTTTTATCCTCGTGATTTTATTAATGCTTATGCTAAACCAGTCATGTGAACAGAGCAATTTTCCCCTTCATCTAGAGATTCCATATATTGAAACAGGTGTCGATTACAATGAGTGGGCCTTGATTCCAGCAGGAGAGTTTTATAGTGGGCAACAAAATAACTTAGGCAAAATTGATTATGATTATGAAATAATGATTACCGATGTTACAAATGAACAATATGCCAAGTACCTGAACGAAGCTCTTAAAAAAGGAACGGTAAAAATAGAGAACAATAAAGTTATGGGTTACTATCCTGGTGAGAGATTTGATGGGCACAAACATGAACAGCAGATAAAAGCAGGTTATTGGATTTATGTTCCTCTGGATGAACCGGGGGTTCGCCTAAAATTTAATGGGGAGGGATTTACTGTTGACAAAGGTTTTGAAAATCATCCAGTAACAATGATAACCTGGTTTGGAGCTAACGCCTACTGCGAATTTTATGGATGGGATTTACCCTCAGAAATGGAATGGGAAAAGGCAGCAAGGGGCACTGATACAAGGGCTTATCCCTGGGGGGATGAAATTAATGAACATTTAGCAAATTATAATAGAAGCAATAAATTAATTCGCAAACTTTTTGGACTTGACAGCGGAATCACCACTCCAGTTGGTTTTTTTAATGGGAGAGAATACAAAGGATTTCAAACCAAGAACGCGCAAAGTCCTTATGGATTATATGACATGGCCGGAAATGTCTGGCAATGGACAAGAGATGATTATCCTGATATGAGTGACAGATTTATGAAAGGCGGAAGCTGGGCAAACTATGATTATAATCTTCGGATATGGGCTCGCAACAGCTCCAGGCCTGATTATTATGCAATAAATGTGGGATTTCGATGTGTTCGAAAAGCAAGTCAAAAGAATGAGGCAAATTAAAATATTGAAATATTGAGAAAATGAAAATAATCAGGAAAGAACTAAAATTTTACTGGACCATGATCAAGCCTCTTCAGACGGGTTTACTTTTACTTACTGGTATAACAGGGTTTATCAGTTCCCGGTGTTCCGTGATAAACTTTGTCAAGCTTTCCGGTTTAACCCTAAGCCTTTTCCTAACAATAGCAGGGACTACTATTCTAAACATGGTATTTGACCATGATATAGATTTAAAAATGTTAAGAACCATGCGGCGACCTATTCCTTCCGGCAAGGTCAAGGTAAAGGAAGCTTTGCTTATGGGGACAATTATGTGTCTTGTTGGGTTAATCCTGGCTTTCATGCTGTCGCTCCTTTACGGGATTTTAATTTTCGCGGGTATTCTTTTTGATATACTTGTTTATACCATATTGTTAAAGAGAAAAACTTCCTGGTCAATTTTCTGGGGAGGAATTTCTGGGGCTATGCCCATCCTGGCGGGTCGAACCTTGGGAACCGGCTCCATCGATACCATAGGAATTATGTTTGCCCTTTCAATATTGCTCTGGATTCCAACTCATATTATGACTTTCAACATGCTTTATTTTAATGACTACAAAAATGCAGGCATCCCAACATTCCCTTCTAAATATGGATTCAAAAACACGCGAATGGTAATCGCTCTTTCCAGCATCGGAGCTTCAATTGCCATTGGCATAGGAATTACAGCGCTTGGTCTTTCATGGGGATATTTGCGTCTTCTGGCTATCCTTTCAGCCGGGCTGCTCGGACTGGCCATTATGAGTGTTTTAAAGCCTTCTGAGAAAATAAATTTTGGCCTGTTTAAATACGCCTCTTTATATATGTTAATTGCCATGTTACTGACTACAATTGGATCCGTTTCATGAGTAAAATTTCTATTCCGGACCGAATACTTTTATTCCTTACAGCTCTTGTTTCCGGATATTACGTAATTAATGGCCTGGAAAAGTATCAAGGAATTGTTACTCTATATTTTACAATCGCCTTTGGTATTTTAATAATCACAGCCATATTTTTGACTATATTCAGTTTTGAAATTTTGAAGGAACCAGTAATTGTTGTTATGGCTACTTTTATCCCTCTTGCCTTGTCCCTGGGGTTGATTTATAAATATTTGCAGGAATATCACTTGCTTTATCTATTTTTTTCTATGGGAGGACTCTTATCCATCTTAATAACCAGATATTTAGCTCCAAAAAGAGCGGCCACCTTAGCCCTTATTATTGTGCATGGGATTTCAGGGATAATTATTTTCCTTTTACCAATAATTATCTATACCAAAGGAATTTCCTCTTTTTATTTTTTACTGGTGGGAGTTGGGGGTGGATTGATCAGTTTGGGAGGAATATTGCTCTCTACTTTAAGGTTTACCAAACCAATACTGGCCGCGGAGAAGATAAATGCTCTTCTCCCAAAGCTGTTATTTTTGGCTTCTTTGGGATTTGTAATAGGGTTATCACTTGAATAATAAATTTTAAAAAGGAGGTCAAAAAATGACAATCTTAGACCGTATCTTTTTGTTAGTCACAGGGTTAATTGCAATTTACCTGATTGTCTACTTCGTTAAAAGACAGAAAGACTCAACTACTGCTTGTTCCTGTAATATCTATTACCTAATTTCTTTTGCTGTATTACTAGTTGCCGGACTGCTGCTGATTATTTTTGGATGGAACGCCTTGGGTAATAATTTTGTGGCCGTGGTAGCAGGTTTAATTCCTTTCGGGCTTGCCAGCGGATTGATTTCCAGATTTTACCCGAAACATGAAAAATGGTATTTGACTCTTATGATCATTGGGCTAATTTTAATTACTGTAACTCGATATGCTAATTTAGTAACAACAGCTAAAATTGTATATCCCTTGTTCCACGCTATTGCGGGTTTAACAATTTTCTTTCTCCCCATCTTTGGGATTACTGCCGCTAAAGTAAAAGGTTCATTTATATGCGTGACCATTGGCGGGGCTTTAATTGGCCTCGGAGGAATTGCCCTTGCTTTTCTCAAAGCTGGAAAACAATTGCTTTTCTTTTCCCAAGATTTTGTATTAATGATATTAGCCCCATTACTTTTCCTGACCGCCCTGTTTTTTGCAATTGGTTTTATTAAAGGCGAAGCCTAAAAGTAAAATATACATATAATGGTTAACTAAATACCCCCGCTCATCTCTTCCCTTGCTCGCCCACCGAAAATTAAATAAAATAGCACCAACTTGTCATGGCTATTTTATTTTCAGCCACCATCATCTCCAAGGAGGCACTTTAATGTCAAATAAAATGTCTTTCGGCCTTATTTTATGCTTGGCCTTCCTCCTGGCCTTAACCACCCTAACTACTCTCTCCTCATCCACTACATCCCCTAATTCTCCTCCTGACTGGGAAAACCCGACTGCCATCGGCCTTAACAAGGAACCTCCTCATTGCACCCTGATGCCTTATGATGATTTTCAAAACGCTCTTGATTGCCAGCGTTTCCGCTCCGCCTACTGCCTCCTGCTTGATGGCCACTGGAAATTTAAGTTCTCCTCACGCCCTGAGGAGCGACCGACGGAGTTTTACCTACCCGATTATGATGTCAGCTCCTGGGATGAAATTCCCGTCCCCAGCAACTGGCAACTTCTCGGCTACGATAAACCTTACTACTTTAATTCATCCTACGTTTTCAAACGCAATCCCCCTTTCGTTGAACACCAAAAAAATTCGGTTGGCTCCTACTGCCGCACTTTTACTGTGCCCGCCCGCTGGAGGGGACGCCAGGTTTTTCTTCACTTCGATGGCGTGGAATCAGCCTTCTACCTCTGGATAAACGGCCAGCTCGTTGGTTACAGCCAGGGAAGCCGCACCCCGGCTGAATTTAATATTACGCCTTACCTCCAGGAAGGAGAAAACACGTTGGCCGTGGAAGTCTATCGCTTCTCCGACGGGTCCTACCTGGAATGCCAAGATTACTGGCGACTAAGTGGTATTTTCCGTCATGTCTATCTTTTCTCCACCCCGGCTGTTCATGTCCGCGATTACGAGCTTCGCTGCGACCTCGACCAGGATTACCGCGATGCCTTCCTCGAAGTCACGGCCCGTATTCACAATTATGGCCTCGAAGCGGCCTGGCATCCTTCCCTGGAAGTTAAAATATTTGATGAAAACCAGGTGGCTCTTCCTCTAGACCCACCCCTAAAAGCTGAAAGCGTTTACCTTGCTCCGGGCGAAGAAAGTGTCCTTCGCCTGCGCACCACTGTTGCTAACCCTAAAAAATGGACTGCCGAAACGCCAAACCTCTACACCGTGGTTCTGGTCCTTCGCGACCGCGAGGGCCACCTTCTTGAATTCTTGAGCACAAAATACGGTTTCCGAGAGGTGGCCATCAAAAATAAACAACTCCTAGTCAACGGCCAACCCATCCTCATTAAAGGCGTTAACCGCCACGAGCACGACCCCGACACCGGCCACTTCGTCAACGAAGAATCCATGCGACAGGATATCATTCTGATGAAGCAACACAACATCAATACCGTTCGCACCTCCCACTATCCCGATGACCCTCGCTGGTATGAGCTCTGTGATGAATACGGCCTTTATATTATTGATGAAGCCAACATTGAATCGCATGGCATGGGCTATAAACCTGATGTTACCCTGGCCAATCGCCCTGAGTGGAAAAAAGCCCATCTCGACCGCATCGAGCGCATGGTGGAACGTGACAAGAATCATCCTTGCGTGATCATCTGGTCAATGGGCAATGAAGCTGGTGATGGCACTTCGTTTGAGGAAGCCAGCTGGTGGCTTCATCACCGCGACCCTACCCGGCCTGTCCACTACGAGCGGGGGGAACTGCGGCCCCATGTTGACCTTTTTAGCCCGATGTATTCCTCCCCTGCACGCATCGAAAAATACGCCACCGGCCAACCTGATCGCCCCCTCATCCTCTGCGAATACGCTCACGCCATGGGGAATTCAGTCGGCAATTTAATTGACTACTGGAAAATAATCGAAAAATACCCGGTCCTCCAGGGTGGCTCCATTTGGGATTGGGTGGACCAGGGATTGCGCAAAAAGACAGCCGACGGCCGTAAGTTCTGGGCTTATGGTGGCGATTTCGGCGAAGGCGACAGTAACCGAAATTTCTGTATCAACGGTCTGGTAATGCCTGACCGCTCCGTCACTCCCAAACTCTTGGAAGTGAAAAAAGTTTATCAAAATATCGGGATCAGCGCCGATAATCCTGGTGACTTAGCCCAGGGAAAAATTCGTATCCAGAACAAATATTTTTTCACTAACCTCGACAAATTCCAGGTAGACTGGGAAATAACCGAGGACGGAGACCGCATTCAATCAGGAAAGGTTGGACCCTTCTCGATTCCACCCCAAGAAAGCCAGGTGGTAAAAATCCCCTTTACTCCGCTCCAACCCCGGGCGGGTTGCGAATATTGGCTCATCGTGCGCTTCCGGCTGGGCGAAGACACTTCCTGGGCCAAGGCTGGGCACGTGGTAGCCGAAGAACAGCTTCAACTTCCCTTCTCAGCTCCGGCGCCTCCGTTCGAGGAAGAAGGCCTGCCAGCACTTGACCTTAAGGAGACAGAAGAATCTCTCTTGGTTTCCGGCCCCAATTTTAATTTGCGGTTCAATAAGGCCACGGGGCTTCTTGAATCTTGGAAATACCAGGGACGAGAGCTTATCCTCAAGGCTCCCACTCCCAACTATTGGCGTGCCCCTACCGACAACGACCACGGCAACGGCATGCCCAAACGATGTGCCGTGTGGCGCCAAGCTAGCCAAGAGCGCAAGCTAGCTTCTTTTCAAGCCCAGCGACTTTCCGCTTCGGCGCTGAAGATCCAAGTCGCCTACTATCTGCCTGCGGTGGAGAGCCATCACTGGGTTGATTACGTACTTTATGGAAGTGGCGATATCCTGGTAACCAATCGCTTTCAACCCGGCAAGAAGAAGCTGCCAGAAATGTACCGTTTCGGCCTGCGTCTCCAGATTCCCGGCGAATTTGAGAAGCTGGAATACTATGGCCGTGGGCCCCACGAAAATTACTGGGATCGGAAGACCAGCGCCTTTGTTAGCCACTACCGAAGCACAGTCACCGACCAGTTTGTTCCCTACGTCAGTCCCCAGGAAAACGGCTATAAAACCGATGTCCGCTGGGTGGCACTTTATAATGGCGAAGGACAAGGCCTTTTTATTCAAGGATTACCGCTTCTCTGCTTCTCGGCCCTTCACTATACCATCGAGGATTTGACCCAGCCCCAACGAGGCACCCGACACACCGTTGACCTTCAACCCCGCTCGTTGGTTGAATTAAACATTGATTACCGGCAAACGGGAGTGGGTGGTAATAACTCCTGGGGGGCCTTGCCGCTTGATAAATATATCCTCTGGCCGCGCGAATACACCTACACCTTCCGCCTGCGGGCGCTAGATGACCCGGCGCAGTTACCCAAGTTAAGCAAAGTTAAATTCCAAACGCCGAAAAAATAGCCCGGCAAGAGATGCTCCCAGAAAAAATTCTTATAAAAAAGATGCGTCTTAAAGAGGCCGTTCCTCCCATTTTCAGGGTAATGCTGGTCGCCTTGATAACCAGCACTCTAGCGATGGTCCCCGGATGCTCGGGCAAAAAAGATGTGGCCGTTTCTTTTAGCTGGAGCGCCCCTTCATCCATCAGCCGCCCCTGGGTTGGACCTGATTTCTGGGCCAATCCAGGGGCGGCTGACTGGTCCAACCAGACCTGGATGAAAGTGGTGCTTTCCCAGACAATTTTTGCCAACCTGGCCACTCTCCCCAAGGGGGCAAAAAACTCGAAATCCAGCTCAAGCCCCGGAATTTATTGGTCTCAAAAAGAAAGCGAAAAATAACATTTCCAGGTAATTTCTCATGAGGCAAGGCATCGCCCCCAAACGATGGAAATTTTATTTTTTGAACTAACTAAAAGGTAGGATGACTGCGGCAAAGGCCAATAAATAAACAAATAAATATTAGTATCCAGACAGCAGTAAAAATGAGAATCATCAAAGAAGACCGGAAAGGGGATGAAAACGACTGGCGAATTAAAACTACCGGCCGACTAAGGCGGCGAAAATGAAAGAAGCCCAAAAACAACTTCTCGAAGATTACGATTTAAAGACTGTACCTCTTGAGCAGCGCCGCTCTTGGCTAGACCTGGCCGTGGTTTGGATTGGAGTGGCCGTGGTGCTCTCGGCCATTCTGCGAGGTATGATGATCGGTTTGGGAATGGGTTCGATCCCCCGAGTGCTCGGTGCTTATTTCCTGGGTGAAGCATTACTTATCGCCATGATGGCCCTTATGGGCTATTTGGGCGCACGAACAGGTTTAACCACGGCTTTGCTGGCCCGCATATCTTTTGGACGCAAAGGAGCCTGGCTAATTTCCCTTTGCCTGGGCTTAGCCTTTATGGGCTGGTTTGGTATTCAGGCTGGTCTTTTCGCTGAAACTTTCCAGGTTTTTCTCTCCACCTCGTTTCCGCTTCCCTGGTTAGCTTTCGGATTTGGATTGTTAATGATGCTCCCGGCTATTTTTGGTTTCCGAGGCTTGAAAGCCTTAAGTTGGCTGGCAGTGCCGCCGATGATCATCATCTTTATTTATGCTGCCCTTTCCTTAAAAAACTCTCTTCTTCCCGCCGATAAGCTGGTGCAATTAGCCCAAAACCACACCCCCACGCCTTACCCCTTGACTTTAGGTGGTGCAGCTTCAATCATCGCCGGTGGATTTATTGTCGGGGCAGTCACTGCCGCTGATATTTTCCGCTATGCCCGCCCTAAATTACGGGAAATACTGGCCGCCTCGCTGCTGGCCATGTTGGCCAGTGCAGGGATGCAGCTTGTGGGCTCGGTTTTGGCCATGAAAACTGGTCTTTATCATGAAAATTTGCCAGCTTTAATCATCAAGCCAGAGTACGCCGGCTTGGGCCTTGTTGGCTTTCTGGCTATTGCTTTTGCCCAATGGACAACCAATGACAGTAATCTTTATTCCTCCGTGTTAGCCTTCAACTCTATCCTGAAGTGGACGAGGTGGAAACTGGCCATTTTGCTAGGGATTATTTCCTCGCTCCTGGCTGCAGGCGGTATTTTGAGCAGGCTAGGCGGCTTTCTAAGTCTTTTAAGCATCGGTATCGGCCCAATTGGAGGGATCTTGATGGCTGATTTTTTCTTCTTGCACAGAGGGAAATGGGGGGCGTGGGAGGCGGTGAAGAGAGAAGAAGAGGAAGAAGAAGCTGAGAAAGAGGTAGAGTTGCCAGAGAAAGTTGATAAGTTAGAAAAAGAAGAAGGAAAGGAAAGAGAGGAAGAGAAGGAGAAGAAAACCGAGTGGAAGCAGGGGTGGGAGAAGGGGGAAAAGGAGAAGGAAAAGGGGGAAAGCAAGCCGCCTTGCCAACTTGGAATTAAAATTAGAGATAAATTTAGAGAGTGGAACCCCGTGGCTCTAGGAGCCTATGGATTAGGATTTCTGGTGGGGTGGCTTACTTCCGGCCATCCCTGGCATATTTCTGTTTTTCCTTTTTCAATTTATGCTTTCAACGGTATTTTAAGCGCCGCCCTGGCTTATTGGCTGGGGATGAAAATTGTCGGGGGAAAACTATTTTAACCTGAATAATTCATAAGAAAAGCTGTTTCCCTTCATAACGTATTGATATATAAAACGTTAGAACAAAAAGAAAAAGAAATCAGCCATGAAAGATTGGACTAATCACAGGCTAAGATTTTTGGCTGTTCTTGAATCAATTTTTCTTGTTTTTTAAAATTTATGAATAGATTAGGTTAAAAAAAGACTAAGCAATTTTCTGCTAATGAGGGAGAAAAACTCTAATTTAAAACAAAAACAATTCAGTAAGGGGAAAATTGTTGCCAAGAATGATTTTTAGCTTAACCATAACTAAGGCTATGATAAGATAAGGTCAACAACAAATCCCAAGGGAAGCAAAGGAGAAAAGAAAAATCAAGCCATGAAAAACCCGCCTGAGGAGAACAAGAAAATAGTCGGCCTCTTAACCATCGGTCAATCCCCGCGAGTTGATGTTATCCCGGAAATAAAACCTCTCTTGGGTGAAAAGGCAAAAATTGTGGAAGCAGGGGCCTTGGATGATCTTTCCTCGAGGGAAATTACCGAAATTATGTCTTTAACTCCAAAAAAAGCCCAGGAGATTCTTATCACCAGATTAAGAAATGGCCAAAGTGTTACTCTTCCCCGGGCTTCAGTAGTGAGTCTTCTCCAGAAGAAAATTAAACAGCTTGAGGATAAGGGCGTTTCGGTAGTAGGGCTTTTGTGTACCGAAGAATTTTCGGAGTTAAAAAGTCAAGTTACTCTTCTACAACCAGCCCGAATAATGGCGGATCACACCGCCTCCCTTTCCCCGGGAAGTTCCATTTTGGTCGTCATTCCTCTTGCTGAGCAAAAAGAGTCGGTCTTAAAAAAATGGAGTTTCCTGGTGGGGGGGCTGGGGGCAAAGAAAAAGAGTAACTTTCATCAGCAAAACCGGCTGGATTATCAACTCTTGGTTGGGGTATTAAATCCTTATGCCCTTCCCCAATCTCTTCCCTCGGCCTTAATCAATCAAGGCCACCAAGCCAACTTGATAGTGCTCGACTGTATTGGTTATTCCTTAAATATTTGGAGAGAGCTGCGACAAGCCACGGGTCAACCTGTTCTTTTACCTCGTCTTCTCTTAGCCCAGCAAATTTTGGAAAAAATTAGAATTAATATGAAGAAATATCAAGATTAAAAATATTAGAATTAATTAAAAAATTAGACTTTGTCCCTGAGTGACGGGGAAGAGTTGACATGAAGACAAAAGAAGGGCTACAAGCTTAAAAAAAGGCTTCTCAAACTTAAGGAGGGTGGCCATGATTCTTAAACAAGTAATCGAAGTGATGGATCTCCTGGATAGGCCTCAGCCCAGTGGCCTAGAGATTACTGACTTTTTTCGAGATAAAGGTTTTCATCCCGATGAAATTTTCACCGAAAAGGTGAGGGAAGATGAAGGAGAAACGCTTTTCCTTCGTTTAATCCTTGGCTGTGGGCAAGAAAGCGAGAGCAAACCTCCCTGCCTGGGACTTATTGGTCGACTGGGCGGCATCGGCGCCCGGCCTCATCAGATTGGCTTTGTCTCCGATGCCGATGGAGCCTTGACGGTGCTGGCGGCAGCAGCTCAACTGGCCGAAATGAGGAAACGAGGGGACGCTCTCCCGGGTAAAGTAATCATCGCCACCCATCTTTGCCCCAACTCACCAATCATTCCTCATGAGCCAGTTCCTTTCATGGGCGCACCGGTGGAGATGGAAGTCATGAATCGCTACGAGGTCAGTCCGGAGATGGAGGCCATTCTCTCGGTGGATACCACTAAAGGAAACCGGGTTATCAATCAACGGGGTTTTGCCATCTCGCCTACGGTCAAAGAAGGCTATATTTTAAGAGTCAGTGAAGATCTGCTGGATATAATGGAGAGGGTGACCGGCCGACTGCCGGTTGTTTTTCCCATTACCACCCAAGATATTACTCCTTATGGCAATGACCTTTACCATCTTAACAGCATTCTCCAGCCGGCCACCGCCACTTCGGCTCCGGTGGTGGGAGTGGCTATTACGTCTGAAATTCCAGTTCCTGGCTGTGGGACCGGGGCTAACCAACCAGTCGATATCGAGTTAGCAGCTCGCTTTGCGGTGGAAGTGGCCATTGCTTTTACGCGGAGGCAGTGTCGCTTTTATGACCAAGAAGAATACCGGCGGCTTGTTAAGCTTTACGGCCCGCTGAACCACCTCCATCGAAAATAGGTGACAGTTTACATATTTTCTACTTTTTTAAAACCCTAGGCCTAAAAGCCTTGGGTATCCTGGCTTTTTATATGAAAATGCACTAAACGAGCGCAGTTAATCCTCATGAATTCTTAAACTAACTTATTGGGTCTACACCTCGGCAGTAATGCTTTTTACAGATTTAACCTCAACAAGTACTTAAACTACCTCATTGGCTCTACCCCTGAGGCTTTAATCCTTTTAACTATCTCGCCAATTTACACTAATTCTCCAAGGGAACTCTTCAATCGAAGATTGCTTTTGGCGGATAATCGCCTTCATGTTGGGGGTCACTAGCCAGCCAATCAATGGAAAACTGGTCTTCATCAATGATTTTTAATTCCGCTAAATCCAGCTTCTCTGATAGTATTTAGGTATTCATCTTTAATTAAGGCCCCGGATACACAACCAATATAAGCATCGACTGACTTTTTGATGATATCGGGTAATCCCTTAAGGTGTAGAATCACAGCAAGGTGGAAAAGATAGTTCAGGTGGCAATTCAGAAGATAGCTCAGAAGTAGAATCCATCAATTTTCGGCAGGAGATCCGTCGGCTTTACAAAGGCAAACTCCACTATTGAAATAAAAAAGAGAAAAAGGTAAAAGTAATAAAAAGTCCGGTTTTATTTCCGGCTCTATTTATTGATATGAGATGGATGGTCAGACTTATCGGATTACTTGTGATGATATTTCCCCTCTCACTCTTTGCTCAGGACAAAAACCCAACTGAATTTCCCATCGTTTCCTATAAAAACCTGGAGGTTAAAGAGCTTAATGAGAGCATATCCGCTGCTGAGAAAGGGAAGGAACTCTGGGTATTCCATCCTCTCTCGATAGCCATGAGGTTTCATGAAGTCTCTGATGTAAGGTTTGTTAACATTAAACAGAAAAATAGCCAGCCAGAGTGTCCATTAAAGTCAGTTGTAACGATCGTTGAGGAGGGATTCCTTGATGATCAACTGAGGGGGCGATGGACAGAATTTCACCTTGAAAGAAGGGATTGTAAAAAGGCATGGAATATCACAGAAATAAGACAAGCTTATTTATGTGGGATGGAAGGGTCTGAAGAAGTCTTCTTGAAAGAGATCTGTCCTAAATTAAAATCTGGGAAGGTTACTGATGTGTGGGTTGAGATGAGCCCAGACTCTGTGGAAGTTCCCTGTGATTACTTTCCCTATACTTTTGAGGTGAAATTCAAGATAACAGTTAATGGACCGGCAACGGTTACTTTTCAGAGGATACGGAGCGATGGAGCAAAGGCGCCACTGGAGGAGATAATCTTTTCAGAAGCAGGCACAAAGGAATTTGAAGACTATTATCGAGTAGGAGAACCAGGGGATTACTGGTTTGGAGTTGAGATTATAAGTCCAAACAAAGTTTTTACAAAAGCTGAATCAGTGGTAAGATGCCGGAAAAAAATCATGAAACAGAAACGAAAAGAGGGTGAAAGACCAATTATCAGATGGATTAAGTAGGCCCACAATGGTCGTACGTAAAATAAAAGCGAAAAGCATCCTAAATAAGTCCAAGATATTCGATTACTGCCTAAATCCTTACACCGGCTGTCAACTTAAATGTCGCTACTGCTACGCCCGTCTTTTTATCCCTCGCTATTCCGGGCACAAAGAACCTTGGGGGGAATTTGTAGATGTAAAAATAAATGCTGTAGAACTTCTTAAGCGGCAACTCCAGCGGGCTAAGAAAGGCACAGTCTGGATTTCTTCTGTTTGTGATCCATACCAACCGCTTGAAGCCAAATTCAAATTAACAAGAGGTTGCCTGGAACAGCTACTTGAAAAACAGTTTCCGGTAATCATCCAGACAAAATCAACTCTTGTCCTCCGGGAACTGGATCTCTTTAAGCAATTTGAGGCAATTGAAGTAGGTTTTACTATTGCCACGGCTGATGAAAAAGTTGCAAAGCTCTTTGAACCATTGGCATCTCCTGTCCAAGAGAGAATCAAGGCACTAAATACCATCCACAGTCAAGGCATTCGGACCTTTGCTTTTATAGGCCCTCTTTTACCTGGAAACCCGGAAGAACTGGTCACTCAATTGGCAGGAAAAGTCGATTATGTCTACATTGACCGGATGAATTACCCTGCTTCCATCCAGACCTACTTCCAACGCCTTGGATGGGAAAAGGCCCTCAAAGACAGTTTTTTCCGAGAGTACAAGGACTACTTAGTCAGGACGTTAAAAAAACATAAAATAGATTTTGAGGTTCTCTTTTAAGAGAACATCTGATAAGCAGTTAAAACCACATACCAAGATTTTTCAATTTTTACAAACTTTTCCCAATCTTTTAACAACTTCATGAAAACTTTTGTTTGAGAAGAACCTAAATTATCAACGGAAGATGGGAGCAAGAAACTGGAAACAAGAAGCAAAACTAAAAAGCGGGAACTGGAAGGGAAGGAAATCCTGCTTGTGGCATTAAGTCTCTTACTCTAACTAACTGAAAAATAAACCATTAAATAAATGGTAAATATGTAAACTGTCACCTATTTTTTTTCGAAATCAGATAAGTAGGTAAACTGTCACCAAATTTCCTTATTCTTATTTAATAAGGGGGCATAGCTTCTTTATTTCGTCATCATAACCAGTGAGTTCCCATCTTATCAACGACATAGGAATCATGCCTGAGGCCAGAAAACTGTCCATAAAATCTCGAATTTTAAAGTCCCGGCCCAACTGCATGGCTCGCTCCCGGAAAATTTTCATGAATTGGGCTTTTCCCATTACACAACCCGTGTGAAAACCAGGGAAACGAAGATTCGATTGTTGCTCATACCAAACCATGGGATCATCCGGATCAGACCAACCATAAGGCATTATCTCCGCACAGTAATGTCGCGCCTGGGTAAAGTCAATTTCATTACTATGTAACCGTAAATCAGGTAAGGAAAGGCTCATGTGGGAGGCATTCATCAGGTACTCTACTTCTCTTCCCCTCCGGGGCCGTTTATCAAGCACTCCGGCTTGCATAAAGAGTTCCTCTGTACTAACCGCAAAGCCTTCTGAGCGAATCCAATCCATGTTGTAGAGCCGCCGCGCTCCTCTAATGGGGCGTTTATCGCGCTCTAACCTTAATTCGTCAAATAAATGGCCGATAAACTCGTGGGTCTCACCAGGAAGGATCTCTCGTTCTCGGGCCCGACTATCGATGGTGGGAGTCTTGGGTAAGGGCCGGCGAGGTTGGGTGGGATCATAGTACTTGTCGGCGGTAAGCCACTCGGGAATGGTCATAATTTCTTCTTCCTGCAGCCACTTCAGCACATAATTTAGAGCAATTTCAAGCTGATGATACCATTTATCTTCGGTGTCGGCTATTTCCAATTCGGGGAGATGCCGATTACGATTTTCTTCAAGTTTAAGGAAAGTAATTATCCGATTGTATTCATGGGTCACAATGCAAAGGCACTCGTCCCAAGTATAAGGGAAAAGATGAACTTTCTGTAACCACCAATTATAATTTTCCTTGCCGATTCCGGCTGGAGCGGTCATGCGCGACTTATTTGTTTCCAACCAGCGTCCATAATTCCTTACTGCCTCTCCAGCTTGCTCAATAAGGGGAACCAAATCAGGATGATAGGAGCCCAAATATTGGGCCAATCTTTGATACCGGCTGGCTTCGTGGTCAATATAATGAAGAGCGATTAAAGCTAAATCTCCGGCCGCCTCAGTAAGATTCTTCTCTGCCTGGCGGTAAATCCTCGGAATTGCTTCCAACTGGGCCTTAAGTTTGGTCAGTTCTTCAGAAGAAAGCGGCAGCGTTTCGGGAATGTCAAGACCAAGATCAATAACTGGTCCGGCCCCGGCCTGGGATGGAAGGTAAAAAACCGGGTCCCGCCACCAAGGCTTGAGAACTCGCAAGTAAAACTCCATCCCATTCATTTCCGCCCAGACTAAAACAAAATCAACTTTTTGGGGTATCGGCCAACCGTTAGGATCTATGGCTTCTAAGCGTTTCCGAAATTTCTCCAGTCCTTCCCTTTTCTTAGCCATAGCAGCTGGCGAATAATCAGGGATACCGTCGATTATTTCCGGCTTTTCAAATTCTTGGAATTCACGAAAAAGAGCAACCAGATCCTCGTAACTATCGCTGGAGGTCACCCTAGCTTGTTGCTTCTCGGACTTTTCAGGTGAGGAACACGCCAGGGAAAACATTAGGCCCACTAGGGTCGCAAAAAGCATTGGAAAAATAATATCTCTGAAATTTTTGAGACGCATGAAATCTCCTTTCTTTAATGACTTTCTTTAACCAATTAAAACGTTAACTCCTCACCATTAGTTAACTATTTAACTACGAACCATTCTAGGTTGCCACGGTCAAGAAACTCACATCCTCGCTTGGTAAAAACAACTCCCTGTTCAATGGCAAAAGAGAGCTTCTCTTCACCCCACTCGGGAACAGCAAAAGAAAAATGTGGTTCATGGGCATAAAGGGTGTTGTAGTGGAGGGTAAGCTTGGGCGAGAGCAGTGGATGCTGCTTGTACCCTGAGCCAATTCCCGCCACATACGTTCCCCTGGAAAATTTCAAGCCGTTTTCCGAAAACCGGCGGATATACATCGGCAAGGGATGGAAACCAAATTCAGCCTCAACCATCATCGGATCCTTGGGCTTAATCTTGTTCCCCGCATCTATAATTTCTTGGGCGGTGCGGCCGGCAACATATACTTTGCGGTATTCATCCAGCATCTCATTCATGATCCGAAGCACCCTTTTTAAAGACGGAGGAACATCTTTCTCTCCTTCTTGGAGCACATAGGCATAATATTGTGTGTCGGTTTCCAAGCCAAGCAACATTATGTCCGAATCTAGCCCCACTATATCTCCGCGGCGGATGATCACATTTTCAGCCGTTGTCATTCCATGGCGAAAATACTTAGCGGATTCTTTATATTGAGCAATTTTTGATGGCCTTCGCCTAATGTTAACATAGGGATGATTGTCGCAGTCTAAATCAAGTTCTAAGTAGCGATGGCGAATCCACCAATTCAAGTCACCAATCGTGGTAAAATCAGGGATAATGGCCTGGTTGGAAAAAGCCTCGGCCAAGATATCGTTCTGCACTCCTTGGACATAACGATAAGCACTAATTTGTTCCGGGCCACAGATAGAAAGCCAGAGAATCCCTAAATGCCAAGAGTCAACGGTGCGGGCCGCATATTTTTTACCCAAAGCTCTCTGTAACTTGTCACTCTTAACAACGGTTAATTGTTTTGTATCACCAATCTTCCGCCTTTCAATATAAAGGTTTTTCTTGCTGATAGCGATTTTCTTGGGATCACGCTTTCGAACTATCCCGGTTATCTCATCATAGTCGCGAGGCTCGATGAACTCTATCTCTTTGCCCGTATCATAGAAAATCAAAATCTTGGGAACATCCATCCCAGTGCGGGCATATTTACTGGGTAAGACCATGCCTCCCTGGTTAGCTGGGAGTAAGGACAAATAAACCGGATGCTCACTGTAAGAAGCTTGCCGGTAAAGAGGCTCTTCATCACTACGAACAATCCACATATCTACCCCTTGTTCACGCATAATCATCGGCAACACGTGCTGTTTCTTCCAGGCCCAAAATTGCTCCATCATCTTTACCCGTTGGCGCATGGGAATAAAATGGGCAGCGTCACGGCCTGAACCAGGCGGTGGAACTTGAGCCATAGGCATACTGCTGGTAATAGCCAGTAAAGCCACCATAAAACACCAAATCAGCCATTTTGCCTTCATTTTTATTTTCCTCCTTGATGGAATATATAATTCAATTCATTCATTATAATTACTTTTAATTTAACAAATTATATTAAAAATGACTATAAAAATTAGTATTTGTTATTTTCAGGTGCTTTTTCGATCAGGCGGGAAGCTTAAAAACTAAAAATTAGGTAAATATGTAAACTGTCACCAGTTTTTATTAAACGCCTTAAAAATAGGTGGCAGCTCACTATGATCACTCAGTTCAACCGAGTCATCGATAAAGTGCGTAACAGCAAATCCAAAAAGCCTCCGAGGACAATAAAGACATCTTCCAGGACAACAAGTATTTACTGCTGAAAAACATAGGCAAGACCAAAAAAAACTAAAGATTGAAAGCACCTCTCCCCAATTTAATGGCAACCCTTTTCAGAAAAATACGTTAATAATTTGTTAAAGGAGAAACTATGCATAAAAAAAAGGGCTGCCTTCTTTCCATTTTTATCCTGATTTTGACTTATCCTTCTTTTTCACAACAGTTTTCATCAAAAACTCTTGTGCTCAAAACGATACTCTATGATTTGGATGTCAAAGTCGACTATGCTGCCAAAAAAATCTTTGGCCGTTGCCGCCTAACTGTACAAAACCCCTCTGATGAAGTCATTTCCGAAATTCCTCTTCTTCTTTACCGTCTCCTGAAAGTGAAGGCCATTACAGACGGACAAGGTATGACTATGCCTTATCAACAGGAAGTCCTATCCTTGGAAGATTGGGAGGAAATTCAAGTTAACTATATAGAGGTCCGGCTGCCGAAACCGCTCGCTTCCGGGCAGTCTAAGACCATCGGCATTGTTTACGAAGGTTTTCTGTTCGGCTACTCAAACGAGGGATGGACGTACGTCAAAGACCACATCGACCAAGAATTCACGTTCATGCGAATGGACGGGTATGGCTATCCCGTCATAGGTTACCCCTCGGAAAAAGTGAATCGCCGGGCCGGACTCCAGGACTATGATTACACCCTTTCTGTCACTGTCCCAGAAAACCTTGTTGTGGCCAACGGCGGAAAACTCGTGGAGAAATCCACCATTGACGGACAAACCACCTACATTTACACGAATGGCAAGAAGGCATGGCGCCTGGATATACCAATTGCGCCCTACGGCATCATCGTAGATAAAGAAAATAACCTGAAAATATTTCATTTTCCCCAAGACAAGGACAAGGCCGGCATGATCCTCGAAGCCATGAAAAAATCTCTCCAACTCTACACAAACTGGTTCGGCCAGGCAAACAATTTTCAGGGATTTACCATTATCGAAGTCCCCGAAGGATACGGCTCCCAGACAGACGTTACCAGTATCCTTCAGACTGCCGATGCTTTTCAAAAGCCAGACAACCTCACGGCCCTGTATCATGAAATATCCCACATCTGGAATGTTAGAGACAACGATCCCCTTCCTGACAGACTCGAATCCGAAGGCTTGGCTATGTTCCTGCAATATCTGGTTCAAGAAAGGCTGGATAACAAACCAGATGCCGTGAAAAAGGGGTGCGAACGTTTAAGCGAGAGCTTTCGCCAGCAGTGCAAACGCAATCCTAAAAGCAAAGATGTTCCCATCATCGAATACGGCAACGAGGGATTGACAGACCTGTCCTACACAAAAGGCATGCTGTTTTTTTACCTGCTCTATCACGTCATGGGAGAAGACGACTTTCTGGAAGCAATCGGTTCTTTCTACCAGAAATACAAACAAACCGGAGCCACCTCCGAAGAGTTCCTGAATCACGTGAAGCAACACACCGAAAAAAATCTGGATCGGTTGTATAAGGAGTGGATCTATGGCACTGAATCTTCACGCCTGATCCTCGAAAAGGTTCCTGTCGAAGATCTTATCCAGCGTTATCGGCAGTAGAATCATCCTGTGGACAACTTAATTTTCCCAAAACCATGTCTTTATAGTCTGAGAGTCTCGAAAAAGCGGACATTTTAAAATTTAACCTAAAAAGCCAAGCAGCAAAACACATATTAATCCTGAAATTAAACCTATAATACCTACTTTTTGATTTTGTTTTATTTGGGCGGCAGGAATTAATTCTTCAATAGAAATATAGGTCATAAAGCCTGCGGCTAATGCCAGAGACATCCCTAATAGTTCCAATGACATCCCTTTTAAAATGTAATAACCAAGAATAAAACCTAATAACTCAAATGATATTGTTGCGGCTACTATGAAAAAAGACCTCACCTTCTTTTTAGTTAAGGCGTACAAGGGGACAATTGTGGCAATATTTTCAGGCACATCCTGGGCGGCAATCCCTAAGGCAATCACAAGTCCCAAGGCAGGTTCTAAAACAAAGCCAATTCCTAACGCCAATCCTTCTGGTACGTTATGCAAAGCCATACCAATAACAAGCATAGCCACACTTCTCTTAACAGATGGTTGTTCTTTTTTCATTAGTTCTGGATTTATATGAGGCAAAATTTTATCAACAATCATCATTACGACTATTCCCAGAAAGAAAGATATTGTCACTAAATAAAAAGGAATGATCTTCATAGATTCAGGTATTAACTGGAAAAAAGAAATACCTAACATCATTGAAGCAGCAAAGGCCAAAGAGCCATATAAAACAGTTTTTTTAGGTTTTTTTATTAATCCAAGCAAACAGCCTAATGTTTGTCCCGCAAAAATCAAAAATAATATTAAAAATAAGTTATTCATCTTAAGTTATCTATATTTATTTAGCCTTTAATTTATTTTTCATGATCCTCACAAAATCTTTTTCACCTTCTAAATCTTCTCGCTTCTCTACTTAATATCAATGATGGCCGAGCTTATTAATTATAAAATCTTCTGTTATGAAATAATGCAAGCAAAATTTTCGGTTTGTTTTTTTCATCATTTTATTTCATTCTTTTTTTCTTTCTTTTTTCCTTCGGTCTGGGGAGCCATGCTTCTATCCGTGCCCTCATCCCGGCGGCTAAGTTCGCCCACACCGGATTATTAGGTTCGGCTCTTTAAATTCTACTTGGAAAAATTGGATAGAAAAATTTGGGGCTGAAACTGTATTTTGAGTCAATTTTGCCGACGGGAAAATTAAAGGATATCCAGCAAGACCAATGCCCCGAGCCGCGAGGATATGTAATTCTATGTTTATCTGGTAAGGGAAAACCCGAATTATGGAAAAAACGATTTTATTGATACTTCTTATCTAATTTC
>Ga0190352_1000054_pt1 | contig 32122 bp, 25 predicted proteins | sample 4872131011_MG_FD_161682 | JGI IMG/M metagenome (GOLD analysis project Ga0190352, IMG submission 161682) | Hydrothermal vent microbial mat bacterial communities from Southern Trench, Guaymas Basin, Mexico - 4872-13-10-11_MG | ecosystem: Environmental > Aquatic > Marine > Hydrothermal vents >...
TAAGTAACACAGTTCTTAAGAGGGGTCAAGAGAATCCTCCAGCCAGGGTTTTTACCTCCCCTGCAGGATAAAATCTTTTGAAATCCAAGCATTCTACCATGGCCTTGATAAAAATACGGGTGGAAATATTGGCATATCCTTTAATAAAGCTAAAAATTTCCCTCTTTTCCTTAGTAGTTAGTCTTAAGCCATATACCTTACGATAAAGTTCTACAAAACGATAAAAGAAATGTTCTAGATACTGAGGTTCTAACGGTTCTAGCTCGAGTATATAAATATTGTATTCGGTCATAGTTTGTTGGATAGAAAAATCAGGGGTAACGGCAAAAGCTACCTTTAAGTAACTAGGTAATTCATAAATGTAGGGAAGTTTACGATGGCCAGAATAAACAAGGTCTGTCAATTCTCCCTGATAGCAGTGTTGTGTCTTAACAATTTTTTCTTCCAATAAATCTGGCTCATCATTAGCAACTAGAATTAGTCCCCGTAAAAAATTCATCCCCCGGTGCCACTCATAAGTGTAACGATAAATACGACTGCTCTCAGTTTCATCAAAAAGTAATACCAGACCACTGGTATCCAAGTGTTCTACCAAGGCCCGACTCACCCCAGAGAGTATATAGCTGTAAATATTGGCAGCCGTGGTATGATCATATAAACCACCAAATTCATGGAATGTGCTTTCTAAACCTTCTATCCATTGCCACATAGGAGTGGTAACTTCCTTTTTCCTTAAGGCATCTAAAAATGGACCTAAGATAATGTGATCTTTGAGTGCCTTTTTTTGAGCTAAAATACTGAGAACCTCTCGAAAATTTAAAAACCTTTCTCCTTGAGGAACACGGAGTGTTTGCACTAATTCACGGTAAATTCGTTTAGGAAAAGCAAGGTGCGCACTCAGAGGGTCTATACTGACTCTAGCTACCGCATAATCCAATTCCTGTGATTGGTGATAAAGATATTCAATTAGATGTGTTTTCCCAGTTCCATATTCTCCTTTAATAATAATGGTACCTGAAGTTTGGTCATGAAGCCAGGTTTTTATTTGAGCCAGCTCTTTGGCTCTACCTACAGTCCAACTTTTTATCCAGTTCTCAGGAACAATACCTGCCCTAAAGGCTTCTATCACTTCTCTTCCACCTTTTATTTTGGGCAAAGGGAAGGAAATATGAAGTGGGGGTTTTTTTGTTTCTATCTTTCTAGGTGATTCTAAAAATGTAAGATAGCGTTTCTTGACCCATTGAGTGAGACCTGATATAAAACGCACTAGACATTCATAACCATGATAGCGAGTATCTATAATTTCCCCTTCGCCTAAGGTAAAATGCTTAACCCTTGTACCTTTCATCCACTACCTTCTTCTAATATTTGACAGATTTCACTTGTCTTATTGACTAATAAAGGTTTTTTTCGTAAGAGGTGAAAAACCTTGATTATTCCTTGCACAAATAATCTGATATAACCAATATCTCCAAACCGACGTTCATAGGCCTCTTGAGCTACAATTTCAATTACATTTTCTATTTGGGAAGGGAAACGCACGCCATAAGCAGTTTCAAAGATATACTTCAACTTATGTCCAATTTCTTTTAATAACACAAGGGGGTCTTCCTTGGTATTTTCTAGTTTAATTTTCACCCCAGAGGGATTAAAAAAATCAAATACAGAAGAAATTCTTTGTTTTAATGCTTCATAGATATGGGAAGGACCCTCAAAAAAGCGTTCATCAGGTAAGGCATAAAAAATCATTACATGTCTAAAGGAAGTATACATACAAGCATCAATGAGTTCTCTTAGATTAGAAAGGGTAAGTTCCCGTTGACGTGTACTGAGGCTGGGGATTTGCTCTGCCTCATCAAATAAGATTACTAAACCGCTATAACCAATATTGCACACCCATTGGACTAAAGAACGTAATATAGAAAAGGCATTACTTCTATCAATAGGAGTTAAAATTCCCAGAGGGCGGTAGATGCCTTTATCATAACCTTCTACTTTGAGCCATTGCAAAATATGTTTAAAGGTGCTTTCATCCTCACTATGAAGGGCAAAGAAGGCAGTAGCTATAGCTTTAGCGAAGTTGATATTTTCAATATTTCTCTGGACAGATTCTAAATATTGTTCAATTTCTTTTTCTAATGCCTCCCCTTTTAAACCTATATTTTGGAAAACATCCATTTGCTTTTCATACCAAGTGATTAAAAAGGCTTCAATGCCCTTTTCCACTCCCTTAAGTAGTTCTTCAGGCTGAAGAGGATAAGTAATGTTATTTACAATAGCCCTATAAACTGCTTCTAAACGGTGAAAAGGACTTTCTTCAGGACTTAAAGCCACATAACTGACTACAAAATTTTCCTGCCAAGCCAGTTCCCGAATGCTATAGAGAAAATGGGTCTTTCCCCCTCCATAGGCACCAATGACAATTTTTACTACTGAGCCTCCTTCCTCTTTAATATATGTTTTTAGATATTCTTCATGAATACACCGTAAATACTCATCTAATCCAGCAGTGAAAAATTGAAAACCATATTCTGGAGGAGTGCCATAAGCACCTACTGTTTCTATAATCCTTCTAGCAATACGTGTGTTTAATTGCATACCTTAAAAATAACAAATTTAAAACAAATTTGAAAGGCTTTAAAGCTTATTTTATTCTGTGTATGATAGATTTATGTTTAATAAAAAAGATGCGTAAATATGATATGCTAATATCAAATGGAAGGTATACCTGCAAGTGTAACAAAGGGATATCAGGGAAATGGAGGAGAATATGAATAAACTAGAGCTGCCTTTCGATCTTTATACAAGGAATTTTTTAATAACTAAGTTGGTAAAAGCCATAAAAGATAAAGATAAACTGAAAATCTTAGATGTTGGCGGAAGAGGAGGGCAATTAAAAGATTTCTTAAAAGAAGATGAATATTATATTTTAGATATACTGAATAGTGAAGAAAAAGAGGAGAATTATATCGTTGGTGATATTAGGGACGCACCTTTAAGAAACAGTTCATTTGATATTGTCATTTCCTCTGATCTTTATGAGCACATTCCACCAAGAGATAGACTAAGGGTAATTTCTGAAATGCTCAGGTTAAGTAAAAATTTTGTTGTTTTAGGAGCACCTTTTTACTCTAAAGAAGTTGAGGAGGCAGAAAGAAGGGTATATGATTTCTTCTTAAAGGTTACTGGTAAGCCACATCCGTGGCTTAAAGAACATATAGAAAATGGCCTACCTTCAAAGGATGAATTAGAAGCTTTTTTGACCAAAGAAGGTTATGAATTTTGTTGTTGCGAGACAAATAATATCTCAAATTGGTTTTTGTTACAGTCTTTTATATTCTATGCTTATGCATATGGGATTCCTTCAGAAAAAGTAAATAAGGTTTATAGATACTACAATGAGAATTTTGTTGAATTGGGTGATTTTTTAAAACCAACTTACAGGAAAATCTACCTTATTGGGGAAAAAGGAAAGTTACCATCTCTTAGACATAAATTAAAAATCAATAAAAGCATTAATTTATTGAAACATCAGAATCTTTTCTCACTGATATTTGATTGCATTGGAGAAGACACAATAAGGAAAGATACTCATATTAGAAACCTGGAATCTACATTATCAAGTATAAAAGACAGCCTCGTAAGAAAAGATAATCAAATAAAAAACCTAAATAGAATTGTAAATGACCTGAATAATCACATACAGTTAAAAGATACTCATATCAGAAACCTGGAATCTACATTATCAAGTATAAAAGACAGCATCGCATGGCGGTTGCTAACAAGATATCGAAGATTAAAAGAAAAGATATTGCCTTTGGGAACCAGAAGAAGGCATGTTTATGATCTTGGATTATTTAGTCTTAGGATTATTATAAATGAAGGGTGGAGAAGTTTTTGGCTTAAATTTAAAAGAGCATTATCCAAGAAAGTCCTGTTTTTTAAGGTAAAAGAGCCATATAAAATTTGGATACTAAAAAATGAGCCTAAAAAAGAAAAACTTGAAGAATATAAAAAAGAGAGTTTTTCTTTTAAATACAGACCAAAAATAAGCATTATAATACCAGTATGGAATACAGATAAGAAATGGCTTAGAAAATGTGTGGAATCTGTTTTGAATCAAGTTTATGATAACTGGGAACTCTGCATTGCAGATGGAGGCTCTACTAAGCCATATGTTAAAGGAATTTTAAAAGGATATGCTAAAAAAGATTCAAGGATTAAAGTAAAGTTTTTGAAAGAAAATAAAGGAATTGCTGGAAATTCAAATGAGGCTTTATCTTTAGCGACTGGTGAATTTATAGGATTCTTAGACCATGATGATGAGCTTGCACCTTTTGCTTTATATGAGGTTGTAAAATTGTTGAATGAAAAACCTCATTTGGATTTTATCTACTCAGATGAGGATAAGATTGATGAGAAAGGAAAAAGAAAAGACCCATTTTTCAAACCCGATTGGTCACCAGATATGTTTTTATCCCAAAACTATTTATGTCATCTTTCTATAATCAGAAAAGAACTTGTGGGAAAAGTAGGAGGTTTTAGAGAAGGTTATGATGACTCACAAGATTATGACCTATTTTTGAGAGTTACTGAACTTATTGATGAGAAAAAAATAGCACATATTCCAAAGATCTTGTATCATTGGAGGTCAGTGCTTGGATCTGCAGCAAAAATGGTTTCAGCCAAGCCTTATGCTTTTATGGCAGCAAAGAAGGCATTAAAAGATGCTTTAAGTAGGAGAGAAATTGAAGCTGAGATATTAGATGGTTTGCTTCTGGGTTCTTATAGAGTAAGGTACAAAATTATAGAAGATCCAAAAGTATCAATTATAATTCCTACAAAGGATAAAGTGAGTACTTTAAAGACCTGTATTGATTCAATCTTGGAAAAAACAAATTATAAAAACTATGAAATTTTTATCATAGATAACCAAAGCAAAGAAGAAAAAACTCTTAAGTATTACCATAGGATTAAAAATAATTCAAAAATAAAGATTGTTAAATATAATAAACCTTTTAATTTTTCTGCAATAAATAATTTTGCGGTATCTAAAGTTGATACCGAATATATCCTATTTTTAAACAATGATACAGAAGTCATATCTGAAGAGTGGTTAGAAGCAATGCTTGAACATGCCCAGAGAAAACAGGTTGGGGCAGTAGGGGCTAAATTATTATATCCTGATAATACAATACAACATGCTGGTGTTATCTTAGGTATAACTGGCACCCCTGGGCAAAAGGGAGTTGCTGGACATTCTCATAAATATGTTTCAGATACCGAATATGGATATTTTTTAAGGCCACATTTAACCCAAGACCTCAGTGCAGTGACTGCTGCCTGTATGATGATGAGAAAGCAAGTATTTAAAGAAGTGGGCGGTTTTAATGTGAACTTAGCAGTGGCATTTAATGATGTTGATTTATGCTTAAAGATTAGAGAGAAAGGTTATTTGATTGTTTATACTCCTTATGCCAAACTTTATCACCACGAATCTTTAAGCAGAGGTTATGAAGATACCCCAGAAAAGCAAGCCCGATTTTTAAAAGAAATTGAATATGTAAGAAAAAAGTGGGGGCATGTTATTGATAAAGGAGACCCTTATTATAATCCTAATTTGACTTTAGAGAAAGAGGATTTTTCAATAAAAATATATTGACTTTAGAGAGAGAAAGTTTATCATTTGACCATGAAAATGTTGCTAATTGGATTAACAATTTTATTATTGGCCACTAGTGGATTTTGTGGAACAAAAAAATCAGATTATAGTATCATTGTTAATAAAAATCTATTTTCTCCTTCACGTACATACAATAAGAAAGAATCTTCTAGGAAGGAAATACCTATAAATGCAGTATTATATGGCACTGCCATTTTAAAAAACTTAAAACGTGCCTTTATAGAAGAGAAAAATGAAAAAGGGGTCTTTGAAAGAAAGGAGGTTAGGGTTGGTGATGAGATATGTGGTTATAAAATAAAGGATATTTTGCCAGGATGTATTATTTTAGCCAGTGAAAATAGTAAGACTTATAATCTTACCTTTGAAACTAATAAGGAGAGAAGAAGGAGGTCCTCAACGTTTAAAATGGCAAAAAGGAGTTATGCTACTGAAAAAACAGAAATAGAAAAAACAAAGAGAGAAAGGACATATACTTCTCGTCCTAGTTTAAGGGAGACTGTTTCTGAATCTAAAAAAGTTTCCAGGCCTGCACAAAAAACAAAGACAAAAAAGCCAAAGGCATTAAAGAGGAAAGTAGAAACTTCACATCCTATGAGTGCGGCAGAAGAGGCAAAACTTAGGGGAGTTATGAAAAAATTCTTACCCACTAATCTATCTTCTGAGCAGAGAGAAAAGGTTATTAGAAGGATTATGGAGATTCATAAGGGTCAAAAGCTTGCACTTCCAGGGAAATAAACATGCGGAAACTGTTTATAATTTTTTTATTTATCTTTTTTGCTACTATTGCTTCCTCACAAGAGATTATCATAAAATTAGTTCCAGATGTAACCCCTGAGGATATTCTAGGAGAGTTAGTAATTGAAAAAAGGGCCATTCCTCAATTAAATATATTTGTTATTAAATTAAAAGAAGGGGTAGACACAGAGAGTGTAATTTCGTCTTTAAGAAAGGATGCTCGTGTAATATATGCAGAGCCTATAAAAAGCGGAAAAATGCAGGGTTTACAGATAATCTCTAATGGAACCATTGCAGAAATGACAGAGGCTAATTATGAAAATCAATGGTATTTGTCTTTTTTAGAGGTAAAAAAGGCATGGGATTTAAGCAAAGGAAATGGCATTATTATTGCCTTAATTGATACAGGGGTAAACTATAATGCAGAGGAACTTTTGGGAAGGCTTCTTCACGGATATGACTTTGGCGATAATGATAATGACCCAACTGATTTAAACGGGCATGGAACAATGCTGGCACATATCATGATAGCTAAAAAAAACGGATATGGCACAGTTGGCATTGCCCCTGATGCAAGGATTTTACCTATAAAAATAAATCCTGGTGCTGAGAATACATTTGAGACAGATAAATTAACTGAGGCCATAATCTATGCAGTAGAGCATGGGGCAAATATCATTAATTTGAGCCTTATCGTGGATGAACCCTCAGAGGCAATTAAGGATGCCATTGATTATGCCGTAGCCCATAATGTAGTTGTGATAGCAGCGGCAGGCAATGATGGCATTTCTAATATAAGCTTCCCTGCAAGTTATGACCCTGCCATTTGTGTTGGTGCAGTGAATGAAAATGGTAATCGTTGTTCATTTTCAAATTATGGAGAAGGACTAGATTTTGTAGCACCTGCAGGTGCACCTGGCATCTATACCATAGGATTAAATGACCTGATTTATATAACCAAGGGCACTTCTCTAGCAGTGGCCATGACCTCTGCCCTTTGTGCCAATGTCCTTTCCATAAAAAATAGTAAGCCTGAGGGAATATTTGATATCCTTAAAAATACAGCTAGCCATCCAGAAAATTGGGATATTTTTACAGGCTATGGTGCCATTAACGCAAAAAGGGCAGTGCAAATGGCCAAGGGCTATCCTTTAGGCAAAGAAAGACCCTATTTGGCCTTAAGGTTGATTTCACTATTTAATTTTTTTGAAAAATCATTTACATTTGGGAAAAATCAGTATCAATATCTCTGGATTGATACCATAGAGGCAAGCCCTGCTACTGTTGATATCTATCTTAAAATTACCTATCCCGATAATCGCTCTGCCTTCCTTATCTATAGACCTGATGGTCTGGCTCAGCTTATAGAAGAGAGAAAACCCCTTAAATCAGACTATATATTTGATGATTTGGAAGATTTTACCCCTGTAATGCTAATTTTGTTTGACCCAGATGATGAGGCAATGAAGGAAGATCTGCCAGATGGCACTTATGTCTGGGAAATGACAGTAATGAAAAAAGATAGTTGGGAAACAATTGAACAATATTATGAAGCCTTCACGCTTGATAATCCTTTTAGATAGAATTTTTCTTGGCACAGATAGAAAAACAATAATCGCTAGGGATAATACCTTTAGAGATTAATGTCCTTTCCAGGTAGATTAAAACTCTAAGTGCAGTTTCTCCTTGTTTATTCCCTTCAAAATTAGAAGCTATATTTGAAAGAAGAGGGTGAAGTAAAGTGCCTCCTGTTTTTGCATAATGAAGGACTGTAAAATAATTTCTCATCAATGGTACAATATCTTTAGAGCGTATGGCCTCTGAGGGGTCATGTGCTATAAGGGCCCTTTTATCTACCTGCTTTTGTCGTATTTTTAAGGAGCCATCATATTGTATTTTTAATCTTTTAGGTAAAAGGTAGAGGATTAAATTTACCATTATTAATTGCCAGGGACGAAATTGGATCCGATTAGGGCCAATATATTCCCGCATACAAAATATACCTTTTTTTGTAAGTGCCTTATTTATCTCAAAAAAAAGCCCCTCTAGGTTTTTGATGTGATGGATTGTTCCTAAGGCCCAAATCAGGTCATAATTCTTCTTTAATTTTACCTTATTTAAATCCTGATAAATATAAGATATTCCTTTTATACCTAAATTTTTCATTTTCTGTTGCTGTTTTTTTAAAAGACCGGCTGCTATATCCATTACCTCAAACTCATCAAATAGATCGGTTTCCATAAATACCCTTTCAGGTGGATAATCGCTTTCATTGCACCCCAGTAAAAGGCCTTTAAGGTGGGAATGACCCAATCTATCTTTTAACCAATCAATGGTAAACTGGTACATATCCTTATTTTTGTTTCCACTTATCATCTGCCATTGATAAAGACGCACTTCATCTAAAAGTTCCCAGTAGATTTTAAAATCTCCATGCCTGTATTGCTCTTGTGATTCATCCCAGATGTTAGACACCTGCCTGTGACTAAACAACCTTAATCCCTACCTGCTTTTATCTAAAACTTTTCTGAAAAAAAGAAATTTTAACACAAGCCTAGACTAAATGCAATTTGTTTCATTGATTGAGGCTCAGCCTCAATCACTCTCACTCTAGGAGCAGATTAGTAATCTGCTCCATGTCTTTCTGCAACCATGAAATAACAAAATGTTTGTAATCCTCTTTGCCCCTAAAGTATTTTAGAAGAAGGCCTTTACTGATAACAGAGGGGAAATTATGATTTCCAATATAATCTAAATAGCTTGACCATCTATACTGCTCTAAAAATTCAATCACTTTTTCCCAATTCCTGATGCCTTTTTCTTTCCAGTTTGATTCTATAAGTTCTATAGGATTCATATGGATGTAGCGTGATAGATGTATCAGATATTCATCTTTTTCTATCATAATGGCTTTAAAACGTCCCTCAAAAAGAGCCCCTGTCCTTTGATATTTCTTATTAAAGTACATAGTGTAACCTGTGCCAATTTTGTGCATAAATTTGGTAATCCCACATTCCCTTATCTGTTTTAAGATTAAATGGAAGTGATTGGGCATGAGGCAAAAACACATTATTTCTACTAATTTTTTTCTTCTTTTCTTAGTTGTTTTGATTGAGGTTGAGCCTCGTTCATTGAATCTACGGCCAAGGTTAATGGTTGCATCCAAGTCATTAAATTCAAATAAGTCATGGATAAAACGGTAATAGTCTTGGTCTTCTAAGAAGATTTTGCGCTTGTCAACGCCCCTATTGTAAATGTGGTAGTGGTAGTTATTGGCAAATTGGACCTTTCGCATTATGGTAATTTTATTGATTGAGTTATTGATTGAGGTTGAGCCTCAATCAGTTTCTCAATCAGTTTAATCAGTTTGGGTTTTAAAAAGCGGGTGGAGCATTCCACCCGCTTTAGATTAAACTACTGCTTATTCAAGTGTCAGGGTAGCAGAATCTGTTTGAACTATGTCTTCAGGAACATCAATGCTTCCGCCGGCCTTTACCACTGTGATTTCCCAGGTGTATGTACCAATAGGAAGGTTCCATTCATCCTTTTTGCTATTATCAAACCACCATGCACCATGAACCAATGCATAATCAGTAAGTTCATCAAATGTCACATTAGACCACTCAGCAGCAGGCTCATCATGGAACCTTAACAGCCTATCTGCATCAAAATAGAGCCATGCAGACTGTCCATCAGGATAGGTGCATTTTACATAGATATCTACTGCCTCAGTTCCAGTCACTATAGTATCTGCAGTGATATGAGCCGCACCATTTGGATCGGTAATATTGTCTGTAAAGTGGAATGCATTGGGGGTTCCCATAAGGGGATCAATGCGCAGGTCAAGGGTAGGATACTGTACTTGCCCAACCGTGATCTGCCCGTTGCCTCCTGTCACAGTAACAAGATTTCCATTTGGGTCCGAGGCACTTGGGGTATTATATAATGTAATTTGACCTGATGCACCTGATTTAATATGAAATGTAATATTTGCTAACGTACCGCTTTGAATTACATTTTGGTTGTATCCCAGAATAGCTACACGAAGCAAATTAGATGAAACCAGATTTGCCATTGCCTCTTTCTCTGCTTCCTCTGAAACAGGCCCAATTTCAATTGAGACGTAATCTAATGCATTGGGATCAAAACCAATATCTACTGAAATACTTGAAATATCTGGTGTTTTCCCCTCATAATCTAAGGTAATGGGTATGGTAACATCAGTACCTGGAGCACCAGAAGCAGAACCCAAATTCAACCTTTGGGCATAGGCCACTCCTACAATTAGCAACATAGAAAAAGCAAAGCATAATACTTTAGAAATTCTTCTTAAGTTTAATCTCCTCATCTTAAATCTTCCTCTATAGATTTATTGATGAATCCCTAAAAATGCATTTATTACTTTCTGTACCTCGTTGATTGTAACGTGGCCATCGTCATCCACATCGCCGGGCAAGAGAGAGGAACCATACGTAAGCTTATAAATTCTAGGCACTTCTTCTCCCTCTCCGGGAGTTAAATCTATCAAATCCATTTTGATTAAACCAATCCCTTGGGCCAACCAAATGTCTGCTTCCCAAATGTGCGTTTTCTCCTCATCTGAGGGTGTCCATTGAACCTTGCCATGAATTTTAAGGCAGTTAAAAGTCCCTGCCGTAACTGTTACCTCTTCTTCACCCAAGGCTTGTAACTCTATGCTCAGTGGTCCCTGATGGGCTAGCGTACCACCTTCATCATAACACTTGTAAGAACATAGGCTTGTGAAACGCTCTCCTATTTCCATCTGGACAGGACAAATAAGAACATAAGGTTCATAGATTTCATACTCACCTTCAGAAACCATATTTTCCCATCTATATAGTCTAAGGCCATCCTCATACCAGCCTCCATATTCACATTCCTCACCACTACGGGTAAAGACCCTCATACACTCTGTACCATTTAGTTGTCCTTCATATGCAAACTCAGATTCTGCCTCCTGCTCTTCTACACCAATTGTTTTATATAGTCGGAAGCCCTTGTGTAAGGGGAAATATTCTTTTAAATTAAAGGTTTCCCCAAGAGATAAAGTGGGTAAGCTAACTATTACTAAAAATAAAAGAGAAACTAACAACCTCTTAAGGCCTAAGTATTTTTTGTTTCCCATCTTTAAACTCCCTTATTTAATTTTCATTTATTCTGAATTATTCCTAAAAATGCATTTATCACCACTTTGTCTATCATAATCCTTCTGCAAAATCTTTTGCTTTCCCAAAATCCTCCTCATACCACTCTGGTGTATCTTGGACCTTTTGATTGAGGTTGAGCCTCAATCAGTTGGGTTTTAAAAAAGCGGGTGGAGCAATTCCACCCGCTTTTTTATCCTGCCTTTTTGCCTTTTTATTACCTGTCAGTAATCAGGTTAAGTATAACAGTTTCATGGCCAACGCTATTGGCTTCCACATCTGCTGGTGAGCTTATAGATGTTCCTGCAGGCAGCACATAGATGTCCCAGGTATAGGGGCCATCAGGCAATTCATAACCACCAGTCTCTGTATTTGTCAGGTCCTTAAACACAGGGTTAAACCACCATACCAGAATAGGACTAAGCACGCCTAATTCATCACATACTTCGTTTGAATATTCGGGCGCAGGGGAATCATAGGAATGGTATATCATTACACCTCCTTCCTCATAAACCCAAGCAGAGCGAGCATCAGGATAGGTAACCTTTGTATACACATCTATTGGAGTATCAGAGGCAGAAGAAACGCTGGTGTAGATATAAGGTGTTGTTCCAGGAGTCATTAAGTCACCGAAATGATATACATTCTCAGTTGACATACCCAAATCCATCAAGTGCAAGTCAAGGGTAGGATATTCTACTGCTGCTGCTGCGGTAACTGTGACTGAGATCTCTGCTGTCTGTGCTGGGGTTGTGCTATCTGTTACGGTAATTGTGCAACTACCTTCTGCTACACCAGTAATGGTTATGGTGCCATCAGATATTGTTGCTGTGGCAACAGTCTCATCACTTGAGGTTACAGTATAAGGTGCAGTGCCACCAGTGGCTGTAGCCTCAGCAGTAGCGCCGGCAGCAACAGTTACAGTATCAGGACTCACACTAAAAGGTCCGACACCTGCAGTAAACTGAGCCCTGTCAACGCCAATTGCATCAGCAGCAGAGTTTATACCATTTCCAGCTAGGTCCTGAACACCTGCAGCAACATCCACTGTATAGGTAGTCCCTGTTGTCATGGTGGTAGTTGTCAAGGTAACTGTTTTTTCAGTGTTAAGATCAAGTTGTGCAACATTGCTTACCTGAAGGCCAGGAATAGTATAATTAGCACCATTTTCAGCCCCGGCTACAAGAACAGGCTCATCAAAGGTCACCGTGCAGTGGTTATCATCAACCCACGCAGCAGAAGCCACCTTAGGCCTTGTATTGTCAATTACTACCTCATTGCTTTCAATAATGCCTGTACTGAAGGTAGCATCGGTACTGGCCTGGACGATAACAGCCCTGGCGGTTATACCCGTAGTAAGCTGCATGGTTGTGTTCCGGTAAACACCTTCAGAAACCTCGGTAGCCTGTGCAACAGGCACTGTAGAGAGAATGTGAGTTTTGTTATCAGCATCGACCGCACGAATGTTTACCGCTCCTAAGTTTGCAGGGCCAGTCACTTCAGTTCTGAGGGTACCATTATCAGCAATGAAATCACGGCGAGTGGCCTGGTTGGTAGCCGTGCAAGAAGTGAGTTCTATTATACTACTAGTAAAGGTGTTACTATTAACATAGGTACCAGCAACAGCAGTGATGTAGTTACCGGCCTTGTCCATAGCACCCTCTCGGTTGGTGCCGTCAGCACCACCAGTGGCTAAGCCAAGAACCCTGACTTGCAGGTTAACTGCCGCAGGAATCAGATCCGTGGTGAGGGTGACTGTTTTGTTATCCTCGGCCATGGCAACACCCGTCACATTGATATTCACGCCATTGGTTATGTCTCTGAGGATATAAATTGACTCTTCCGCACCGTCCTGCACACCGTTATTGGCTACACCGCCGCCGATGCCGTTGTCCACAAACCGCCTTTCGCAAGCAGTACGGTCCATCTCTTCATCAAACTGGAACTGCACGCTGGTTCGGGTTAAGGCCTTGGCCTTATTATCACCAGAAAGCACGATGGCCGGAGGATCACGGTCTAATGATACATCTGCCGTGGTTTTAGTGGCAAACTTATCAGTGGAGGCCTGGATTTGAATATCACCCACTTCGCCAACACCTAAACCATGTGCAGCTACACTGTCAAAATCAACAGTCAACTGCACCAAACCGCTGGTATTGACAGCAGCAGGCACGGTAACCGTATCCCCAGTACCATCACCATCTGTATCTGCCACAACAAGGCCTGCAGGGGTTTCAATTTCATACCCATTCATAACGCCAATGGTATTGTTGGCATCTACTTCAAGGAATTCTCCGTAGTCTTTACTAACAATTCTGAAATCAAAAGGCGCCCCGCCTGTGGCCTGGAAGGTAAGCACCAGCTTGTTACTATTGTCTGGCTTAAGGTTAGCTGCATAGGAAAAACCTCCATTGACGCCGCAACCTACTGAGGTCTTATCCGCAGAAACAGATGTAACCGCTATCCCCTCTGGCACAATGGGTACCGCACGATTCTGTTTTGCGTTAGGAGCACCAGGCCAAGCCCCAAGGTCATTGTCGATAAAATCGTTAGCAAAGTCGATATTTATGGTATCAGTTCCATCTGAGGCAGGTAATACCGTCATGTTTCTCAGCATCACCTTCCTCTTATTACTTGCGCTCACCGATACATCGGCAGCACCACCAATATTGCAGACAAAATCACTACCGCCGGCACCAGCTGTAAGGGCCAATCCAGCTCCCTGATTTACAGTAGTGAGGTCAACATCCACATCAAAATAAAGGTCAATGGCATCAACTCCTACCAAAACTGCCCTGGTAAGACGTGGGGTCTTAAGGACATCAACCTTACCTACATTGGAGACCAATTCAGCGCTGGTCCCACCATTGACAGTCACCGTGAACGGCTTATCCTTTTCATTCATGGGTGCAGCACCAAGTGCAGGGATAGGAACCACAGTAAGGTCGTTTCCTACACCTTTGTCAAAATCAATGTCGTAGGCATCGGTGCCGTCGGTGACAGTCATAACCGTGGTTTTTGCACCCACAACGGCATTTACAAGATTGCCGTTAAGGTCTGTATATTGCTCTAGGATCAGGGTGTAAGGACTCACAGTAATTCCTGTAAGCGTATGCAATGCAGCAAAGTCGGCAGCGGTAGCATCAGTCAAGACACCAGACGCTGAAGTATCAAGAACCCACATCATGCCTTCAGGGGCGCGGATAATAATCTCGCCTCCGACCTGGAAGGCAGATGGATCAGTATTCAGACCATTGGAATCAATGCTGATATTATCGGTTCCCGCTCCAAAGTCCACCCTATCAGCTTGACCTACTCCACTACCCCTTGTAATGTCAATGTTTGATGAGATGGTCAAGTTAGTGGCCGCAAACTCATTTGCCTTTACCGTCCCATAAATTCCAAAAACCATAAACAACGCTAAAAACAAACTCAAAACCTTCCATTTTTCAAACACTTTACTCATCTATAACCTCCTTTCTTAAGAATTTTTTTTACCATAACCTACTAAAATAAAACTTGCCATCCTCTTTTCATCACCTCCCCCACTTTTTTTATTTAGTTTTTCTAATACCTACAAAAATAAAACTTGTCAACCCTTTTTACCTAATCAGAACGATTTTAGTAGCCAAAGCTTTATTACTTTTTGGTATATCGTCATTTTCAAAATCAAGCTTTAATTTCCACTTCTGCAATTTGCCATTAGAACCTAAAAGCCTTATTTCCTTCACAATTACTGACTTTTTTACTGCCCTTTAAAAACCTCCTTTCTTAAAAATTTTCCTATCACACAAACAAAACTTGTCAATCTTTTTTACTTTTCTTTTTATTTAATTACTCTTTTACATGATTAAATAATGATTGTCAAGCTTTTTTTCAGGGCTAAAAGGAAAAATCCAAATGCCAAATGAAATCCAAATGTCTTAATGGTAAAAACAGTTTTAAGTATTAAGTTGGATTTTGGGTTTGATTTGACATTTGAGCTTTGTCATTTTAAGATTTTGTCTAAAAAATCCAAATTTCAAAATCCAAATGCCAAATGAAATCCAAATGTCTTAATGCTAAAAACAGTTTTAAGTATTAATTTGGATTTTGAGCTTTGTCATTTTAAGATTTTGTTAGCAAAGACATTTAAATTATATTTTTCAAGAAAGGATGCCCTTTTTTTTAGTGTATTTGAATCTGGATACAAATTTTTTAGAAATTTATCAGATGTCCATTTGTAACCAATGAGGTAGTATGCCATATTTTCTCTAGATTTTGAAATTCTTTTGCCAGCAGTTACACCGCGTAAATACCCACCAATTATTCCAACAAAAATTATAACTAGCATCATTCCATAAAGAACGGCATATATTTGATTTTTATTTTCAAATTTATTATACAAATCTACTACAACTAAATATAGACCAACTACCCCCAATAAAGTAAATGTAACATATCTTGAACTCAATGCTTGTCCTATACCAAATCCAGCTCTACCTACTGTTATGGTGAGCGATGATGCTAAAGAGAAAAAGATGAAAGAGAGCCAGATGGCATTCTCTTTTAGAAGCCCATTTTTTAATAAAAGTATAGATGCCATAATAATCCCAAATAATATAAAGATTCCCATTCCAAAACCAGTACTGTGCCCAAATCCCAGTGGTGATCCAATGTTGACAATCAGGTATTCAATACTATTAATAGGTTGCCCTATTAGATAGAGAATACTGGGATGGTAAGAGGGTTTTACCCAATTATAGAAATATGTACACCATACTGCTATTCCAATCAGTGCCCATGTAGTTCCCAAATATTTTTTATTTTTAGTTTTTGACAAAATAATAAACAAAAATCCAGTTGGCCATACAAGCAATCCATTTATAAATGAAAATGAAGATAAGATTCCACCCAAAATAGCTAATAGAAACTTAAAATCTATTTTTTCTGATTTTTCAAGCATAGATATCAAAAACACAAACCCAAAAACACATAAATATATTTGAATTTGCCATCCCCAAAGTATGTTCTCAAATTGCCTGAAGGTAAATATTAGCCAAGAAATGGGTATAAATTTCAGCAATGAAGACCCTGAAACACCAAAATTTTGTTTATACATTATAAATATTAAAACCAAAATTAGTAGGGCAATAATCCATGAAAAGTACATTTCAGCAATGTTGTTATAACCAGATATATGCGCTAAAATAAGCATTATAATTCTTGGGAAAAATATTCGGTGTTCGTTATGTTGAGCAAAAAAATCACCAAATGTTAAATTCCCTTGGTATAACTTTTTAATTAATGGAACAAGCTCCCACTGATCCCAAAAAATAACATTAACACCAAAAAAATTGATATAAACAGCCTCAAGGATTACAGGAGATGATATGAATATTGCCCAAAGATAGAGTCTAGTTTTATTCTGGGTTAACATCTATTTGGTTTGGCTAGTTGGCATAACCTGCCTTTAATAGCAAAAAAATACCAATGTATATATTTGGGTAACCACTTCCAAAGTCTAAATCTTGATTCACCAGCGCCTCTGTCTCTCCAGGTGCAAGGAATTTCTGTAATTTTATAACCTTTTAAAAAGGCCTTTATCACAATTTCCATCCCCAGTTCAAAACCACCATTGCTCTCTATTTTTATGTCATTTAACACCCTTTTTGTATACATCTTAAAACTGTTAGTGATATCATGGGTTGGGATACCAGTTAGATAATGTAGAGAAACACCTGCTAACCTTGAAAGCAGTTTTTTAAATCTTGGCCCACCTATCTGTTTTCCACCCTTCATATAACGTGAACCGCAGACAATATGGTATCCTTCATTAATTTTGTTAAACATTTTATCTACCTTGCTTAGGTCATCTGAAAGGTCTGCCATAACTACCAAAATAACACCCTCATTAATGCTTTCAAAGCCTGTCTTTATAGCATTTAGCACGCCCCTTCCATATTTATTCTTGAGTAACTCAATATTGGTTTGCTCTCTCATAAGATTTTTTACTATCGGTAAGGTATTATCCTGGTCAAAGTCATAGATGATAAAAATCTTATGTGGAGTGCAAACCATTTGGTTTATTTGGGAAATAGTGGTTTTAATATTCTCTGCTTCGTTATATACAGGTATCACTATGTTTAATAAGTTAGACATGACTTTGGAGCTAATATAAACTCTACTTTTCCATTAAATGGTGCCTTATATCCCTCCTAATTCCATCTGCTTCTTTATCCATGGAATAATCTCATCCAGGGCATCGCTTAAGGATGTTTTGGCCTCAAAGCCAAGAAGCCTTTTTGCCTTTTCAACACTGGGAATCCTTTTTTGAACGTCATACTTAAAAGGTGGATCAGAAACATATCTAAAAGGCCTATCACCATTTATTTTTTGCCATATGAGTTTGGCAAGCTGTAATACAGTCGTGGATACCGAGGTTGAAAGGTTAAAGTCTTCATTAATTGCTGTTTCACTTTCTATACAGAGCCTTATACCCTTGGCTAAATCACCGGCATAAGTATAATGGCGAATTTGATTACCATCGCCCAAGATATGGAGTGGATCTTGACCCTTGAGAACCTTGTAAACCAGATCAGGTACTACATGAGACATGGCTAATTTTATATTCCCAGATAGTATTTGTTTATCACATTTGGCCCGTTTTTCACCGATTCCTATACAATTAAATGGCCTTATTATAGTATAAGGCAGTTTATATTGTTCCCATGCTCCTTTGGCAAAATACTCACAAGAAAGTTTTTGAAAGCCATATGTTGAAAACGGAGGTGGGCACCTCAGTTGTTCTCCCTCAGGGGTGGGAAATGTGGTGGCATTTTCAAACACCATGGATGAGGAAATGACATTTATCTTTTTTAATTTTTTATTCTTAAAGGCCCATATAGCTGCGTCAAAAGTGGAAGCAATTATTCTTTCATTTTCTGCTAATAGATCATACGCATATTCATGGAACAGAGAAATACCACCTATTAAAGCTGCTGCTGCTACAACTTGGTCACAATCCTCTATTAATTCTTTAAGAAGATTTGTGTCTTTAACATCTCCCTCCACAAATTGGTAATTTGGATGATTATTGTAGCTTTTTTCAACTCTTCCATATTTAGAGAAGTTATCAATTCCCACAACCTGGTGACCATGATTTAAAAGTTCTTCTATCAAATATCCAGCAATAAAACCAGCAGAACCTGTAACTAAAATTTTCATTTAAAATAGCCCTCCTTTAGCATAAAAATTCCAAACATCAACCAAAATTTTATGGTTAATGACCAAATCCTTGTATTCTTTATGTGGAGCTCCCAATATTACTATATCTGAATTTCTAATAAGCTCATGTGCAGAAACAAATCCTTCTTCATGAATATATACATCTGAACATAAAACCTTCTTTGCCTCTATTTCTAAGATTTTTTTGAGCTTATAAGATAGAGATTCCCTTTTGTCATCGCTGTTTGCTTTAAAGGCCATACCAAGAATACCAACTGTTTTATCTTTAAGGGAATATTTGTCCTTGAGCCTTTGAACTATAAAGTTTGGAAGGCCCTCATTAATCAGCATAGCTGCATGTCCTAAAAAAAATGTGTTATTATTAAAAGCTGCCAATTGCATAGTATCCTTAAAAAGGCAGGGGCCGGCTGTAAAGCCAGCAGGAGGAAAATCCTTTGCTCTTGGATACTTATATCTCATGGCATGGTATATTTTATAAAAGTCAAGCCCATATCCAGTTGCAATTATATAGAATTGATTTGCAATGGCAAATTGGATGTATCGCCAGGTGTTAGTAAATAACTTGGCAAGTTCTGCTTCTATTGGTTTCAAAATTATTATATCCTGGGTAAGGATTCTAAAAAGCCTACAAGCTTCATTAATTGCTTCATCCTTAAACCCGGAGACGATTTGAGGCAAATTGCTTAGTTCTTGTATTGCCCTACCTTGAGCGATTCTTTCTGGGCAAAAGGTAACATTTACTTTTAATCCATTATTGCTTAAAAATTGGTGAATTTTTTGTGTTGTTCCAGGAAATACAGTACTTCTTAGAATAATGTGTTGACCATCCCTCAAATAGAGTAAAAGGTTATTAAAAAAGTTTTTCATTATTGTAAATTCTGGATTTAAATGTTCATCCACAGGTGTTCCTATTACAACAATTATAAATTTAGCGTCTGAAATAACTTTAGGGTCATTGGTTGCAAAAAGTGTTTTTCCCATAGTATCTTTGAGCAGTTCGTTCGCACCCTGCTCTAAAAATGGCATATTACCACTCCTAACCGCCTCTAACACATCTTGGTTTATGTCATAGATACACACTTTGAGACCCTTACTTGCAAAGGCGATGGAAAGTGGCAATCCTACATGACCACACCCACCTACAACACATACATCATATTTAGTCATAGAACGGAGTCCTCCTCTCTTTAAAAATTACCCTGTCATAAAGAATATAACTTACTGTAGCCCCAATTCCTATGCCTATAATTGCATTTATTAAATAATGAATGCCAAAGAGTTGTAAGATTGGAAACATTATAAGCCTAATGCAAATTGAAACACCCACAGCGGCATGGAATGAAAAACATTGCTTGATCAAATTAAAGCCATGCTCTCTTTTGGCATCATTCCATGTCCAAAACCTACTTAGCAGAAAATTATATATTATGCTAGCCTCCATACTAACTGCATTAGCAACATTTTCAAGAAACCTGGTGTCAAAATGAAGGTAGGCAACAAGGATATGCAATAAACCAAGGTTTATAACGGCTGCCGAAGACCCCGAAACCAGGAATTTTAATACCCTAGTCCTATTATTTTGGATGTATTTCACCAAATTTGCTTTAATTCCTTGGATGTTCATTGTTTGGCAAATAAAAAATATAAAGCGCATTCAATAAGTTTTATTAAAAAGTTTCTATCAACAATTGTGTTATTACTTAAGGTTACTATATATTTTACCTCCCTATCCTTCAAAGCCTCCTTGATTGCAATATTATTTACTATTATTGCTGAATATGCAAAGGGGTATGATATTAATAGTGGAGCAAAGATGAAAGAGAAGCCAAAATTTATAGTAAGGAAGGACCCAAATTTTAGAAGATTCTACTCATCTGGTGTCTATGGTGGTCACAGTCCATTTGAATTTAAGATGATATTTTTTAGAGAGGGCTATGAGGGGATACCCAAGCTTCCTGCATGGTTTTTCATCCGCCAATAGAAAACATAGGCCTATTGCTTATAGATTTATTACAATTATAATTTTTAGGCTTATTTATAATAGCTTCCTTAATAATTGATTTAATTACCGAATTATTTTCTCCACTCCTTAAAGGGGTCTTTATGTCCCATTCCTTATTGGAAAAAAGGCAAGGACGTAAGTGGCCATTTGAAGTCAAACGTATTTTATTGCATCTATCACAAAAATAGTGACTTATAAAGGCAATTAAACCTATTTCTCCTAAGGCTTTAGGGAATTTATATCGCCTTGCAGGCCCATCTAAATCAGTTAAGGGAATTTCTTCTAATTTACCCAATAAAGAAAGCCTTTTTTTAACTATGCTTATAGGTAAAAAATAATCCTTATGACTCAGTGTTTCTAAGCTAAGGGGCATATATTCAATAAATCTCACGCTAATTGGATAATCAAAGGTCAATTTTGCCAAATCCAAGATTTCATCATCATTAAACCCTTTAAGCAGTACTGTATTAATCTTTACAGGAGAAAAACCAATTTCTAATGCACTTTCAATGCCCTTCCAGACATAAGAAAATGCATCAACTTGGGTAATATATCTATATTTTTCAGGGTTTAATGTATCCAGGCTGATATTAATCCGACGAAGGCCTGCGTCAAATAAATCCTTGGCCATTTCAGCTAAAAGCACTCCATTAGTGGTAATACTTAAGTCCTTTATACCAGGAATTTTGCTTATTTGTTGAATAAGTAGTGTAATGCTACTTCTAATTAAAGGTTCTCCCCCTGTAAGGCGTATTTTATAAAAACCCATAGAGCTAGCTATCTTAATAATATGAATAATTTCTTCATAACGCAGGATTTCTGAATGAGGCAATTTTTTAAACCTATCTGGCATACAATACCTACACCTAAGATTGCACCTATCTGTTATAGAGATGCGTAGGTAATAAATGGGACGGCCATAGGCATCGTAAATCATTTTCCCTTCCTTTTTAATATAGAGTTCAATGCTTGTTTATGTCAGTATTTTTACACACCTCCTGGGCTAAAGCTAGATCAGCAGGGGTATTGACGTTAAAAAAACTTCTAAAATCTGGATCGACTTGGGCTAGAACTTCTGGTGGTAAGGTCTTTTTTTTCAAATAACCAAATATATGTGAAATCTTAAGGTCTCCTTTGGCCAATTGCTGCTTTATTACATCTAAAGCCCTTATACCATACAAGGCACAAAGTGGTTGATGCCCATCTGGTGTAACAGGAAGCAGCAAATCTAAATTAGATTCCCAATTGTTTAATAACAGTTTAATCAATTTTGGCTTTAGAAAAGGCAAATCACAGGCTACTACCATAGCAGGGAATGAATTTGTGTAGGAAAGGCCAGTAAAAAGGCCACCTAAAGGCCCTTTATGGGGCAAAAGGTCTGTTACAATCCTTACAGGTAAATAGGTGTAAAGAAGAGGTTCATTGGTGACTAAAATAATCTCTAAAAAAAATGCCTTAAACACTTCATAGATGCGGTCTAAGATACGTATTCCACAAATTTCTAAAAGTGCCTTATTAGTTCCCAAACGAATGTTGTTTCCACCTGCCAGAACAATACCAGTCATTTTAGCTAAAGATAATTTCCTTTTTCATCCTATTTGCTGTTTTATTGCTAATTCTTAAAATTTCTCTTTTTACTTTCACAACCACTGATCAAATATATCAACTGTTACAGAAATGTATAGATAATAAAATGGACGACCATAAGAATCATAAATCATTCTCTTTCCTTCTAATAGATAGGTCGATACTGTTTGGTTTTTCAACCCCTTTAAGCGTTGAGACCATAGTCTCTAAGATCTTTGAAAACAGGTTTTTAAGGTAAGGATTAAGTGGGATATACTTTCCATCCGCGAAAAGGGAAACCCTTTTTTTGCTTTGCTTTTTGAGAAATTTTTTTTCAATAAATGAACTCAAGCCTGTTATATCCTCTAAAGAAAATTGAGGAATATTGATGTCTAAAGATTCATCAGTCACCAGGGCTATGACCCCTTTAGCACTAGGAGGCTCAAATCCTTTTCTATGAACCTCAATTTTGGGCCTGTTGCTTTTTCTAAAGCCTTCAGCAAGTATAATATCAAAATCTTCACCTAAAAGCTTAGAGATCTCTGTTAGACTTGGATCATGGTCTACATTTTTTATTAATGCTAGTTTTTCTGGTGAACTAAGCACTAGAGTATCAGCACCTGCCTTGGTATAACGCCAAGAATCCTTACCAGGTTTGTCTAAATCAAAGCCTTGAGGGGCATGCTTTACAATAGCTATTCTATAGCCACGCCCCTTAAGCTCAACCACTAATTTTTCTATCAGTTCTGTCTTTCCTACCCCTGAAGGGCCTACAATGCATAGGATATGTAGCATTTTAAACCAAAACCCGTTGTTTATAAGTATAGATTGTAAAACGGTCTTCCTTAACAAATCCAATAAGGGTTATGCCTGTCTTTTTTGCAAAATCGATTGCTGCATCCGTACTTGCTGACTTGGAGATAAGGATGGGAATGCGGGAGCGATATGCCTTTGTAACTATTCCTTTGGATATGCGTCCACTGATAACCAGGATGGTTTTAGTTAAATCAATGCCTTTAAGACATGCATACCCAATAACCTTATCAACAGTATTATAACGGCTAATATCCTCAGAGGATTTAATCAATTTTCCTTTAGCATCAAAAAGCAGAGCAATATGTAATCCACCTGTCTTTTTCCAATTTTTAGCCAGATAGTAAAGTTTTTTAACATAGCTAATTATCGATGAGGGAGAAAGCTTTATGTTAGAAGTGATGAGGTCAAAATTGGTTTTTGGGCGCTGTATTTTGGAGGTGGCTAAAACTTTAATGACATCATTTTCGATATGAACGCTTGAAATGTCTTTTGGCATCAAAAATCCCTCTGAGAGAAGATAGCCTATAGCAAATTCTTCTAAATGTGAAGGGGAGAGTACAATGTCTGTCATAAATAAATCGTTAACATAGAATTTGTATGAAACCTCACAAGCTACCAGGTCATTTATAACCTTTATGCCTTTACCATCAACTATAAAACATTTGCGTTCTTTTAACAAATCACCACTTTTGTAAAAATTTTGTGGTAAATTATTTAAATATAAACACCTCGCCTATGAAAGGCGAGGTGTTTATAAAAACCTATTTAGTTGTGTTATTTAGGAAGTCCATATTTTTCAGGGGGTTCTGTCAGAAGCCAGATTACGTGACCAGCACTATAATCAGTATAAAGAGAAGCATTAGGATGTCCGTCATTCTTCAACAATTCTAATCTTTTTTGAGCCAGCTTAATTATTTCTTTGACAGTACCAGTCACAATTGCACCTGTTGGACAAGTAAGCTCACAAGCAGTAGTTGGTTTTCCATTGCGTTTGGTAATACCTTTTGCAGAGGACTTAAACCTGTCATAGCAGAGATCACACTTTACATATCTGCCAAGGTCTTCACTGTAACGTGGTACATTGTAAGGACAAGCCTCTTCTAAAGGTATGCGACAATTTTCTTTGGTAGCCTTCTCATTAAATATAACAGCACCTGTTTCAGCATCTATTTCCACTCCTTCAGGGCATGCCTCTTTACAGCGAGGTTTATCACAGTGCCTGCATTGGTTTTTAAAGAAGAGAAATTCCAAATTTCCTTTGTCTTTGTCATCAGTTTCAACTTCCTGGAACTTAACAACTGTCAAGTTTTTACCTGAGAGGTCAGGGGGATTTTGGTAGCTTCCAGTAAAGACAGTCTCTTCTGCTTCCAGCTTATGCCACTGTTTGCATGCCACTTGACAGCCCTTACACCCTATACACTTTGAGGTATCAATGAACATCATTATCTCATTTGCCTTCATATATTACCTCCCAATTATGCCTTTTTTATATCAACCAAAAATGCCTTGGATTCCTGAATCCTTGTATTAGCATCTCCGATATGAGGGACAAGCACATTTCCACTTGGACCTGTAGAGAGACCCTGATATCCCCAGTGCCAAATTATGCCTACTTGATGCACCTTTGTGCCATTTATATTAAATGGCTTAAAGCGCTTGGTCACACATGCCTTTAATGTAATGCTTCCACGGGCGGAGCTTACAATCACATAATCTCCATTGTTTATACCCTTTTCTGCTGCTAGTTCTTCACTCATCTCCACAAATGGTTCAGGCTGAAGTTCACATGGCCAGGGAAGATTTCTACTCATGGCCCCTGTGTGCCAGTGCTCAGTAAGTCGATAAGTAGTGGCAGCAATCTTATACTTGCCTCCATGTTTTGCATAAAGCGAGCCTTCATACCTATGGACGATAGGATTAACCCGGTAACTTCCCATTAAATTATCCACTGGACTTTCTATAGGCTCATAGTGCTCAGGAAATGGCCCATCTGCCCTACCAGGCCCAAATATATGGGCATGCCCTTCGGCCTGCATAATAAATGGATAATATTCCCCAGGTTTCCATCCTCCATCAGGCATATCGCCTTCCCACGTGCCTTTAGTCTCGTTCCACCTTATAACAAATTTATCAGGTGCAATTGGGTCTCCTGCCAATTTCCCCTTTTCTGGATAATCACTTTGATAAGTGGAGGCACGGTTATAAATAATCCTTCTATTTACTGGCCAACACCAAGACCAGTAATAATGTAAGCCTATGTTTTTATAACCCTGTGTTTCATCAAAACCACCCTTGCCTACATCAATGGGATAGCGTCTGGCCATTCTATTTCCTATATCACCGGCAAATATGTCTAAATGCGCCTTTTCAAAGCTATCAAGGTCTTCTTCTTCAACAAATTGGTTGCAATACAGCCAATTTCCAGAACAGGTAGAACCATCATTGGCTAGTTTAGTAAAACTTGCCACCAGTTTCCCTGGGTTGCCACTTCCATCAAGGTAATAGCCATTTACCTCTTTGGCTGTCTTAACTGGGTCTGCATGTTCGCCTGCATAATTAAAGTAAGGCCAATTAAGCATGGTGATAGGCTCAGGACATGTTCCACCTCCACTATAAAGCTCCTGAAGTTTTTTACCAAGGCGGGTTATAATCTCCAAGTCATCCAGTGCTTCTCCTGGTGGATCACCAGCCTTAAAAAGCCATTGGGCCCATCTGCTACTATTGCTCTTTGAGCCTGCTTTTTCATAAGCAACGGCACAAGGAAGCAAATAAACCGCTGTTTTTATATTTTCTGGAGAAACACCTGGTCTTTTCCAGAAAGCGGCTGTTTCATTCTCAAATGGGTCTATTGATACCATCCAGTCAAGCTTTTCTAAGGCAGCCCTTACTGCTAAGCTATCAGGGTCACTTACTGCAGGATTTTCTCCATCGCAGATAAAGCCCTTTATTTTCCCCTTAAGCATGTCATCAAAGATAGAAAGCATGCTGTAATCAACGCCGCTTTTTCTCTTTGGCAGATATTGATAACTGGTATTATGATCTACAGTAGGCCACCATGCCTTAAGTAGGCTTACCATATATCTGGATGTATTAATTGTACCCTTATATGTCCCCCACCACCTGGCACTTGTTGGATTTACATGTTCTACTCCTCTGACAGTGTAATCATGCACAGGGTCTAGGTCTGCTCCCCTTCCACTGCTTACACCGCCAGTCTTCTCTATATATGTAGAAAGGTCTGTGTGTTTATCAGTAGGGCATATAAGATATCCAGGGAGGATGTGTTGCAATATGCACATATCAGTAGAACCCTGGACATTATCCTGACCCCTTAAGGCATTGATACCACCACCAGCTACACCAATATTTCCCATAAGGAGCTGAAGTATGGCATATCCTCTTATGTTCTGGGTGCCATAAGTATGTTGGGTGGTTCCCATGGCATACATAATGGTACCTGATTTTTCATCAGGATGGGTAGCACAATAGGTTTCACAAATCTTTTGATAGACTTCAGGGTCTGTACCTGTAATAGCGCATACTTTATCTATAGTATATCTAGAAAAGTGCCTTTTGAGTAATCCAAATGCGCACTCAGGGTCATCCAAAGAATCAGCTAAAATGGGCCTACCTTCTGCATCTTTTTGATATTGCCAGGTGCTTTTATCATATTTCGCATTGACCAAGGCACCAATAACAGGGTCCACATCACCGCCAGTTAATCCAGAAAACACACCGTCTAGGTCTGTGGCGGTCTTAAAATTGGGGTCAATTTTAAAAAGTGCATTTGTACATTCTCTCACATATTTTTCATTATACAACTTATTTTCTAAGGCATAATTAATTATCCCACCAATAAAGGCAATATCAGTCCCAGAACGCATCCGAGCATAGATATGGGCCTTAGAAGAAGACCTGTTAAACCTTGGGTCAACATTTATAAGTATAGCACCTTGGTGGCCATTAACCCCTCTGTTTGGGTTATTCATGGCCTCGGTAATCCATTTAAAACCCATAGGGTGATTTTCTGCAGTGTTACTACCAATAATCATAATGACATCAGCATTTTTGATGTCCTCCCAGTGCTGTGTCATTGCGCCTCTTCCAAACGACTCTGCCAGAGCCGCTACGGTAGCAGAGTGTCAGACACGAGCGCAATGCTCAACATACACTATGCCTAAGGCCCTCATAAGCTTTATATATAGATAACACTCCTCATTGGTATCCTTTGCTGTGCCTAAGGCAGCAACAGTTTCTAATCTATTCACAGTCACACCGTTTTCTGTCTCAATGAGGTCACTATCTCTTTGAGCTTTTATTTTCTGAGCAATTTCGCTTATGGCTTGGTCCCAAGAAATCTCTACCCATTCATTGGAGTAAGGAGCGCGATATCTAGGCCGCAGTACTCTTTGTGGATTTACTTTTCCATCCACTGTGCTCAACTGGATAGAGGCTTGTCCCTTACTGCAAAGTGCACCTCGGTTTATAGGATTGTCAGGGTCGCCCTGGACATAGGTTATAGTGCCATCTTTGCTTCCAACTATCACCCCGCATCCACATCCACAATAAGGGCAGATACTACAAGCCTCACTTATCCATTCAGGCCGATTCGCTTCTGCATAAGCCCTTATAGGCCTTAGGTCAAAGCCAAAAGTGCCAAGTAACAGCCCAACACCGGCTGCACTAGAAAACTTCAAAAAATCTCTTCTAGTAATCTTCATCTATTTCCCCCCTTCTCCTTGATATTTTTATCAAAATAATACACTTCCAATTTCTCTCTTATAACCTTCGTTTTCGGCAATCATATCCAGATAAAGAGTACCTATGTCATCAATGTCAGGTATAAGCTGTTCTCCTGCTTCTACAGTATCAAAAGTCTTCATATATTTCTTACAGTTATCACAGACTTCTACTCGCCATGCCTTTCCTTCCTTTTCTGTATAAAAATACTTAAATCCTTGAGGGATATGCATTCCACAAAAAGGACATCTCGTTCTAATAAAACGCCACTTATATCCACACACCGAACAAACTAGAATTTTCTTTCTCTCCTTGCCGTGTAACTCTGCCATAAAGGGCTTTGAGCCACAAATAGGACAATAGTTTCTCAACCAATGTTGCTGATCAACATAGTCTTTGGTGCTCTCAGCATAAACCTCAAAGAAGGGTTTTAAGGTGTTTTTAACCAGAAAAGAAATGACCGCTGGTTTTACCCTAAGCTTTTGAGCAACATTATTGATATAATTCCCATTTTCTCGGAGAGCATTTTTTAATAAACTTTCAATATTCAACTCTTTTGTTTTTAGAGCTTGATTTATCTGCTCTATATCCTCAGGTACCCTATTACGCAAAATCTGACTCATTTTTTTAAATAAACCTTTAGCCAATCCCACATCAAATTTTAATGCTTGTTTATCAAGCAGCGGAAACCCCTCCTTAGCCTTCATTTTCACTATTTGCTGGTCAATATTCACATCTTCCATTTTAATATCAGCTTTCACCTTCGCTTGAGCAGTTATCACCTTTTTCAAGAAGCCAAGCACCTCCTTATGGCTTGGCTTCTGTTTACACAAGGTTTCAATTCTTTCTAGCTTTATTTCTAATTCATTATCCATAATCATATTCTTTAAAGAGGCTTCCAGGTTAAACCAATGAGACCCATATACCCATTTCCATCCATATCATACAGATAAATCATATCATCATTGAAGTGTTCATAGATAAACTTTACATCGGCAGACAGAGTTCTGGAAATTCTATAATCACAACCCAAGGAAAATTCCACTGTATCAATGTCATGCCCAGAAAGTCCACCTAAATCTGCAAGAAGATCCAAGTCTGATCCACTAAGCTTACTACTGTCAAATCGGGCATTTTGTCTAATGTAAGTAAAATAACCCGATAAATTGAGATCAGCCATCATTTGATAATTCATTCCTACTGTCCAACTATGCTCCTCTTCCTTATATTCTACATCATTGCCCACATATCTTGTGGTAAGAACCGAACCTGCAAAGGAAGTATGAGTCCGTCTCCACAAACAAGCATAAGAAAGATAAGTGCTCAGGTTGGTGGTGGGGGTATAGGTCAAGGTGATAGATGGTTGAGCATAACGTTCTTTCCACTGAGATTCTTCCATTCTAACGGGCCTAAAGTTTTGAAATCCCCATTCACCATCCAATGAAAGTTCAAGGTTAGAGATAATAGGTACACCAAAACGCCACCTTACAATATCACTATCAGTGGGCTGACAGGTGAGTTGAGGATAATATTCACCCATTTCTTCAGCAAAGGTCCAATTTCTTTTATTCATAAAGGGATTTAGGATATCATCTCTTTTCCACTCTATTTGCAATTTACCTTTTTTATCAGAGAAAAGAGGGATGCGACTGTTTAACCCTAAACGATGAGTTTTTCTCTGGGTTTTAGGATAAATTGCTTCATCTAGAACACCATCCTCACGGCTAATGCTCTCCCATTCAAAACCATACTTTAAAGTGGTTGGAACTATTAATGCAAGTCGATAAGCAGCATCAACTGACCAGGTATTTACTTCCCTAGTCATAGATGATTCAAGGGCAGAATTATACCATTTATGTATATCATCATTGTCTACATTTTGGTAACGATAGGCCAGTGTCAAAGTGAGATTTTTTATCGCATTATTAGTAACTCTTGCTTGCACAGTGTGATAATTAATTTCTGCTTCTCTATTAAATACCTTCTCAAAACCTTTACTGTCCACTTGATAATAAGTATAATTAGCATAAAATGTGGTGTACCAAGGTAGATATGCGCTGGCTGCAAAGGTATTTTGGTACCTTTCAAATTTAGGTACAGACCATTCATGTTTCCCTGGGGCCTCGTCTTTAAATGTCCTGTACCAGAAAGTGTCTTCTAAATTGAGTATTCCTAACTTAAGGGTAGCTCCAGTAGTATAATCCCTGGTGGTTTGTTCTAAGGATTTATTATTACCCAAAAGCCCCCAATCTAACATAGATAACGCCTGTCTATGGCCATACCTTCCTTCTTCACGATAACCAAAATTGACAGTGATGTTTGGGTAATGAGGACAGGTTAGGCTTAACTTATAATTGGTTAAAGTCCTAGTTAAGGTGTAATTACTCCCTTCATCTTCATCCGTAGAGGGATAAGACAAAGTTAGGGGATCATGTTCTGTCCAGTGTCTGAACCTGTGATAATCAAATTGACCTTTGATAGAACGACGCCAGTCTAAATCTACTGCATAAACCTGGTCTTTTTCATCTTCATAAAAGCCCTGTGCCCGAAGATAGGTATCATAAACTTTTCCAACACCCATAAATCCCCAAGTAGGTCTTGGATTTCTGTCAAAAACTTTATATTCACCAATTTTACCTTGATATTTACTGTATGTGGGTATCATCAATCCTGTTTTTACTTCAGCTTTCTCTACTTCAATAGGCCCTAGCTTTTCTTCTGCAAATACCAGCGCTGGCAGAACTAACAATAGACATAATATAACACATATCGAGATGATAAAACCTTGACCTTCATTTTTTATGAATTTCATACTCTCCCTCCTTTATTGAATTGTTATATGCTATTTAAAATTTTGCCCCCAAGTGCGGTGCTGCATTAGAACCATGGATTTCAGGATGACAATAGCTACACTTCTTCCCTACTACCTGCTTGATTGATTCATCACTAGAAATGGGCGAGTGAGTATGGTGACATTGTAAACAAAGAAATGGCTCGGTCTTTTTTAGAAGATTATTGATCACTGTCCCATGAGGTTCATGGCAAATGGTACAATCTTCTACCACAGGATCATGCTCATAAGCAAAAGGACCTTGATATTGAGGATGGCAGGTAAAACAAGCATCATTTATGGTCCTTCCTTCTGTCTTAATGAGTCTTGGGCCACCATGAGGCTCATGACATTCACTACACACCATCTTGCCTTCCCTCACCGGATGGTGAGAGGTATAATTAAGGCGAGTTTGGATTTCTTTATGACATTTATAGCAAAGATCTGGCTCGGCTTTGGTTAAAGCATGGGGCCTAACTACTTCTCTTTCCCAAGCAGAACTAGGAGCCTTTGGCCGTTGTATTGCACTCCGGGCTTGATGGATCTTATGACACTCAATACAACTGACTCCGTTGAGAGAATGTTCACTGCCCTGCCACTTCATTAAGGCACCACTTTTATGACACTTAAGACATATAGCTGAAGCTTCATCTGGAGTTACTTTCTTAAGATTGATAATACTTGCAGGATCTCCACCTTCTGCATGAATACTTCCAGGCCCATGACAGGCCTCACAACCCTTTTGGACACCATAAGGTGTAGTTTCAAAATCAGCAATGGCAGCATGAATAGATGCTTTATAGGCAGACATTAATTCTGGATTGGCGTCTTCATGACAACCAAGACAGGTTTCATTTCCTACATAACTAGCTCCAGGAATAGTGGGTGCCGTTGCCTTTGAACGCATAACACCCGATTTACAGGCCCAAATAAACGAAAAAACTAAAACCAAGCTAGCACATAATAATACATTTTTCCCCATATCTCCCTCCTCTTGCAATAATAAATGTGATATCTGCGCTTTATATACTCAAAATTTAGTTAATGTCAAGTATTTTCCTTATCCCAAAATCCTTGTTTGTCCTACAAGAAACCCCGTAAGTGTGGTAAAATAAAGCGATTTTGAAAGATTGCCTTTCACCTAAAAGGTGAAAACACACTCACGGGCAGATGCAGCCTCATATAAAGAAGGATAAAATATGCCATAGGTGCTCATATAGATAAAGCATATCAGCCAAGGCTGTCTGGTGAAGAAGAAATTAATTTAAAGGAAAGATACAAAAGAGATAAAAGCAATCGCTACCAATCTTGATTGGTAATTTTATTGATTGTTATTGATTGAGGCTGAGCCTCAATCA
>Ga0190352_1000057_pt1 | contig 31506 bp, 29 predicted proteins | sample 4872131011_MG_FD_161682 | JGI IMG/M metagenome (GOLD analysis project Ga0190352, IMG submission 161682) | Hydrothermal vent microbial mat bacterial communities from Southern Trench, Guaymas Basin, Mexico - 4872-13-10-11_MG | ecosystem: Environmental > Aquatic > Marine > Hydrothermal vents >...
CTATCTAGTATTGATTGGATATGCTCATCGATAGATTTTTTATCATGTGCAATAAAATCATATATATCATATATTCTCAAATTGGATATTTCTTCTGGTTTGTATCCCAAATAGTTGAAAAAGGAAGGGTTGGCTTCCAATACTTGTTTACTTTCGGGGTCAAAAAAGTAGATAGCTTCAGCTGCATTTTCAAAGAGCATGCGAAATTGTTGTTCACTTTCTTGTAGTTTCAGTTCTTTCTGCTTTAATTCAGTAATATCCATGAGCATTACAATATCAGCAGGACGACCTTGCCATTCTAAAAGAGTTCCTACAACTATTACCCATTTTTCTTCACCACTCTTTGATAACAACTTACATTCATAAGGAGGTATATACTCTCCCCTTAACCTCGCTTCATAGTTTTTTCTCACAAGTTCTCTATATTCAGGAGCAATTATTTCTAAAAAGTTCTCTAAGCTTGTAATCTCTTCTCTGCTGTATCCTGTTATTGGACTAATTAAAAAATTTGCATATGGAAATTTATTATCTTGAGTTACAAGGATATCTAAAGGACAAATTTTAATAATAGTTTCAAACTTTTTTTCACTTTTAAAATGAGCTTCTCTGCGTTTTTCTAACATTTCGGCCATGGCATTAAGTTCTTCCTTCACTTTTTCTTCAAGTTCTGGATATTTCTCCATGTCCTCACCTATGCAAAGAACACCTTGAGGAATGAAGGGATAAGGCTGTATCTTACATAGTAGATTAACGCCACTATTCAGGGTTAACATCAAAGTAGCAAATTTTGAAGAATTGCATTCTCTTATCTTTTTGCATAAATCCTCAAATTTGGAATCATTGATTTCAGGTAATATTTCTGTAATTTTACGTCCTATAATCTGTTCTTGTAGAAGGCCTAAAAATTTTGCTCCTCTTTCATTTATGAATTTGATTTTTAATTCTTTATCAAGAATCCAAACCCCCTCACTCAGTGAGTTCAGAATAAATAGATCATTATTTTTTAAAATTATTCTCTTTTTATGCAATATACATCGATTATACCGATTTTATATTTGATTGTCAAGGATTACCTAAATGAGATTAAAAATGTGTCAACTTTAAGAGATAATAGACATGTTAGCATACTAAATTGTGTGTGAAGTTTTGCTTAAGCTTAAAATACTTTTGTCCTCTCTGTGACAAATTCTTTAGCAGGGGTGTGAAGTAATTGTTCAAACGATTCATAGCTAATTTCTCTTCATTAAGTGCTTTGAAGTTGTATTATCTGTGAAATTTAAGTCCTTAACAGTCTACCTTTGTAGGAGTAATGTTTATTTAAGCAAGACCCCAGATTTTACATGTGTGAAGGAGAGCCTATGGCTTCTTGATAGACATACTTCGAATTCGGAAGTTATTAATGGTCATCAAGAGAAAATTCATGATTTTCCGAGAATTCGTTGATCAAAATGAGAAGAAAAAGTTTTCGACATCATCTTGTATTGGAAACATGGGGTAGAAGTCGCAGTACTCTATTAACTCTATTACTTATACTTATTCCTGCTAAAACACTACTTGCACACTATAGTATCGATGATTCTAAATTTGGTTCTATTTTCCTTGAGAATGAGCTTTTCTACACCCTTGAAAACCTTAAATGAAATATCTCATACATTAAAATTTTGTCCTCTTACATTGCTCAAAAACTACTTCTTGCAAACCAGTATCGTGAGGAATGAGAGAAGGGTATAGAATTGGCTGAAAGCCTGATTTTTTAATATATTCCCCAAACAACATGCGCCGCGCAGGACTCGAACCTGCAACCCACGGATTAAGAATCCGTTGCTCTACCGATTGAGCTAGCGGCGCAAGTGCTATTATTGTAAAGTTATAAACAGGGGTTTTCAAGAAAACGAATTGCCTCATTAAAAATCTATACGAAATGGGTATCGTTGCTTCATTTAAAAATCTACACGAAATGCATTACCCTCCTTTGTCTGAAGCAAGATAAAAGGAGGGTAAGATGGCTTCAAAGGAGATGGATTTGATGAGTCGGAAAAAGGTTACACTTGTATATGCTAAGCGTTACAGGAGGGCATCCTCCAAGAAGGAAAAGAGCCAAATTCTTGATGAATTTGTCCGTCTCACAGGGTATAATCGTTGCTATGCTTCATGGCTTTTGAGAAATGCAGGGAAAAAGATCCATGTTAAAACCCGCTCAGGCACTCGATTCGTCCTTGTCGCAGACCCCACAAGGAAAATAAAGAGAAACAGAAGGAAAATTGTTGCTTTACAGAACAAACTTTATTCTTTAGCGACTCCGGTTAAGGGAGTAAAATATGAAATATAGATTTTCTCATGAGGCAATTAGGTTTTATTGAATATTTCCCTAACCTGTTGTAAAATTGTGACATGAAAAAAATCTGGGCTCCGTGGAGGATGGAATATATTCTACATGTTGACGACAGCGTTAAATGCATATTTTGCGAGAAGAAACAATACGTTCTTAAAGAAACTCAGCATGCGATGGTCATGTTAAATCTTTTCCCTTACAATCCCGGTCATCTGATGGTGGCTCCTAAAAGGCATGTGGCTAATTTGGAGGATCTAACGGATGAAGAATTAAAAGAAATCATGGAATTAACGCAAAAATCGGTAAAGGTTTTGAAAGAAATAGCAAATCCAGATGGTTTTAACATAGGAATTAATATAGGAAGAGTGGCAGGAGCAGGCTTTGAAGGTCATATTCACATCCATATTGTTCCAAGATGGAACGGTGATACAAATTTTATGCCCATAATAGGCGAAACAAAAGTGATTCCTGAGGGGATTGAAAAAACTTTCAAAAAATTAAAACCTTATTTTGAGTAAAGAAATGAAACATAAATTTGCTACCATAGAAGAAGCTATAGAAGATATAAGAAAGGGAAAGATCGTGATTGTGGTAGATGACGAAGATAGGGAAAATGAGGGCGACTTGGTTATAGCCGCAGAGAAAGTCACTCCTGAGATTATAAATTTCATGACCAAATATGGAAGGGGACTTGTTTGTCTTGCACTTACAGAGTCAAGATTCAAGGAATTGGAATTAGAATTACCGGTAGATAATACCTCAAAACATGGAACTAATTTCGGTATACCCATCGATGCAAAAGAAGGTACAACCACGGGAACTTCAGCTTTTGATCGTGCTATAACTATAAAATATGCCGTAGATTTGAGAAAAGGCACAGAAGATTTTGCGAAACCTGGTCATGTTTATACACTGATGGCAAGAGAAGGTGGTGTATTAAGAAGAGCCGGCCATACGGAAGCATCGGTGGATCTGGCAAGGCTTGCTGGGTTATATCCTGCCGGAGTAATATGTGAAATTCTGGATGATGACGGATCGATGATGAGATTGCCCGGATTGTTTCAGTTTGCAGAAAAATTTGGGCTCAAGATAATCACAATTGAAGACCTGATAAAATTTCGTTTAAAAAGGGAAAAACTCATTGAAAAAATTGCAGAGGCAAAATTACCTACACGTTGGGGAGTATTCCGTGTTGTTGGATATAAGGATAAACTCACAGGTGAAGTTCATGTAGCGCTGGCTAAGGGAGATGTGTACGGTAAGAAGAATGTTCTGGTAAGAGTTCATTCTGAATGTCTCACAGGGGATGTTTTTGGCTCATACAGATGTGATTGCGGAGATCAGCTCCACACAGCTATGCAAATGATTGAAAAGGAAGGCCTCGGTGTTCTTGTTTACATGAGACAGGAAGGTAGAGGAATAGGAATTGAAAATAAATTGAGGGCATATGAATTGCAGGATTCAGGGTTTGACACAGTTGAGGCAAACGAAAAACTCGGCTTCCCAGCTGATTTAAGGGATTATGGAATAGGTGCCCAGATACTGGTTGATCTGGGGCTTTCCACCATTAGACTCCTGACCAATAATCCCAGAAAAATTGTAGGTCTGGAAGGATACGGCCTTAAAGTGGTAGAAAGAGTGCCAATTATTGTAGAGCCACGCCCCGAGAACCTTAAATATCTGGAAGTTAAACGCGATAAACTGGGACATCTTCTCGGGGAATTAAAAAAATTTCCATATAGCAAGGAGTGAAAATCATGGAATTTGTCGGAAAAATAAAAGGTGAGGGCAAGAATATAGCAATAGTGGTATCCAGATTTAATAGAATAGTAACAGAAAAACTCCTGGAAGAAGCAAAGGAAGAATTGTTACAGCATGGAGTAGATAAAAATAATATAGATGTATTTCGTGTTCCTGGCTCCTTTGAAATTCCCTTTATCATTAAAAAAATTCTTGATTCAAACAGAAAATACCACGGTGTTATAGCACTGGCTGCTATAATTCGAGGAGAAACTCCACATTTCGATTTTGTCGCGGGTGAGGTAACCAGATGCATAGGAAGACTCGTGTTGGAGTACGGTATACCTGTAACTTTCGGAATTATCACCGCCAATACAATGGACGAAGCAATAGACAGGGCTGGAGGAAAAGTAGGGAATAGAGGCAGAGAAGCTGCCAGAACCCTTCTTGAGACACTGGGTATTGTAGAAGAGCTATAATAGATGCCTCTTAGAGAAGGAGAGTATTTTATACTTTATGGAGGCCCGAAGGCTATATATTTGCTAAAATATAGTAAAGGTTTGCGGTTTTCCACTCACCTTGGAGAATTGATATTCCCGGAACATATTGAATACGGCGACAGACTAAAGAGCAATACCGGGCATACCTTTTATCTGCTTTTTCCTTCTACAAGTGATCTTATCCTCTTCATAAAGCGAAAGACAACCATAATGTACCCAAAGGATATAGGGTATTTAATACTTGAAACCGGAGTATCCTACGGTAAAAAAGTAGCAGAAGTAGGTTCAGGTTCAGGAGGTTTGACAGTAGCTCTTGCTACCATTGTGGGTAAGGAAGGGAAAGTATTCTCCTTCGAGAGAAGGGAAGAATTTCACAGGCTGGCTAAGGCTAATGTTGAAAATTATGGCCTCTCGGATAGGGTAGAATTTATTATTAGAGACGTAGCACTTGATGGATTTGGTATAGAAAATATGGATGTAGTATTTGTGGATGTACCCGAACCATGGAATATCGTGCCTAAGGTCCTGGAGGCTCTTAAACCTGGAGGCTTTTGGGCTTCTTTATCTCCTAATATTGAACAGGCTCAGAAGACCGTTTTTAAACTGGAAAAAAATGGTTTTATTAGAATAAAGACGGTGGAAATTCTGGAGAGAGAAATCCTTATAAGAGAGGGAAAAACAAGACCACGTGAACGTATGGTTTCACATACCGGTTACTTAACGACAGCTCAAATTGTTAGAACTCAGTCTTACTGGAGAAATTAAATTCGCTTACCAGAACTGTTGGTATATAATTTGCAACACTTCCCCGATACTCGACCCCCACTCTCTTCCCCTTTCCAAGTTTCAAAACATTCTTCAACACATTGACAACTGATTCATTAAATCTCATATTTTTTGTACTGTACGCAATTTTCCCATCTTCTATCATAAATGTCCCGTCTCTGGTCATTCCGGTGACTGTGATACTTTTTTGATCCACATATCTAATATACCAGAATCTTGTCACAAGAATTCCCCTATCAACCTCTTTTACCAAATCTTCAACATCCATCTGTCCATCATCCATGTTAAAAAAGAAAGGCCGACCGGTGGGTTTTTTACCTGTCTTTTTAGCCCAGTATCTATCACAAATAAGGGACTTAACTACCCCCCTATCTATCAAATTAATGTAAGGAAGAGGAAATCCCTCCTCATCAAAGGGGATAGCAGGATTTATTTTTGAATAGGGATCAATATACAGGTTTACTAATTCGTTAAATATTTTTTTCCCTATTTTCTCACTGAAAAAGGACCGCCCCTCATCAGCCGCTCTGGCGTCCATTTGCATATAGAGGAATAAAAGCAGATTGGATAATGCTACCGGTTCTATAATGACTTCGTAAATTCCTGGTTCAACCTCCTTAGGATTTTTACTCAGCTCCTGCTTTTTGAAAGCTCTCTCATACTCTTTTTCCAAATCTAATCTCTCAATATTTTCATCGAAAAAGGCTGCATATCCGGAAGAATTTTCACCTTGCACCGTTATAGAAAAAGATACTTCACTGGATTTGTGGTACGCTTCATGCCCCCTTGAGTTGTATACAGCAAATTCTCTCTCTCCGTTGGTATAAAGACCTGCGACCTTTACGCCATGCTGGGATCCGGAACTGAAGATTTTACGAAGAGAAAGTGCCTTATTCTCTGGGGTAAGATTCAGTGTCTCCTCATAAAATCTTTCTATATTCTTTATTTTCACAGGTTCCAAAGGGGGGACATATTCAGGGTCTTCGGGAGCATGCTTTGCTATTTGTTCTGCTCTTTTCAAAGTATTTTTTATATCCTCGTAATTCAGCGATGTAGTAGCCGCACTTCCTTTTCTTGTTCCAAAGTGAACCTCGATATTAACTTCTGTAACCTCCCTCGCCATGTTCTGGGTAATTCTATTTTCAGCAAAACGGGTATAATGGCGATTGTAACTCGTAAAATAAACAACTGTTTCATCACCACTGCTTTCTTTTATAATCTTTTCAGCGATTATTTCCTTCATCTTCTACCCCTTCCTGTTCTTATTTTTCTAAACCTTGCGTAGGGAGCCCCGTTTGTCATCTGAGCCAATTGTATCGGCTCTCCTTTCCCGCAGGTGAGGAATCCTCTGGGCTCCCAAAACCTTTCATCGGTCAATCCATCTAACGAATTCCAGAATTCGGGAGTTATGGATTGGTATATTACATTTTTTAACATTTTTGTCTTTTTACCATTTTCAATTCTGTAAAAAAGATCACCACCAAACTGAAAATTTAATCTCATCTGATCTATTGAATAACTTCCTCTACCTTCAATATAAATCCCCCTTTTAACATCTTGGATCAGCTCTTCAGGTGTAGCCTTTTCATTTCCAGGTGCAAGATAAAGATTTGGAATTCTGTTAATTGGGAAACTGTAAAAATTATCGGCTCTCGCAGAACCTCTGGATCTTACTTCTCCAATCAGAGGTGCTACCTCTCTTGTGGTGCTGTATCCAACTAAGATTCCCTCCTTTACAATATACCACTTCTGACACTCAACACCTTCATCATCATAACCTGTAGTGGATAGACCTCCTGGTAGGGTATTATCAGCAATAAAATTCACAAGGGGAGAGCCATAACGAAATTTCCCTAGTTTTTCAGGCGTTGCAAAACTTCTTCCAGCAAAATTGGCCTCATAACCCAGAACTCTATCAAGTTCAGTGGGATGTCCTACAGATTCATGGATTGTGAGGGATAGATGTGCAGGGTCCAAAACCAGATCCAGCACCTCTTCATCTGGCTCTTCTGCATACAGTTTCATTCTTGCCTCTTCTGCAATCCTTTCGGCATTCTCAATGAGCTCCAGCTTCTTGATATGTTCATACCCTGCATTTAGTGGATAATCCTGGAAACTCCGTGTTTGGGTATCGTTATTGCCCACAGCAAAGGCTGTATAACTGGCATTGGACGTATAGATTATAGTTTCAATTAGTGAATCCTCAGTGGAAGCGAATATTTGTTCTCTTCTCCTGAACTGCATTCGTGATATTGCTTTTACGATTTCCTTAACCTTTAACATCGTCTCATTGATTTCGAGAAGAAGGTTTAATTTCTCTTCCACAGGAATTGAGAAAGGATCAATCTCTATAGGTGTTAAATATTTATCAACATGCACAGGTTCTGATGCAAGTTTTACTCTGATATCTCCTCTTGCTATTGAACTTGATTTTGCTATATCCAGCGCCCTTTTTGCAATCTTTTCGATCTCCTTCTTGTCAACCCTGGAAGATGATGCAAAGCCCCACGCGCCGTCATAGAGTACACGGATTCCAAATCCATAAGTCTCTTCAACGTTCACCAGTTTGGGAGATAAGTCCTGGACTATAAAGCTCTCATAATTATACCTTGTAATCCTTATATCTGCATAATCTACACCCCTTCCCTTTAATATTTCCATTGCATACAGTGCCAGTTCTCTCATTGTATACCTCCGGAAAGTAATATATGGTTCGGACTACGAACAATCAAATACTCCCAAATATAACTTCCTTTAATCTGCTGTCTTCTCTTCTCTCTGTAGGTAAAATTAGCCACTTGGAACATCTTCTTGTTCTTCCTGGCATCTCTCTCCCCTTTACATTTAGAGTCCCTATAACCCGGGTAATCCTGGGGAGATCGTACATGCTGTCAAGGATTACTCCTTTTTTCTTCAATTCATCCTTGAATTTCCTCCTCAAGAATATTTCAAAATTTTGTAATTTGTCTTGTAATACATATCTATTTTTATCCTCTACATCCACTCTTGGAATCGAAAAAAACAGCTGTGTGCCATTCCCTGTTACTGCAATGTAAGGCTCTTTATAACCATTTTCTCTAAACCAATCTGCTATACGCTGAGCTACATCAATGGCTTTTTTCAGTTCTTCATCTGTGGAAGGTATATCTTTGGGCCTTTGAGGATCAAGGTCTATAACTATGGTCTGGATAGCCACAATATCCCACATGGTAGCACATCTTTTAACCTTCTTACTTCTGTCTCTTATTCCAACGTATATGTTTCTCTTTCCATTCCATTTTTCTGCAACTTTGATAAATTCTTCCTCATCCCCTACATGGATACATAATGGGTAATTTCCACCCAGGATTCTCACTTCACTCTTGTACAGATGATTCAAAAGTCTGTATAATGCTCTCACATGTTCCACGAGGAACATCACTAAATATTATTTCGGAATCATAAGGAAGTCAACCTTGACATTGTGTTTTGTTTAACATATATTTATTATGTGAAGCTGGATAAAAAAGTTCCAAAATCACCCTTTTTAGGATTCAGAGGAGGTGGAGAAAGTAAATTCTTTAGTGCTTTCCTTTTGGGTATAATATTTCTTGCAATAATTTTAACGATAGTCCAACTCACCTCTAAACCGAAATTTCTAGAAGAGAAAAATATGAGACTCTCTTTTAACGCCGAAACACGAAAAGATATGGTACAATTCGGTCTTAAAGTTCCTCTGTATGCAAGGCCCAGCGGAGAATCTGAAGTTATAAAATATTATGAAAATCCAGAAGAAAAATTCACAATGATTGAACGAGAAAGGAAAACATGGGTTAAAGTTGTGGACGAAGAGCAGGATACAGGATGGCTTTCTATTTACTTTCTGAAAAAAGACTTGACAAATTGAGCATTTTGCTGGATAAATAAATAACTTCCAGAAGAGGAAATCCGTGGATAGGTATGATCTCGTTATAGTGGGGGCTGGTCCCGCAGGAAGCTCAGCAGCTTTCACAGCTTCCAGCAGGGGACTTAAAACCTTGATAGTGGAAAAGCAGAGGGAGGTTGGCAGAAATATACTCTGTGCAGAAGGAGTCTCTTCCAATTTTCTTAATCTGGTTAAACCAAAAAAGGGAGTGGCTACAATAATATACAGAGCAGGTTTAATATTCGAAAATGGGGAATCCATATTTATTGAAAAAGAGGATGGAATAGGAGCAGTATTGGAAAGGAAAATCTTTGATAGGCATATTTTTGAAAGAGCTCTGGAACAGGGAGCAGAGCCTCTTGTAGGAACCTCCATGGTGGATATACAGAAAGATGGAAAATATTACAAAATTAAACTGGAAGGAAAGAACAGGAAAATGAGTGTTTATGCCGAAAATATTATAGGTGCAGATGGCCCTGCTTCACGGGTTGCATTGCTCTCAGGGATCGAAAATTCGCCTAAGATTGTGCACTACTGCTCCCAAGTTTATCTCTATCATCCAGAGATAGACGGTAAAACTATACTTTTCTATTTTGGCAACAACCTGGCTCCTGGTGGCTATGCATGGGTGTTTCCGAAAGATGATGGTTATGCTAATGTGGGAGTTGGCACCACAGACCCCGGGGACGCTTCCTGGAATTATTTAGCTAAATTTATAGATAAATACTATAAGGGTGCAAAGATACTGGGATTTCTGAGAGGAACGGTTCCCAGCGGCGGACTGGATCTGGAATTCCAGAAGGATAGGGTCTTCCTCACTGGAGATGCAGCAAGATTCGCTGATCCCTTATCCGGAGGAGGAATAGCCAACGCATTTATTTCAGGAAATATAGCTTCCCTCGCTATAGTAGAAGATAAACCCGAAGTATACAGGGGGAAAATAAACAACATACTAGAGAAGGATTATCGGCTCTCTCTCCTAGCAAGGCAAATAATTTACTCAATGGATGATAGTGAACTTAACATTCTGGCACAGGAACTGAAAAGGGTCTTCCATGGGAAAAATCTAACAGAAATAAAATCATTTAACCTCGTAAAAATGATTTTCAGCACTTCGCCCGCATTGTGGGGACTTATAATCAAAAAAGGGGGGGGAAATATTGCAAAAACTATACAAAAAATTGTTTCTTGAAGGCAATAGAGGAGCCTTTATACTGCTGGACCCAGACAGAATTGACACTGAAAGGATAGGAGATGTTCTGAAAAGGGCCGAAAAAAATAAGGCCGTGAAGGGAATATTTGTGGGAACCAGTCTACTCATGAATCCATTTTTTGATAATTTCATTCAAAAGGTAAAAGAAAATACGACTCTACCTGTTATAATATTTCCAGGAAGTCATTATCAGGTCTCGAAGCACGCAGATGCTATTCTCTTTTTATCTGTTGTAAGTGGTAGAAATCCCGACGTCTTAATCGGAGAACAGGTAAGAATGGCTCCACTCATTCAGCATTTTGGGATTGAGCCTATCCCCACAGCTTACATACTTATAGAGTCTGGTAACGTAACCTCTGTAGAATTCATTTCAGGAACAAGGCCTATCCCACGGGATAAAACAGATATTGCCCTTGCACATGCGCTTGCTTCCTGGATGCTGGGGTTTAAGCTGATTTACTTGGAAGCGGGCTCAGGTGCTCGGTTACCGGTGCCAGAAGAAATGATTAGAGAGATAAAAGAAAAAGTCCCGTTACCTCTGGTTGTTGGAGGTGGACTTAATACAAAGGAAAAAATAGATAGAGCCTTCAAGGCTGGAGCAGACTTCGTGGTAATAGGTAATGCCATTGAAGCTAATATAAATTTTCTCGAGGAGGTATAAAAAGTAATGAAACGGATAACGGTGGATGATCTCTTAAAAAACGAAAAGGTGTTGACATACATAAAAAAGGCCGATGAACAACTGAAGGCCATGGGCTATACAGAGCACGGTCTAAGACATGTCACATGGGTTTCAAAAAGAACAGGGGACATTCTCGGTTCTCTGGGGTTTCCTGAAAGGGTTAAAGAACTTGGTGAAATTGCAGGATTGCTTCATGATATAGGTAATCTGGTAAACAGGGAGCATCATGCCCAAGTTGGAGCAATTCTTGCCGGAAAACTGCTTGAAGAGATGGGTATGGCTCCTCTGGAAGTTGCAGACGTGATGATGGCTATAGGGAACCACCATGAGGAGGACGGCTTTCCATCTTCTGTAATCTCCGGGGCTTTGATTCTAGCAGATAAGGCAGATGTACATAGAAGCAGAGTAAGAAAAATGGGTAATATCTGGGAGAACCTAAAGGTAGATATTCATGACAGAGTAAATTTTGCAGCAACAAAATCTAAGGTGTTGGTAAAACCAGAGGATAGAATAATATCTTATTATATCGAAATTGACACTAATATCGCTCCCGTAGTGGAGTTCTTCCAGATATTTTTATCAAGAGTTCTTGTCGCTCAGAGGGCAGCTAAACCACTGGATGCAAAATTTGAACTTTATATAAATGACACCAAAATGATATAGGAGGTGAAGAAGTGTTTGAAGTTAAAGATCTTGAAAGCAAAAGAGTTACAGAACTTTACAAAATAGCCAAGGAGCTGGAGATTCCTAATTATCACAACTACCGGAAAAAGGAACTCATCACCAAAATAATAGAGGCTCAGGCAGAAAAAGAAGGACTTAAATATGTCGAGGGTGTCCTCCAGATACTTGAGGATCAGGGGGGATTTGGGTTCATTCGACTAAAAAAATATAATTACGCCCCCAGTTCCGAGGATACTTATGTTTCCCATTCTCAGATAAAAAAACTCGGACTCAGAAGCGGCGATTTTATACAAGGATTCGCAAGGCCTCCACGGGAAGGGGAAAAGAATTTAGCACTTGTGAAGGCAGAACTTGTTAATGGACATCCTTGGGAGAAGGCCAAGGAGAGACCAATATTTGAAGAACTCACTCCATTTTATCCCACACGAAAATTTGCCTTGGAGGTCCCAAATCCTGAAGATCTCTCTATGAGAATCGTGGACCTCTTCGTACCCATCGGCATGGGCCAACGTGGACTCATTGTTTCTCCTCCTCGTGCCGGTAAAACAGTGCTTCTGCAGCAGATAGCTAATTCAATCCTTACAAATCATGGAGATCACGTGAAACTCATTGTACTCCTTATTGATGAAAGACCGGAAGAAGTTACAGACTTCAAGAGAAAGGTTCCTGCAGATGAGATCATCAGCTCAACTTTTGATATGCCTGCAGACAGACATACTCATGTGGCAGAAATTGTACTCGAAAGAGCTAAAAGACTGGTCGAATTGGGGGAGAATGTTGTTATTCTTCTGGATTCCCTCACAAGACTGGCAAGAGCGTACAATGTGGTTACCCCTCATTCTGGTAGGACACTTTCGGGTGGTATTGATTCTACTGCCCTTATAAAACCCAAAAAATTCTTTGGCTCTGCAAGAAATATCGAGGAGGGAGGGTCTTTAACAATAATTGCAACCGCACTCATAGAGACTGGCTCGAGAATGGATGAAGTGATCTTTGAAGAATTCAAGGGCACTGGAAATATGGAGCTGGTATTGGATAGAAAGCTTGCAGACAGAAGGATATTCCCGGCCATTGATCTTAATAAGTCAGGTACTAGAAGAGAAGAGTTGCTTCTACCCAAGGATGTTCTTAACAAAGTCTGGGTGCTACGAAAAATACTATCCGAAATGAATCCAATCGAAGCCATGGAATTCCTGCAGGAGAAAATGAGAATTACTTCCAGTAACAAAGAATTTCTGAAAACTCTGAATCAAATCCAATACGTGTGAGCTTACTCTTCTGGTTGATCATCATATTACCCTTGCCACTTGCCCATAATTCAAGAGTAACCTCTGCTTTTGCGGAAAATAGAATCACCCGGTTCCATATGGGGGTTGACTTCAGCACAAACCACAGGGACGGTATTCCTGTTGTAGCTGTGGAGGATGGAGAAGTTGTAAGGATAAAATCTTCCTTTTTCGGACTGGGTAAGGTACTTTACGTTAAAGGAGAGAGCAATAATATTTATGTATATGCACATCTGGAGAGATTCAGAAAAGATTTAGAAAGACTGGTCAGAAGTTTACAGTATAAAAATAAAAGATTTTTCCTCGATCATTTCCCTGAACAAAAACCAAAGGTGAAGAAGGGAGAAATCATTGGATACTCCGGAGAATCTGGAGCAGGCCCGCCACATCTGCATTTTGAAATTAGAAGGAATATGGATATTGCTTTCAACCCAGCCTTTTATTTCAATGTAAACCACAATCTAAAATTCAAAGGAGTAAGATTACTGTCTCCTCTTGGCATCTTTGATTTAAGAGAAGAAGATACCACCAAGATTCCGGAAAGATTTAACATTTTAATTAAGTGCTCGTATTTTGTACACTTAAAAATTGCTATAGATAATGATACCGTAGCAGTAGTGGAATTAGATTCAATTCCTTACAGCAAAAATTCACTGGCTCAAATTTTTTACTTATATGAAGGAGGGCGTTACTCTGATTCATATTTAAGACTCACAGGCTACAAAGACATAATCCCCCCAGTTGTGAAAAAGACAATACCTGAAGTAAAATTGGCAACTGGGCTACATAGATTCATTGTAATAGTAATGGATCTCCAAGGAAGAGAATACTTTTTTAATTATTCAGTAAAAGTAGAAAGAAAGGGCCTCATTCCCACAATACCGAAGAAACCCCTATTTACTGAATACGGAGTTATTTTCCCGGATGGCAGTATATTTAACCAAAAAACAGGAACAAAGGATGACATTTATATACTTAAAATAGAGAAAGACAAAAGCACTGAGCTTGTACTGCCTGGATTAAAATTGAAATTTTCTGAAGGGTCTTTCCCCTGGGATTTCTGGATAGGGGTTAAATGGAACAGGGATACTGTTACTTTACTCCCTGCTTATCCCCCACTTGTTAAACCAATCCAGCTTACATCTCACCTGGGTGAGATTTATGTCAGAAACGGAAATAAAGTCTCTCTTCTTGGCATAAAGGAAGCCAACTTAAAAACTCTGGGAAGGATCTTTTATGCAAGAGATAGCCTGCCTCCTGAAGTTAAATTGCTCCACATTTCTCAGAAGAAAATAATCTTTTCCCTGAAAGACGATCTTTCAGGAATTCTTGCAGATTCCATCAAATTATATATCGACGGCAGATGGGTACCAGCAGAATATGACATTGACAACAACATTCTAACTTATAGGGTGTTGTTTTCGGACCTGGACCCACAATTATACAAGGGTAAACATTATATAAATCTCAAAATTATGGACAAGGCTTATAATAAAACTATATTTAACAGGACAATATGGCTAAAATAAGACGCTCTCAGGTTTTTCTGAAAGACAAGAACATACTGCGTAAAATAGTGGATTTTGCAGAGGTTAAAGAAGACGATTGGATTCTGGAAATAGGAGCAGGAAAGGGTTACCTTACAGAGCACCTGATGAAAAGTGGGGCCAAAGTAATTGCTATTGAAGTGGATGGGCAGCTTGTGGAGTATTTAAAAAAAGAATATGCTCTCTTCCTCAATCATCGTCTCTTTCTCTACAAGGATGATTTCCTGAAAATAGACCTGAAAAATATTCTAGATAACCACGAATTAAAGGAAATCAAGGTTGTTTCAAATATCCCCTACCACATAACTTCGCCCATTATAAAAAAATTGATCCGCAATAAGGGTCTGTTTCCCGAAATCTATCTTACGATCCAGAAGGAAGTTGCTGAAAGAATTACCGCTGGGCCGGGAAATAAAAAGTATGGGGCTCTTACTTTATTCGTCAACTTGCACTACGACCCTGAAATCCTTTTTATTATAAAAAAGGGGGGCTTCAGTCCTGTCCCTGAGGTGGATTCTGCCTTTATAAAGTTCATAAGGAAAGGACAGGTGATTCTGGAAAAACCGGAGAGATTTGAACGATTTGTTAAAAAACTCTTTTCCAGAAGAAGAAAAAAATTAAAGACAATCCTGAAAGAGATGGTTAATGATCGCACCATCCTGGAAAAAATTCCTGAAGAGGATTTATCAAAACGGCCCGAAGATTTCACCCTTGAAGAACTCATTAAAATTTACAGGGTTATCAAGGAATAATTCGCTCCATCACAATTTTTTGAGAAGATACCGCCTGGCAAAATCCATAATAGTGTATGCAGCCTGCTTCTTTATCTCAAGTCTGTTCCCTTTGAAGATCTTTTTTATCACATGGACCTCTCCTTTGAAGGAGAAACCCATGTACACGAGACCTACAGGTTTCTGTGGAGTACCACCAGTGGGTCCTGCAATTCCGGTAGTTGAAAGTCCAACATCTGTATCAAAAAGATTTCTAACTCCTTCTGCCATCTGTCTGGCGGTGAGCTCCGATACCGCTCCATATTTTTTCAATACATCCTGAGAAACACCGAGAAAATCTACTTTAATTCTATTATAATAGGCAATTATACCAGCTATGTAGTACCCGGAACTTCCAGAAACATTAGTTATAAGATTTGCCAAAAGCCCTCCTGAACATGATTCTGCCGTGGAAACTGTGAGGTCTCGTTCTTTCAAGACTCTTCCAAAAGCCATCTCCAGTGTTTCGTTATCATATCCGTATATGTTCTCTCCTAGTTTATCCTTCAACTCAATCAAAATTTCATCCAGCTCATCCTTTCTCTCAGTCTGTATTCTGATATCAACCCCATAAATGGATGGATAGAATCCTGCTTTTTCTAACCATACACAGTCTTTGAGTCTATCATAAATTTCACTCTCTCTAAGACCGAATGTTTTTACGGTTTTTAAATAAACCTCTCCTCTTTTATACTTCTCCAGCAGTCCTTCAAGATGAGGGAGTAGCGATTCCACTTCCCTGGGGGGTCCTGGTAGGGATATCAAAACCCCCTTATCCGTGGAGAAAACCATGCCCGGAGCAAGTCCTGCATTATTGCGCAGTATTTTTGCGCCCCTGGGAATAAGTGCATAATTTCTGTGAACCGGTAAAAATTCTACACCGAGGTCCTTAAGTCTCTCCTTTATTAGTTTCAATACCATTTCACTGGATTCCAGATCTACATTAAAAAAACGAGCAACGGCCTTCTTTGTGACGTCATCGGAAGTGGGACCGAGCCCCCCTGTGATAAAGATAATATCAAAATTTTTGAGATTCATAAGTGTCTCTACTATTTCTTCAACTTCATCTTTCACCGTGATCTCCCTGTTCACCCTGAGACCAAACTTTCTCAGAAAATCGGCGATTAGAAGAAGATCCCTGTTCAATATCCTACCCGCTAGTATCTCAGATCCCACAGAAATAACAGCAATTTTCATAACACAAATATTATAAATTCAAAAGAGAGAAGGGTAAAGTTAAATATACCCTTGACAGTTCTTTTATAAATTGGTATTAATATACACTCACGGAATTCCGGTAAAACCACAAAAGGAGGTAAGGTAATGAAGATTAGACCACTAGCAGATAGAGTGGTAATCAGAAGAATAGAGGAAGAAGAGGCCAAAAAGGGTGGAATCATAATACCGGATACTGCCAAAGAAAAACCCCAAAAGGGGGAAGTTGTTGCAGTTGGTCCTGGAAGACTTGATGAAAAGGGCAACAGGATGGCCATGGAAGTAAAGGTCGGAGACAAGGTTCTCTTCTCCAAATATGCTGGAACTGAAGTCAAGATCGGGGACGAAGAGTATCTTGTAATGAGAGAGGATGATATACTCTGTGTCCTGGAAGAATAATAAAAGGAGGTAAAAAATGGCAGCAAAGGACCTAAAATTCAATGAAGAAGCAAGAAGAGCTATACTCAGAGGCGTCGAAAAGCTTTCAAGTGCGGTCAAGGTAACCCTTGGCCCTTCTGGAAGAAATGTTATTCTGGAAAAGAAATTCGGCTCCCCCGCCATTACCAAGGACGGTGTAACCGTTGCAAAAGAGATAGAACTCAAAGATCCTTTTGAAAATCTTGGTGCCCAGCTGGTTAAAGAGGTAGCTTCCAAAACCTCTGATGTAGCGGGGGATGGAACTACCACAGCCACAATACTTGCAGAAGCTATTTACAGACAGGGACTTAAATACATCGCTGCTGGCGCCAATGCCATGGAAATCAAAAGGGGAATCGAAAAAGCAGTTGAAAAGGTAGTGGAACATCTCAAATCTATGTCCAGAGAAGTGAAAGGGAGAAAGGAGATCTCCGAGGTTGCATCAATTTCTGCCAATAACGATATAGAGATAGGCGAGAAGATTGCTGAAGCAATGGATAAGGTTGGAAGAGACGGTGTCATCACTGTGGAGGAAGCAAAGGGCATAGAGACCTATGTTGAGATAGTCGAAGGTATGCAATTTGACAGGGGATATATATCTCCATATTTTGTGACCAATCCGGACAAAATGGAGGCAATTCTCGAGGAACCTTACATTCTCCTTCATGACAAAAAGATATCCTCCATCAGGGATATCCTTCCTGTTCTGGAAAAGGTTGCCCAGAGTGGTAAACCGATCCTCGTAATTGCTGAGGATGTTGAAGGTGAAGCTCTGGCAACACTTGTTGTGAACAAGATTAGAGGGACTCTCCAAGCATGTGCTGTTAAGGCTCCAGGGTATGGTGAAAGAAGAAAGGCAATGCTCGAGGATATCGCCATTCTCACCGGTGGAAGGGTTATCTCTGAAGAGGCTGGTATGAAACTGGAGAATGCTCAGATCACAGACCTGGGAAGGGCCAAGAGGGTCATTGTAACAAAGGATTACACAACAATTGTGGAGGGTTATGGCAAGAAAGAAGATATTCAAGCAAGGATCCAACAGATCAAGGCCCAGATTGAGGAAACCAAATCCGATTATGATAGAGAAAAGCTTCAGGAAAGGCTTGCAAAACTTTCCGGTGGCGTTGCTGTAATATATGTGGGTGCGGCTACTGAGACAGAGATGAAGGAAAAGAAAGCAAGAATCGAGGATGCCCTCCATGCAACTAAGGCAGCTGTAGAGGAAGGAATCGTTCCAGGTGGAGGAGTTGCCTTCCTGAGAGCTCAGAAAGCTCTTGATGATCTCCAGCTAGACGGCGATAAACAGATCGGAGTCGAAATAGTGAAACAAGTCCTGGAAGAGCCTCTCAAACAGATTGCAGAGAATGCAGGCCAGGAGGGAACATTAATAGTTGAAAAAGTGAAGACCCTGGAAGAGACAAAGGGGTTCAATGCCCTCACCGGAGAATTTGTGGATATGATCGAAGCAGGTATTATAGACCCTACAAAGGTGGAGAGAATTGCGCTTCAGAATGCTGCTTCCATAGCATCACTACTCCTAACCACTGAGGCTCTGGTAACTGAGATAAAAGAGAAAAAGGAAAACGTTCCTACTCCTCCAGGTGGGTATGAAGAGTTCTAAAGGAAGATAAAGGGGGAGGGTACCCTCCCCCTTTAAATTTTATTATGCCTATATACGAATATAAATGCAAAAAATGTTGGAAAATATGGGAAATACTTGTTCTTCCCCATGAAGAACAGCCTGCTATATGTCCAGAATGTGGTGGCGAACTGGAACGGATTTACACGGGGAGCGTGGGACTAATTTTCAAAGGCTCAGGCTTCTACATCACAGATTATGCAAACAAGCAAAAAGAAAAATCAAAAAAATCTGAAGAGAAGAAAAAAGAATAGTAAGAATTTCTTGACAGTTCAAGAAATTCAGGGTATTTAAGATTGCCATGAAAAAAGAGCATTGGGTGAAAAAATTGAAGAAAAGATTGGAGGAGCTCGAGGGAGAAAGGGATAAGTATAAAGACCTTTATCTTCGTACTCTCGCGGATTTCGAAAATTATAAAAAAATCACCAAGGAAGAATGGCAGAAGGCAATTGATTTTGCAAACGAAAGGCTTTTGAAAGAATTTTTAACCGTTTTTGACCATTTTAGACTAGCCCTCGAGTCCAATGCAGACCCCGAGAGTTTTAGAAAAGGGGTGGAGATGATATTCAATGAATTCAAAAATATTTTCAAAAAAGAAGGGCTCGAGGAGATAGAAGTCTCGGGTAAGAAGTTTGACCCAAGACTTCATGAAGTAATCGAAGTTATAGAAAGTAATGAACTCCCGCCGGGCATGGTGGTGAAAGAACATCAGAAAGGCTTTCTTTATAAAGGGAAATTGCTGAGGCCGGCGAGGGTGAGTGTGAGTAAAAAACCAGAAAATGATAAGGGGGGATGAAAAATGGCCAAGGAAAAGATTATTGGGATTGATCTTGGGACAACCAACTCCGTTGTGGCAGTGGTTATTGGAAGTGAACCCGTGGTCATTCCAAATAAAGAAGGGGAAAGAATAACACCTTCTGTGGTTGCTTTTAAAGGGCAGGAGGTGCTGGTAGGCTCCATTGCAAAAAGACAGGCTATTTTGAACGCAGAGAACACTGTATTTTCCATAAAGAGATTTATGGGACGCAGGTATGAGGAAGCTGATGTGGATATCAAAAGAGTCCCTTATAAAGTTGTAAGGGGTAGAGACGATCGAGTTGAAATTTATATTCCCACACTTGGGAAAAATTTCACACCAGAAGAAATTTCTGCAAAAATCTTATCTTACCTTAAACAGGTTGCAGAAAGTTATTTGGGTGAACCTGTAAAAAAGGCAGTGATTACAGTTCCTGCATATTTTAATGATGCTCAGAGGCAGGCAACAAAAGATGCCGGAATAATTGCAGGACTTGAAGTAATGAGAGTCTTTCCCGAACCCACTGCAGCAGCCCTTGCTTACGGACTGGATAAAACAGATAAAACCCTGAGAGTTGCAGTTTATGACCTGGGTGGAGGTACCTTTGATATTTCTATACTGGAACTTGATCAGGGTGTTTTCGAGGTAAAATCGACTGCTGGCGATACACATCTTGGCGGAGATGATATCGACCAAAGAATTATCGAGTGGCTTGTTGATGAATTTTACAAAGAGACGGGCATTGACCTTAAAAAGGATAGAAATGCTCTACAGAGGTTAAAAGAAGCAGCTGAAAAGGCTAAAAAAGAACTCTCCACATTGATGGAGACCACAATATCACTTCCATTTATTGCCTCTGATGCCCAGGGGCCGAAGCATCTGGAAAAATCCCTCACCAGAGCTAGATTGGAGGCAATGTCCAGAGACCTCATTGACAGAACCATAGAGATATGTAAAAAGGCCCTGCAGGATGCAAATCTCAGACCAGAGGACATTGACGAGGTAATCCTTGTGGGTGGACAGACAAGAATGCCACTTGTTCAGCAAAAAGTCAAGGAATTCTTCGGGAGAGAACCACACAAAGGCATCAACCCAGATGAGGTGGTTGCCATAGGTGCTGCCATACAGGCTGCCATAATGGCAGGAGAATATCAGGATAAAGACATCGTTCTTCTTGATGTTACACCACTTTCTCTGGGTGTAGAAACCCTTGGTGGTGTTTTTGATGTGGTTATACCGAGAAATACTACAATCCCTACAAGAAAATCAAAAATTTATACCACTGCGGAAGATAACCAGACCTCCGTTCTTATTAAGGTTTACCAAGGCGAAAGGCCCATTGCATCAGAAAACCGACTTTTAGGACAGTTTGAACTTACGGGTATCCCTCCAGCTCCAAGAGGAGTTCCGCAGATAGAGGTAACATTTGATATAGACGCCGATGGTATTCTTCATGTCACTGCAATAGATAAGGCCACTCAAAAGGAGGCTTCCATTAAGATCCATGCAAGGACTGGTCTAACAGAGGAAGAGATCGAGAAGATGGTTAAAGAAGCAGAAATGCACGCCGAAGAGGACAAAAAGAGGAAAGAGCTCATTGATCTCAGAAACCAGGTAGATGCGTACATCTATTCGGTTGAAAAGAGTATCAAAGACCTCAAGGACAAGATCTCTGAATCACAGAAATCCAGGGTTGAGGATGCAATCAAAAAATTGAAAGAATCCATTCAGACAGAAGACAGGGAAAGAATCAGAAAAGATTTTGAAGAGCTTCAGAGAATCTGGACCGAAATTTCTCAGGAAATTTATAGGACATATGGTGCTCAGGCACATACAGAAACTGGAACCGCAAGTGCTTCCAGCTCTAAAGATGAAGAGAAAAAGGAAGGCCCCCAGGATACAGACTATGAAGTGGTAGAATAATGGCAAAAAAAGATTACTATGAGATTCTGGGGGTCCCCAGAGATGCATCTCCAGAGGAAATTAAGAAGGCATATCGACGCCTTGCTGTAAAGTACCATCCTGATAGAAATCCGGAAAACAAGAAAGAAGCTGAAGAAAAATTCAAAGAGATAAGTGAAGCCTACGAAGTTCTTATTGACCCTGAAAAGAGAAGAATATATGATCAGTATGGGCATGAGGGATTAAAGGGATACTTCAGGCAGGGTGATTTCACCTGGAGTGACTTTACCCACTTCGATGACCTGAGAGATATTTTCAAAGATTTAGGCTTTGGATTTGACTTTTTTGAGGAAATCTTCGATTTCTTCACCGGTGGAAGAAGAACCACCACCAGAAGAGAACGTAGGGCATCCAGAAAAGGAGAGGATCTTCGTATCTCCATACCCCTCCCTCTTGAAGAAATAGCAAAGGGGACTACCAAAAAGATCAAAGTCAAACGGCTGGAAAAATGTACTGCATGTAATGGCACAGGGTCTAAAGACGGCAGACTTTCTACATGCCCTACCTGTGGAGGGACAGGTGTAGTAAGAAAGGTCACAAGAACCATCTTCGGACAGTTTATCCAAGAGTCCACATGCCCCACTTGCCGCGGAGAAGGAACGATAACTCAGAACCCCTGCCCAGTATGTGGAGGTACTGGCAGAGTTAAAAAAGAAAAGGAACTCGAAATTAAAATCCCTCCTGGAGTACGAGAGGGTGAGTACCTAATTCTACGTGGTGAAGGGAATGCAGGAATTAAGGGTAGAGGATACGGGGATCTCTATGTATTTATTCAGGAGAAACCCCATGAGATCTACAGAAGAGATGGAGAGAATCTATATGTGGACCTACCTATAACTCCCGCAGAAGCAGCACTTGGGGTTGAATTTGAGATCGAAACCATACATGGTAAAAAGCTTAAAATAGACATCCCAGCGGGTGCAGAAACAGGAACCCTCATTAAGGTGAGGGGGGAAGGAATTATAAGAAACGGCAGGAGGGGAAATCTGTTTATTCGACTGGTGGTTGTAACACCCAAGAAACTGACAAAAGAGATGAAAGAATTATATAAAAGACTAAGAGATATAGAAAAACATGAATTAGGGAAAAACTGGAAGGAAAGGGTAAGGAAATTCAAGAGATGAAATCAGCTATTTTTGAAAAGCAGAAAGGAGAAATGGCATACATCACAGGCGAGGAGTATCATCATCTTGTGAAGGTCAGGAGGATCAAAAGGGGAGAACTTGTAAAGATTACAGATGGGACAGGGAAAAATTATCTGGCTATTGTGGAGTATATCGACAGAATAAAAAAACTTGTGGGAGTTCGAATAGTAAGTTATAATTTAAATACCGAACTTGATTTTAAACTGGGTCTTGGCTTTGCATTGGTAAAGAAGCCAAGATTGGAATTTTTACTTGAAAAATGTACAGAATTGGGGGTTGTAGAATTCATACCCCTAATATGTGAAAGAAGTATTGTAAAAAAGAAGGAAATCGAAGAGAGGTGGTTAAAGATACTGAAAGAGGCTGTAAAGCAGTCTGGAAGATCCAGGATTCCGGAAATCAGGAAACCTTTAAGATTAGAAAAAATCGAAGAAATAGCCGAAAATTATAATACTTGGCTTTTTGGGGACATAAACGGAGAAAAACTTATTCCAGAGATAAATCTAAAGGGAGATATTCTTGTTATAATTGGCCCCGAAGGGGGATTCACTGAAAATGAAAGGAAATTTCTTTTAAGTAAGGGCTTTTTGAATGTAAAGCTAGCAAAAACAATCTTAAGGGCCGAGACTGCAGCAATATCAGCCTGCAGTCAGATAATAGCTGTAAGAGAACTAATGGGAGGCGCCCCAAAAACGCAAGGAGGTGATGCCTGTGTCCGGAGTCAGACTGCGTGAAGGAGAATCCTTTGACAGCCTTCTAAAAAGATTCAGAAAGGTACTGGCTAAAGATGGGATCCTTCAGGAAGTTAAAAGAACTCAATTCTATGAAAAACCCTCTGAAAAGAGGAAAAAAGAATTGATGGCTGCTAGAAGAAGGCTTCTAAGAAAGCTAAAAAGAATGGAAGAATGAATGCCCTTGATAGGCTCGAATATACAGAGCTGAAAAAAATCTTACACTCGTACATATCCACTGATGCGGGGAAGTTAAAGCTTGAGGAGCTTTCCCCCAATCTCCCGCAGGAGGAAATACTTAAGAGATTCAAACTTATAGAATCCATAGGGGAGATTATAGAAGGGGGCTCCAGGTTAAATTTCTTTGACTTCCCACACATTAAAAAAGCTCTGGATATGGCTCTACAGGGCGCCTCCCTCCCTACAATTGAAATAAAAAAAATCGGTATTTTTCTTACGGAGTATGACAAACTTTATGAGAGTCTTCTGGGCCATTTACCCCAGGATATACTACCATCTCCTGAATCATTGAAGGTCTTAAAAAGGAAGATTCATTCTACTTTCGAAGATGATGGAGAATTAAAAGAAAAAGCTTCATCACTTCTGTATGAATTGAGAGTCAAAAGAAGAAAACTGAGAGAAGAAATTTATAGGATTTTTGAAAAGCTGCTGCTTGATTATGGGAGACAGGGACTCTTGAGGGATAACATTATTACCTTGAGAAATGGCAGATTTGTACTTCCATTTGCGTCTCATGTAAAACCCAGAGGCGTGGTGCATGGATTCTCCAAAACAGAAGAAACTCTCTATGTTGAACCCTTCGAGACAGTTGAGGTACAGAACAAATATGTGAAACTGGTAGAAGAGGAGAAAGAGGAGCGAGAAAGGATCATCAGAGAGGTCCTGGGGCTTCTGTGGGAAAATGCTCCTCTTATAAAGGAAATATGGGAAGCTCTGGGATTTATAGAAGTTATTTATGCACTCTATCGATTTAAAGATGAATACAATTGCGTATATCCAGAATTTAAAGAGGATAAAATAGTTATAAAGGAAGGACGTCACCCTGTCCTTGTGAAAAACAAAGGATGGGATAGGGTAGTCCCCCTTGATCTGGAACTGGATAAGAGGGCCCTCATCGTTTCCGGGCCTAATGCAGGAGGAAAAACAGTACTTCTCAAAACTGTAGGAATCTTCCATCTTATGGCGAAATCGGGCATGCCGGTTCCTGCATCAGAAACGATACTCATAACGCCTAACCATATCTTTGCAGTCGGTTTTGAAGATGAACAGAATCTCCTAGAAGGAGAATCCAGTTTTACAGCTGTTATAAGAGAGATTGTAGATGTCATCAATAACGTAACAAAAGGAGATATGGTATTGATGGACGAACTCATTTCTTCCACAGATCCTCAGGAAGCTTCAGGACTGGCTTTCGCAATAATCAAACATATTTTGAAAAAAGGGGGATGGGTGCTTGGAAACACACATCTAACCCTATTGAAAATGCTGGTTTCAGAAGACAGGCAGATGTTAAATGGCTCCATGCTGTTTGACCCCCTCACAAAAAAACCTACTTACAAGCTCAGAATAGGCGAAATAGGGGTTAGCCATGCCTTCGATATATCTGTAGACGCCGGTCTCTCTCAGAAAATTGTGGATGAGGCCCGGAGATATGTCCAGGGGAAAGAGGGTCACCTTGAGAGGCTGATCTCTGATTTATGGAATAGAGAGAGCTTACTGGAAAGCTTGATAAATGAGTATGAAGAGAAGTTGGCTTATATTACAGAAAAAGAGAAAAAGGCTGAAAAGATTGCCAAAGAGAGGGCCCAAAAGATAATACTACAAGCCAGAGAAGAAGTGACTCAACTTATCAAACAACTGGAAAAAGAAATAAAGAAGGAGAAAAAATTAAAGATCGCAAAAACCATCAGAAAAACTCTTCAAGAAAAGACCAAAGAATATGACATTTTTACAACTCCGGCCAAAGAGTTGATACCAGGCAGAGTCTATCGAATAAAACCCATCGGTATCCTTGCCACTCTCCAGAAGGTCAAGAATAAAAAAGCCATAATAAAAGTAGGGCTTAGGGAGATGGAAGTCCCTACAAGTTCTCTGTATGAGGTGGAATAATGTCAGAAATTATTGATAGAGTGAGGGAAGCGGTAGATATCCTCGACGTAATAGGCGAATATGTTCAGCTAAAAAGGGTAGGGAAATCTTACAGGGGTCTCTGTCCATTTCACGTTGAGAAGACACCATCTTTTTATGTCGATCCCGCAAAGGGGGTATACCACTGTTTTGGGTGTGGGGCTTCTGGTAATGTTTTCACCTTTCTTATGGAAATAGAAGGTATAACTTTTCGAGAAGCACTTCAAAGACTGGCAAAAAGAGCAGGCATTGATATTAAAGAGGAGAGGAGGGAAAGACCTGAACTTCGCCTTCTCAAAGAAACAGCAGACTTTTATCACAGACAATTGTATAAACCTGAGGGGAAAAAAGCTCTCGACTATCTGAGAGAAAGAAAAATTCCTGAATCCATTATTTCCCTCTTCAATATCGGATATGCTCCTCCAGCGGGTACTGTGAGTTATTTAAAAAATAAAGGATTTGATCACTCACTGATTATAAAGACTGGAATCCTAACGGATACAGGTAGAGGCTTTAGAGAATTGTTAAGGGACAGACTCATCTTCCCCATTGCAGATGAATTTGGAAGAGTGGTAGGATTTGGAGGAAGAAGCCTTGACAGTTCAATAGAACCCAAGTATATAAATTCACCTGAATCAGAATTTTTTAAAAAGGGGAAAATACTCTACGGATTTTATCAGGGAAAGAAGGAGATCAGGGATAAAAAAAGTGTGATTATAGTGGAAGGCTATTTTGATGTACTCGCCATGTATCTCATGGATATTAAAAATGTTTGTGCACCAATGGGCACAGCTTTAACTGAAGACCAGGCTCAGATACTTACTAAGTATGCAGAGAAGGTGTATCTACTTTTCGATGGAGATGAAGCAGGGAAAAAGGCGGCTATGAGAAGCGTTAAAGTTGCCATGAGTAAGGGAGTATTTCCTTATGTGGCACTGCTTCCTCGCGGGGAAGATCCTGCAAGCCTTTTTCAAAATGGGCAAAGTGGTGTGGTTGTGGACACATTGAGGAATGCAAAAAATTTTGCTGAATTTTACTTGGCTGAAGCCTCATCCATTGAAGAGAAGGTTAGATTGACCAAAGAGTTACTGGAAGAAATCGAAAAAATAGAGGATCCAGTGCTCAAGAATACTTATATTGAGGTTTTATCCAGTGTTTCGGGTATCAAGGAACTCCAGCTCAGGAATGTGCTTGCAATGTTTGAGAAGAAATTTCGGAAGGGGAAAAGCGAAGGTTTTAGTCTGGAAATGAGGCTGATTATAGCATCACTCTTCGATAATGAAATAAGGGAATTTCTCTCAGCGAATATAAACCCAGAGGATCTTGATGATGAGGATGCAAAGTCCATATTACGGGAATTCAGAGAAGGTAAGAACCCTGAAGAAATACTAACTCTACATCCTAAAAGAAAGGAGATTATCGAGTATGCAATGAAATATATTGATCTTAATGAAAGGGTGAAAGAGGACATTAAGAGTAGAATAAAAGAACTTAAATTTTACAAAGAACGCAAAAAAATCTTTACCAAAATTTTTGAAAAAACTGAAGAAAAGGATGAAATTGAGGCATATTTAAGCCATATTATGGATTTGAAAAAAAAGCAATTTAGGGGGGATTAACATGAGAGATTGGATCGTACAGAATAAGCTTTTTCAGGATATTCTCGAGAAAGCAAAGGAGCAGGGGAAGATTTCTTACAGTGAATTAAACAGACTCCTCCCCACTCAGTATATTTCCAGTGAGGTGCTTGAGGAACTCATTGTTGCACTTAATGAGCAAGGAATCGAGGTTTTTGATGAGGTTCTTGAAGGTAAAAAGAAAAAAAAGAAGAAGAGGGACAGGTTTTTTGAGGAAGATTATATTCAGGTTAGAGATGATCCAACAAAAACCTATTTGAAGCAGATATCTGATCTCGGCCTTCTCACAAAAGAAGAAGAGGTTAAATATTCAAAAACTATTGATGATTCAAGGAAAGCAGTGGTTAAACTCCTTTTCTCTACAAAATTCGGTCTTGCAAAATTTTTGCATATCATTGAACTGTGTGACAAAGGAATCTATCAAATTGAAGAGATCGTCCACGTTGATTCCCAGTACTGGACTTCAAAAGAGATGAATACAAAGGAAAAGGCAAGGGTTGGAAGAGCCTTCAAATATTTGAGAGAAAATATCAAACTTCTCCTGGATAATTATTTTAATGAAGAAAATCCCCCTCTGGATATCAAAAAGACTCATACCAGTGTTATAAGGAAGATACTCAATCTGGAACCTCAATTCAAGAAAGTTCTGGAGGTTGTGGAGAAATTCAAGGGTGTTTTGAAAGACTACGGTAAATTAAAGAAAAGATATGAGTTCCTGGAATCTGAGGCCGCTAAACTATTTAAAAAGAGAGGTAAGGAATTACTCACTCCAGAAGATGAAAGAACATTGGGAGAAATTTCTTTTGAGATGAAGGAAATTAAATCCCAAATGGACCTTCTCAAAGAAGAGCTGGGAATGGATTATGAGGAAGCCAAGAATGTTCTCAAACACTTGGAAAAACATATCGCCGAATTGAATGAAGCAAAGAGAAAGATGGTGGAAGGGAATGTCAGGCTTGTAATAGGGATTGCTAAAAGATTCATGAACAGGGGACTTGAATTTATGGACCTCATACAGGAGGGGAATGCTGGCCTTATAAAGGCTGTTGAAAAGTTCGATTACAGGAAAGGATATAAATTCTCAACCTATGCAACTTGGTGGATTAGACAGTCCATTACCAGGGCTATTGCTGACCAGTCAAGAACTATCAGAATTCCAATCCACATGATAGAAACCATAACTAAGGTTTCAAGAGCTTCAAGAGTACTCATGCAGGATTTTGGAAGGGAGCCCACTGTAGAAGAAATAGCTGATTATCTTGACCTTCCAGCAGAGAAAGTGAAGCAGGCCATTGAATCTGCAAAAGAACCCATATCCATAGATAAGCCCATTGGGCATGATGATAAGAGTTTCGTTGGAGACTTCATTGTGGACAGTATTCAGAAAACCCCCTTTGAATATGCCAGAGACAACATACTAAAAGAGAAACTCGAAGAAGTGCTCAATACACTTTCCAAGAGAGAAAGAAAGATATTGGAATACAGATTCGGACTGGGGGATCATCCACCAAAAACTCTGGAAGAAGTAGGGCAGATATTTAATGTCACAAGAGAAAGAGTGAGACAGATTGAGGCTAAGGCTCTTAAGAAGCTCAAACACCCGGTGAGGATTTCCAAGCTTAAAATGCTTGTGGAACCACCGGAAAAATCTTACTAATAAGTGGTCTCTGCAGTAATAGTAGCAGCAGGTAAAGGAAAACGGTTCGGAAGGGATAAGATATTTTTAAATATTGCAGGAAGACCTCTTATATTCTGGACGCTTTTAAAATTTGAGGAGATAGATGAGGTTGATGAAATCATACTCGTTTTAAAGAAAGAAAATCTTGAGAGGGGAGGAGAGTTAAAACAGTACTTCCATAAATTGCTCTATATAGTTCCAGGCGGTAAAGAAAGAGGAGACTCTGTCTTCAATGGACTGAAAAATACAAAAGGGGATCGGGTTCTAATCCACGATGGAGCCCGGCCTCTTGTTTCTTCTCAACTAATTAAAAAAATCATAAAGGAATTGGAGCACTATCCAGCAGTTGTACCCTGTACAAGGATACCCGATACTGTAAAAAACCTTGTGAAAGATGAGGTCCATGGAATTGTAGATAGAGATTCTATTGTTACCATTCAGACTCCTCAAGGGTTCAAGAGAGATTTAATTGTTGAAGCTTATAAAAAGGCAATAACAGAAAAAAAATATTTTACTGATGACTCCTCATTAGTTGAAGACATTCTTGGCGTTAAGTCTCACTGTGTTGAGGGCGAAAAAAATAACATAAAAATAACATACGAGGAAGATATAAAACTCCTGGAGGCTTATTTGATGAAGATTGACAAATTAAGAGTTGGAATAGGTTTCGACTCCCACAGACTGGTTGAAGGAAGGAAACTCTTTATAGGTGGAGTGGAAATTCCCTCTGAAAAGGGAGCCCTTGGCCACTCCGATGGAGATGCCCTCATTCATGCAATCATCGATGCAATCCTGGGTGCTTCGGGAGAAAAAGATATAGGCATGCTTTTCCCTGACACAGATGACAAATACAGGGGCATTTCAAGCATTACACTCCTTGAAAAAGTCAGGGAAATTATAGAAAATGAATTTGAGATTGTGAACATAGATTCAGTTGTAAAGCTGGAAAGACCCAAAATTTCTGAATACATTCCGAAGATGAAGAAGAAGATTGCAGAAGCATTAAAAATTCCGGAAGAGCGCATTAACATAAAAGGCAAAACCGGCGAAAAAACCGGGCCAGTGGGTGAGGGGAAAATCATAGAAGCTCAGGCTGTGTGTTTGGGGATGGGGCTATAATCATTTGATACGAATGGGTTGATGTATCTAAAACGCTTATTTAAATAAGTACATTCTTTCTATGCTTTCTCTATGATATCCAACAGCTTATATAAAAAGACAATCTTTCTACTGAATTAATTTTCCAAATAAGGTGTACACAAACAACAACTTCTTGTATACCCTATTTTTGGTAATAAAAACAGAGATAATCATTTTTTCATACTATTTCCAATCGCAAGGAATGAAATAATTGACGGTAAGTATACTCTGATAAAGAACTTATATCCTTAAAATAATACCGCACCGGTATGATGCACTTCTCTCGTTGAATTGATTTAGGAAATTCTTTTGCTATTAACACACCTCCAACAACTTCATTGCTAAATTCAGAAATATACCCTTTTAATTGTTCTATATCTTTCTTACGCGCTTTACCAGTCTTAACTTCTACAAGTAAATATATATTTGCACCAACTGGATGCTTTAATTTTATAAAGATATCAACAAATCCTTCTGGGAGTGCTTTCTCACCAAGCACCTCAAATTCATCAGGAGAATGATTGACGCTTAAAATTTTTAAGATATTATCAAACCCAGAGCTTTGAATTTTTCTTCTTATGAGTGACTGGAGTATTAACTCTTGGAAACAAAATTTTTCCGGAATTTTTTGATGCTCTCGCCTAAACACTATTTTGGGTTCAAAAGAATCTGCCTCAATATTAAAGATTTCTCTTTCACCATCAAATGATGCTCCCATTCCCGAAACGCTGTAAAAAGTTATTGTATCGGCCTGAAAATGTGTCTTTCTATATCCACCTCTCAAAAGCAAATTTTCAGCCACATAAGAAAATTCAGGTCTAACCATTGGCTCATTAAGTTCTCTTTCCTGCTTCAGAAATAATCGGAATGGGAAATAATAAGTGTTCCCTGACATTCTAAAAGTCACTGGTGGCCAGGGCGGGAGATTTTTTGCATTCTTATAAGCTACTTTTTTGATTACTCTGTAGAGATTTCTAACTCTTGCACCATAAAGGAATGAAATATAATCACCCTCATTTATATCCAAAAATGTCCAAAGCCCATTTATGCTATTTGTAAATCCCGCCATTGCGTATTTGATACACAATTCAAGATTTTTTCGATTAGATACTGAAATCAAAAAATAGTTTATCTCTTTATTTGGCAAAATTTTCACCTCCTTCCTTCATAATATTTAACCTGCTCCTGACTATCGTAACTGTGTTAGAATTAATATAACCACTAAGATCATGCTTTCTAATAATTCAGCCCCTTCAAATGCTGTTTCACTATCCATCATCTGATTGATAATCTATTTCTTTAATTTCTTTCATTTCCAATGCAACAACTAATCTATTCATCATTTTCAATTATAAATTAGGACAGCAGCCTTTTGCAAATCAAAGTTAAAGTTAAGGAAGTTTAACTATGCATTTTTATTCATATGCAGTTTTATTGATAAATTGATTAGGTAGATGAATCCTCCTCTCACAAACCCTTTCTACAAGATATCTATCATGACTGACAAGTATGAGAGTTCCCTTAAATTCTAAAAGGGCCTTCTCCAGCAATTCC
>Ga0190352_1000058_pt1 | contig 31403 bp, 26 predicted proteins | sample 4872131011_MG_FD_161682 | JGI IMG/M metagenome (GOLD analysis project Ga0190352, IMG submission 161682) | Hydrothermal vent microbial mat bacterial communities from Southern Trench, Guaymas Basin, Mexico - 4872-13-10-11_MG | ecosystem: Environmental > Aquatic > Marine > Hydrothermal vents >...
ATTTGGGATTAGGGGGATTATTTATCCAAGGCGATGCCGACGAAATTCTTCTGGGAATCAACGAAAGTTATCAAATTATTCAGATAAAGAAAAATCAAGACATCTGGATTCTCCGTTTTTCTCCCTTAGAACAAAAAACTGAATTCCAATCCCCCTTACAAGTAGAAGAATTTAATCTTATTCCCCGAGGGATGATAATTATTAATGGAGAAGTCAAGTCGCTCTCAGCTGCCTTGACAAATCCAGAAGGCGAACTTTTTTCCACCACAGAAAAAATTCCCTGTCTTCTTCCAGGGATCAACCTTACTTTTCTCTGCTCCCAAGAAATAACAATTACCTCTCATCTCTTCCAACAAGGCCTTCAGTTTGAAGAAGAGATCCCTTATCTAAAAGGACAGGAAGCGCAACTTATCATCTGGTCAAGTGGAAAAGATATTTTAACTGGCCAAGAACAAGGCGGGGAAATTAAAATTCAGGTGCCTAGTCAAGAAGAAGTGGTTATTCAGGCGCATCTAACCTCATCTTCATTTGCTAATCCAAACCAATCTCCAGGAGCAAAAAAGCTGCGCTTACTTGGTAGCTTGCAGACTAAAGAAATTGAGTTACCCAATTCAACCTTGACTATCAACCATCGCCCTCCTTTGATAGAGAAAAACGATCTTTTCCAACCATTCCCCACCACCGAACAACCTATTTTAGCCATCATCAGGATTACTCCCCAAAACTGGAGTGAAAATGGACATAATTAAATTTAATGACCGAGGATTTTCGCTCATTGACGTTCTGATCGGAATCTTTATTCTGGGGCTTATTGTGACCTTTGCCTCTTACGCCCTGCTTCAAAGCTCGCCCCGCTACCAACTTCGCCGATCCACTTGGGCTATCCAGGTGAAATTAATTCAAGCTCGCTACCTGGCCATCTTTAAAAATATTCCCCACCGTTGCGTATTTAAGAAAACTGGAATTGTCTTGGAAAAAAAAGACTCAGCAAGCCAGAAATGGATAGCAATTTCCTATCAAGAATTACCCGGCGTAGTAGTTGAAGCCAACAACACCCCCACCTTCTATCCGCAAGGGACTGTTTCTAATTTAGCCTCGATCCTGGTTCACAATGCCAATGGCTCATTCAAGATAACTATTGCCATCTCCGGAAGAATAAAAACTGTCCCTGCTCCTCCTGGGCCTTAATTATTTAACTGGGAATATCAATCTTCTAAACCAAAGGCCTAATTCCAACCCCACCATATTTATTTAGAGGAGGTATTATATTTAATAAATAACTTCTTTCTTCTGATAGACAATTTTTCCATCAACGATGGTTAATAATACTTCGGTGTTGAGGATTTCTTCTGGTTTAACCTCTAAAAGATTTTGATTAAATACGGTAATATCAGCTAATTTTCCTTCTTCCAAAGAACCACGAATATCTTCTTCAAAACAGGCATAAGCCGCATTAATAGTGTAAGCCTGGAGGGCTTCGGCCACCGTGATTCTTTGCTCAGGAAACCAGCCCCCGGGAGGAGTCCCCTTAATAGTTTTCCGGGTGACAGCTGAATAAATCAAATATTTCGGATGCATATGATAATAAGCCGCTGAAGTTCCTGGCCAATCAGAGCCAAAACAAAGCACTGCGCCATGATCAATTAAAGAACGGAAAGCATAGGCGCCTCGACACCGATCATGACCAATTCGTTCTTCCATCCAGCGCATATCGTCGGAGATATGATAGGGATTAATCTCAGCTATAATCCCCAGTTCTTTAAACCGGGGAAAATCTTCTGCTCGGACAACTTGAGCATGAATAATCCGAAATCTTCTCAAGTCAACTCCTTCGGCTTTTAGACGTTCAAAAAGAGTCAACAATTCAGCCACTCCTCTCGTGCCGATAGCGTGAACATTGGGAACAAAACCAGCATCGAGGCCGATTTTAATCAAGTTATACATTTTCTCCATATTCCCTTGCTTAAGGTCTGGATCATCAGACGTATGTCTTCTCCAGTGCCCAGAATTGTCAGGCTGGTCATGGTAAGGTTGGAAAAAGAGGGCCCCTAGGACGCCAGAGGGATTTTTTCTCTTTAACCAGGGCTTGTCCCTCGTCTCCCAAGGCCCATTTTTCGTAAGCACCCCAGAGACCCTCCGTTATCCATTCTCCTTCATCTACCAGATCAACTACTCTTTTAATTTCCTGGCGTAAGCTCTCCTTATCTGAGACCATCATCAAATTGGCATCATTAATTAGGGCTCCGGCTCGATTAAAATGCACATGAGAATCAATAATTCCCGGGGTAACAAAGGCCCCTTTAAGGTCTACTACCTTAGTTTGGTTGCCTTTCCATCTCAGAGCCTCTGAGTCAGAATCAACAACAGCTTTAATTCTATTGCCAACAATCACCAAAGCTCGAGCTTGAGGATGTTCAGGATTAACAGTATAGATATTTCCATTAAGGAGTAGTAGGTCAGCTGGTTCTTTAGATCCCGAGGAACAGGCTTCAAATTGGCTCCAGATTAAAAAGACCAAAATTACGATTAAGGCAATCCATTTAATTTCAAATATTAGCTTTTTAAATTCCAACCAAACCTTTTCTGGGTTGATTACCCAAAAAAACAAAGAGCCCTTTCTTTCTCATTAATCACCTCCGCTTTATTAGAAAACCCACTAAAATTATTTAAAATTATAAAATATAGAACTATTTTTATCCATCTCGCTAAAGTTTCCACAATCTCTGTGAAAAAAACTGTGGAAAAATCAGTTTTTCTTTGGTTATCCAGTTGAATAAAGTAATTATCCCTTAAATTGCCCAAGATAGTGGGCAAAAATAAACTCCAAATGAGGAGGCTAGACACTTTGTTCCCTGCTCTGACTAATTAAGCAAACAACGAGCGAATTGGCCAACATTCACCCCCAGACTTTATCTGTAAATATCGCGCCACTCACTTTAGAAACAGGATGTGCTTCCTATAGCTTAACCTTTCCTCAAAATTGTTTTATTATGAAAATAAGGAAAAAAATCCGAGGAGGGAAACAATGAGGCCAAACAACTTTTTAATTATCTCTCTTTTTCTTTTCATCATCAGTATTCCTTCTCTTTCTTCTGCTTCTGAAATAGTAATTAAAAATACAGAACCTTTTGTTTATGTCAGCATTTCTTATTCAGGGGACTATTCGGAAGTTCCCCAGGCGATAAACATGCTCATGTATAATGCTCGCCAACAAAATATACTTCCAACCGGACCTACTTTTGGAATTTTCCCCTTTTCTCCCCTTAAAGAGCAAAAGGGAGCTTCCCAATGGGAAATTGGTTTTCCTGTGACTCCTCCGATTAATCCTCAAGCCCCTCTCCAAGTCAAACAATGGCCAGAAAGAAAAGTGGCTTCTATTTCTTGTCCAGGAACTCCAGGGAAAAAAAGAGAAGCTTATACCTCTCTTTTCAACTGGCTTGAAGCCAATAACTTCCAGCAAGATGGCCCAATTATCGAGCGTTACCTGAGCCTTCCCTCGGAAATGTCATCTTCAACCGGCAATATCGAAATTTGGGTGCCGATTAAAAAGAAAGAGTAATCACTAGGGGTGAAGTTGAATATCGCCAAGGAGTACTTTATCCAGATAAAACTCACTCTTTGATTCATCTAAAAAGAGGATTTACAATTCTGTACTTCTCTCCTATTTTTTAGATGTCTCATAAAAAATGACCCAAGAGTATATTGCCAACTATCAAACTTTAACGAACAACACAATTCTATCCTTAGACCAATACCAAAAATTAATCGAAAATTCTCCCGATATTATTTTTCTTATCGATAACCAAGGAAATATCATTTTCATTAATTCCACAGCTCAAAAAATAACCGGTTACTCCAAAGAGCATTTGCTGGGAAAGAACATCTTCAATTTCATTCATCCTGAAGAGAGAAAAAATATTCAACAAAAATTAGCCAAAGCTCAAACCTTGACCGAGGTTATTTTTGCTGGCGTTTCCTTTTCTTCAGCCAATATGACCTTAATTCCTTTAGAAATATCACTTCGGCCTTTACGCCTAGAAAATTTCAAAAAAGAGATATTCCTAGGGATAGCTCGAGATGTCACTGAACAAAAAAAAGGGGAGGAATTTCTCCGAAAGGAGTTGAAAAAGTACTCCACCCTTATCGAAAATGCCAAAGATGGAATTATCATTCTCCAAGACGGTCTTTGTAAATTCGCTAACAAAGCCGCCGCTGAAATTCTTGGTTATTCACTCCGAGAAATAAAACAAAAGAAATTCTTAGATTTATTCCCTCAAGAAGAAAAGGCTCGCCTCCAACAAAAATATAACTTGCGCATCGATTTCAAACCTCTTCCTATCCCTTATGAAGCAAAAACTATCAACAAAAAAGGCCAAACCAAAACTATCGAAATTTCTATTTCATCTATCGAGTATGAAGATCGACCGGCTCAAATGGGAATTATCCGGGACATTACTGGACAGAAAAAAACAGAAAAAGAATTAAGAGAGGCCAAATTAAAATTTCAACATCTCATCGAAAATAGCAATCATCTTGTTTTCACTCTTGATAATCATGGCCAATTTACCTACATCAATTCAACTTTGGAAAATTATGGTTCATTCCAAAGAGAATCTTTGTTAGGAACATCTTTTCTAGATTTAATCCATCCCGAGGATAAAGTCCAAGTTGCCGAAATCATCAACAAAATCTCATCTGCATCTCCCTTCACTTTTGAGTTTAGAATCCAAGTAAGCCCTAAGGAAACTAGATATTTTCGGGTTTTTTGCCGGTTAATCGAAAACAATAGTTATTCTGGTGGATTGATGTGTATAGCAACAGACGTAACCGAGCGTAAGAAAGCAGCTAGTGAGTTGAATCGTGCTTATCAAGAGGTCGAGCGGGTCAAAACACAGTTAAAGGCAATAATTGACAATGCGCCTAATCTGGCCATCCAGCAGGTCAATTCTCAGGGAGAAATCACTTTCTGGAATCATCAATCAGAAATTTTATTTGGCTTTTCTCAAAAGAACATGTTGGGAAAACCATTAGGAGATGTTTTTGCTTCACCCGACCAGAAGGAAGAATTTTTCAACCTCCTCCAATCAGTTTTCTCTCAGCAGAAATCTTTTAGTCAACTTGAGAAAAAAATTGTTAAAAAATCAGGAGAAGATGCCTACGTGCTAATGTCTATTTTCCCTATTTTTCCTGATAAAGGTGATCCTATCGCTGTCGTTATGGAAATTGACATAACACCCCAACACCAAGCACAACAAAATCTCCAAAAGGTTAATCAACAATTAGAAAAATTTTCCCTAATATCAGCTGAGCTCTTATCTATTGAAAATGAAGAAAAATTTTTTCGAAGTATTGCCGAAGCTATTGCCTCGATTTCAGATTTCAAACGAGTATTAATCTCCTACTTTATTCCTACTCCTCCATACCGTCGGATAATTGCTTCCTATGGCATCAAAAAAGAAGATATAGAAAAAGTGCAATCAATCCTAATGCCTAAAGAAAAATATCTATCCTACTTTAAGGAAGGAATAAAGCTTGGGCATCAATCTTGTTACATTCCCCATGATAAAAAGGCTATTCTCGACCCCCAAGCAATAATTCCCGGGACCGAAAACTACCCAGAAAGACCTGGAAGTTGGCACAAAGAAGATGGTCTTTTGGTGGCCATGAAAGATACCAAGGAAGAAGTAATTGGGATTATATCTGTTGACGATTCGAAAAGTGGCCTTAGGCCTATAGACGAAACAGTCCGTCCTTTAGAAATATTTGCCAACTTTTTATCCGAAGCTCTGCAGAAAAGAATCTTAACCCACCAAATAAAATCTTCCGAAGAAAAATTCCGAAGTTTAGTTTGCAACTTAAAAACAGGCATTCTTCGAGTTTCCGGGCATGGCCAGCTCATCGAAGCTAATCCGGCTGCCCTGGAAATGTTAAAACTCTCTTCGGATCAAGTTGCAGACAGCTCTCGGTTTAGTGATTTCTTTTTTAGCCTCCAAGAATATTCTCAATTTATGGGCGAATTAGAATTAAACAACCACGTTAGAAACAAAGAAATACGCCTATGGCGTAAAAACCATGAAGTTTTTTGGGGGTCATTAACAGCGACCGCCATTAAGGATAAGTTAGGGAAAATTCTTTATTTTGATACAGTAATAGATGATATCTCAGAACGAAAAAAACTAGAAGAAGAAATAAAACAATTATCGATCATCGACGAGCTGACCGGAGTTTATAACCGTCGTTATTTCAACCAGCAGTTACCAGAAGAAATAAAAACAGCCGAAAAATGGCGGAGCTCTTTATCTCTCATCATGCTCGATATTGACGATTTTAAATCATATAACGATTCTTTCCATCATCTCGAGGGAGACGAGGTTATTAAAAAGTTAGCTTGTACTATCCTTGACAACATCAGAAAAGAACCTACTCTCTTTGAAAATACAGAAACAAGGTCACCAGGGGACTGGGTTTCTCGCTTTGGCGGAGATGAATTCGCTATCATTCTTCCCGGTCAAACCACAAAGGAAGCTTTAATTGTTGCCGAGAGAATTAGGCAAAAATTTGAAAAGATTAGTTTTTATCCTGAAAGCCAAAAAATCTCTAAAACAATAAGCCTCGGCATTGCTCAATGTGTTTTTAACCCTGGTGAATCTCCTGCTTCTCAAACCCAATCAATCCACCGGGCCTTTTACGAAAAAAAGGCTTCCGAACTAGTCAAGTTGGCCGATAAAGCCCTCTATCAAGCTAAAGATTCGGGGAAAAATCGAAGCGTTATCGCTAAAGAAAATGTTGAGTTAAGTCGAGTTCGGGCTATTAATCGGAATTAAACTAAAGAATTAAAATTATAAAGTTAAATCCGGTATTATAATCCCCGCCAAGGAAAAAAGCTAGGCGCTTTTTAACCCTCAGTCCAAGAAGAACCCCCAACCTAAAGAGGAAGACATAAATATCGCAATTTGAAATGAATAACAGTTAACCTTCCCCTTCTCTTTAAATCTAGAATTTAAACTTAGAAGGCAGACTAGTTTTGAAATAATTCCCAATCCAAGGATTATCTTGGGCCTGAACAAGCCTTAACACAAATTCCACATATATACTGCCCAACATAGCCTTTTTTTCTGAATTCTCTGAGTTTTTCAAAGCAAGCCCAGTGATCAAAATCTTTTTGGCTCTCTCTTATAGCCTTGGCGGGACAAACCGAAAGACAAGCATTACAACTTCCACAGTCTTTATTTAAAGGCGAATCTATTTCCAAGGGGAAATTAATTAATAAGGTTACCAATCTGAACCGAGCTCCTACTTCTGGATTTATCAATAAATTGTTGCGCCCCAACCAGCCAATACCAGCTAGCTCGCCAATTTTTTTATGCGAAAGATGGGCTCTTTGGTTTTTCCAGTCTATTACTTGGGAAGCTGGAATGGGTAAGGCCTTGGCGCTAGGTCCTAATGTTTGGATAAAATCAGCCAAAGCTACAGCACCTCGATCCAAGAAAAAATTAATTTGACGATAATGATGAAAATAGAGAGGCGTAGGATGATCAATAATGTCGTCCAAAACAGCGGGCAATAACTTTTTTCCCAAACTTATTGCCCAATTAAACTCTTTTTTTATTTCTGAGGAGAGAATAAAATCAGATTTAAGGGAAGAAATATCCGCTACTCCAAAAAAATCAAAACCATAATTAATCGAAAACTCTTTTAGTTGCCGATACCTTTCTTTCAATGGCATAATAAATTGACTGCTGATAATTGGACTACGGAAGCGATATTTTAATTCTTTAATTGGCAGGCGTCAATCTGATGATAGAGAAACAAAAATAGTCCTTTTCTCTTCAAATCTTTTCCCCCGGAATTTAAACTCCAAAAAAAGGCTAAGCATTTCCAAAACCGTGATGAAAAATGGTGACTGGCACCTTATTTTAGCCTGAGGCACTACCAAAACAACCAGCTAATAGAGTGCCTGTCACCATTTTTGCTAGTTTCCCCAGCACCAGAAAAAATGAGAAAGAAATATTTTGTGGGTCTTCATTTCTTTCTGCTCAGCCAATATTTATAATTCAAGCTAATGTCTATTACCCAAGTTATCACAGTTTTGGAAATGGATCCGAAAAATGATTTACTATTGACTGCTAAATTCTATTTATTTAAGATTGAGGTTCATTTTTATCATTGCTGACCAATAAAAAAATACTGCCAGCAAAGGAGAATATCGATGAAAGAAAAAACACTTGCCATAATAAAACCAGATGCAGTCAAGAAAAATATAATTGGAAAAATTATTGAAAGAATCGAAGAGGAAGGATTTTACATTAATAAGATGAAAATGGTACGGTTAACAAAAGAAGAGGCAGAGGGTTTTTATATTGTGCATAAGAACAAGCCTTTTTATGATAGCCTAACCGATTTTATGTCTTCAGGAAAAATTATAATTATGGTCTTAGAAAGAGAAAATGCAATTGCTCATTGGCGAAAAGTAATGGGAGCAACAGATCCAGCTCTTGCCGAACCGGGAACTCTTCGCCACAAGTACGGTTTTTCTATTGAAAGAAATGCTGTTCATGGTTCTGATAGCCCCCAAACTGCTGAATGGGAAATAAATTACTTTTTTAAAAAAGAAAATCCTTAATCAGCTCTTAAAGAAAAAATTAGCTTTCTAACCATTCTTTTTAAACGACAAAAAAGGATAATCAGCCAAAGTGAGGCTATATTTTCAAAGATCTAGAACCATTATTATATTTTAAAATTCTAGCTGGGCATTGGCCCAGCGATTAAACAACAATATCCTTTTTCTAAGTAATTATTTACTTAACAAGCCAGCCAATTTATCCATGTATTTTCTCCAAAAAATCATTGATTCAACGAGAATTTAAGAATTTTTTTAAAAATTTTTCAATTTTTTTTTATTTTTCCGACTCAATATATTGAAGGGAGGTGAAAGATAGATACAAGATAATGTATATACTTGGTGCTAAGTTATTCTAAACAGTAAAGTTAGCATCAAAAATTGCTTGACATTTTATAGAATTTATTTTAGATTACAAGGGACGCCTTGGATGAAGATAAAAGAAATGTCTCCAGAAAAAACTTTGTAGAAGAATACTAGTCTTCTATCTTCACCACGGGGTGTCTCTTAAATAAAAAATTTTTAGGAGGTTTTTCAATGCGTAAAAACACAATTAAAACAATCGCTATCTTCGCCTGCGTGGCTATCTTACTAGCTACCGTTCCTAGTTCCTTTGCTTTTGAGAAGAAAGCTAACAAATTAGACTTCCGGACCATCGTTAAAAAACCTGTGGCCTTGATTTACTCCATTCTTTCCTTCTTGCCAGTTTTCGACAACAGCAATAACACTGTTACCCCTGACAACAACAAACACGGCAAAAAGATCAAAATTACGGGAAATTTATTAGATCTAAGACCGAGCGATGGTGATTGATTATATCAATCACAATTTTAAACGTACTATTTAGAAATAAAGATTTATTTAAGAAAAATATTTAGCTGAGAGCAAAAGAATAGAAGAATAACTGTTTTAACAATTTAAATTTCTATCTCAATAAATTTAATTTTTTGTTATCATCTTTTTATAATTTAAATTTCACCTCAAAAGGTGATTGACACATTTTTATATAAAGATGACAATTATTAATAATGAAAAAGAATTTTATTTTTTTTTCTTTATTATTGCTTTTTCTTCCTAAAAACTACATTTATCCAAATCAAACTATAGAAAGCGAAAATTATTTAATAAACGGGGATTTCACCCAAGCAATTATATACCTTGAAAAATCACTTAGAAACAAAATTAATCCAGAAGATAAAATAAACATTTTATTAAAGCTCTCAAAAGCATATTGGAATATTGGACAAATAAAAAAATCAAAATATTTATGTAATCAAGCTTTAAATTTAGCCATTAATAATAATTCTAGTAATTATATTTCCCTCTTAAAAAATTTACTAAAAATTCATTCTCTTTATGAAAAAGGGAAAAAACATAGGACAGAATCTAATATCAAGAAATCAAAAGAAGCATTTAACGAAGCAATACAAATTGCAGACGAAAACAATCTAATTGACTATAAAATAAAATGTTTAAGACAATTAAGTATAACTGAATTATATAACGAAAATTTACAAGAGTTTTTCAAACTCAACAAAATAGCTCTAAAACTAGCAAAAAGAATTAATCACAATAAAGAGCAAGCTAGATGTTTAAATAACATCGGTTTTTATTATTCAAAAATTAATAATTATGAGAATGCTATAACTTATTTCACAAAAGCTTTAGATCAACTTCATAAAATAAAAGATTCAATAGAAATATCAAATTGTTTAAACAACATAGGGATAATCTATGTATATTTAGGAAATTATGACAAAGCTTTAGAATATATACTTAACGCTTTAAAAATAGACAAAAAATTAAACATAACCAATTCAATAATTTCAGATTTTAATCAACTTGGAACTATTTACAGAAAAAAAGGATTAAGTGAGAATAATTCATATTATTTAGAAAATTCAATAAAGCACTTTACAAAAGCTTTAAATTTATTAAATGACACAAAAAATGAGAATATAAAGATTAAAATATTAAACAATGTAGGAACAGTATATACAGATTTAAATAATAATTACAAAGCTCTTGAATACTTTAATAAAGCACTAACTCTATGTAATAAAGTCAATAACCAAGAAAGCAAAGGAATGATCCTCAACAATATCGGTATAGTATATTACAACTTAGGTAATTATGAAGAATCCACAAAATATTACCAGCAAGCAATTGAATTAGCCTTAGGTCTCCAAAGAGGAGAAATCCTTTGGGAAGCCTACCTAGAACTAGCCAAAGCTAACTGGAAACAAGGCAATCTAGAAGAAGCCCTGGCTAATTATAAAAAGTCAATTGACATTATCGAAAACATTCGCTCTCAGATTAATCTCGAAGAATATCGAGCCCGTTTTTTAGGAACAGACAAAAGAATCGAAGCTTACCATAATCTTATCGAACTCATGGTTTTTCTTCATCAATCTCATCCTGAAGAAAACTATGATGCTGAAGCTTTTTATTTTTTAGAAAAAGCCAAAGCCCGGGCTTTTCTTGATAGTCTTGAATTATCAAAAATTCATCTAGCAAGGAAAATAAATAGTCAACTTGAAAACAAAGAACAAGAACTCCTTAAAGACATTTCTTATCTTTATACCAAAATTCTCGCTGCTTCAACTTCCCCGGAAGAGAAACAACACCTTCAACAAGAGCTTGTGGCCAAAGAAGAAGAATTGGAGTCTTTAAAGCGAGAAATAAGGGCTAGTGACCCGGCTTATGCTAGTCTTCAATATCCAGAAATAATCAAACTCCACGAAGCCCAGCAATTGTTAGATAAAAAAACCGCCTTCCTTCTTTACTGCGTAGACAATGATCAAGGACTAGGATTGTTGCTAACGAAAAAAAAGCTTAATATCTTTTCAATTCCTGATCGGGAAAAACTCCAAAAATTAACAACTAACCATTTATTGGAAGTAACCGACAGAAATAATCATACTTTCTATGCGGCCCAGAAATTACATTCTTTCCTCATCCCCAGTTATATTAGTGATAACATTGAAAATCTAATCATCATCCCTGATGATGTTCTTCTGCGGATTCCTTTTGAAACCTTAATTAACCCAAAATCTAAAAAATGGCTAATTCAGGATTTTACCATAAGCTATTCTCCATCAGTTTCTTCCCTTCGGGAAATAATTCTGCGAAGAAAAATGAATGGTTACAAAACGACCAAAGATATTCTCGCAGTGGGAGATCCACAATTTAATCTTGGAGAATCAAAAGAAGATAATGGCCAAAGTCCAATCCAAAGCTTTTTTTCTACCGCAAATATAAATTTTTCCCCGTTAAAATATAGCCCTCTCGAGGTTAAGAAAATAAACAATATATTTAAGAAAAAGAGCGAAGTTTATACGCAAGCCCAAGCTAAAGAAGAAAATATTAAAAGCTTAAATTTAAGCAATTACAAAATTATTCATTTCGCAACCCATAGTGTTATTGACGATAAAGTTCCCGCTAGATCAGCGATTATTCTCTCTCTGGATGACGATCCCAACGAAGATGGTTTCCTGCAGATGAGGGAGATATATAATCTTCATTTAAAAGCAGATTTAGTTACTCTATCCGCTTGTGAGACGGGATTAGGAGAATTTATCCGTGGAGAAGGCATTGAAGGAATCAACCGCGCCTTCTTTTATGCCGGAGCTTCGGCCGTCTTAATGAGTTTATGGGCCGTAAATGACCAAGCAACTTATCAACTAATGGAAAGATTTTATTATCACCTCAAAAATTCCTTGCCTCTAGCTAAAGCTTTAAGAAAAGCAAAATTAGAATTAATAAATTCTGATGTCCTTACTCATCCCTATTACTGGGCAGGTTTTATTATCTCTGGTCAAGCTAATAAATCAATCTTTACCCACTCAAAAATCAAATGGATCCTGGTTACAATAAGTGGTCTTCTCCTTGGAAGTGCAATTTTTATTTCCATAAAAAGAAAAAACGGCCATCTTAAACCTTCCCACTAAAATATTGCCATCTAGTGAGAAAATTTTCCCTTAAAACTACTCTATATTAATACAACTGAATATAAAATTTCTTTGCGAGGAATAAACTTCATTGGTATAATCACCAGCAAATGAAAAATAAAGGGCAGGAGTTCGAGAAGCTATTTTCCCAGTTTAGGCGATTTATCCTGATAAATATCCAAAAGTTTGACCTTCCCAAAAAAGGTATTGACCCGGAAGACATTTTACAAGAAGTAAAAATAAAGCTCTGGAAATTAATTGAAAATGAGAAAAATATTGCCAACTTACCGTCTTATATAAAGAAGATTATTAACTCATCAATAATTGACTATCTCCGTCGGCGAAGGCGAGATGAAGAACTAATAACAAAAGAAAAAGAAGTAAAAATCTCGGAAAAGGAAGAAATTTACAATCGAGACAGATTGGAAATCGAGGAAGCAAGAACTATTCTCTATGACGCCTTGGAATGTTTAATTGAATCAAGAAGACAAGTAGTAAAGTTATTTCTATTGAATATGACTCTGGAGGAAATCTCAGTAATATTGAAACAAACCAAAGACAAAACGAGAAATCTCCTTTATCGAGGATTAAACGATTTAAAAAAAATCCTAAAGGAGAGAGGCTTTGATTGTGAAGATTAATCAAATAAATCTACCTAAGATTTTCCGGGAGCTTATTAATTCTAATAAACCCACCTCTCGCCATGACTGCCCTGATCCAAAAACCCTCCTCGCCTTTTATCAAGGGAAACTATCAAAAAGAAAAACGAAAAAAATCTCTAACCATTTAATACACTGTTCTGGTTGCCTTGAAGAGCTCGACCTCATCAGAAGCATCAAAAGGGAAGAGAATTTTTTAATAGACAAAATACTCGAGATAAAAGGAAATCCAAAAGAAAAATCTTCCTTTGCTTTAAAATGGGCCCTTAAACCAGTTCCAGCCCTACTAACCTTTAGTACAGCTCTAATTATAATTTTGATAATGATTTTCAATCCTTTTAATAAAGAAATATACCGGGGAGGAGAAAATTTTATTGCTAGCCTTCCCTCACCAAAATATTTAACCGCACCCAAACCAACTTTAATCTTTAAATGGCCTGAACTAGAGAATGCCCAATCTTACTATTTTGAAATATTTGATGAAACTCTTTTTCCCCTTTGGCGGGCGGGACCATTAACAACTAATCGAATTATTATCCCCTCTGAAATATTACAGAAAATTGAAGCTAATCAGCGTTATTTTTGGGTTGTTTCCGCCCAGCTAAAAGATGGAACAAGAATTGAGTCCCCTCTTACCCCGTTTAAATTGAAAACATCCAACTAATTAAATTTAATTGAAGAAAATGGTTCTCCGTTAAGGACAAACGCTGCCCAATAATGAGGATGAGCATACTTCTTTAACATCTTAATTTTAGCTAACTGTAAAGCTTCAATTTTCGGCTTTCCCTCACTAAGAAAATGATAGAAATTCTCCATAAACTCGGCCGTGGACTTATCTGAGACATCCCATAAAGAAGAAACAACACTTCTAGCGCCGGAATAAAAAAAACTTCGCGGCAACCCTAAGACGCCTTCGCTTTTTTCTAACGTTCCTCGAGCTGTCTGGCAGGCAGAAAGAACAACCATTTCTGCTGAGAAAGAGAGGCCATAAATTTCTCTCACTTGGAAAAATCCATCTTCATTTAATTCCTCTTCTGGAGATAAAACAATCGCAGAACGCAGCGGCACTTCTTCATCTAAAAAACCATGACAAGCAAAATGAAGAATAAGAACATTATCGAGTTTTTCTTTCTTCAAGATCGATTCTGTGGCTTTATTTCCCAAGTATATTTTTTTATATTCCTTAGGAAAAAACCGGCTGATTCTTTTTACTTCTTTTTGGCTAAAAGGAAGAGAGGCCAATTTGAACCCCTTTTTTTTGTATATTTCTAGTAACAAACTATAAGTTGATTTATTAATTAATTCTGATCCCAACTTCTTCTTTTTATACTTTGGACTCCCAAAGGCCATAAAAACTTTGTTATTATGGGGAATACTTCGACGGCACAAGTATAAAAGGGATGAAGTTGAGGGACTATAAGAAATAGAATATTTCTCCCCGAGGTATTTTCCACTAGAAAAAACTAGAGCTTCAAAAGGAAGATAATGTAAAAGTCCATCAGGAATGATAATCAAATATTTAATTTCTGGTGATAGGCTTTCCATCGCCTTCTCCAGTAATTGATGATATATCCTTTGGGCAGCCAGAATCCCTTGGAAATTGCTAATAGGTTGGTCAGAGAGTAATTTCAAATACCCTCTTATGGAGTTAACAATTTCCTGTTCACCAGGAAGTTTAATGATTTTTTTTACATCTTTGCTAATTATAAAAAGCAAAGAAAATCTATTACCTAGAAAATATTCCAGAAGGGCCACTTTTTTGTTCAAAAACATTTTCTTAACTTCTCTAAGAACAGGAAAATCATTGATTTGAGACAATCTGGTTTCGGGGACAGCTTCACGTATTTTTATTAAGTGAATCATATGTTTTTCTTCCAATTCTTTATAATCTTCTAAAAGCTTTGCTTTTTGTTCTTCCCCAAGGTTCGGCAGTGCTAACTGTCCAAGAATCTGGGAAAATTGCAGATTCATATTTCTTTCTTCTTCTCTAAGTTTAGTAGGAAGACGCTCTTGAAATACTCTCTGTGATATGTTTAAACTTTCCAGAAAAGCCTGTGCTTTGGCTCTTTCTACTGCTTGAAAAGCTCTCTCCAAATTATTCTCATCAGGATTTTTTTCATATTCATGATAAATCAAATTAATCCAGTCTTCGTAAACTTGATGCTTATCTTTCGAGAACGATGTTTTAAAAATATCAAGAGCAATCTTATTTCTAATTTCCTCCACCTGATTAATCGACTTTTCATAATAATAGATGGCTTTTGCCGAATTACCCTCCTTTTCCAAGCATTTGCCTAATCCATAATAGGCTTCCCAAAATACTTCTCCATTAAGAATTTGATCTTTTAAAGAAATCGCCTGAGAAAAATATTTTTTTGCTTGAGCTATCTCCCCTTTCTTTAAATAAACTAGCCCTAAATTATTTAATATAACAGCAATTGTTCCAATATCATTCAAATCATTAGCATAATTTATTGCGTCATTTAAATATCTGATTGAGTTATTATAATTGCCTTTCTCTAAGTATATAAACCCTAAATTATTAAGAGCAATCATTGAAAAATACTTGTTTCCGATCTTTTTTGATAAATCTAATGCTTCTGTTGAGAAATAAATTGAATCTTGCATATATGATTTATCCATGTTTTTTTTCAATCTATTAAAAAAATTAACTCCCAGATTTAACAGAGCTGTAATTTTAGTCTCATTATCATTTGTCATTTTTGCTCTTGATAGAGAATTCATTAAAATTTCTGAAGACCTATCATATAACTCAAATTGATCATAAATAGTTCCGATGTTGTTTAGACAGGCGGATTGTTGGGAGAGATTGCCGAGTTCCTGGGCTATTTCTAATGCCTCAAAATAATGAGACAATGCCCGGGTATAGTCATTGATTCGCCAGAAATAAAAGCCTATGTTATTTAGGCATTGACCAATTTCTCTCTTCAAATTTATTTTTCTAGCTAATTCTAAAGCTTGGAGATTCAGCCTATAAAAATTTTCAAAATCAAACATACCCCAATAGGTAACACTTAATTGCCTCAAGCACTTTATTACATGATCAGGACTATTTATAGCCTCAGCCTGAGAAATAGCCAGTTTAAAAGATGTAACCGAACCTGGATAATCTTGTTTAGCTCTTAATATCTTGCCTTGATTATAATGGTCAAATATTTCAAAAATATAATTTCCTCTTTCTACCCATTTCTCCATCCCACAATCACAAGCTAGATCATATGCTTGCCGGTAAAATTCCTCTGATTTAGTCAAATCACCTTGATTCCAGCAAATATCACCAAGATGAAAGAGGCTTTCAACTTGACCCTCTAGATTTCCTGCCTGCTCAGCAAGGGTAACCCCAGATTCGAAAATTTCTCGAGCCTCTTCAAACTTTCCCTCCTCTCTTAATTCTCTTCCTTTGGCTAATAACTCTTCGACGCTTTTTTGATTTCCCTGTACTGTTTTGACCTCAACCTCCTTTGACTGTTCTTGCTCTTTGCTCGGAGACAAAAATAAGTTAAAAACACCAATACTAATAGCTACTATCAAAAGGCATAAATAAAGCAGTTTTCTTATAATCTGGGCACGCACTTTAACTTTTTCCCACTATATTAAGAAAATTTTCTCTTGTCAATTTTTTTATCCTCAGCCCTTTTTTGGCAATTATCCTTGTGTTTTAACTAACCAACTCTAAAAGATAGGAAAAAGCCTAAGTTCTTCCATAGCTTGTTCCTCCACAGAAGAAAAAATAAGGAACACTTCTTCGCCAATTAACTAATTAATCATCTATCTATCTTTTTTTCTCCCCCTTTCCTCCCCCCTCTTGTCAATCCTTCCTTTCCACTTTCATTTTTCCCTACCTATCTTTTTTCCTCCCCTTTGGAAAACATCTAAGATTATCATTCCTTCTTTTTATCTTTTCCCCCCTTATTATTTTATCTCCCATTGATTTTTTTATTTTCCTCTCTTAAGATGAAATCTTCCCCAATCACTAAAAGGAGACGAAAATAAAAATGCGAGTATCCCACATTTTCCTTCTCTCCTTCATTTTACTTTTCTGTTTCTCTAATCTCTTTGGAGATCAAGAGCGACCGCGAGTAAGAGAGTTTGGAATTAAAATAGGAGTTCTCCCTCCGGGACCTTTAAACGCTATCACCGATGTTTCAGGTGTAAAAGTTGGCCAAGTAACCTTAATTAAAGGGGAAAGCATCCGCACGGGGGTAACCGCTATCTGCCCCCACGGGGGAAATATCTATCAGGAAAAAGTTCCGGCTGCTATTTATGTTGGCAATGGATATGGGAAACTAACTGGAATTTCTCAGGTTAATGAACTAGGCAACATTGAAACACCAATAATTTTGACCAACACCTTAAGTGTTCCTGTCGCGGCTGAAGCTTTGATTGAATACACTCTTGCTCAACCAGAAAATGAAAAGGTTGGCTCTGTAAATCCTATTGTTGGAGAAACAAATGATGGCTGGTTAAATGATATTCGCCAGCGCGTTATAACCAGGGAAGATGTAATTGAAGCGCTCAAAAAGGCCGCCTCAGGCCCGGTAAAAGAAGGTGCCGTAGGGGCAGGCACAGGAACAATCTGCTTTGGCTATAAAGGAGGAATTGGCACTGCCTCCCGAAAGCTCCCTGAAGCTTTGGGTGGCTATACTATCGGGGTATTAGTTCAAACTAATCACGGAGGAATTCTCCAGATAAATGGCTTTCAAGTTGGGGTTAGGCTAGGGAAATATTATCTACAAAATATTCTCACTAATGATTCCCCGGGATCCTGCATGGTTATCGTGGCTACCGATGCTCCCCTTTCCTCCCGCAATTTAAAAAGACTTGCCAAAAGGGCTCTTCTGGGGATTGTACGCACCGGGGGGTTCTATTCCAACGGAAGTGGGGACTATGCCATCGCTTTCTCCACCGCTTCTGAAGTAAGAATTCCACATCGCAGTAAAACACCTTTCCTAAATAAAAAAGTGCTCCGCAACTCCCAAATGTCACCCCTTTTTCTAGCCGCCGTGGAGGCCTGTGAAGAGGCTATCCTCAATTCACTTTTTAAGGCCACTTCAATGACCGGGTACAATGGTCATCATATTGAAGCCCTTCCTCTAGATAAAATTAAAGACTTAATGCGCCAGGAAGAAAAATGAAAAAGACAATTGGCATCTTAGGTGGCATGGGACCCGAAGCCAGTGCTTACTTGTTCCAATTGATTATCAAACACACTAAAGTAACCCAAGATCAAGATCATCTCCCCAGTGTTCTTCTTAATCTTCCCCAAATTCCCCCTCGAACCGATGCCATTCTCGGCAAAGGTCCCAGTCCGGTTCCCCACTTGATTGAGGGGACTCAGCGCCTCCAAGCAGCTGGAGCCGATTTTATTATCATGCCCTGCATAACTGCTCATTACTTTTTGCCCGAAATTCTTCCTTACTCTCCTTTACCTTTTATCAATCTTCTCGAGGAAACCTCAAAATGGGTGGCACTTAACTTCCCCCGACTAAAAACTATTGGCATCGTGGCCAGTTCAGGCACAATAATCTCACAACTTTTTCATCAAGCTCTGAAAAAAATCGGTTGTGAAGTTATACATCCTTTTAGCCAAGAACAAAAGAAAGTTATGAAAGCTATTTTTGGGATTGGAGGAATAAAGTGCGGGACCACTACAGGTAAGCCCAAAGAAATCATTATAAAAATAGCCCACTCTTTAATTAAAAGAGGAGCAGAGGCTATTATCGCCGGTTGTACAGAAATTCCTCTCGTCCTTACTCCTTCTGATATTCCCGTCCCTTTAATTGAACCGATGAAAATAGGTGCCCGGCAAGCCATTATCCAAGCCGGAGGCCAACTAGCTGAGTAATAATTATGGGTTTGATTATCAACTACGTGTTTAATAAATAAAAACATTTTAGCCAACTCGTGGTGTGAGGGGCTTCCATCCCTGAATTCCTACCTGAAACATCTCTAACCCCGCGAGAGCTTGGGTAATTGCTATTAGGTTGAATTACAAAACAATAAATCAGGAAGCTATAAATACAACTCTCCTCGAGCATAAAGAACAGCGTTCCCAGAAATCTTAACTCTCTCCCCTAAATATTCTCCAAATAATTCTCCTCCCCTCTTGGATAACTGCCAAGCATGAAGACGCTTTTTGGCCAATTTCTTAGCCCAATAAGGAATCAAGGTACAATGGGCTGAACCAGTAACCGGATCCTCAGGAACACCCACATTAGGGGCAAAAAATCTCGAAACAAAATCAACATCGTCTCCCTTAGCAGTAACAATGATTCCTAAAACATCTTTAACCTTTCTTAGTTTTTCAAAATCAGGTTTCAGATATCTAATAGTCGCTTCATCAGGAAAAACAACTAAGAGATCTCGTGATTTTAATATCTCCTGGGGTTCAACGCCTAGAGCTTGAGGAAGATAAGAAATGCTTTTTACGGGCTCTGGCTCACTCGCTGGAAAATCCATGGAAAGCAATTCGCCCTTTTTAATTACTGTTAAGCCCCCACTTTTAGTCGCAAAGTAAACTGAAGACAAATCACTAGCAAGGAAAGAAAAAACAACAAAAGCACTAGCCAAAGTGGCATGTCCACAAAGATCTACTTCTACTAACGGTGTGAACCACCTCAATTCATAACTATTGTTAGAATTAGCTCGGGGGACAAGAAAGGCAGTCTCAGAAAGATTATTCTCAGCTGCTATAGCCTGAAGAGTTTCATCAGCAAGCCAGGAAGATAAAAGGCAGACTGCTGCTGGATTGCCTCCAAAAACTTTTCTAGAAAAAGCATCCACTTGGAAAAAGGGGATTTTCATTTTTTCCTCCTCTGATTACTATGCATTTTTGTTAACAGAATGACTTATTGGCGCCCATTTTTCAAGACTCTCTTCTCTTGACAAAACCAAAATATTCATCTATAAATCAAATACTCTATTAAGGTAAGGAGGTGAAAAGAATTGGCTTTCGTTGTTGTTGAAGAAGGAGAATCTCTAGAAAGTGCCCTGAAGCGTTTCAAAAGAAAAGTTCAACAGGAGGCAATTATCAAAGAGATAAAAAAGCATTCAGTCTACCTCAAGCCAGGAGAGCGTCGTCGTTTAAAAGAAGCTCAAGCCAGAAAAAGGATGCGCCGCCGCCTTAAAAGAGAACGAGAGATGGAATATTAATCACTTTGGATCACCTCCACCTTTTTTCTAACTTTAAAATTGCGAAAACTTAGGTTTTTTTGTGGTTAAACATGATCGTCCTGTTGGCTCCAAACCTCGGTGGTTAAAAACCAGAATACCTTCTCACCCTAATTACTTTGCTGTCCTAAAGATTGTCAGAGAGAATAATCTCCATACTATTTGTCAAAGTGCCCGTTGTCCTAATATTGGCCACTGCTGGGCCGAAAAAACGGCCACCTTCCTTATCATGGGCGATATCTGCACTCGTAATTGTTCCTTCTGTGCGGTAGCGAAGGGCACTCCAAGGCCTTTAAATTCCCAGGAACCCGAGTCAGTGGCTAAAGCTGCCCGGACCATGGGATTAAAGTATGCAGTTATCACTTCTGTAACTCGAGATGATCTTCCTGACGGAGGAGCTCTCCACTTTGCCCAGACTATTAAGGCGATAAGGAAATTAACCCCCCAAACGAAAGTTGAAGTTCTCATCCCTGATTTCCAAGGAGTAATAGACTCCTTAAAAACTGTCCTGGAAGCCCAGCCTGATGTTTTAAATCATAATCTTGAAGTCCCCGAAAGAATTTATCCGCGAATAAATCGCCCCCCCTATTTCTTTAAGCGTTCTCTCGAGATTCTGCAAAGCGCCAAAGAAGCCGGGTTGATAACCAAAAGTGGGCTCATGGTGGGATTGGGCGAAACAGAAAAGGACTTGGTCGACACATTTGAGGCCTTGAGTAAAGTCGCCTGCGATTTACTCACTATTGGGCAATATCTTCAACCCACTAAAAATAATTATCCGGTTATCAAATATTACTCCCCTCGGGAATTCGATTATCTTAAAAAACTAGCTCTTGATTTCGGGTTTCAGGCTGTCGAATCAGGTCCATTAGTGAGAAGCTCCTATCACGCCGCCAAGATGGCCGACAAAATAAAAACTCCAAAAAGAGAAATAGAAGGTAATGCTCCATGAAATATCTGATCTTTTCTGATGTTCACAGCAATCTAGAAGCCCTCCTGGCGATGAAGTCATTTGCTCAAAAGAAGAAAATTGACGCTTACCTCTTTTTGGGAGATTTGGTTGGTTATAACGCTTCTCCCAATGAGTGCATTCAGCAGTTCCAGAATCTATCTCCGCTTTATATGATCAGAGGGAACCACGATAAAGCAGTGTCAGGACATGATTCACTTCACTCCTTTAATCCAATCGCCGCCGCGGCCATAATTTGGACTAGGGATGCTCTTAACACTCAGAACAAACTCTTTTTGATGAATCTCAAAAAAGGTCCCCAAGAAGTTAACCAGGAGATAACTATCTGTCACGGAGCCCCTTACGATGAAGATTACTATATTTTTGGGCCTTTTGATGCCGTGGAAGCTTTCTATCATTTTTCAACGAAAATCTGTTTTTTTGGCCATACTCACTTACCTCGCATTTATATAAAAAGAAATAATATGGTCGAAGAACTAATCGTTGAGCAAGAAAAATTCCAGATAAAAATAGAGGAAGGAGCTAGATACTTGATAAACCCAGGCTCATTAGGCCAACCCCGGGACAGAAACATTAAGAGCTCTTTTCTCATTTTCAATACCACTACTCGCAAGATAACTTTCTACCGCATCTCTTATGATTATCGACTGACTCAATCACGAATCTTGGAAGCTGGTTTACCCCCCGCCCTAGCGGATCGTTTAAGCCTGGGAATTTAACCTAATACCTTTCAAAAGAGACGGAATTTGGCTAGATTAACCACTATTAACTATTAATTGATTTAAAAAGGTTAAAAAATGAATTCTGAAATTATCTATACCATTTTTTCTTTCCCCAAAGGAATTCTCCTTTTGGTTAAATCTAATTTTCTTTTAAAGGAAATTACATTTTTCCCTTCTCTTAACAGAGTTTCCCCTTATCTAAATTATCTAGAAAGCAAATTTGCCGGGAATATAAGCAAAAGTGATTTAAATTTTGAAAAAGAAATATATCTTTTATCTAGATATTTCAAAGGGGAGCCAATAAGTTTTGATTCTCTCTCTCTTGATTTTAACATGGGAACTCCATTCCAGCGTCGCGTCTGGAAAGAAACAAGAAAAATCCCTTTTGGTCAGACCAGCTCCTACAAAGAACTAGCTTTAAAAATCAATCATTCAGGCTTTCGCAGTGTTGGTCAGGCTTTGGGTCGCAACCCTTTTCTGCTAGTTGTTCCCTGCCACCGAGTCCTTAGCAGCGATGGGTCTTTAGGGGGATTTTCAGCTGGTCTTCCGCTAAAAAAATACCTCCTTTCCTTGGAACAGGCTCGGCAATAGGTTTAGATTTTCCCGAAAAAAGCTTAATTTCTTAACCAGCATCAGATATCCATTTTATGGAATACTCAAAAAGCCTCCAAAAATTATCTAAATTTGCTTGGCTACTCCAATGGATTGGCATAACAATAAACACAGGCATGGGGACAATGCTGGATATAGCTTCCGATATCCACTGAGTCGGTACAGTGACAATGTTGGCGTTGCGTACGATCTTTCTTTTTTGAGACTGGAAGTTTTTGAGGATGAATCTTCTCCAGAAATGCTCCATCAATACAAGCCGCAGGTTTAATTGGTAAACTTTCAACTATTAATGGTTGACAGCAAGCTGTCAATTCCAGACTAAATTGGCGAGCTACTTCCATCAAATATTGGGCGGCTTCGATTTTTTTTTCGGGTGGAGGATCAAAAAAACAAAAACCCCGTTTGGCTGCCCGACGCCTGGCTTTTTGGTACCACTGGACAAAGCTAAACTTGACTGATTTAACTCCTAACTTTTGAAGATAAGGAGCTATCTTCTCAAAATAATAAAGATTCGTTTTTAGCTGGGAGCCTTCCTTCCAGAAAACAATGGGATCAAAGCGAAGGCTTATTCTCTGGGGACTCTGGACCCACTCCGCAAGTGGTTCAAGCTGTTCCAAAGCCTTATGGGGCGGGATTACATGCGGCTCGACCACAGTTGCCCCCAATCCGGTAATTGTAAAGTGGCAATAGAGCTGGTCATATTCTCTAAAAAGAGAAAATAGATTGTATTTATTCTGCAAAATATTAGAAAAATCTTTTGACCAAAGCACAATAGTATGAACCTTGTCTGGCTCCAGGGAAACTTTATAAACATGGGAAGATGGCCCCCAAACCCTTGCTTCCCGGACCTTAAGAACTTTCTCTACCCAATCGGGGAAAAAAGCCACCAAATCAGTCCGTCGAGAAGCGCTAATGACTTTTTTCACTTTCCCTGATTTCCTTTGGCTTGACACCTGATGACCATCACTTTAGTATTTTACCGGGAAGGTAAGGCCGACGGCAATGTCAACATTAATCGCCAAAAATCTCTTTAAAAGATTCGGAAAAAGAATAGTGGTGAAAAATCTTTCCCTGACACTGGAAACTGGCAAAATATATGGACTACTTGGAAGAAATGGGGCAGGAAAAACAACCACATTTCAGATGATCACTGGCTTAATAAAGCCCAATTCAGGGCAAATATATTTTGACCAAACTAACATTATCTCTTGGCCAACTAATGAAAGAGCTCGAGCAGGAATTACTTATCTTCCTCAAGAGAGCTCTGTCTTTCTAAAAACAACCGTATTAAATAACCTCGCCCTTATTCTGAGGGAAAAAGGCTTTAATTCTCATCAGGCCAAGGAAAAAGCTCTTTCTCTATTAGAAGAGTTGGGATTAAAACGTTTATGGGCTCAACCAGCCTATACTCTTTCTGGCGGAGAAAGACGCCGCCTTGAAATAAGCCGAGCCCTAATCCTTGAACCTAAGTTTTTACTTCTTGATGAACCTTTTACGGGTATTGATCCGATAACAATTAATGAGCTCCAGCGTATTTTCCTGAATTTAAAAAATAAAGGAATTGGCCTTCTTCTCTCCGACCATAACGTCAAAGATACTTTTCAGATAGCTAATCATGTCTTCATTATTGATGAAGGAGAACTTTTGGTAGAAGGCCAACCGCAAGAAGTTGCCCACCATCCTTTGGCTCGGCAAAGATTCCTTGGCGAAAACTTCAAATTTGGGGAAGAAAGGGGCTATTCCTCTTCAGTTGGAAATAACTGACGGCCCAGTGTCTCGCCAATAAAAGTAATAAACAAAAAGAGATAAACCACCAAAAAAATTAGATAGAGGGCTACCATCTTCCAAGGAGAAGAACTTACGAGACGGATAGAATTGACTTTTAAGATGCTGGAAGTAACAAGAATGGCGACTACCCAGAAAAAGGCAATAAATAACAAATCAAAAGCTAGGGCTTTAATCCAAGACAAAAAAGAATTTATCCTGGAGATTTTTAATCCCGAGGGGATTTTTTCTTCATAAGAAGAAAAAGAAAAACCCGTTTGAGTTACCGTTTCTGGAAAGCCAACTGTTTCCGTGGTGGACTTCTCTTCCAGAGGAAAAAGAGTTTTTTCGTCTCCACCTCCAGTTTTGGTCACTTCTTTGGTTTCTTCAAAGGTCATTTTTTCTAGATCTTTACTTTGTTTTTCTAATTTAACAGCCTCTTCTTCCTCCAGTTCAGGAGGCTGGTTAATTTCTTCTTCATCAAGTTTTTTTTCTTCCTCTGATTGCTTTTCTTTGAGGCTAGTCACCCACGGCGGAATCCCAGTTGTCTTTTCGGCTAAATGTCTTTTTTCTTCTCTTTCCTTTTTCAAAGATTCTAAAAATCTTTCTATCTCTTCCTTTTCTTTTTCCGCCGGGTCAACTAGTTTTTCTAAATCCTCTGTCTTAAAATCGGGAGCCTCAGCTGCTTCAGGAGGAAAAATCAAAGTTTCATCTCCAAATAAAGACCGCTCTTGAGCTTCTTCATCTTTTGCTTCTGCTCCTTCTGTTTCTGTTACTTTTTCTCCCTTGGTTTCTCCGCTAACCTTTTCTTCTTGCTCTTTCTCTTCCACTCCCTCTTTCACTTCTTCCTCCAATTCTTTTTCCTGCATCTCCCTCTCCAATTTCTCTTTATCCCTGCCTCCTTCCCCATGGAGCGGCTCTTCCTCTAATTCCAGCAATTCTACCACTTCAGAAACTTCCATTTCTTCCCTGTATTCTTTCTCTTCTAAATCGCTCGTTTCTTTGTCCTCGATAACATTCTCCGTCCCTATGGGTTCAAGATGTTCGAGAAGTTCTTCCGTACTGATATCCTCTTGCTCCTCCTGTCCTTCTTCACCCTTCTCTTCGGTAAGCATCTCTGGCCCAACTTTTTCCTTTAATTCTTCAGTTTCATCTGGAGAGGAGACCTTTTCTTTTCTCTCTTCTCCAGGCAGCTCTTGTTCAGGCAGCTCTTCTTCTTTGAAGATATTTTCTTCTTCGAAGGAAAATTTATCCTCTTGAATATGAATCTCTTCACCTGCCCCCTCTCTACTCTTTTTTAACTTCCTTTCTTCGCGAGGAAGATCTTGAGCTTCTTTTCGCTCTTGCCCCTCTCTTGAGATCTTTTGGGCGCTTGTTTCTGAATCAACCCCCTTTAATCTTTTTTTGCTTCTCGTTCTTTTTCCTTTTTTGGCCGATTTTGAACGAGAAGAAGCTTTTTTCGGGGTAGAGGAAAGCTTATTGGTTTCAGTGGCTGGTTCAAGTAAGTCTTTTTTTTCTTCTTTTAGAGAATTTTTCTTGGAAGTATCTTCTTTAAAGATTTCATCATCAACAATAAGTCTTGTTCCACAATTTTGGCAATATTCTGCCTTATCATCAATAATGGATTGGCAATACGGACAACGTTGAATAGCCACTGCTTAGTTTATAAAACGATTTTCCCCAGATGTCAAATTTAAGATGTAACTGAACCTAAAAAACCTTAAGTTTTAAGCCTGCCTTGAAGAAAAGCAAGGGTAGATTTGAAAGATAAATTAACTTTAATTTCCCTTTTTTAAGGGCCAAGAAAGAAAATCCTTGACATTTAACTCACAATGTTACTAAATAAAAATAAGATGACGGAAATAGTAAAAAATTATAATTTTAGTAATCTTTCTAAGTTGATTGGGAAAAGCAAGAAAGCTAGGCAGTTAGTCGATGAAGCCGAGAAGTTGTTCCTTCGCTACGGCCTGGAGAAAGTCTCCGTGGAAGAAATTTGCCAGGCAGCTAAAGTAAGCAAAATGACGTTTTATCGCTATTTCCAAAACAAAATTCATCTCTTCCTCTTTATCATCAACCGCATCATGGACCAAGCCGAGAAGAAATATTATCAAATCATGGGCCAAGAAGTTAGCTATCAGGAAAAAGCCCGCCAGATTGTCCAGATGAAAATCAAGATAAGCCAGGACTTCAGTTACCAGATGCTTCAAGATTACTTAAATAGCCCTCACCCAGAAATTAGGAATTTCATTCACCAAAAAACCCAGAATTTTTTCCATCTCTTTCTGCAAGATCTCCAAAAAGCTCAAAAAAGAGGGGAAATCAGAGAAAACATAAAGCCTGAATTTATTCTCTTCATCCTAAATCGCCTTGCTGACTTTGTTGCTGACGAGGATCTTCTGCAACTTTATTCTTCCCCGAAAGAGTTGACCGAAGAATGGACTAACTTTTTTTTCTTTGGCATTCTCTGCCCTAATCCCGTCAATTCCTCAAGAGATCAACTCAAGAGTAAGGCCCCAGAAGCATCTCCCAATCCAAGGCTATCTCAGCCCAAAAACAAGACTTCCTTGGGGAGAAATCGAAAACAAATTAACTTGCCAAAGCAATAAATCAATGAGAAAAAAAGGCATTAAACAGCCGTATCTTGTTCAAATCTTCCTGGCTGTTTTATGTTTAAGCCTGCTACTTTGCCTAACTCCGCTTCTCCTGGCCCATCCTCAAGCATCAAATTCTAATCTCCACCTTAGTTTTAGCGGCCTGTCTTTGGGGTGGTTTTCCTTAAACCAAAGCTCAGTCAAAAATCTTCAGACGGTGATTCGATTTCTTCCTGAGATTCTATGCAACAAATCTCTATCTTCTACTTGGCAATTAGACCTTGACTTTTCTATAGATGGCCAAGGTTCATTACGCTCCTCAGAGGAGAGAAAATCTTCCTCCTCGGCCCGAGCCCGCCTCTACCGGGCTTGGCTTCGCCTTTCTCAGCCTCGTTTTGAAGCTCGGCTAGGATTACAAAAAATTAACTTTGGCTCCGCCGCCCTTTTTCGTCCCTTGATGTGGTTCGACCAACTTGATCCCCGCGATCCCCTTCAGCTCACTCGAGGAGTCTATGCCCTGCTTCTACGCTATTACTTCCAAGACAACACCAACACGTGGTTCTGGATTCTTTATGGCCAAAATGACCCCAAGGGATGGGAGATATTGCCAACCACTGACAGGAGCTTTGAATATGGGGGACGCCTCCAATTTTCTCTCCCTAAAGGAGAAGGAGGCGTAAGTTTTCACCACCGGCGGGTCAAGCCTCTTCCCACTGCTCTTCTTCCTTCCTCTCCCCCGCTATCCTCAATTCCCGAGAACCGTTTGGGTCTTGATGGACGCTGGGATATTGGAGTTGGGGTGTGGTTTGAAGCTAGCCTCAGTCATCAAGCCAATGATTGGCTCCTTTATCCCTGGAAAAAATCCTTTTCCCTTGGAGGTGACTACACTTTTAGCCTCGGTCAGGGGCTCTACTTGGTCGGAGAGTATTTTGAGTTTCAAGCTAGTCGAAAATTTTCCGCTCGGGATGAACGCCAGCGTTTTCTGGGAATGATGATGAGTTACCCCTTAAATTTAAAAGATTCTCTAAAGGCAGTTTTTTTCTATGATTTAGGCGAAAAAAAATCTTATAACTTTTTATATTGGCAGAAATCACTCCAAGAATGGAGTTTTTATTTAATGGTATTTTGGAATCCCACGGAGTTCGGATTGCTTCGGAAAGAGTTCGATTCTTTAGTTTTGGCCGGCAAGGGAATGCAAGTAATGGGAGTTTATTATTTTTAGTTTAGCTTTAGATGTCTCTAGTCAAAGATGAAAATATTGGAACAGCTTCAAACGAAAATAAACAAAAAATTGTTAACATTTTAAGTTTTTTTTAGGAGCGGCATCATGGCTCTAATTTCTTTTACGTGGCGGATTAAGGAGGATAATCAATGGAAAATAATCAGTTAATCTTAACTCAGAAATTGACCAAGATATATCCCATGGGTCAACATCAGCTCTACGCCTTGAAGGAAGTTGATCTTAGTTTTGGACCCGGTGAATTTGCGGGCTTGGTCGGGCCTTCTGGTTCGGGAAAAACTACTTTCCTCAATATTGTCGGGTCGTTAGATGTCCCTTCTCAAGGCCAGGTGGAAGTTCTTGGTCGACGAATTGAAACCCTGACTCATAAAGAAGCGGCCGAACTGAGGAAAAAACATATCGGCTTCATCTTTCAGACCTTCAATTTGCTACCTGTTTATACCGTATTTGAAAATGTTGAATTTCCTCTCATCCTTTTGGGCCTTCCCTCCTCGGAACGCCGCCAAAGAGTCATGGAAGCTCTGGAATGGGTAAGATTGGCTGACCGGGCCAACTCTCGGCCGGCCCAACTTTCAGGAGGAGAATGCCAGAGAGTAGCAATCGCTCGAGCTATCGTCAAAAAACCAGCCTTGATTCTGGCTGATGAACCAACGGCTAACCTCGATGCTGAAAATTCCCATAATATCCTTCAAATCATGGCTCGCTTAAATCAAGAGTTAGGAATTACCTTTATTTTCGCTACCCATGATGAGAAAGTTATTGGCTATCTAAAGAGAAAAATAACCTTGGTGGATGGGCGAGTCACCAAGGACGAAACTTACTCCTCCCAACCAGGAATGGAGGGCCACCGTGAAGCTTCTTAAACTAGCTTTAAGAAACCTCTTGGGAGCGAGACTGAGAACTTGGTTAAATGTAATTGTTTTATCCTTCGCTTTTGTGACCATCATCGGTCTGCAAGGCGTCTACGAAGGTATGAATCGCCAGGCCATGCAAGCTGAAATTGAAGCCGAATATGGAGGTGGCCAATTCTGGCACCCAGAATATAATCCGTATGATCCCTTAACGCTCCAAGAAGCTCATGACTCCCCTCCCCCAGAGATCCAGGAAATGATCCACAAGGGGGAGGCGACCCCGATTTTGATCCTTCAAGGAACAGCTTATCCTCAGGGCCGTTTCTACCCGGTATTACTTAAAGGCATCGATCCGGGTCAAAAGATATTGAATATTCCTTCTTTTGTTTTAAACGACCAAGAAGAAGAATTTCCTGCTCTTATTGGGACCCGAATGGCTGAATCGCTAAAAATAAAGGCGGGAGATAAAGTTACTCTTCGCTGGCGGGATGTCAATGGAACGTTTGATGCCCGGGAAGCCACCATTGTCCACGTTATGAGAACAACCGTTCAAGCCATTGACCAAGGCCAAATCTGGTTGCCTTTAGAAAAGCTCCAACAATTAGCAGGCATGGAAAAGGCAGCAACGATAGTAGTCGTCGATAAAAATATCAAAAATATCCCAGAAAATGCAGGCTGGGTGCTCAAAGACCAAAAAACTCTCCTTCGTGACATCCAGGAGCTGGTCAAAACCAAAACCGTTGGTTCTTCTATCCTCTACATAATTCTGATGCTCTTAGCAATGTTGGCTATTTTCGATACCCAAGTGTTATCTATTTGGCGGCGAAGAAAAGAAATTGGGACTTTAATGGCCCTGGGTATGACCAGGTGGTCTGTGGTCAAATTGTTTACGCTCGAAGGTGCTCTCCATGGAATTCTAGCTACTCTAGTCGGAGCTATTTATGGTCTTCCTCTTTTAACCTTATTTGCTCGAAAAGGTTGGGGAATGCCGGAAGCAGTCGACAGTTATGGGTTTGCTATTGGCGAGAGGATTTATCCTATCTACAGTGGCGGGCTCATTCTTGGCACGACGCTTCTCGTCTTAATAGTCACCACAATTGTAAGCTTTTTACCCAGCCGCCGCATAGCCAAGATGAAACCAACTGAAGCCTTACGGGGGAAAATCCAATGATTAAATTTCTATTAAAAGGTATTCTCCGCGATCGTTCTCGAAGTCTATTGCCCTTTTTGACTATTTCCTGTGGGGTAATGCTCACCGTTGTCCTTTATTCCTGGATGAAGGGAGCGGAAGCGAATATTGCTGAATCAAGCGCTCGTTTTGATTATGGCCATTTAAAAATTATGACCCGGGCTTATGCTGAAGAGGCTGAGCTTATTCCCAACGACCTGGCCTTGGTAGGAGTTAGTGAGCTGATGGCCAAGCTAGCCAAAGACTTTCCTCAAATAGAATGGACTCCTCGCATTAAATTCGGAGGACTTCTCGATCTTCCAGACGAAAAAGGCGAAACTTTAGTTCAGGCTCCCATCTCGGGCCTGGCTGTTAACTTACTCAATCCCCCCAGCCCAGAAAAAGACATTCTTAATCTTGAAAATGCTCTGGTAAGAGGGCGACTCCCCCAGGAAGCGGGAGAAGCACTGCTCAGCGAGGAGTTGGCGCAACGCTTGGGAATTCAACCAGGTAACGTGGCCACGATAATCAGTCAAACCATGTCTGGCAGTTTAGCTCTGGCTAATTTGCGGTTTGTGGGAACAATTCACTTCGGTATTCAAGCTTTAGATGCTCAAGCTATCTTAATTGATTTGGCGGATGCTCAAAGAATTTTAGACATGGAAGATGCCTGTGGTGAAATACTAGGGTTTTTCAAGGATAGAATATTTCGGCCGAAGGTAGCCGCGGCGATGACCAAGCAATTCAACACCTCTTTCAGCCAGGACGCTGATCGCTTTGCCCCGATAATGAAAAACCTCCTCGACCAAGGAGGTTTGGCTGATTTGTTGGGCATGGCCCAAAATGTTTCCTCGACCATCATTTTCGTTTTTGTTCTGGCTATGTCGATTGTGCTCTGGAATGCAGGATTAATGGGTAACATCAGGCGCCATGGTGAAATTGGTGTTCGCTTAGCTATGGGAGAAGATAAAGGTCATCTCTATCGCAGCTTAATCTCCGAATCGTTTATTATTGGATGTCTTGGCTCTGCAGTGGGCACGCTTATCGGCCTAGGTCTAGCTTATTATC
>Ga0190352_1000061_pt1 | contig 30284 bp, 28 predicted proteins | sample 4872131011_MG_FD_161682 | JGI IMG/M metagenome (GOLD analysis project Ga0190352, IMG submission 161682) | Hydrothermal vent microbial mat bacterial communities from Southern Trench, Guaymas Basin, Mexico - 4872-13-10-11_MG | ecosystem: Environmental > Aquatic > Marine > Hydrothermal vents >...
GAATAAACTTTATTCTTTAGCAACTCCGGTTAAGGGGGTAAAATATGAAATATAGATTTTCTCGTGAGGCAATGAATGCTATTTCATATAGATTTTCTCGTGAGACAATTAGGGTTGACTGAGCCTCTCAATAAAATTATTATTATGTCTCATGGAGAAGGAATACATTATTATAATAACTTCAAACTCTGGTGACCTGAGTAAGCAAATCAGGATATCCAGAAAAAAATGGAAAATCATCAGGATCTTGGGGTTGATTTTTGTTTTATCAGTAATCGCTGGCATCGGCTTCTACGGAAGGGTGTACTATCAGGCAGCAAGAGTCAAGGCCCTTGAAAGCGAAAATCGTAAGTTGAAAGAAGAAAACAAAAAGATAAAAGAGCTTGAAGAAAAGCTGGCACGTGCAGAGGAACTCAGAGCTAAAATCTATTCAATGCTGGGAGTAGATAAATCTCCAGAGATCAAAAGCTTTGTTTATGAGGGCACAGGTCGAGAGGTAGAGCCTTTTAAAGAAGAAAATTTACAGTTTGAATCCTTTTCCCGGGCAATGAAACCCGTGATAAAAGAAATCATCAAAGAAGAGAGGTTAATTCCACAAGGATTCCCGGTGAGAGGAGTCATAACCCGCGGTTTTTCCCTTACTCATCCTGCAGTGGATATAGTTGCAGCAGTTGGAACTCCCATTCATGTAACTGCTGATGGAGTGGTAAAGGAAATAAAGGATGATCCTTATTTTGGTAAAGTAGTTGTCATTGCCCATGGTAAAACATATGAGACACTATATGCACATCTTAATGATATCACCGTAAAAAGTGGACAATCTGTTAGAAAAGGTGAAATAATAGGGCATTTAGGAAATACCGGTAAAAGCACTGGACCACATCTGCATTATGAAATACACTCCTCTGGGAAACCTGTGGATCCCATGGCCTATTTATTCAATTATGGGTCTCACACTACTAAAAAACGCTAAAATCTTTCACCGGGGTAGTTTTAAAAAGCATATAGGTATACTGATAAATGGAGAAATAATCGAGTATCTTCCCCGTGAATCTGAATTTAAATATTTAAACCCCCTAGTGGATGAGATAGACCTTCAAAATTATAGAGTTATACCTGGATTTATTGATACCCATACTCATATGGTGGGGCATGGACTTTCTCTTATGGAATCTAAGGTAGACCGCGTGAATTCTAAAGAGGACCTACTAGATTTCATTGCCGAAGATGTGAAAAACAAAAAAGAAGAAATCTACATATATTCAGATTTCGACGAATCAACCTGGAAAAAAAGCGAACTCCCAACACGTGAAGAGCTGGATAAAATCAGTTCTAAACCTGTATTCTTGAGGAGAATTTGCGGTCATTTCGGCATCGGTAATTCTGCATTTTTGGAAAAATGTCTTTCTCTTAAAGAAATTCGGAAAGACAAGATAGACTCGCAAAGGGGATTTTTCTATGAAGATATTCCTCTGAATCTCTATACACTGTTTCCACCCTCTACAGAAAAGCTGAAGCAGGCTATACTCAAAGCACAAGATGAATTCCTTAAAAATGGCATTACAAGTATACATGAATTTGGTTCACCTGCATATTTCAAGGCTTATGAGGAGCTCGAAAGTGAAGGAAAATTAAAAATCAGAGTCTATTTTTCATTTTATAAGAGATATCTGGAAGATGTTATAAAATCCGGGTTAATATCCGGCTTCGGCAATAATAGACTGAGGATAGGAGGCATTAAGCTATTCGCTGACGGTTCAGTAGGTGCGGAAACAGCCTATTTCAATTTCAAATATGGGAAAAGGGGGGGCAGTGGTATCTTGTTACTCGATGAAGACAAACTAACTGAGATCATGCTCAAAGCCGAAAAATCGGGATTGAGACTACTGATTCATGCTATCGGTGATGCTGCAATCGAGACGGTATTAAAGGCTTATAAAAAGTCTAGAAACCCTCATTTACACAGAATAGAGCACTTTGAATTTCCTACAAAAAGCAGCATAGAAAGGGTGCAGAGACTTCAGATCCAGATCTCACTCCAGCCCAATTTCACAGGGAAATGGGGAGGTGCTGGGGGGATGTACGAGAAAAAATTGGGTAAAAGATGGGGACTTAATAATCCCATTAAGACTCTTCTTCAGAGTGATGTGATCTTTGCTTTTGGTTCAGATGCAATGCCTCCTGATCCCCTGTTTGGAATAAATTCAGCAATCAATCACCCTGTGGAAAAAGAGAGAATTGATACAGAAACGGCCATAAGCCTGTATACTGAAAAAGCTGCCTTTCTGTCCTTTGAAAATACAGTTAAAGGAAGAATTGAAGAAAACTATCTCTCAGACCTGGTGGTCATTGACGAGAATTTAAGTGAAGTAAAAATGGTGTTTATTGGAGGCGAATGTATTTATGATGGAAGAGGTAATTAACGAACTTTCAAAGTATGCAAGTATAACTGGTATTGAGGGGAATCATATTCGCTGTATTTTTTATGATAACCCCGAAGAAGCATTTCTAAAACTTGATAAAACCCTGAGAGGTTCAGGGATATATTACAGAGTCAAAGAACTGGAAGAACAATTTGAACTGGAATTTATACATATCGAAAAGCCAAAACATAACTATCCCCTCCATCTTGCACTTTTTCTTTTAACTGTTCTTTCAACACTTTTTGTGGGTACCATTCAAAGAGGATTTAATCCACTTCGTGATCCCACCAAACTCATCTACGGCATACCATTCTCCCTTACTTTGCTTTTAATTCTTGGCATACATGAGATGGGCCACTTTCTGGCCTCCAAGAAAAACGGTATATTTGCAACACTACCCTATTTTATCCCCTTTCCCCATCCATTAATCGGCACAATGGGGGCATTCATCAAAATCAAAGCTCCTATTACCAATAGAAGAACATTAATGGAAATAGGAATTGCTGGTCCCATTAGTGGATTTATTGTAGCTATTCCCCTTACCCTTATTGGCCTCAAGCTCTCTCAGGTGGTGGAGGCAGTGCCAGGGCCAGAAAGACTGGCACTGGGTAATTCCATCATATTCTCCACTCTGCTCAGAATCGCAAAAGGCCCACTCCCTGAGGGATATACAGTTTTACTCCATCCTATGGCCTTCGCTGGCTGGCTTGGACTATTTGTTACGGCACTCAATTTATTGCCTGTGGGACAACTAGATGGGGGACACATAATGTATTCCCTTTTGAGCAGCAAGTTCAAGTACGTGTCTCGTGGATTTTGGCTTATGTTGGTGCCGCTTGGACTTTTGTGGCCCGGCTGGTGGTTCTGGGGTCTTCTTCTCGCTGTGATGGGTTTAGGACATCCAGAACCTTTAAACAACTATATAAAACTCAGTTTAAAGCACAAGATTTTTGGAGCTGTGACCGCTGTTCTCCTTCTACTTACCTTTGTTCCTTCACCCTTCAGTGTTAAGTGAATTTATCGGTTTTGCAGTTGCTGGAAGATTACTGTATAATCTAACTCACTCAAAATCAGGAAATTAAAATGAAAGTTGCCTGGATGATCACCGGTGCAGAATACTTTTTGAGTAATTGTATAGATATAATTAACAGATTAGGTCCTGCAAAAGTGGATGTCTTTATTTCACGGGCAGCTAAAGAAATAATGGAGAGATATAATTTTATGGAAAAACTAAAAGATTTTAAGATTGTAGAAGACAGATCAAGTTCAAGTCCGGAGATTTTTAGTCTTTTTGCAAGTAAATACGGTTTGCTCGTTGTGGCACCTGCAACCTCCAATACAGTAGCTAAATTTGTAATGGGAATTTCGGATAATCTTATTACAAATATGTTCGCACAGGCTGGAAAACTCCGAATGCCCACCTTTGTGCTTCCTACAGATGTAAAAGATGAAATTATTTTCACAACAAAAAGCGGAAAAAAGTACAAAATATGGAGAAGAAAAGTTGATAAAGAGAATATTCAAAGACTTTCAGAAATGGAAGGGGTTAAATTATTCTTGTCTCCTGAAGAGCTTGAAGAGGAGGTGACTATACACCTTGAAAAAGATACCTGAAGTTGCCATAGTGGGTAGGGTAAATACTGGTAAATCTACTCTCTTCAACCGAATTATCAAAAAACCTCTATCAATAGTGGATGCACGACCTGGACTCACCCGGGATAGAGTCAAAAAACCAGTTGAATGGGAGAATTTTACCTTTTTTCTTACTGATACAGGGGGGCTATACCCTCTTGAAGAAGACCTAATATGGGAAAAAGTGAAAGAAAAGATTAAAGAAACAGTAGATAATGCAGATCTTGTAATATTACTCGTTGATGCCTCCCAAGGTGTCACTCCATTTGATGAAGAAATAGCAGAGTGGCTGAGAAGCAAAAATAAAGATGTAATCCTTGTGGCAAATAAGATTGATAAAAAAGACCAGGACGTTCTTTCCTTTTATAAACTGGGCCTTGGAGAACCCCTCGGTATTTCAGCTGTTCACGGAAGAGGAATCCAGGAGCTTCTCGATAGAATAGTGGAAAAATTAAGGGAAAAGGGATATGAATCTGTTAAAAAGAAAAAAGAGGACAAGGTACGAGTAGCAATTCTCGGTAAGCCAAATGTAGGGAAATCATCGATTCTGAATGCTCTCTGTGGCGAGGAGATCACGATAATTTCTCCAATTCCAGGAACTACGAGGGACTCTGTTGATGTGGAAACTGACGAGTTCATATTTATAGATACTGCAGGTATAAGAAGAAAATACCAGGATGAGGTTGAATATTACGGTGCATTGAGAAGCATGAGCTCTCTGAGATATAGTGAAGTTGCTATACTTGTAATAGATGCATCACTACCAGTTACACACATAGATAAAAAAATCGCCAATCTTATTGTAGAAGAGGGAAGAGGACTTGTAGTTACACTCAATAAAAGTGATCTTATACCCAAAAAGAAAAGAGCAGAAACATTTCAATATTTTGTAAATGAGCTCTTCTTCCTTGATTTTGCACCCAAGATCTATGTATCTGCACTTACAGGAGAGGGGATCGAATTTCTGAAGGAATTGGTGAAGGTGTCCAGAAGAGAATGGAAGAGAAAGCTCTCCAGAAGAGAGGTGAATGATTTCATCTATGAGGTAATGGCACAACATCCCCCCACGGTAGAAATCACCTTTTTCGCACAGGTAGGGACTGAACCTCCGAAATTTCTCATCAAAACAAAGAGAAAACTTAAACAAAATTATATAAGGTTCCTGGAAAGAGAACTTCGCCGGAGATTTGGCTTTCAGGGAACACCTATCGTCGTAAAAAATGAAGTGCAAAATTTGCGGAAATAGAGCTGTAATCAAATTAAGGGCACATAATATCTCACTATGTGAAGAGCACTTAATAGAATTTATTGAAAGAAGAGTCGAAAGAACGATTAAAGAATTTCGACTTATAAATAAAGATGAAAAGATACTTGTCCCCGTATCAGGAGGCAAAGACAGTTTAAATACCCTTTTCATACTGAATGCTCTGGGCTATATGGTAGAAGGCCTTCACATAAATCTCGGTATTGGAAAATATTCAGAGGAATCACAGAAAAAGACCGAGAATTTTGCCAGTCGCTATAATTTAAAAATACACATTCTCCAGGTTAAGGAAATCTTAAGTTATTCCACACCTGAAGCTGCTAAAAAATTGAGAAGACCTGCCTGTTCAGTATGTGGTTTGGTTAAACGATACCTTTTCAATAAATTCGCTTATGGAAATAATTTTCAAGTCGTGGCAACCGGGCATAATCTGGATGATGAAGCTGCTACTTTGCTCTCGAACATTCTTAACTGGCAAGAGGGGTATATTGTACGCCAGAATATAAAAATGGATTCCACTCATCCAAAACTGGTGAAAAAGGTAAAACCTCTTGCATTGATATCAGAGAGAGAAAGTGCAGCATATGCTCTTATTCGTGGATTTGATTATATTAGAGAAGAGTGCCCTTTTGCCCAGGGTGCCACTTCTATTCAGATCAAGAACTCTCTTAATATGGTAGAAGAAGAATCACCAGGCACAAAATTGAGATTTTATAAAGGGTTTTTGAAACAAAATATAATAAAGAGAGAAGAAAAAGAGATCAAGCTTAAGGAATGTAAAATATGTGGTTATCCAACCACAAGAGATTTATGTACCTTCTGCACAATGAGAGAAAGACTCCTTCCTAAAATTGATTGAAGCTATCAAAAAATATAAAATATAAGGCATGATTAATCTACTTAATATTTTGGTGGCCTTGAGTTTTGATTTTTACCTTCCTGACACCTCAACTGCAAGACAGGCAGTTAATCTGAGAATAGAGGAAATGACAAACCTCATCAAGGAGAATTATAGAGGAGAATTAAAGATATTATTAAGGGCTCCCACAGGCCTTTTATATGCTAAAAGAAAAGATGTAATTGAAAAGGAGTTCAGGAAACGACTTCCTTATCATGAAAGGAAGGCCTCTGTCGTGCAGGAATTTATAGGCAGGGAGGAAATACCAACACTTGGGATAAGAATAAGATGAAGAAAATCCTTGTAAAAGACTTAAAGGATTATCTCGAAAGAGAGATTGAGGATATCTTTCTCGTCCTGAAAATAAACAGAAAACAGCAACGGAATGGTAGCTATTTTCTCGAAGTGACACTTAAAGATATTTCTGGATCTATTAAGGCAAGACTTTTTGACAACGTTGATTTACTAGATAAGGTATTAGAGGAAGATAAAGTTTACAGGTTCAAGGCAAAAGTTTATCGACTTAATGACGAAGTTACTATGAAAATTTTAGATGCCCAGAGGATAAAAGATTTCGATATTAGAGACTTTGTTCCTCATACGGATAGGGATATTGAACTCATGCAGAAGGATCTTATTTCCATAGCGAGGAATATAGCCAATCCACATCTCCGAAAACTCCTCCATTCCTTCATCAATGATGAGAAATTTATGAAGAGATTCTCCCAGGCTCCGGCTGCTAAGATGATGCATCATGCATATATCGGCGGGCTTCTCGAGCACACACTTTCTGTCACAAGATTGGCCGAGACGGTTTCAAAGAGATACTCCGAAGTAGATGAGGACCTTCTGATTACAGGAGCTATTCTCCACGATGTAGGGAAGATTTATGAATTCAAATTTTTCCCGGAAATAGATTATACAGATGAGGGGAGGCTTCTGGGCCATATAGTACTTGGTTATGAACTGGTGTCCAGGAAGATCAAAGAGATTGAAGACTTCATGGGTCAGTTCCCCAGAGAACTTTCCATGAAGCTCCTGCATATGATTCTCTCCCACCACGGAGAGCTTGAATGGGGTTCTCCCATAAGGCCTATGACCCTCGAAGCCCAGATTCTCCATTTTATAGATAATCTCGATGTAAAGGTATTCCAATTCCTGAAGGCTCAGGGGGAAAGAGTTGATGAAAAGGCCCGCTGGAGTCTTTACCAGAGAGCACTGGGAAGATATGTATTTTTAGGTGACCCCCCTGAGGGAGACATAACACTGGAATAAACTTAAAGCCACACAGTCCTATTGGTTGACTGAACCAGAAGTTTTATTTAATATATGAATCAATGAAACTTTTGATTAATTTACTCATTTCAGCTCCTGAACTCTTCCAGAAAGGTAAGTTCCCCCTTCTTGTGGTTTTCGTATTTCTTGGAATCATTTTTGTTTATTTTATTGAAAAGGCAAAGAAGGGAGGAGAGCTCTTCATCAGGAAAATTCCAGGCCTTGAGGCTTTGGATGATGCCATAGGGCGGTCCGCTGAAATGGGAAGACCGGTGGTTTATTTGCCCGGTCTTGTGGGACTTAACAGTATCACAACCATAGCCAGCCTTGGCATTTTAAGAAAAGTGGCGCGGAAGGCTGCGGAATATGGTGTAGAACTCATCATGCCTAATGCTGATCCCCTTGTTATGACCACAGCCCAGGAGGTGGTAAAAGAGGCATATCTTGATGCTGGGAGGCCTGATCTATACAATCCCAATAATATCATATATCTTACTAGTGACCAATTTGGTTTCACTGCTGGAGCGGATGGAATCATCATGAGGGAAAAACCAGGAGCGGTTTTCCTTCAGGGTTATTTCTATGCAGAATCTCTTATCCTTGCGGAAACAGCTTTCTCTGTAGGGGCTATACAGATTGCTGGAACAACTGCAACTACGCAGCTCCCATTTTTCATAGCTGCCTGTGACTATACACTCATTGGTGAGGAAATGTTGGCTGCCTCTGCATATTTATCCAGAGAGCCTATTCTTCTGGGTTCCCTTAAAGCTGAAGACCTCGCTAAGGCTGTAATTATGGTATTTTTGATTATGGCTATCCTTTTAAAAACTTTTGGAATAATAGACTTATCTTTCCTCTTGGAGATCAAGTGATGAGGAAAGAAGTACCACTTCTAATAACAATTCTTACTGCACTTATAGTGATATTGGCCTTCTTCTTGACTCCACTTGCACAGACACAGCAGATACTACTTCGCTGGTATGCTATAATTGGTGGTTTTGCAATGTTCGTTGGGGTGTGGAACCTTCTTAAGAAACATGTGTTTCAGGTCTCAAGAGGCAAGAACACTTTTTACAGTCTTGTTCTCGTATTGGGCTTTTTTATGACCTTTGCCTTCGGCATATACTCTATCGTAAAGTATAAGGATGCTTTCTATATTAACTCACCCTTCATGTTTAACTTTAACTATGTACTCGCTCCCCTCCAATCTACCATGTTCTCACTCCTTGCATTCTTTATGGCATCCGCTGCCTTTAGAGCTTTCAGGATTCGCAGACTTGAAGCAGCTCTACTTTTATTTGCTGCCTCTATAGTGATGCTTGGAAGAGTTCCTGCAGGATATGCTTTATGGCACAAACTTCCACTAATAGCTGAATGGATAATGAAGATACCCAGTATGGCTGTTCAGAGAGGTATCGGGATAGGAATAACTCTTGGAGCAGTGGGTATGTCTTTGAGAATTATACTTGGAATTGAAAGGCCGTATTTAAGATGAATGTGCATGTAACCAGAAGAATAGTCTATCTTGTGGTAGCGCTTGCTGTGATAATGCCAATGTTATTCTTAAAAGGAAAACCAGTAACAGTGAGCGAGCCTGTTTCGAATGCTTTCCAAGCGATAGACACACTTAAAGAAGGCTCATATATCCTTATCTCAACTGATTATGGCCCGGGGACAATGCCAGAAGTTAACCCCATGGTATATGCTATAGTAAGGCATGCCTTCAGAAAAAACCTCAAGGTAGTCTATCTTTCAGTTATTGATGCCCTCGGACTGGCTTTAGGGGATCAGGTGATTAAGAATGTGGCCCAAGAATACGGAAAAGAATATGGAAAAGATTTTGTGAACCTTGGCTTCAAGCCCGGTGCAGAGGCTGTGATAGTATCTCTGGGAAAAGAGATAAGGGATATATTTCCTGAAGATGTAAGAGGAGTTCCCCTTGACTCCATGGAAATCACAAGAAACATCCATAATCTTAAGGACTTTGCTATTGTGGTTGATTTTGCATCTGGCTATGGCATAACAGCATGGATCCGCTATGCTCAGGCTCGTTTTGGTGTTTTTCTCGTGGGATGTGTCACAGCAGTAATGGGACCCGAAAATTATCCGTACCTCGATTCAGGTCAGCTGAAAGGACTGGTAGCAGGTCTTAAAGGAGCAGCAGAATATGAAACTCTTCTGGGTAAACCCGCCATTGCCACAAGAGGTATGCCCGCCCAATCAGCAGTACATATACTTATCATCGTATTGATTGTGATTGGAAATATCCTCTATTTGCTTGAGAAGAGGAAAAGAAAATGAAAGCTACTTGGATTAAAAGTTCAAGAGAGGATTTGATAAAGGCTAAAAAGAAATTTGATATAGGGGATTTCAAAACAGTGTGCCTCTTAGCCAGAAAATCTGCCTGTAAAAGTCTTATGTCCATGATCTACAACGAAATGGAAACCAACAAAAGGAAACTGGAAGATGTGTTCAAAATTTTTATAGAAAAAACAGGTAAGGGTGAGGATATTGAAGAAATGGTAGATTTTCTCAGCAAATATACACTTGAGGAGGATATAACTTCTCCTCTTCTTGCAGCCCACTGGAATGGACTTCCTACAAAGGAAGAAGCGGGAAAAGCCCTGAGGTATGCAGAAAAAATCCTCAATTACGTGGAGGAATTAGATGGCTAATACAATAGGAATCTGGATCGCAGCAACATTAACCCTTTTTATATTCAGTTTTCTATACAGAGATAACCCTTTTTATAAATTTGCTGAACATCTCTATGTGGGTGTATCAGCTGCATACTGGCTTATTTATGTATGGAGTTTCACTCTGTATCCCCTTGTGTTTAAACCGATATTCACAGGCTCCCAAGGTATCATACTCGCATTGATACCTTTTATTCTGGGTCTTATGATGTTAACGAGGCTCATTCCCAAGATAAGCTGGATCTCAAGATGGCCTATGGCTTTTACAGTTGGACTGGGCGCTGGACTTGGAATTATTGGAGCCTTGCAAGGCACTCTATTTCCACAGCTCAAAGCAACGATTATCCCTTTATGGGTTCTGGGTTCCATATACGAAACAGTAAATAATCTTATTATCATCGTGGGAGTTCTCACAACAATATTCTATTTCTTCTTTTCTATTGAACATAAGGGGATACCCGGGAAAATAGCAAGAACTGGCATAATATTTATTATGATATCCTTCGGTGCTTCCTTTGGTTATACTGTCATGGCACGTGTCTCACTTCTAATTGGAAGGATAGGCTTTCTCCTTTCAGACTGGCTTAGAATTATTTAATTCATGAGTGAATCCATAGTCAGAGCAGAAAATATTTCCAGATTCTTCCAGGATAAAAAAAGAGGCATTGTAAGAGCAGTTGATTCACTTTCGTTTAAAGTAAAACCTGGGGAAATCTTTGCGATTTTGGGACCAAATGGAGCAGGCAAAACCACTACATTGAGGGTTCTATCAACCATTCTCAAACCTACATACGGGGTGGCTTACGTCAATGGATACAATATTCTTGAAAAACCGGATAAGGTAAGACAATCCATAGGCTATCTTCCTTCGGAAAGTGGATTATACCATAGATTGACACCTCATGAGGTAATTTCATTATTTGGGCGTCTTTCTGGGCTAAAAGGAACTACTCTCAAGAGAAGGGTAGATGAATTAATAGAGTCACTCGGCATGCAGAAATTTGCTCATACCAGAATTGAAAAACTCTCCACGGGGATGAGGCAGAAGGTCAAGGTCGCAAGAACCATTGTCCATGACCCTCCTATTCTGATTCTGGATGAGCCAACTCAAGGTCTTGATGTACCCTCTTCCCAAATTGTGGAGAAATTCATTAAAGAAGAAAGGGACAAGGGCAAAGCTATTATTCTTTCTACCCATATTATGGAAGAAGCAGAATATCTGGCAGACAGGATTCTCGTAATTCACAAGGGAAGAAGGAGGGCGGAAGGTACTATGGAGGAACTCCGAAAAATGACCGGTAGAACAAGACTAAAGGAAGTGTTTCTCAAATTAATAAAAGAGGACAGAGTATGAGGATAAGTACACTGATTTATAAAGAGCTTCTGGACATTGTGAGAGATAAAAGAACCATACTTAGTATGATAATAATCCCTCTTGTGGCCATTCCTCTTTTAATTTTTGTTGTATCATTTTTTGCATATGCGAGGGAGAAAAGGACATTCAGAGAAACTTATACTGTGGCAGTCAGTAATGAAATTAAGGATAATGAACTAGTAAGGCTTCTGAGAGATAGTAAGTTGAACATCCTCTTCTCCTCAAATCCCTCTCAAGATATTATAGATAAAAAAGCAAAAGCAGGATTAGATTACAAAAATAAGATTTACATAGTATATATGGATGCAAGTAGTAAGGAGTCTAAGGTAGCAGCAGAACGGTGCGAAAAGGCGCTCATGGTATTAAAAGAGAACCTCATCTTTAAAAAGCTTGAGAATTATAAAATTAATAAAGAAATTTTAAAACCTTTCGAAATTAAGAAAATTAATGTTGCTCCACCTAGAAAACTTGCAGGACTTTTTGCAGGTATCTTACTCGGCTATTTACTTGTTATCATGATATTTTCAGGAGCTACATATCCTGCTATTGATGCAACAGCTGGTGAGAAAGAGAGGCGCACCATAGAAATTCTTCTTTCTTCACCTGCAACAAGAACCGAGATAGCTATGGCAAAACTAATAGCAGTGGCGGTAGTTGCCATACTTTCGGCGCTGCTCTATGCCGTAAGCTACAGTATTACCATGCTCACCTTTTCAAAGGTATTCGTTAAGGACCCAGCACTTTCTGTCATAATAAATTCTCTCCCCTTTAATTTACCTGTCATTCTTCTTCTTGTACTGACTCTTGTACCATTCTCTCTTTTTGCGGCATCTTGTGAAGTGGCAATCGCTTCCTTTGCAAAGAGTTACAAAGAGGCACAAAGCTATTTAACCCCCCTCATGTTTATTGTAATCTTACCAGCTGTAATAAGCATTACATCCCCGGATACAAGCGTAAGTCTTAAAGGCGCCCTTATACCAGTATACAACATGACACAGGCAATCAAAATGATTATGATGGGGGAAATAAATATAATATTCCTTCTCATCACCGTTATGTCCAATATTGTTTACGCGGCACTTGGAATTATCGCCACACTGAAGGTGTTTTCCAACGAAAATGTGTTACTACGGGGATAACCCCCGGCTTCTAACTTATATTCATTCAGTCCGCCAATTATTATTTTCTCTTCAACTTGAATTCTCCTTCTTCTACATCCACTACCACTGTATCTCCTTCCTTCACATCTCCCCTCAATATCATACTTGAGAGCTTGTTCTCAATTTCTTTCTGAATCAGCCTCTTTAAAGGTCTTGCACCCATTACCTGATCAAATCCCAGCCTTCCCAGAAGGTCTTTGGCCCTTTTCGTAAGTTCGATATCCATCTGTCTATCTCTGAGCCTCACCCTCAGGTTGTTTATCAGAATGTCCACAATGGAGAGGATGTGCTCCCATTTCAGTGGGTGGAACACAACAATTTCGTCGATCCTGTTCAGAAATTCAGGTCTAAATGTATGTTTTACCACATCCAGAACCTTCTTTTTGGCCTCTTCGAACTCTCTGGAAAACTCCTCCTCCAGTCTCTCTCGTTCCTTAAGGACAACTTTTCTCTCCTTTTCATAGGTCTTTTTATCAATCTCGCCTTTTTTCTTCCTTTTATCCAGTTCATTAAGTTTTCTTGAAAGTGCCTCAAAACGCGGATTATATCTCTCCATCAGGTCTCTCAGATACTCACTGCCTATGTTTGAGGTCATTATAATCACAGTATTTCTGAAAGAGACCGTCCTGCCCTGTGAATCTGTCAACCTTCCATCGTCAAGAACCTGGAGAAATAGGTCAAATACTCTGGGATGTGCCTTCTCAATCTCGTCCAAGAGGATAACCGAGTAGGGTTTCCTTCTGACGGCTTCGGTTAATTTACCTCCTTCCTCATATCCCACATACCCAGGTGGGGCCCCGATGAGCTTCGCCACAGAATGTTCCTCTTTGAATTCGGACATATCGAGTCTGATCATTGCGTCTTCGTCACCGAAGAGAAACTCTGCAAGAGTTTTGGCAAGCTCCGTCTTACCCACCCCTGTGGGTCCAAGGAACAGGAAGGAACCGAGAGGTCTCCTTGGATCAGAAACTCCGGCTCTCGCTCTCCTAATTGCTTCAGAAACAGCTCTAACAGCCTCATCCTGTCCAACCACTCTTTTGTGAAGATGTTCTTCCATGGAAAGGAGCTTCTTCTTTTCTTCCTCCAGCATTTTTTGAACAGGAATGCCCGTCCATCTGGATACTACTTCTGCTATATCTTCCCCTGTTACCTCCACCTTCTTTTCACTTTTGTCCTTAGAATTTTTGAGGATTAGCAATTCTTTTTTCAATTTCTTAATTTCATCTTCATACTTTTCCCACTCCTCGACTTTCCCTTCTTCTTCTGCCCTGTTAGCAATCTCCTCGAGTTCTTTCACCTTTGCTTCCAGCTCTTTTATCTTCTTCTCTCTATCCTCTCCCGAACTTCCTGTCTGCATAGCCTTCCTTGCAGCAGCTTGGTCAAGTACATCGATGGCTTTGTCTGGAAGGAATCTACCCTGTATATACTTATGGGTTAACTTCACAGCCTGTTCAATGGCTTCATCACTGATCTTCACATGGTGATGTTCTTCATATCTCTGCCTTAACCCCTTGAGAATTTCAATGGTCGTATTCACATCCGGCTCCTCCACCCACACAGGCTGAAATCTCCTTTCAAGTGCAGAATCCTTTTCGATATATTTCCGGTATTCATCAGGGGTTGTAGCCCCTATTATCTGAAATTCACCTCTCGCAAGGGCAGGTTTGAGTATGTTAGCAGCATCCATGGCACCTTCAGCTCTACCGGCTCCCACGACATTATGAATCTCGTCTATGAAGAGAATAACATCACCCTTTTGTTTCACACCATCAATTATTCCTTTAAGTCTCTCCTCAAAATCGCCTCTATATCTCGTACCGGCTACAAGAGCTCCCATATCCAGCTGGAGTATTATTTTGTCTTTGAGCTTGGGAGGAACTTCGCCTCTCACTATCTTCTGCGCAAGACCTTCCACAATGGCGGTTTTACCCACTCCTGCTTTACCCACAAGAACAGGATTATTCTTCTGTCTGCGGGAGAGGATTTCCATTATCTGTTGGATCTCTTTATCGCGACCAATAACCGGGTCAAGTTTATCCTCTTTCGCAAGATGGGTTAAATCTACGGTGTATTTTTCAAGATCAGATTTCTCTTCTTCTCTTAGTTCACTCCTTAAATCTCTCATGTCCTCCCTCCTTGCGCCACTGATGTTCTGAAGAATCTGGGAAAGATAATATCCACCCACAGTTCTTGGATTACGCTCTAGCGCATCTACAAGATCAGTAACCGTGATCTCTCCTTCCCGGGAGGCGGATTTTAAAATTTCATCCAGTAAATGTGAGTTATAAGTTTCAGTCTCCTCTCCCAAAAGATTATATCTCAATCTGGCAACTATTCTGCGGGGATCAACACCATTGTTATATACATCGCGCAGAGTAGTTCTCAGTCTGTCCTCAATATCTGCCAGCTCATAGAGTATTTTGTTTGTATCATCAGGGGAAAGATCACTCTCCTTTGCTGCATCCTTGATAAGATTTACAAAACTCCTTGGTACTTCTATCACCTCTTCACGCATCACCCAGTTTCTGGTTCTTTCTCTCGGGAAAAAGTCTTCAAAGAACTCACTGAAGAACTCATCGAAAATGGATGTCCTAGTTCTAGAAGGGATCCATCTCCTCACATGAATTTGAGCCATATCCCTTTCTCTTTCACCCTTTAATACCCTTGTGAAATAATCTTCCATGTGCTTGAGAAATGCTCTGTATATTTTTCTTCTAAGTGATTCTCCGTGCGTGCTCTTTAACTCCTCGCCCTTGGTTTCCAGTGCCTGAGTATAGGATGCAGCTAGTTTATCGAGCTGTTCTCTAAGACGAGAAAACGCTCTTTCTACCTCTCTCTGAGCTGCATCAGGATTAACTCCATTCTTGGAAAGCCACCTTCTGAACGGATTGTCTTCCTTAACATCAAAAAGGCCCAGTAAAAGATGATCAGTATCTGTGATAAAATCCTTACTGGCTTCAGAAATCTTTCTTGCTCTCTTCAGTATTTTTTCAGCTTTCGGGGAAAACTTCATATTGCACCTCCTTCATCTTATTTTTGGGATGTATTTATTACCTTTATTCATATGAATTGTCAAGCCCTTGATAATTCACATAAAATAGGGTATTTAATATAAGGAAATATATAAAAGGAGGGGAAAAATGAATCCAGTCAACGAAGCAATCCAGGTTTTGAAGGATGTTGGAAAGAAAGCTCCGATTCTGGAAGGAGTTTCCACTGGAGTCAAAGGTCTGGATGATCTTTTCTACACAAGTAAAATAGAAAACGGAAAAGTTATAAAGAAAAGCTTAGGCGGTATTCCCAAATACGCAGTAATAAATCTAACAGGTGTCTCTGATACAGGCAAATCTTTACTCGTTGAACAGTTTACAATTAAACGTGCTGCAGAAGGTGAAAAGGTTGCATTTGTGACAGTGGAGACCCCCGCCACTTTTCTTTCCATGGGGCTAAAAGAAAGAGCCGCTGCAATGGGAGTAGAATTTAATGTAATCGATGGAAACATAATTATCATAGATGCCGCCTCTTACCACTCTCTCAGAGAGGAAATGCCTACACTACTTGATACACTTGCCTATGCTATTAAAACCTACAAAATCAAATACACGATAGTGGATTCTATAACTGGTCTCTATGAACATAAAGAAATGATGGCACGGATTTTTGTCAGGCAGTTATTCAATTTCATGAAAAAATGGTATCAAACTGCACTCTTTGTATCTCAAAAAAGATCCTCCCATGAGGAACTTTCAGCTGAAGCCGCAGGTGGATATGCAGTCTCCCACATTGTGGACTGCACAATGGTGCTTTCCAAAAAGATAATACAGTCCAGCTATGATGAAAGAATGTATAAAAGACCCATTGGAGAAATGGTGAGACTTTTCAGAATAGATGGATGCAGAATGTGCGGACATGACACTGAAACCCATTTTATGGAAATAACGGAGGGGGGACTCATAAAAATAGGGCCCACACTAAAGGAACTTTTACGCTCTGTGAAATAAAAAGGAGGTAGGAAGATGGCCATTTTGAGTCCTGAGGAAATCAGAAAATTTGATGTAGATACAACTGCCATTAGGGTCTTTTTAAAAGCACTTGAGATCATCGGAGGTCCAAGAAAACTCATAGAATTGAGAAATCTCACCTGGATAACAAGTCTGATGGAGGCATCCTATGCAATAGCACTCGCAGATATGGAACACAAAACAGAGGATGAAATCGCTGAATTTTTAGGTCTTACACGCCAGACAGTGAGAAACATCCTGAGGGCTGAGCCGGAGCTGGTGCTCAAAAAACTGGAGGGTGAACTGAGGGAGAAAACAACGAAAGCACATACCGCTGGAGGACTTGCAAAACTTGCTTACAAAGAGATAAGAGAGGGCAGGGATAACCTTGAGGTATTTATACAAGCTCTGGAGTCTGCATCGCAGGCTTTAGGTATAGTCTGGCCTGTAGAAGTCTTGAGAAGGATTAAGGGACTGAATTTCCCTGCTTCCATTGAAAATCTGAGAGAAAGACTTGCAGGACTTGTTATCGAAGGTGAAGAGGCAGAGGAGATTCTTGTTGAGCTATCGAACCCTGTGAATTCTCCAAGCGAACTTCTGAAAGAGATAAGAAAGGCAATAAAAGGAGAGTGAAATATGATCATAATGAAGGGCCATGCGTTGATACTCAAAAGATTAGGAGAAAAATGGACTGAAGGAAAAGGTATTTTAAAAGCTGAAGAAAGACTTACAGATGAGGAGATGGAATTTCTGCATCAACTCTACCTACAAGATCTTGTGTACGAGGAGGAGAATGAATTTATCCTCACAGCCCATGGAGACAGAATACTGAACGCCCTGAATACTATTGTAGAGGAAGGGCTCCTTCCTCCACCCGAGGAATGGAATGATTCCTTCAGGTGGATTGGCTCGGAAGTAATTTCTATGATGGATGTGGCTTTGAGAAGTCAGGGATTTGTAGAAGACAAAATCAAAGAAGCTTTATCCCAAAGAGGATTTGTTAAGGGAGATAATCTTACTCAGGCTGCTTATGAAGTCTGGGAAGCATATATGGATTCCGAACCAAGACTTTTAATACCTCGTCCTCTTGCCGAATTTATCAAAAAGATTCCTCCAGGGCCTGCATATAAAAAATTTCTTCCTCCTGCAAAAACAGACCTTTTTGAATTAGAAGCAATGCGGTTACTTGCATTTTCTATACCAGTAAGTGATGTGTATACCCTTACAGGGCTCGGACAGCAGATAAGAGCCGCCATTATCAAAGGAGCACCTGCATTACCTGTAATTGTTGACGAAGAAATACTTGATGCCATTTATAGTTGTGCAGTGGAGTCTCACCCACTACCACCATACGTAAGGGATAGGCTTCTTGCATTAGCCTATATCACAGAGGATGAAAATCTGACCGATGCAGGAAGGCACTTACTTGTGGCGGCCAGGATATATTTTGAAGGCCCAATAATACTTAACCCGTCCATTCATTTGGATATTGAAGATACAGAGGTTTTAAAAAAGATTGATGAACTTGAAAAAAGCAGGCAATCTACCGTAAAAAGGATTGAAGAGGAGTTGAAAAAGACATATCCGGATATTAACGTTTTCCAATCGGTATTGTTTCTTGAATCCTTTAGATTAATTGAACCCACTGAGAGTGAAAATGGAGTATACTATACCCTTACCAGCTATGGTAAAAGAGTCCTGGATGAAACCCGGAGTATGAGTAAAAGCGTGCCTGCATTCGGTGTCAAAGCAATCACCATGAGCAGGATGGAATATTTCGCTCCTCAGCCTGATTGGGTACAATATGCGGAGAAAAGGGAACTACTTGGTAACGGTTTTCCATCCAAAGCAGGAAGACTATACGCCGAGAGCGCCTCCCGAGTCATGAGGTTACCCTTCATAAATGAAGAAATGCGGGAGGTCATACATCCTATACCTTACGATAGAGCAATCCCCTTCAAAAAAATAAGAGAACTTTTACAGGGAAAATATAACGACGAAAAGCTTAAGGATATACTGATGAAACTGGATGCACATGCATTAATCGATGCACTTCCTGAAGATATGTATGTCCTCACAGAGGCGGGTAAAAAAATAAAACGAGCGATTCAGGTGGTCCCCCTTGGAACAAAGATTGTCCTCACCCCTGGCATATGCAGAATTTTACTGGCTATAAATGAAATGATGGGAGTAGATGAAAGAAGAAGGATTAAACTCCCCGAAAATCTGAAGGAACTGAAGAGCATATCAGGCCTCTCTGACTCAATCTTTGAAGAGGAATTTCTCCGGGCAAAAAGAAACAGATTTATAGGTACTAATTCGATTTTTGAATCTGGAATGCTTATAATAGACGCACTCCTTGAACTTTCAGAAATAAGAGTCATTTGGGAAGAAATAGCTGTATAGGAGGGTATCATGTATGATCCACTAAGTCTTCTCTTTTTAATATTGTTTCTATTCGCAGTTATATGGCCCCAGATTCAACACAAGATGCTGGTGGGGAATAGACTGGCTCTTATTAAAAAGCTCGAGAAGATAAGAAAATCCCGTGTAATCACTCTAATTCACCGACAGGAAAAAATCGGTATGTTTGGAATACCTTTCTTCCGGTTCATTGATATAGAGGATTCAGAAGAGATACTGAGAGCCATTAGAGTGACCCCGCCTGACACACCTATTGATCTTGTTCTTCATACTCCCGGGGGTCTTGTTCTTGCGTCTTATCAAATAGCCCTTGCTCTGCAGGAACATCCTGCAAAGACCACTGTTATAATCCCCCATTACGCTATGAGTGGTGGAACACTCATAGCACTTGCAGCAGACGAAATTATCATGGATAAACACGCTGTTCTTGGGCCTGTTGACCCTCAGCTGCAGGATGCAAATGGGGCCATACCAGCAGCAAGTATTCTGAAAGTTGTGGAGGAGAAAGGAAAGGATAAGGTTGATGATACTACACTGATGAAGGCGGATATTGCCGAAAAGGCCATAAAACAGGTTGAGGAGATGGTGATCAATTTACTCAAAGGTAAGATGGATGAAGAAAAGGCAAGGAAACTTGCTAAAACACTTGCAGAAGGGAAATGGACCCACGATTATCCAATCACCGTGGAGGAAGCAAGAGAGCTCGGACTCCCGGTATCAACCGATGTCCCGAGAGAGGTCTACGAACTCATGTCCATGTACCCCCAGACCCAGCACGGAAGACCGGGCGTGGAATTTATTCCGTATCCATATCCGCCAAGATCGGGGGAAGGAAGTAGAGAGAAGTTTTTCCAATGTAGTTAAAGCAAAGAAGAATCTCCAGAAATGTTTGAGGGAAGGTATTCACCGTATACTTTACTCAAAGACCTAACTGCTTCATGAGAAAATCTATATTTCATATTTTATAAGAAGATGATTTATGAAAGTGGAGTCGTTGCCTAAATCTATGCCTTTTATTGGGAAGGGGAATCTCTAAGAAGCAACTCCCTGTGTTGTTCCGACTCATCAAATCCATCCTATCCTCCTTTTATCTTGCTTCAGATAAAGGAGGGTAATGCATTTCGTGTAGATTTTTAAATGAGGCAATTCGAAAACTTGACAATCCGGTGAGAATTATATTATAATTAAAGCCATTAGACTAAATAGACAAAAATGGTCGAATAGTTTAAAAATATAGGAGGTATTACTATGAAAGATGACATAATTGTCACTACTCTAGTAAAACTCATAATGGCTTCTGGAACAGTGAGAAAAACTTTGTGGAAAGTTGTAGACTCTCAGATATACAAAAATTTGGTAAATAACAACACCAAGAATAGACCTGAGGAAGTCCAGAGATACAAATATCATATACTGAAAAGTATGATTCGCTCTGTGGAAAGGAATGTGGATAAAGGATATGTAAGCAAAGAAGTAGCTACCCGAATAATTCATACACTGGTCAAGGGGGCAATGCTTAAATCTGCAAAGGATGCTCAGAAAAAATTCAAAGAAAAATATGGGATTTATCCTCCTGCCTTTATAGTTCTGAGTCCCACACAGCGATGTAATCTTCACTGCACAGGTTGTTATGCTGCTGCGAGCCATAAAACAGCAAGAAAAATTCCCTTTGAAGTCTCAAGAAGGATATTACAGGAGATACACGATGAATGGGGAGCAAGATTTGTTACCATATCAGGTGGTGAACCCCTAATGTATGAGGACGAACACAAAGGTATACTGGATCTGTATCGAGAATTTCCTGACATGTATTTCCTCATGTATACTAATGGTACCCTCATCACCGATGAAGTAGCCAGACAGATGGCCCAATTGGCTAATGTAACACCTGCAATTTCTGTTGAAGGATATGAGAAGGAAACAGATGCAAGACGCGGTAAAGGTATATATAGAAGAATCCTTAAGGCCATGGATAACCTTAGAAAACACGGTGTCCCCTTTGGTGTTTCAATTACAGCAACAAGACTCAATGCCAATCTCTTAATGAGTGAGGAATTTTATGATTATTATTTCGATGAACTTGGGGCAAGCTATATGTGGATTTTCCAGTATATGCCCATTGGAAGGGGTGTGGATGTAGATTTAATGCCCACTCCGGAGCAGAGAACTGCCATGTTCAGAATGTGGCAGAAGTGTCTAAAGGATAAGGAATACTTTGTCGCGGATTTCTGGAATTCAGGGATTGTATCAGATGGCTGTATTGCTTATGGAAGACCAGGAGGTTATATTTACATAGACTGGAATGGAAACATCATGCCCTGTGTTTTTGTTCCTTATTATGTAGACAATATTTTTGAAATATATAAACGGGGAGGGACAATTTCAGATGCCCTCTTTTCAGAGTTTTTCAAAAGAGGAAGAGAATGGCAATTTGAGTATGGTTATGAGTTTGGCAAAACTCCCAAAAACTGGCTCATGCCATGTTCAATAAGAGATCATTATAAGAACTTCAAGTATAATATTGCAAAAGAAGAGGTAAAACCAGAGGATGAAAATGCTAAAGTTGCCATCAAAGATATTGGTTATGAGAAAAAAATGATTGAATACGACGAAAAATTGAGAAAACTCACTGAAAAAATCTGGAAGGAGGAATTTCTGAAGCGACCTTTTACAATTGCAAAGAAATAAAAACATAAGATGCAGGCCTGGAAGGATATAACGAAAAGGTATTTTAAATTTGGGGTGGTTGGCCTTTCGGGCCTGCTTGTAAATATTGGAATTGCGTATATCCTAAAGAATATTTTTTCTATCCAATCTCTCATTGCATCAACCCTTGCCATTGAAGTTTCCATTCTGAACAATTTTTTCTGGAATTGCATCTGGACATGGCGGGACAGGGAACAGGAAGATACCTGGATTCGCCTTCTTAAATATCATATTGCAGTGAGCTTAGGAGCAATAATTAATATGGGGATGGATTTACTGCTACTTAAATGCACAACCATGCAGTATATACTTGCACATTCCATCGGGGTTTTTGCAGGTTCAATTTTCAATTTCTTTCTTAATGACAAATGGACATTCAGCAAAAAGTTGGCTATTCACCGCTGGGATGCCATATTGTTTTTATTCATTGGGTTAGTTACCTATTTCGAAATAATCCTTGTCGGAAGAGTTGAACTCTTCTTTGACGAAGCATATTACTGGTTCTGGTCTCAGCACCTTTCACCGGGGTATCTTGACCACCCACCTTTTGTGGCCTGGATCATATACATATCCACAAGTATGTTAAGTAAAACCGAACTTGGGGTTAGAATGCCTTTTATAGTTTTTTCCTCTTTAACTACAATTTTGGTTTATTATCTCGCTAATGAGATATTGCGAAACAAAAAAATGGCTTTCTGGAGTGCTTTCTATGTAAGACTTATGCCTCTTTTCAACATTATAAGCATTCTCGCTATTCCTGATAATCCTCTTTTCTTTTTCTGGACGCTGTATGCCCTTATCACATACAGGGCAATAAAGACTGATGAAAAAAAATACTGGTATTATGCTGGAATAGTTTTTGGGTTTGCACTTTTGACCAAATATTTTGGTTTCTTTCTTCCTCTTATTACATTCTCTTTTGTTTTTCTCACAAATAGAAAGCTCCTATTTAAGAAAGAACTTTATCTTTCCCATCTAATGGGGTTCCTAATGTTTTGCCCTGACACTCTATGGAATCTTTCACACGGCTTTGCATCATTTAAATTTCAGTTCTCTCATGGTTTCATGTCAGGTGGTCATACATTTTATAATTTAAGTTTTCTTGCGAAAGCACTCCTCATAACAGTGTCGCCTATCACCCTTCTCACATCAATATGGGGAATTATTTTTAGCTTCTACAGAGGTTTTCTGAGGAAAGAGAGGAGATTCCTTTATATTTCACTCTATTTCCTTATCCCATTTATGACTTTTTCCTTTTCCTCTTTGAGGTCAAGACCAGAGGCACACTGGCCTTTTGTAAGTTTCATCTTCAGTGGAATACCCGTTGTTTACACAATCTTTTTACACTTAAGGGGCAGATATCTCCGTGCCCTTCAAAAACCGGGGAGTTATCTAATCCGTGTAGCTATGAGTATACTAATTTTGATCAATTCTCTTATTTTTGCATCACCCTTAAATGCAAATATAACGAAAGCTATAACCTACTTCTATAATAGAGTATCTGAAAAGGAAACAGGATTTGAAACAGGGTTTAAGCAACTCGCGGAAAAAGCGGAAAAGTATAAAGATTATCCTATACTCACCCCAAATTATCATATTGCTTCTGAGTTGGCCTTTTACATGGATTCATCGAATCTCTGTATATACAGTATCGATTTTAAAACAAGGCCTTCGATGTTCCGTTACTGGATAAATGATTCTAATTTTATAGGACAGGAGGTTATTTTCATTACCTATTCTGGTCACCACCCTCCTGTGGATATGTTTGAAAATCTTATTAAACTTGAAGAAATATTTATAAAACCTGATCCTTCTGAATTTCGAGGATATACTGTTTACAAAGCTGTGTATAGTAAAAACAAATAAGTGCATGCAAAGCTCTTGCATCTCGCACTTATCATATTTTTTCTTTCTATCCCGTGTAAAAGGAGGCACAGTAATCCCTTATCTCTTGGCTTAATTTCTTTTCATAAGTTTCTAAAAAACGGGAGCAAAACTCACGGTGTCCCCAAAAGAACCCTTTCAAAAAGAGATTGTCTTCTCAAAATTTCTTTTTTCTTACCTTAATTATAAAACCCGGCGAAGGCAGGTTTTGAGAAAGCCCATAAGGATTGGGTGGGGATAAAGATTAATTAAACAATCGCATCATTGATTATTAGTTCCTTTTCACTTAAAATATATACACTTACTGGGGCGTCGTCTAATAGGCAGGACACAGGATTTTGGATCCTGTAGTCGTGGTTCGAATCCACGCGCCCCAGCCATATTCTAAAAAGGAGGTGAATTGTGAAATTCTGGTGGGTTGGAGTCGGTGCTTTTATATTTGTAATCGGTGTTTTCATACTCAGCCTTTTATTGGTTAAATTGCTCTGGGTGTGGACAATACCCGATTTATTTCCTGGAGCTGTAAAAGAGGGACTTATCGCGAAAACCATCTCCTGGTACACTTCCTTCAAGGTTGCAATATTTGTAGCTGTACTTTTTGGTTTAGGGAGAACCTCTGTGAAGAAGTAACCTTAAATAAAACTGGGAGGGGGATATGATCCAGAGAATCTGGGATGTAACCTTGACGGTCAAAGACTTAAAAAAGCAGTAAACTTTTACGAAAATATACTCGGACTAGTGAAAAAATATGAATACAAGGATTATGCAGGATTTGATTGTGGTGGGGTTGAAATAGGAATCAAAACGTGGGTGGAACTCGAGAAACCAAGAAAAGGAGAACCTGTTATAAATTTCCTGGTAACCGATATTAAAGGGGCTTTCCACAAACTAAAAGAAAATGGGGTGCAAATTGTTAAAGAACCATATAAAACTCAATGGGGTGCAAAAATTCTCCTTTTCTGTGATACTAGTGGTAATCTTTCCTATATGTCAGAAATAATCTGGTCTGAATATTTCCGGGCCTGTGTCAGCTAAAAGTAAGTTGAATTAACACTTAGCCTGTTAAAAAATTATAAAAAGGAGGAGACAATGAAAAAAATTGCTATAGGTATGATGGTGTTATTCCTCATCTCCTGTGCTCCCCGAACCATTGTGGTAAAAACAGCACCACCTCCACCAAAGGTGGAGATAAAAACCGCTCCTCCCGGTAAACATTATGTATGGGTCTCTGGGCACTGGGAGTGGAGAAGAGGTACATGGGTCTGGGTTCCAGGACATTGGGTAAAGAAACCAAAACCTCACGCTGTATGGATACCTGGCCACTGGAAGAAAACAGGGAGGGGTTGGGTCTGGATTCCTGGACACTGGAAATATTAGGCCCGTAATTGAGTGGTAGCAAACTTTCAGTGGAAAGATACTTTTTTAAATTCTCAGGTTATTCTTTTACACATATCGTTGATAGGGCATCTGTTACACTGAGGATTTCTCTTGAGACATGTCTCTTTCCCGAGCTTCACAAGTAGCGCATGATATTCATTGAACAGCTTAACATCTTGGGGCAGGTTGGATTCAAATAAATTTCTAATTTCGTCATATTCCATATTTTCAGTCTCTATTATGCCCATGCGCTTTAGAATCCTCCTCGTGTAAGCATCAATCACAAAGATCGGCTTCTTAAGAGCATATAGAAGAATAGAATCAGCAGTTTCCTTTCCTATTCCCTTTATTTTAAGGAGCTCATTTCTTAATTCGGTCATATCTTTATTTTTTAATCCATCAAACCCACCTTTCGTGAGGAGCCACCTCAAAAAATTCCTGAGTCTTGCGGTCTTTATTCGATAGTAACCAGCCGGTTTTATAAGATCGCTTAAAACATCATCCTCAATACTCAACAGTTTCTTTGCATCCAGAAGGTCTTCTTTCTTCAGATTCCCGATTGCTTTCTCCACATTCATCCAGTTTGTATTCTGGGTGAGGATAGCACCTATTGCTATTTCAACGGGGCTACCCCCGGGCCACCAGTGTTGGGGACCGTAAACATCATAAAGTCTATGAAAAATTTCTGGAAATATATCCTTTTTCATTTTAATGCAATATTATAAAATCTCAGAAAAAATCCTGCAAAAAGCATTTGCTTGCACTACCATCTCTTAATATTTACAATTACTCCATGGGGTTTGGTGTAAGGAAAGGAATGCTGTATAACCTTCTCGGCCTTGGTATTTCGGGAACTGCAATATTTCTTTTTAATATTCTTGCAGGACGTCTCCTAGGTCCCGAAAAATACGGAGTCGTTGCAGTATTTTATTCCTCATTAGTTACAGTCCAGACTCTTATTGGTGGGGGGTTCAGAGATGTAGTTGTCAAATATATTTCTCACCATGAGGAGGAAAAGCCCAGATTGGAAGGTATCCTTTATTCTGTTTTACTGATCTCTTTACTCTTCTTCGTGATATTTTTGCTTATTTTTCTCATTTTAAGAGAAGTCATCACAACAAAACTATTTGAGGGAAAGAACCTCTATTTCCTTTTTTTTCTGTTCGCTTCTTTTTTAATACCTCTGTTCTGGATTCTGAATTCGTTCTTTGAGGGTATAAGAAAATTTAATGTCTCTGCTTTAAATTTAGTGATTTTCCACTCCTTTTTCCCCCTCATGTTTCTTATTTTTTATATTGCCCATTTTTCTCAACCAGCAGGAACACTCCTTGGAATAAGTCTTGCACCAATATTTCCTATTTTTTTTCTATTTTTTAAACTGAATAAGGAAGGAATATACCCTTTCAAAATTAGGAAGAAGGAATGGCTCAATGCTCTTTTTAAAGCTAGTATTGTACTTACTCTTGCAAACTTCTTTGATATCTTTATCTTCCGCTCACCACCTATACTTGCAAAATTAACGGGTAAGAATAGTGCTCAAATTGCTGGCTTTATAGGAGCTTTTCTCAGCATCTTGAGTGTTGTAAGGACCACATCCATTGCCCTTTTCTCCAGTCTGTTGCCTAATTTAAATAGAGCTATTCAGGGCAATAATATACCACTTGCAAAACGATACATCAGAAATAGTTATATTTTTATAGGAAGCTTGGGACTCCTTGTGGTAATCTTTTTTGGTCTTACAGGCCCCTGGGTTTTGAAGTTGTTTTATGGTACAAAATATATTATGAGTCAGAGAGTTACCATCTTTTTTTCATTATTTCTTGTGTTTTATCTCCTCGCCAGACTCTCCAACAGGATATTGGTGAGTATGACTTCTTACAGGTGGCTTATTATATCACCTGCTGTATCAATAATTGCTCTCGTATACTCATTCACTATATTAAAGCTGTCGCCTGTGGACAAAGTGGGATTGTCAGTTGCTATGGCCACCTTCGTATATTTTCTAATCACCTTCTTGAAAGTCTTTTTTACTCAAAAATCTCTCTGAGAACCCTCCCATCCATATCTTCAGGAATGGGGATCCTGAACAATTGCATAAGAGTTGGAGTAATATCCATAATGGATGATCTTTCTATAAAATAATTTCTCTTAACTCCCGGCCCTTTAAAAACAAAAACCCCGTTCATCCTGTGTTCACCTGACTTATATGTAAATGGAGTGGCAAAAAGTCTTTTAGACGGGAAAGGAAATGTACTGGACGTATACGCAAAATCATCCATAGCTACCACAACGTCTGGGAACTTGTCCACAAACGGGCCATGATAAATCTCTTCTTTTTTCCATACTTTGTTTACTATCTTTTCTCCCCTTTCCGGGTCTTTGAGTTCAAGCATGGCCTCGATGATTTTATCCCTCACCCTCTCGTAGTCTTCACGTTTCACTGAACCAAAGGGAAATCTTCCCTCGAGATTAACAAAAACGGGACCAAAATACCCAAAAGAATACGCTTCTGTTCTCCTCCAGTCCACATCTTTAAAAGTTATCCCAAATCCAGATGCTAAAGAAGCCTTACTTTCACTGGAAAATTTCGCCCATAGTTTACCCAGCCCTGATTTGAATACCAGTTCCGATATCTTCTTGGTATCGAGGCCAACTTCGTAGAAAGAACGCTTTACAAGGGTTCTTACATCTCTCTTAAATTTTATAAATCCCCTCTCTTTCAACCAGTTATTTACAAACACCTGTTTGTAAAATCTTCCGAACCCATGATCCGACATTATGCAGAAATAAGTATCCTCCCCCAGCCTTGGAAGCAAATCTCCAAGATAATCGTCTATAAAACTGTATGTTTTAAAAATGGTGTCTCCCAGACTTTTTGCACCTTCAGGGTCATAATAAGGGGAGCCTTCATCATAAAATCTCCAGTACCAGTGCTGTGCATGGTCGATCCCCATAAAAGTCACCATGAATAGATCCCATGGATATTTTTCCATCATATAATCCACTACTTTCATCCGGAGCTTCATATTTTCGAAAATTTCCTCCTTGAAAGCCTCCTGATCCTCTCTCCTCTCTGAAAATCGTGTATTTTCTGCAAACCTGTAATCCGGGAAATTTTTGATAAATTCATCCCTCATTTCCGGTGGATATATAAAACTGGAATTCAGTGAAGGTGTTAAAAAACCACTTATCATGATACCATTCACAGGCTCAGGTGGATAGGTAAAGGGAACATGGATGCTTATTACCCTGTAGCCCTTCATGGAGAAATACTTCCATATAGTGGTGGCTTTTCTGGCCTTTCTGTAACTTACCTTTACGTTCATTTCCTCATCAAGTTCATAGAAATCTAACACTCCATGTTTGCCAGGATTCTTACCGGTCATAAATGATGACCAGGCACTGGGAGTGAGTGGAGGTATAGTGGTAATGAGATGGCCTCGGGTGCTCTCTTTAAAGAGTTTTCTGAAATTCGGTAATTTTCCTGCATCCACCCATTTCTCAAATACATCAAAAGTTGCTCCATCAAGTCCCAGAATGAAAGCCCTCATCTTCTTTTCCTCCAGGGAACAGCAAATATCACCACAATAAGAAAGGCCAGAAATGTTGAAAACCATCCGAGTTTTTGTGCCTTTGAACTGTAATACATTTTTACATCGTGCCTTCCTTGGGGACAATATACTGCCCTGAATCCATAATTTGCCAGATAAACCTTAGAGGGTTTACCGTCAATCAGAACCCTCCAGGCAGGATGATAGTTTTCTGCAAAAACGAGAAACCCATCATGCGGCACATCTACAACAAGTTTCATCTCATTTGCTCTATAATGAGCAATCTCAATACTATTATCTATTGAATCCGAAATCAAGGAATCTGGTATGTAGGGGACTCCCGGGTCAACCTCGAGAATTACTCTTTTTCTCAAATTTACTCTTTTCTCTTCTATGGCAGAAAGAGCTTCTTCTGGCTTCATGACCTCGTAGCCTTCTACAAAATATACCCTTCCGAGATTATTATTATTTCTGTAAATTACATATTTATTCCCTCTGAATATCGGCTCAAAATTATTAAAAAATCTCCTCCAGCTCAGGATTATATTCCTGGTTCTTTCATCAAAACGGCTTAATTCCTCGGGGAGCGGGTAAGATATAAGATATTTAACATCAAGGAGATTCAGCATATGAGGATAAGTAATGAGATTTCTGGGTATAAACATCACACTTTTACCTGCTCCGATGAACTCTTGATATCTTCTTGGTGGATTACCTGTATAGCCTCCTATGCTTTGGAGATTATGAACTGCAAGAAGGCCATCCTGGGTGTGCTCATAATGAACCGGAAATACCCTGTAGAGAGACGAATCTTTTTTGAGAAATTTAACCACATCATCAGGTGCATAAAGTACCGAGGGCGGTTCTGCCTCTTTTATGAATTTAAAGTCAACTCTGTAAAGGTCCACAATAAATACAAGAACAATAATAGAGATAGTATAAGTCATATTGAGTTTTTTATCTATGAACAATCTCAGGGCAATATAAGCAATTAGGAGAAAAACAAGCCCTAGAAGGAAACTCCCAAGGAAGGGATTGTAGCTTGCATAAAGGGCATTCATTTTGTTCCTCAAAATATCAGGGGAATACTCAACTGCTGTTTTCTGGATAAGAGATGAGAACATATTGATAATGGGCCCTTTAAATATAAAAAACAAAAAGAAAAGAATAACAAGAGCAAGATAAGTATACAGTGTATACTTTTTAATGCTTTCCTTTCTGATTTCACCTCTTGTAATACTATTCAGAAATATGGAACCGAGAATTATGAAATTAAAATTAAACAGATAGAACATGAGTGAGGGTCCTCTAAATTTACTCATTCCAGGAATGTAATAAAATATATGAAACAGAGGGGTATATTTACCAAAGGCAAAAAGCAGCATGATTGTTGATGACCAGAAAAGAAATTTAACCCATGAAGATTTTTTATATTTAAGAACAACGGCACCCACAGCAAACATGAGAGGAATTATCCCCATGTATTCAGAGTGAAGTTTAAAGTAGTTTCTACCCCAGTAACTGTCCAGAAGACCGGAAAAGTGGGGAGTCAGAAGATTGAGAATCTCCTCCGGGGGTAATGACCAGCTGGTAGCATAGGCATATCCCCTTTCTGCAC
>Ga0190352_1000063_pt1 | contig 29969 bp, 26 predicted proteins | sample 4872131011_MG_FD_161682 | JGI IMG/M metagenome (GOLD analysis project Ga0190352, IMG submission 161682) | Hydrothermal vent microbial mat bacterial communities from Southern Trench, Guaymas Basin, Mexico - 4872-13-10-11_MG | ecosystem: Environmental > Aquatic > Marine > Hydrothermal vents >...
AAGATTTAATTTTGAGGAAAGACGCTAAAGAAAAAAAATCAAAGGGCCACCCTTATGGGGTGGCCCTTAATCTACAATTGCATTTTATATTATTTAACCAGGGTGACCTTACGAACCAGAGACTTACTGCCTGCTCTGAGATTGATGAAGTAGATGCCCTGGGGCAAGTTTTCTGCATCCACTTTTATTCTGTGCGTGCCTGCATTTACCTTGCTGGAGAGTATCGTCATAACCTTTTGACCCATAATGTTATACATAGTTAACTCTGCCTTTGTTGGAGCGCTAACAGCAAATTCAATATCTATTTTGCCCATTGCTGGAGAAATGACCCTAAATGTCCTTTTGACTGTGTTAAATCCTTCATCAATACCAACTACTTCCACATCGGCGTCGTCTCTTGGGTATATTACACCAATCATCCTGAGAATACCCTGTACATTAACAATATCACCTGCATTAGGTCTTACTGTGTAACCTGTAGCATAGTAACCATCAACCGTGAGATAGAAAGTATCTGAGCCTACAATCTGGGCAACAGTCCAGTCTCCACCGGTACCTGGGTCAGTTACAACTGCATTTTCTACTCTAACTAAAACACCTTCAAAGGATTCGGAAGTCGGACCAGCGGAAGAAAGAAGATTATTAATAGTAGTAACATGAGGTTGAGGTGGAGTAACTGGCTCCACTATACGGTAGTAAAGCAAGTTCTGTATTTCACTTGTTCCGTTGTATTCTGTAACTTCTCCTACAATAATTACAGAATCACCTCTAACAGTGGGGTCAGCAACACCTGGACCGTCCCATATTTGGATCCCGGTCCATGGTCCTTCACCTTGCTGCACAAAGAAGAAAGGATAAAGCCACACATCCTTTTCCCCGGTTATCACTCCGGTAATGGTTACAACTCTTCCCATCCAGTTTGTTCTGTATCCATTAGCTGAATCTGCCGCAAGTGTATCACTCTCAATAAGAGAAATAGGAGTGAATCCGCCGTAGAAGGTTACAGTGTCTGTTACAGGGTTTCCACCTGCATCCTGAAGTCCCGGCGTAGAAAGCTGGTATGGCATGGCATCTTCCATAGTAGCCGTTGCTAAATGAACTAAGTGAGCATCGTCTGTATCACGGACCGCGGATAATACACTCAGCTGGGCACCTGTGGAATCTATAATGTAATACTTGGAAGGGTCCTCTGCAGTCTGATCCATCTGTGTCTTGAATATAATATCAATATTTTCCCTCGAAACAGAATAGGCTGCAGAAATGCCGGGGTTCAGGAATTCATAATCATCGATGCTTCTTGGGCGCACTTTATAGTAATCGTAATGAGTATGCACTACACCGGTCACGTTTAGATTATCACCGATATTTGGGGTATAAGAATAATTGTTGTATACAATGACATAACCTGAACCATCTGTAACCTCAAATCCAGCTGTTGGAGGACTGGTATTAGTGACAAAAACTCCCTGTAGTTTAACCAGAACACCTTCATAAGCCTCAGCAGAATCTGGTGGCAGTGTGCTTGTAGCCGTAGTATCAAGATAAGCACAGGTAAGGACTACTGGATCTGGAGGAGTCACAGAACCATGATAGATTATATCAGTGGCAGTATCTGAAACTCCAAGCTCAGTATTACCGAAATATTCATCTATTGTGCCTGTTATTGTTAGAGAATCTCCTACATTGGCATGCGAATACTGACCCTCTGGTGTGTAAACCATTATTCCTGACCATGGACCTCCAGGATTCATTTGAAGGAAGAAGCTAACACTTGATACTAATCCATAAGAAGCAGTTACCACACCTGAAACTGTAACAAGACTATCCTCCCACAAAGAGTTTCCGAGTGTATCTCTCTCCGACTGTATGGTATATATGTCTGTTTGTATCTGGGCAAATGCAAGCCCAGATAGGAGTCCCGTTATTACGAGTACTTTAAACCACTTTCTCATTTAAAGACCTCCTTTTAGCTTTTGATTATATTATAAAACTGTTTTACAAGATGTCAAATATAAAACTTTTAAAAATATTGCTATTTTGTATACCCCAATTCATCTCTGAGTATATGAAGGAATATAGTCTCTGCGTTTCCTCTCCCATCGAGAGCATGGAACTGTATTGAGAAGAATACCAGATCGGGGTTCTGATCAGGCTTTTTTAAAGCACATACTGGATTACCCTGCCAGGCAGTAAAATCCGGTAATCTGTAAAGCGGAGAAGCATTCGGCGTTACTTCAAATCCGTCAAACTTTGAAATAAGAGGGAGTTGAACTTCAAGTGTGTCATATCCGGGGGCTTGCGGAAGAATTCTATAACCTTTCAGGATAAATTTATCCCATGCAGTAACTGTGTCCACTCCTAAATAACTACTCATAAAAGGAGAAGGTTTTTCTGGGTCGTAAATATTGTTTAAACATTTTGGACTGATGAGGAAGAGTTTTTTGTGATCATCAAGGTATTTTTCAATATATTTTTGGGCATAGGAGAAATGTTCATAATTTTCTCCAGTATACCATATGATATAATTAAAACCCAATTCGTTAATAATTATATTTACATCAAAAGGAGAATATGGAAGTCCGTATTCAACTCTGTAATAGGTATACTGCCCGGAGAAATTATTATCCATTATCTGACGATAAAAGTTATCCGCCTGAGTTGAAGTATTATCATCAATTAACAGAATATCGCCAACTACAGGCCTTACATACCAAGTATGGGTGATAGAATCTGATAATGCATGAGATTCATCCACAGCCCATACAGTAATTGTTCTCTCCCCTTCCGGGATATTCCTTATAGTTACATATCCTGTGTCACGTTCCACAAAGTGTATTATTGTATCGGCTTCAAAATCCAGCCTCCAGTAAAAGCCTACAACGCTCTGATCTCCGTCAATGTCGTGTCCTTCAAAATAAAATGTTGCTACAGGTAATGTGGTATCAGGAGGTAGAGTATTTCTGACAAATTCGACAGTGGGAGGAGAGTTTTTGACAGGTATGGTCAGTACCGCAGGAGTAGGGTCAAGAGTATTTTCATTATCTACAGCCCAAACTTTGAATGTGTGAAAGTTGATAGTATCAGAAGCCTGCAAGGTAAAAGTATCAACCTTCAAGGTGGTGAAAATTGTATCGGGGTCATCATCCCAATTGTAATAAAAACCTACCACATGGCCATCAGGGTCGTTACCCCACCAGTGTATAACTTGTTTGGCAGGAACGGTATCAACAATGCCTTCTACAAAAATATGAGTATCAGGAGGTATATTCTCAATGGGTGTTTCAGTGGGTTTTTTGATACAGCTGGTAAGTATGATAATTCCTATAAAAAGTAGAGTGGAAGCTATTTTTCTCATATTTCCCCCTTATTTAATTATCAAGAATTTCCCTTTTTTGATTTTCCCGGTGTCTTTGTCTTTGACCACAAAGATGTAGAGTCCAGTAGCTACAGGCTGATCTTTGTCAGAAAGTAAATTCCATGTTTCTTCTCCATAATCACTTTCATGTTTGATGGTTTTTACCAAGTCTCCAGCTTCATTTAAAATATATATTGTGCAGTTTCTGGGCAAATTATAGAATCTGATGACTCTTCCCTGAGGAGTATTCCATACAGATCTGATATAATACGGATTAGGATATACACCAACATCTCCATCTGGTGTAGCAGGGGTTCCTGGAACAATCTTTATAAGATTAAGACCCTTCGAACTTTCGAGACTGGGCAGACCAAGCTGAGGATTCCCCACATCGTAGGATGTGACAGCATAGTAGTAGGTGAAGCCGTTTTTCACCCCCGAGTCTATAAATTTATACCAGCCTGAGTATGTACCTACTGTTTCAATGGGTGGCATACCCGTATTGTAACCTCCAGAATGATCTACATCCTGAATTGTGTCTTCAGGTGTTTTGTCAAACTCAGCAAGTAGAGTCCAGCTTGTATCATCAAGCTGGGGTGAGAGTCCTCGATAAATTCTATATCCTTCAAAGTCTCTAAGATTTGGCGGCGAGGGGTCTCTTGCAAATTCAGGAGAATTGTCAAAATAAAGGATTACTTTCCGAGATTGAGGGATGCCTACCAGCTGTGGGGAGGGTGGAGGAGCAGGTAATACATAGTTGGCATCAAATGCTTTTTGAGCCCAGAAAGCATTCTGCATCAGCGAAGTCTCATCCATTCCACCTACAAAAGCAAAGACCACCGTAATAGAATCACCTGCGTTCAGGTGAATAATAGGTCCAAAGGAGATCATACCTATAGGGTCCGGATATTCATGAGTTTGACAGTAATCGTCGTCTACGTTGGGGTCAATTTCTCCATTGGAAAGAACAACATACCTTATTGAGTCTGAAACACTTCCTGACATTCCCCTCCAGCTCCACCAATTGAAGGATATGGTAAAACTGTCTGCGGGTAGTTTCATAGTATCTTTAACAATTCCAAGCAACTTGAAGCCCGCCATACTGGTAGCCAAAAAGTCATATCCATCATTTTTTTCATATATAAAAACCGAACTTGAATCAAAGAAGAGTCTTTTATGCTGGAAGTATGGGGTTCTCCCAAAATCATCTCCCCAGAATTCTCTGGACCCTGTGGCAAGTTCTGCATACAGTCCTATATAGACACTATCTAGATCGCCAACAATACCGTCATTGATTATGGTATAGCTTATAATAACTACATCATCAATGTATGAGTAACTCCATACATAGCTTCTTTGTTTGACCTTAAGACCAAGAGGATTATGGTTAGGAGGAAGTGTGTCTCCTGTAAAATATTGATAATCATAGTATGTGGCATAAAAATCCTGTTCTGAAATCGCATCAGGGTTATAATATGGAGAGATGAGCAGGCTTGATTTTTCAATTACTGTATCTCCAGGGGCAGGGGAAGGGGCAAACTCAAAACCTTCGGTAGAACCCGGGGTTACTGAAGTTGCATCCACTGCACCAGTGGTTACATGGGTGCCTATGCTTGACTTTGCACCTATCCATAACCCTGCTCTATATACATGTTCTATCCCACTCCCCTTAGGATATTCTCCCGAAGGGTAAGGTTTACCTGTAGCAGGATTAATATAACGGGTAAATCCGTTTCCGAGCATTCCAAAATTAGTAATTGTTAGTCGGACATTTCCAATATCTGTATATTGAAAAGCATCGGTTTTAGCTTCAATTTTGGTAGATGCTAATATAAAAAGTGACATCATAAAGAGAATTCTCTTTCTCATTGTTCTCCTCCTGGCTGCTCAGGAATCTCTGGTTTTTTCAATTTTATTACCTTTTCTTTAAATCCCACGTACATATATTTTCCATCCTTAGACACCGCAACACTGCGCGGTTTTTCATCAAATTGAACTGCTACTATAAATATACTGTCACTATTGAACTTCTGTACTCTATAATTGTCATAATCCGCCACATAGATATAACCAGATGTATCTGCATAAACATCGACAGGCCTTAGGAAAAAGCCTTCATCACTACCACCACTGTGGGTGACACCCCCAAAATGGTTCACAGAATATCGTGGTTCAGTAAGAGATATCCCTTCAACCCAGTTATGTCCCATGCTTGCAACAAGAATTCTATTTCTCTCTTGGTCTGCGAATATTCCCGTGGGGTCATCGACCTGTAAGATTCCGCTTCCAGGAGTAGCTATTGTATCTATGACCCCTGAAGAATCTACTTCCAGTAAGAGATCTTTTAGACTGTCACTTACAAAAATTCTTCCATCTTTTGAAACAGATATACCTCTAAGAACACCAAACGTGGTATCTTGAATTTCATGTAGAAAATCCTTGTCTCTGGTGAAAACGCTTATTCGCTTTGCTCCTTGTTCGAGTATATAGATATTACGTGAGATATCCTGAGCACATGAAACAGGAATATCCAGATCTGTGCGGAAAGTATCTACAAGATCCCCATATACGTTGAATTTTAAAAGTGAAGACGAGTCCACAATATAAATGTATCCATCTTCTCCCACAACAATATCCCTGAGGTTGGTAAATCTGGTAAAGTCCCAGCTTGTATTGGAGACCACCAGATAAGATTCTTCTGAAGGCATGCCTGTTTTAGGTTCAGGTGGTAAAGGATATTTTTTACCACAAGCCAACACCATTAAAAATATAATTATTAGTGTCCAGTTTATCTTCTTCATCAGAAATTCACCCCCATTGAAAGTTTGTGAACATCTCCAGCATATCCCATGGAACTGAATGAATAATCTATATGGAGCTCCTTTCTGAACCCCAAACTTTTTGCCACACCTATGCCAAAACTAATACCTGAAGGTGGAAATTGCTCACCGGGCAAATTACTGTTTAATTTATATCCGGCTCGTATAGATATAATATTTTCAATAACATATTCACCACCAATTCTGAAAACCTCTACGTTATCTGTTGGTTTATCAATTTCGAAGGAAAGACCAAGGGGTTTTATAATATTCCCGGAGACCCCAAATCTGTACATTACAGGTAGTGAAAACGATTCATAATGTTTTTCAACCCCGTCCTGGATATATGTTCCTGATGGTTTCACGTCCGGACCTATATTGGATAATGAGACACCAATTTTAATGTTTTTATATCCTACGAAATAGAGAGTCCCAATGTCTATAGCAAAGCCTGACATAGTCAATGTATCTAAGGTTTCGTGCATATACTTGGCCGTCAAACCGAAAGCAAATCTGTCTATAAGTTTTCTAGCATAGGTAAGTCCCATAAGGAAATCTCCGGAATAGAAATAAGTTCCGGTTCCAAATGGGTGATATTCATCTGTTTTTTCTATATAATCAGAGTGAAGGCCAATGAGATGTATGCCAACAGTGTTGTATTTTCTAAAATTCATAACATAACCTGTATATCCGTGGTATATACCTGCAAGCCATCTATTAGCCTGGAAAGCTATACTTCTACCAGAAGGGATAAAAGGAGCGGCTCCAGGGTTCCAGTAGAGGCATGTGGCATCATGAACAATGGAAACACCTGTACCTCCCATAGCTTCCTGCTTTGCCCCCACCCCTATTTTTAAAAAAGTCATGGAGGTGGTTCCAACTTTCTGGCCGCCCAGTATTTCTATGATGGTGAAGGCATTTAAACTCCCGGTAATTATTAATATTGCTATTAATTTCTTTACCATGAGGTTTCTACTCCTATTAAAATTTCTCTTGGTGCTGTAAATCTTCTTGGATTCAGCATGTCTTCCGGTTCCGTTCTAGGGGGCAGAGGATCCCCCGGTTTATAAGCCTCGCCAGTTACTGGATTAACGTAATAGACATTCCTGTGGTTAAATACATTCCGAACTTCAAATTTTAGAATAACTTTAGAGAGGCCTTTTAAAGGAGTAATTCCTTTTTGCATTTTGAAATCAACCCTGTGCCATAGAGGACCTATTCCTGAGTTGGGATCTCCGTAATTACCAAGTGTATCAACAGGAGTATATCTTCTTCCAGATTGCACTGACACACCAAGACTTGCTTTAAAATCGTTTAAGGTCAAGGGCCCCAGTTTGTAACGTTCTTTCTCTCCCACCACAAATCCCAATATACCATAAAATTTAACCGGTCTATCCCATTTCAGATACCATTCTTTGAGCGATTCTGCAGTACCTCTCCAGTAAAGGTCTTCCGCAGTGGAAGATCTACCTTTACTCTGAGATATTGTAAGTTCCGCATTTCCATACAGATGATTGTAAAGTCTTCTTGTAAAGGATATCTCAATACCTACAGAACGCGAATAATCTGAATTGAAATACATCCAGTAGGAAGGATTGGGGGGGATGCCTGGAACCTTCATTGCAGTAGGATAATTAAATATATCTTTGTAGTAAGCAGTAGCCTTCAGTTTTAGATAGTCATTAAATAGATGCTCCATACCCATTTCATAGGCCACTGTGATGGTGGGGTTTAAATTTGGGTTTCCCACGAGTTCATAAGTAGATGAGGCCCTGACTCCCAGTTTCGAATAAACATATTTGAGATCCGGAAGTTGGGAGAAGTGTCCGTATGAGAAGAAGAATTTGTCTTTTTCAGTGATAGGATAAGCAACTCCAATGCGAGGACTCATGTGAGCTTTTACAATCCTGCCTCTTATTTTGATATTTTCATTAAGATAATGTTCATACTCTTTCTTAACTAACGGTGGAAGATCTGGATCTTCCAGAGCTCTTTTGACTCCATCGTCAGCGTATTTACCAGGAATCCAGAAATCAACACGTGTCCCCACATTGGCTATCATACCTGCGAAATGGATTTGACCCTGAATATACACTCCTCCGTTCCAGGATACAGCCCTATAAAGATCATGGTTAAGACCCAGACCCCCCTCTGTAGAATACCATGGGTACTGGATATCAATCCACTGTATTTCGTTTCTGTTTGTTATAAAGCCCGTTTTCATCCTGAACACTTTAGAGAAAATTTTAACCAGGTCAAATTTTGAGGTGTAAGTCTCCACATAATGATCATGCCAGTAAGGCGCATCTCCAAAATCCCAGAATCTATCGCCTGGAATTGTGTCCACAAGCTCTTCATATTCAGACCAGTGCTTCCCCTGGACATCTGCATGTAAATTTGTAAAGAATCTTGAAAGCTTTAGATCATAATACAAAGCTGGACTTAAAGCGTGATGCCAGAGTAGCGCCGTCTGTATTCCATCACGGGTGAAAGCAAGATAATTATCAAGGATATGGATATATCTGTAAGGAAACCCATATGCAAAGGGATAGTCACTTCGAGAATTAAAATATCCCTGATTAATCTCCAGAGATCTGGAGAAGAGAAAAGAAAGTTTATGGGAATTACTTATCCTCCACGTAATTTTACCTACTGCAGAATAAGAATTTTCCTCCCGTGGTGAAAGCTTATCAGTGTCGTATACTGAAGTATAAAGCTTATCAACATGAGGAAGATAAGTATCTTCTAACTTTGCATATAAATTAAAGAAATATGTGATGGATCCTGGAATATTTAACTTAAATAATCTGGCCAACCCCGCACTTATAAGTTCAGGACCGGATAGTGTGAGTGAGAGAATATCTTTGTTAAAGTGATTTTTTAAACCAATTCTCTCTGATAAACCGCCGATGTTGTCTCTCTTGTACATAAGATTTCCAGTGAATTTATTCCCACCTTCCCGTACCTGTAGGCTGACGATCCCTGACATCGCTTGGCCATACTCTGCGTTAAACCCTCCTGTCAATGCTTCTAACTCTTTCACAGCAGAAACAGGCACATAGATTCCAAAGGCACTTCCTGAGAGGGGATCCTTAATGGGAAGACCGTCTATGAGAAGTAGAACCTCATTAGATCGTCCACCCCTTACATGGATATCTGTTCCCTGGCCCTGAAACCCAGCCTGTCTCTCCAATATACCTTTTATATCCTCTGTATGTATAGCTTCAAGTTCTTCAGAGGAAATACTTCTTTTGGAAGAAGAAACATCTTTTTCAAGGAGAGGTCTTTCTCCAACTACAACCAGTTCCTGAACTTTAAAAACTTCTTCATGGAGATAGAAGTATACTTCCTTAACTTCTCCATCTTTTATTATAACTTTCTCTTCCTCCGGTTTGTAACCAATCATTGATGCAACCAGAATATACTCACCAGGAGGCACTTTTAACAAAATAAAACTACCGTCGATATCGCAAGATGTACCTATCTTAGTTCCTTTTATTATAACATTAGCCATTGGAAGGCCTTTGCCAGATACTGCATCATATACTTTACCGATGATTTTCCCCTGGGCATGAAGAAACAGAGGAAATATCAATATTATGAATATTCTTAATACCCTCAAAGTTGTCCTCCTTGTTGTGTAGGAGTTTCTTCACTATATATGTTTTTCTAAAACATATACCTTCGGTTTGTATTTTTTCGCTTCTTCTATAGGTAAAGTAACATACGAAACAACTATAAGGAGATCGCCAACTTCTCCTTTGCGTGCAGTGGCGCCATTCAAAATTACTTCGCCACTGCCCTGTTTTCCAGGAATTACGTATGTCGAAAACCTTTCTCCGTTTGTTATATTATAAACTTCTACCCGTTCATAGGGTAGAAGATCCACTTTCTTCATAATATCTATATCAATTGTTATACTCCCTTCATAATTTATTTCCTTACCTGTAACACGAATTCTGTGAATTTTAGATTTAAGTAATGTGACCATCATTACAGACTCACCTCCATATTATCTATAAGTCTAGCAGGGCCAACAAAAACTGCAAGCGCAATTAATTCATTTCCTGTCAGTTTATCAACGGGTTGTAAGGTATATCTGTCAACAATTTCAATGTAATCTATTTTTTTCACGTGAGGATGCTTTAAAATAAATTCTTCCATAGCTTTTTTAATGATTGCGGGGTTTCTTTCCCCCTTTTTTATCATATTTTGAGCCAATAGTAATGACTTATAAAGGCAGAGGGCGGATTTTCTTTCTTCCTGGCTAAGATATACATTTCTGGAGCTCATAGCAAGTCCGTCAGGTTCCCTGACAATAGGGCATCCTATAATTTCTATATCGAAATTCAAGTCTCTCGCCATCCTCTCTATAACCCTTAACTGCTGATAGTCCTTCTTACCAAAATATGCACGGTGTGGTTTTACTATATTAAAAAGTTTTGCTACAATCGTAGTTACACCTTTAAAATGTCCAGGCCTTCTTGCACCACATAGACCAGCTGAAAGAACTTTTTCCTCTACATAGGTGGAATAACCATCTGGATACATGTCCTTTACATCTGGAATAAATACTATGTCTACACCTACCTCCTTCGCTTTCTTTATATCTCCTTCTTCATCTCTGGGATAACGTTCATAATCCTCCCCTGGTACAAACTGTGTAGGATTTACGAAAATGGAAATAACAACCACATCATTTTCTTTTCTTGCGCATTTCATTAAAGAAAGATGCCCTTCATGTAGATAACCCATGGTGGGTACAAAACCTATACTCTTGCCTTGCTGTCTCAAGTCGTTTGCTATTTTCTGCATCTCTGCGATTTTTTTGATAATTTTCATTTTTTTAACCGGAAGCTATGCTTTTCATCAGGAAACTGTCCTTCTTTAACTTCCTTTATGAATTCTTTTAATCCTGAAACCGCTTCAGTAAAGAGATCCCTATATACTTTAGCGAATTTTGGTTTAAACTCAGGATAAAGCCCCATAATATCATGAAAGACAAGGATTTGTCCATCTGTAAAAGGACCGGCTCCTATGCCTATTGTAGGGATATTTACCTTTTCTGTTACTTCTTTAGCAACTTCCAGGGGAATGAGTTCCAACACTATGGAGAAAACCCCGGCTTCTTCAAGAATCTCTGCATCCTCCAAAATTTTTCCTCTTGCTCTTTCTGATTTTGCCTGGAGTCGATACCCACCAAAACTATGAATATATTGTGGTGTCATTCCGAGATGCCCCATAACAGGAATACCGTAACTAACAAGCTTTTCTATCAAGGGGGCTACCTCTTCACCCCCTTCAATTTTCACTGCTTCTGCTCCTTTTTTTATCAGTCTACCTGCACTTTCTATCCCTTTCTCCACGGAACTTTGGTAGGATAAAAATGGCATATCCGCGATTAAAAGAGGAGAAGTTAATCCCTTTTTAACACAAGAGGTATGGTATTCAAGTTCCTCCAGAGAAACATTTAAAGTATTTGTATCACCTTTTATCACCATGCCCAAGGAGTCTCCTACAAGGACCCCATCTACCCCAGCGGCTTCAGCAATTTTAGCCTGGGCATAAGTGTATGCGGTAACAAGGACCAGTTTTTCTCTTGCTTTTTTTCTTTCAATAAAAGTTTTTATTGTTATTTTACTCATTTTAGTAGGGGAGAAATTGATCTTTGCTTTCTACTCTCTTAATGAAACCTGAAAGCAGTTTAATTATGTTATCTAAATCCTGAAGATGGACAACTTCACAGGGAGTATGCATGTATCTATTCGGAACTGAAACAAGGCCTGTAGCTACACCAGTCCTGGTTACCTGAATTGCATTGGCATCAGTTCCAGTACCATGAGGAATACCCTCTATCTGATAAGGTATATTATCCTCTTCTGCTGTTTTTATAAGTAATTCAAATACTTTAGGATTAATATTTGGACCCTTTGCAATGACAGGACCACTTCCCATCTTAATTTCACCAATTTTCTTTTTGTCTACACCTGGTTGATCAGTGGCAAAGGTCACATCTACTGCTATCCCCACATGGGGCTCAATACCAAAAGCACTGGTTTTTGCTCCTCTCAGTCCGATCTCTTCCTGCACGGTAGCTACAGCATAGACAGAAGCATTGAGCTTATCTTTAATTTTCGAAAGCTCTACTAAAGCTTCAAGCACAATAAATGCTCCCACACGATCATCGAACCCTCTTGCTACCACAAAATCATTCATTAGCTTTGAATATGAAAGAGCGTTAACAGCGGGGGCTCCAATATCTACTTTTTTAAGAGCCTCTTCCTTTGATTTTGCCCCTATATCTATCCACATATCTGAAAATTCAGGCACTTTATCCCGTTCCTCTTTTTTCATAAGATGTATAGGCTTTTTGCCTATTAATCCCAGGAGCTTCTCACCATTCTTGCCCTTAATCCAAACCCTCTGACCCTGGGCGATCTGAGTGTCTACCCCGCCAATGGGGGAAAAATACAGGAAACCGTTATCGTCTATGTATCTGATCATATAACCAATTTCATCTATATGTCCTGCGAGCATTATTCTGGGTTCTTTACCCTCATTAATAACAGCAATAGAATTACCATGATAGTCATGGTATACACGATCTGCAAATTTCTCTGCCCTTTCTTTCCATACTTTAACAGTTTCTTCTTCAAATCCTGAAGGACTCATAGCATTTACGAGATTCTCGAGAAATTTTTCCCTCTCAAGATCCATTTTATACCTCCCTTTTGTTTGAGTAACAAAATAGCTTAATTTAAATTAAAAGTAAAGTCAAGGGGATGCTATTCCTGAATGGAAGGGAATTTCGAGTAATATATTCTTCAAAATACAGCAATCCTACATTAAAATAGAGTATATGAAAAAAATTCTACTTATCATAAACCCGGAAGCCTATCATATATTCAGGTTTTCCAGAAATAAAGCCCAGATTTTGAGAATTTTATCAGAAATAGGGCGGGTTTACATAGTTGAAACTCAAAAGCCTGGAGAAGCTATTGAGATTGCAAAAAGTGGGGTAGATGACGGTTTTGACCTGATCATTTCGGGTGGTGGTGATGGAACACTGAATGAAGTTGCTAATGGTACTGCTTATTCAGGTGTTCCTATTGGCATTTTACCACTGGGCATAACTAATGTCTTCGCACTTGAAATAGGGATACCTATGGGCGCAGTTAAAGCAGCAGAAATTATCAAAAAGGGTAAAGTCAGAGAAATAGACCTCGGTTTTGTCAATGATAAACGTTACTACACTATGATGCTCGGGGCAGGACTTGATGGTTATACAGTTCATAATTTAAAACATGAGTTTAAAAAGATGTTCGGTAAACCATCTCATGTAATGGTCGGGTTTGCAAAATATCCATTCTATGACCCTCTTCCCATAGAAATAGAAATAGACGGAGAAAATAAGGGAATAGGTTACGAAGTTGTGATTTCAAATATATCATATTATGGGGGCAAGAGGAAGATGGCACCGTATGCAAAACCAGACGATGGAGAGCTTGATATAGTTGTCTTCAGAGAAAGCGGTTTCTTCAACGATCTTAAACATTTTTCGGGATTTCTTATGGGATTGCATCATAAAATGGGTACGGTGGAATTCTTCAGGGGAACATTAATAAAATTAAAGGGTGAGAATGTATATTTTCATGTTGATTCAGAACCTATGGGAAAATTGCCCGCAATAGTTAAATGCGCCCCAAAAGCTCTTAAAGTTATTGTTCCTTAATCGATTAAACTCTTTTGGTATACTCTGTATGTTTTATATTGCTTACCGCCCATGAACTGTGTTGCTCTGATAATCAGGTAATTATCTTCTAAAAGCCATGAAACTTCACAATATCTGAATCTATTCATTGCTATAGCATCCTTCATCATGTGATAATAAAGTAGAGAATCTGCTCCCTTTCTTCGATATCCCTTTTTAATACCAAGGGCTAAAAGCCTGAGACCATCTATCTTTTTAAGGCCTGTAAGAAATTTTATGAAGCCGAAGGGGAAGAGCCTTCCATTTATCTTTTTCAGTACCTGGTTTATGTCAGGTATGAGGAGTCCAAATGCTGCGGGATCTCCATTATATTCGACTATTTTAGTAAGCTCTGGTATTGCTATCTGTTTAAGGGCTTGGGCCAGGTGGCTAATTTCTTTCTCTGTAAATGGAACAAATCCCCAGTTGGCTTCCCAGGCATTGTTATAAATATCAAATATTCTTTTAACCTCGTTGTTCAGATCTTTCATATTTACATTTCTTATTGTGAATCCCCATTCCTGTGCTTTTTCAGCTAGAGGTTTTAATCTCCGCTCAAGATGTGCTATAAATTTTTTATATTCCTCATCAATCGTTACCAAGTAGGCGACCAAATCTTTGGCTTTTTCGAAGCCATAACTTTCTATTAGGTCGATATAATATGGTGGATTGTATGTCATACCGAAGACTGGAGGAGAATTAAATCCGTCGATCAATAAGCCACATTCATCATCATTGGTTGTGAAGTTCATGGGACCATAAATGATCCTCATCCCTTTTTCTTTGAGCCAGTTAACAACCTTATCAAAGAGAGCATGTGCAATTTCTTTATCATTGATTGACTCGAAGAAGCCAAAAAATCCAGCATCCTCATCATGAAATTCATTGAAATTATAGTCAATGTGGGCATCAATTCTGCCTACAGGTTTTCCATCTTTAAACGCCATGAATAGCTTAGCTTCACTATGCTCAAAAAACGGATTGTGTTTAGGGGAAAGGCGCTTTATATCTTCATCGATCAGAGGAGGCACCCAGTTAGGATCATTTTTGTATATTTTCCATTCCAGCATCACAAATTTTTTTAATTCCTTCTTGTTTTCAGGATTTATTTCTCTTATTTCAATCCCCATTTTTGTACCTCCTTATAATCTCATTTTTCAATTCAATCCAATTTTTTACCTCTTCACCAAAATGTATATAATCCATACCAATTTTTCTAGCTCCTTCTACGTCATGCCTCAATGAATTACCTATATATACAGAATTCTCAGGCTTTAATCCAGCTTTGTTTAAAGCTACCTCAAAAATTTTAGGGTTCGGTTTCCCCACTCCCACTTCTTCCGAAGTTGTGATATGCTTAAATAAATTCAGGATATTTAGTTTTTCCAGTATAGGAAAGATTATATTGTTATCAATGTCGGATATTATTGCCATGTAAAATTCACTGAATAATTCTCTCAGGACATCAATGGCATTGGGAAAAGGTTCAGTGTAATTTTTATGTAATCTGAGATATAGGTTCTCAAAGTATTGTAAATCTCCTTCGTCTATATGTATTTTATTGGCGGTAAGCAAGATGGTAAAAGCATTTTTATATGCATTTATTATTATAGGCCATTTTTCGTGCGAAGTTAGGAGTCTAGCTTTAACAAATCCGTTAAAAAAGGCGTCTACCTCCTCAGGAGTTAAATTTAACCTGTATCTCTTCACGATTTCTCTTGTCATCATGAGATGTAGCCTGTGGTCAGATTCATCTGTAACAATAGTGCCCCCGAAATCAAAGAAAAGTCCTTTTTTACCCATGTCCAATCTCCTCTTTTGTGAAAGTGGAATTACATTTTATACACTTATATATTTCTTTTTTGCCCTTTTTCTGAACCACAAGAAAATTAAAACCACATTTTGGGCACCTAATGGGCACAGGTTTATTGGATAAGGTGAATTTACATTTTGGATAGTTAGAGCAGGCATAAAATACCTGCCCCCTTTTATTTTTTCTTTCGATCAGCTCCCCTCCACATTCAGGACATTTTACACCAGTGGTGTACGGCAGTGTTCCGGGACACCTGGGATAATCTATACAGGCGTAGAACCTTCCTGTTCTTCCTTCCCTCAATACCATATCTTTTCCGCATATCGGACATTTAATATCCTCTACCACTTCCATTTCAAGGGGTCTGGTATATTTACATTCTGGGTATCTGGAACAGGCGAGAAATTTTCCGTATTTGCTCCAGCGAATTACAAGAGGAGCCCCACATAAACGACATTTTTCTTCGGTAACCTCAAGCTCTTTTTTAATCTCTTTGGATTCTTTGATAAAATTATCCAGTTCTATCTTAAACCTGGAGTAGAATTGTTCAAGAAGTTCTTCTTTGGTCATCTCACCATTTTCCACCTTATCTAACATTTCTTCCATTCTTGCGGTGAATTCTACATCAAATATTTCCTTAAACCTTGGAATCAAAATTTCATAAACGAGCATTCCCAATTCAGTGGGTACCAACGAACCTTTCTGCTTTATTATATACTTTCTCTGATAGAGGGTGGATAGGGTGGGGGCGTAAGTAGACGGACGCCCAACTCCGTTGGCTTCGAGAGCCTTAATGAGTGTTGCCTCTGTATATCTCGCTGGAGGTTCTGTTTGTTTTTCTTCCACATTGAGATCTATTAATTTTACCCTGTCTCCTGCTTTCATTTCGGGTAATTGCCTGTAATTCGGGCTGTAGTCAAGTATTCTATAAAAGCCTGGGAACAGAACTTTTTTACCCTGGGCCTCAAAGATATACTCTCCAACCTTTATCGTGGCTTTAGAATGTTCCTCCTCGGCGCTTTTAGCCTGAGAAGCAAGTGCTCTTTTCCATATTAAATTATACAATTTAAATAGTTCTTTTTTTATCTCATTCTGTATATCCGAAGGTGTGATGGTTGGATAAGTAGGTCTGATAGCTTCATGAGCTCCCTGAATCTGGATTTTCTTCTCTTTAAATTTACGTGGTTTTAGAGGGAGAAGTTCACTTCCAAATTTATCTTTAATTACTTTCCTGATTGTATTAATGGCCTTTTCCGATATCCTAACAGAATCGGTTCTCATATAGGTTATGAGCCCCTTTCGTTCCCCCTGGATATTTACACCTTCATACAATTCCTGGGCCAGTTGCATGGTCCTTTTAGGAGTAAAACCCAATTTTTGTGAAGCATCTTGTTGAAGGGTAGAGGTTTTGTAAGGGGGATAAGGTGTTATGAATTTTTTATCTTTTTTGAATGTTTTTACAATTCCTATAAGCCCGGAAAGCTTGGATTTAATATCTTCCACAATTGTTTTGTCTTTTAATTTACCTTTGGTTTTCAGAAGGGCTTCGAATTTTTGTCCATCCTTCTCGAAGAGCGCTTTGACAAGAAAATAAGTCTCTGGTTTGAACCTTTCTCTCTCCTTTTCTCTTTCACAGATCAATCGCAGAGCCACAGTCTGTACTCTCCCTGCAGATAGCCCTTTCCGAAGTATCCTCCAAAGCACGGGGCTAACCATGTATCCTACTATTCGATCAAGGATCCTCCTTGCCTGCTGGGCATTTACTTTATTAATATCTATTTCTTGTGGATTGTTGATGGCATTTTTTACCTCTTCCTTAGTAATTTCGAAAAATAAAACCCTTTTTACATTCTTCTTTCTATCAGTTTTATTTATTACTTCTTTCACATGCTGTGCAATGGCTTCCCCTTCTCTGTCCGGGTCGCTTCCGATAAAAACTTCTTGAGATACCTTTGCTTTTTGTTGGATCTCTTGCACAACCTTTTTCTTTCCAGGAAGGATTATATAATAGGGCTTAAATCCCTGTTTAATACTCACACCGAACTTATTTTCCGGAAGGTCTTTAATATGGCCTTTAGAGGCTACTACATCGAAATCTTTACCAAGGTATCCCTTTATAGTTTTTGCCTTCGTAGGAGATTCAACAACAAGTAATTTTTTATTTTTAGACATGTGAACGATTTTAAACTAAAAAGCAGGGCAATTCAACGATGTTCAAATAAATTCAATTATTTTGTGAAATTTCGGTAACAAAACTTGTGCTATAGAATACTATTTCTAATTTTATCTAATCTTTTCTTAGGTTCTGGGGACATATTAAAAATTTTATCAAGTTTATCGCACGGATATTCTTCACAATATGCACAGTTTTACCTAAACAAGAACTTTTTAGAGGGAAATTTTATATCGTGAGGCCTCTTATTTTAATCGAATCCAGGCTTACCCTGGAGTATGCTAGGGAAGCGTCGCTTCCCTTTGTAGATAACAGATGTGTATATAAAGATAAAAACAGAAGGGAACGAATCAGAGATTTTATCAAAGAGTTGGAACGAGATGTGCCTTATATTAAGAAAAATATTCTGAGGGCAATGATGAATTGTAAAAAAGAATTTTTATGGGACAAATATGCAGAGTATAAAAAAGAAATACTTGACCTTTAAAGAAAAAAGGGGGGGATAATCCCCCCTCGAGTTTTTAAATAACTATTATATTTTTTTGTGACAGAGCCACCAGTCGAAGCATTCAATTTCACCTTTCTGAGCTTGTTCGAGCCTTTCTTTGGCTTCTTTCTCACTGACTGCAGGAGGAACAATAACTCTGTTCTTTATTATTTCGTTTTCAGGCCAGTTTGCAGGTATTGCCACACCGTGCTTATCGGAAGACTGAAATCCTTTGATCATTCTTAGGATTTCGTCCATATTTCTACCGAGTTCCTGAGGGTAATAAAGAATAGCCCGTATGGTCCCTTTCGGATCCACTATAAACACTGCGCGTACAGTATTGGTTCCCTTTGCTGGATGAATGAGTCCAAGCTGTTTAGCCACCTTTCCTGTGTCATCAGCGATTATGGGAAATTTTATCTCTACAGGTTTACCATCCACTTTAATGTTTTCCTTAATCCATTCCACCCATTTTATGTGACTGAATACCTGGTCGATACTGAGTCCTATAAGCTCGGTGTTTAATTCTTTGAATTTATCATACCTGAGTTGAAATGCCACAAATTCAGTTGTACATACAGGTGTAAAATCTGCTGGGTGGCTGAAAAGTATGAACCATTTGCCTTTGTATGCATCTGGAAGCTTTATCTTACCATGAGTTGTTTGTATCTCCATTTCCGGGAATTTTTCCCCAATTAGTGGGATTTTGTTCAGTGTATCCATGGTACTACCTCCTTTTTAAAACAATTTTTCTTTTTCCTGACATTCAGGGCAAACACCATATATATAAATTTGAGTCTTGTTAACTCTATAGCCTTTTTTTTCGAGACTGTTAATCTGATCAGTGAGATTCAGATTATGGAAATCATAAATTTTCCCACATTTGGTACAGATAAAATGAGCATGGGGTTCGGGATTACCATCAAAACGAGCCTCTCTGTTATCCTGAAAGACAATCTTATCTATATAGCCAAGTTCTACAAGAAGCTCAAGGGTAGAGTATATTGTAGCTTTGGATATTGTAGGATAATTTTCTTTTATAATATTGAAAATCTCATCAGCAGATGGATGGTTTCGATTACCAACAATGTGATTTACAATAGCTATTCTCTGTGGAGTCAGTCTCATCCCTCTCATCCTAATTGCTTCGTATATTAGGTTTTTTAAATTATCTGAACTTCTTTTAGAACCTTTCATGTCAACCCTCCAATATATTTTTATTTTAAAGTAAAAATCATTTTTTGTCAAGAATTATTTTAAAATAATATTAAATTTAATAAAAATCTTTTGAAACTGCCTTGATATTCCAAGATGTAGGTCAAATCTTAAAATCTAATTTTATAAAAGGGAACAAGGTAAATACGAACCCTACAATTATTGCAAATAGGAAAAAAATGCTATTTTTTAGTGGAGTAGTTACTCGCCTTTTTTCTTTTTTATTTCTTTTATTAATACGGGTATAACTTCAAATAGGTCTCCCACAATGCCAAGATCTGCAATATCAAATATCGGAGCTTCGGGGTCTTTATTTATAGCAATTATGAAATCACTGGAACGCATACCCACCTGGTGCTGAATAGCCCCTGAGATGCCACATGCTATATATATTTTGGGAGAGACAGTCTTACCAGTCTGACCTACCTGATGAGCGTAAGGTATCCACCCAGCATCCACAGCGGCTCTGGAAGCACCCACTGCTGCATTAAGTTCTTTTGCCAAGTCAAAGATTACTTTGAAATTTTCTTTACTCCCAACGCCTCTTCCTCCGGATACAATAATGTCAGCGTCTTCTAAGTTTAGTGTTTCCCCTTCGGTTATAAGCACATCAATAACTTGTTTCACAAATGACTCCTTATATGGCTCATATTCTAATTTAATGATTTCTCCATCCCTTTCTTCTGGAGTCAATGGCTTAAATACACGAGGTCTAACAGTAGCCATTTGCGGGCGGGTAAACTCTGTTTTGATAGTGGCCATGATATTACCCCCAAAGGCAGGTCTGGTTTGCAAGAGAAGCCTGGTTTCTTTCTCTATATCAAATTCAGTGCAATCTGCAGTGAGACCTGTCTTCAAAAGAGCAGCAACTCTCGGGAATAAGGCCCTTCCTACTGCTGTTGCGCTTCCTATAACCACCTCAGGTTTGAATTGTTCAATTGCAGTTACAAAGATTTTTGCATATTTCTCATCAATGAATCTGTTTAATTCAGAATGATCCACCACAATCACCTTATCAGCACCATGGTTTATTAGAGCCTTCGCGTGTTTTTCTATATTATGTCCAATCAAAAGAGTTGTGACGTTAGTATTCAATTTTTTTGCCAGTTCTCTAGCTATACTGAGTATTTCGAGAGAAACCCTTGATAATTCCCCGTTCAGGACCTCTGCATAGGTCATAACGCCAGAATATCCTTCTGGTACCATTCTTTCCTCAGGTTTTTCTTCATAGAGTTCCAGTGCCTCAAAGGCACATGATTCAACACAAATACCACAGAATACACAGTTGTCTTTTACCACTGCTATACCATTTATAACCCCAATAGCATTGTATGGACATACCTCTTCACAGACTCCACATCCAGTACAATTTTCTTTTATAACCCTGAGCTCTCTTTCTGGCATCATGCCCTCCTATATAATTTTCAATTTTTCGAATTTTTTCACAATTATCTTTGCAAGTTCTTCAGGTGTTCCTTCATGTTTTTCACCACCGCTTTTTTGAGGAGGAGCAAATATCTTTATTACTCGGGTTGGTGAACCTTCGAGACCTATATATCTCCCATCCACATTCATAGAGCTGGAATCCCAAATTTCGGGTTTAAATCTCTTGGCCTTCATCATTCCACGTAAAGAAGGTAGCCTAGGTTCATTGATTTCTTTGTTAACTGTAATTACACACGGTACGGTGGCTTCTACCACATCGTAACCATAATCTGTGAGCCTTTCAGCTTTGATCTTTTTTTCGTCAATCTCAAGAATCTTACTTACATAAGTAATTTGGGGTACATCAAGCCAGGCTGCAAGTTCTGGTCCCACCTGGGCAGTATCTCCATCAATGGCCTGTCTTCCACACACTATAACCCAAGGTAATCCAATCTTTTCAATGGCTTTGGCAAGAGTATAAGAAGTTGCCAGTGTATCAGCGCCGGCAAATGCCTTATCCGTAATAAGAATTCCCCGGTCGACACCCATAGCTATTGCTTCCTTCAAAGCCTCTTCAGCTTGAGGAGGTCCCATAGTGAGGGCTACTACTGTACCTTTTCCAGTGCGTTCCTTTATCCTGATGCCTTCTTCAAGAGCATAGAGGTCAAACGGGTTTACAATGGACTTAACTCCTTCCCTAATAAGAGTGCCCCTCTCAGGATCCATTTTAACGTCTTGTGTGTCGGGAACTTGTTTTATACAAACGATTATATTCATATTACTTCACCTCTTTTAACAATTGAGAAGCTATAATATTTCGCATTATCTGGTTGGTCCCTTCATATATCTGGGTTATTTTTGCATCTCTCATCAGTTTTTCAACAGGATATTCTTTCATATAACCATATCCACCGAAGATCTGGACAGCATTTAAGGTGACTTCCATAGCCACATCGGAAGCCAGACATTTCACCATTGCAGATTCTTTTGTGATCTTCGTGTTACCTTTATCTATATTTCTGGCCACATGGTAAGTTAAAGCCCTGGCTGCCTCCAGTTTTATAACCATATCAGCAAGCATATGCTGTATGGCCTGAAAATTTGCAATGGGTACACCAAATTGTACCCTTTCCTTTGCATATTTAGTTGCCTCTTCAAGAGCTGCCTGGGCAATACCCAGTGCCTGAGCAGCCACTCCAGGTCTTGAATAATCAAATGTTTTCATTGCAATAATAAATCCCATTCCTTCTTTTCCAAGGAGGTTCTCTTTGGGAATCTTGCAATCTTGAAAAATAACTTCTCTTGTGGCGGATGCTCTTATACCCAGTTTGTTTTCCTTTTTGCCAAATCTCAGCCCAGGCGTTCCTTTTTCCACTATAAATGCTGACGCTCCTCTGGCTCCCTTCTCGGGATTGGTGAGAGCTATCACAGTATAAATGCCAGCCTCTCCTCCATTGGTAATAAATTGTTTCGTACCATTTAATACATAATAATCTCCTCTTTTTTCTGCTCTAGTTCTTATATTTCCTGCATCACTGCCTGCTTGTGCTTCTGTTAATGCGAAGGCTGCAAGTTCACCTTCTGCTATCCTTGGTAGGTATTTCTTTTTCTGTTCCTCATTTCCGAAGAGCAAGATAGGAAAAGTTCCAAGAGCCGTACCAGCGTAGGCAAGGGCAATACCAGCACACCCTCTACTCAGTTCCTCAATAGCGAGGGTGAGTGACATTACACCGCCTCCAAAGCCGCCATATTCCTCTGGTATAAAAATCCTGAAAAGATCACTTTCGGCCATAATTTTTACTATATCCCATGGGAACTCCTGGGTTTCATCGTAATAGGCTCTCTTTGCTTTTATTTTTTCTTCAGCGATTTTTCTTGCTAGTTCCTTGATCATCTCTTCCTCTTCGGTCAGGAAATAATCAATCATCCTTTAACCTCCTTATTTCTGTAAACTTAAGATCAAATTTAATTCCGTTAATAATCCCGTGGATATATTCGGGGAAGGAAAATTCTCCTATATTGATATATTCTCCAAATACAAGAGTAGTGTCTTCGGTTGAAAAGTTTAGTATATGTCCCTTTCTAAGTACAATTTTTACAGGTTTTCCATTAAAAATGCCCACCACGATAATTCTATCATCATTTAGTCTATAGCTCTCCTCGATTACGAGATTTTTTGATGCCTCCTGGAGTAATCTTTTAAATTTTATGAGATTTATGTTCTTTTGAAATCCATACATGGGATGAACAACCCGGAACCACAAAGAATCTGAACTTATTGTGAATGTAAACCTTGATCTGATATATAGATTGGTACCCTCAAAGTCACCGATCCCCCTGCCTTCAACGTTGTCCAGGGAATTTAAGAGATAAATACTTTTCTGGAGGCATAATCTTGCTTCTTCTCTGGTTAATATAGTTCTTCTCGGAGCGCAGAATGTAAATAATATTAAAAAAGGGATAAGCTTCTTCATTGGAGTGAATTTTAAAATATTTTGCTTATTTAATCAATTTTATAATCAATTTTACGATTTTTTATAGAATGTTCTTGGCAATTGGTGTCCGGGAGAGATTTTTATAACACTGCTTTTGTCTTTGCTTTTACAGCGAGTAAAAATTATAATTAATTAACTATGAAACCTTACAAAAGATCCGTTAGAGTTGGACATGAAATAATGAGAATTGTGGCTGAAGTTATAAGAACAGAGGCTCGTGATCCGAGGATAAGAAATGTAACTATTTTGAGGGTAGAGGTTACAGATGATTTAAGAAGAGCAAAAATATTTTATTCCTCCATAAATGGAGAAGAAGCTGAGAAAGGATTGGAGAGTGCAAAAGGATTTTTAAGGGGGAAAATAGCCCAAAATCTCAGAATAAAATTTATACCTGAAATTACTTTTGTAAGGGTAGAAGAAGAAAATGGATGGTTTTCTCAACATCAATAAACCAAGGAGATTAACTTCCTTTGATGTTATTAGAAAATTAAGAAAGATTCTTAAAATCAGAAAGATGGGGCATTCTGGAAACCTTGATCCTGGAGCAACAGGTGTACTGGTTATAGGGGTTAATAAAGGTACAAGATTTTTAGAATATATATTTAACTTGGAAAAAGAATACGTGGCTACTATTCAACTAGGTATTCTAACTGATACCCTAGATATGGATGGAAATATACTGGAGGAGAAAGAAGTCCCAACAATAACACAAAGTGAACTGGAAGCCGTCTTGGAAGAGTTCATTGGAGAAATAGAGCAGGTTCCCCCCTCATATTCCGCAATTAAAAAAGAAGGGAAAAGGCTTTACGAACTTGCCAGGGAAGGAGTTTTTGTTGTACCAAAGGCAAGGAAAGTTTATATTCATTCTATTGAACTTCTGCAATTCAACAGAGATAGTCTCAAAGTCAAGGTTGTGTGTTCATCTGGGACTTATATAAGGTCCCTGGCCCGTGATATAGCTCTCAGGTTTAATACATATGGATGTGTTAAAAATCTTGTAAGAACCCGTATAGGACATTTTAAAATTGAAAATTCAATCGATCTGGAAAATGAGGAGAAGATAAAAAAAGCACTCATCCCTGTTGGAGAGGGACTTTCTTTTATGGCAAGCGTGACCATAACCAATAATTCCTCATTTTACTTCCGAAACGGTAATAGAGTACCGCAGAGTGCTATAATAAAAAAAAGCCATAATGCCAGAAGTTTCTCCCTTGTTCGTGTATTTGATCAGTCCGGAGATTTTCTCGGGGTTGGTATGTTGAAATGGGATGGAGTGTATCCTAAAAAAGTCCTAACGTCCTGAAATGTATGGTTCTATTGTTACTATAGGAAATTTTGACGGCGTGCATCTGGGGCATCAGAAAGTGATCTCCACAGTTGTTTCTCATGCACGTACATTCCTGATTGAACCTATGGTTGTTACTTTTAAAGGGCACCCCAAGTTTTTAAAAATGTCTCCTGAAGCAAGATATCTTTTAACTACCCATGATGAGAAAATTTTTCTTATACAACAATTGGGAATTAAACACATTGAAGTGTTAGAATTTAATGAAACCCTCATGCAAATGGGAGTAGAGGAGTTTTTACATTATTTGAAGAAAAATTTTAATATGCAGCATCTTGTCATGGGCTTTAACCATCACTTTGGCCGAAATAGAGAAGGAACGCCGGAAAAAGTATCCAGATTGCTAAATAAGTTCGATTTTTATCTCACCGTTGTTCCACCTGTTTTTCTGGGAGAGCAAGTAATAAGTTCTACTTTAATTCGCGATTTCCTCAAAGAAGGTAGAGTAGAAGAAGCAGCTAAGGCTCTTGGGCGGTTATATACAGTCTCTGGAGTAGTTTCAAAGGGTAGGGGAATCGCTGGCGATCTGGGATTTAAAACGGTGAATATTACAGTACATGAAAATAAGCTATTACCAGGAAATGGAGTTTATGCGGTTGAAGTTTTATACGGTGAAAAAATGTTGAAAGGGGTTGCCTACATCGGCAAAAGCCCTACCCTCGGTCTGGGTGAGCATCGCCTAGAAATTCATCTAATAAATTTCAATAAACACTTATATGGAGAAAACCTTAGTGTAAATTTTGTCAAATTTATCAGAGCTGAAAAAAAGTTCGCTTCTTTAGAGGAGCTGACTCAGCAAATCAGAAAAGATATACAAAAAGCGAATAGTATCCTATCTCTCTCTCGATAATTTAAATTCGAGAACTTTTCTTTTTCCCTCATTTGATTGAAGATAGTGTATCCTGGATGCTAAAACTATACTTCTTGCCTTAAAATGCAGAATGTCTCTTTCCAATTTTTTTTCCTCTATCTTAAGTGCAATAAGCTGGTAAAAATTCACACCATACTGATATATAACCCATATCAGGAAAAGTAGAAGAAAAATCCTTACAACACTTTTTATTTTTTTCTTCATATCCCACTACCCGAGGGTTAGTTATAATTTCTTAGGGTTCAAGACACTGCTACCTGGGTAAATTGCACTGTCCCCGAGCTCCTCTTCTATAACCAGGAGTCTGTTGTACTTGGCTATCCTCTCAGATCTTGATAAGGAACCTGTTTTAATCATACCAGTTCCAGCGCCGACAGCGAGATCGGCGATTGTGGTGTCCTCAGTTTCTCCAGATCTGTGAGAGATTATTGTAGTGTAACTACTTTTGTGAGAAAGATTTATAGCCTCAAGCGTTTCTGTGACTGTACCTATCTGATTCAATTTAACAAGGACGGAATTTGCTACTCCCATTTTTATTCCCTTTTTGATTCTTTCAGTGTTTGTGACAAAAATGTCGTCACCCACTAACTGAATTTTACTACCCAATCTCTCTGTCAGGATCTTCCATCCTTCCCAATCTTCTTCTGCAAGCCCGTCCTCTATACTAACAATGGGATAGAACTTTACCAGTTCCTCATAAAAGTCAACCATACCTTTTGCATCCAGTTCCTTCCCTTCAAAGTAATACCGCCCCTCTTTATAAAATTCTGATGCCGCACAATCAAGGGCCAGTGCGATATCCTTTCCAGGAATGTATCCAGCTTTTTCAATAGCTGCCACTAGAATATCTATTGCTTCTTTGGTAGATGAAAGTTGGGGAGCAAAGCCGCCTTCATCACCCACTGAGGTGACTTCTCCTTTCTCCTTGAGTATTTTTTTGAGGTTATGAAAGGTTTCAGCACCGAATCTCAGGGCCTCTTTGAAGCTGGGAGCACCTAAGGGCACAATCATAAATTCCTGTATATCTAATTGATTATCTGCATGTACACCACCATTAATAACATTCATAAATGGAACAGGAAGGGTTTTTGTATTTGCTCCTCCTATATACCGGTAGAGAGGTAGATTAAGAGAATTACTTGCAGCTTTCATAACAGCCAGAGAAACCCCTAAAATAGCATTTGCACCCAGTTTTGATTTATTTGGAGTTCCGTCAAGTTTTATTAGAAGCTGGTCAATACCTACTTGATCAAAGGGTGATTTCCCTACAATTTCTTTAGCTATTGTTTTATTGACATTTTCAACGGCTTTTAATACTCCCTTCCCCAGATATCTTTTTTCGCCATCTCTTAACTCGAGCGCTTCATAAGTTCCAGTGGAAGCTCCAGAAGGTACAGTTGCCCTTCCCATAGATCCGTCGTTCAACACACAATCAACTTGGATAGTTGGGTTACCTCTGGAGTCCAGGACTTCCCTTGCAAATATTTTCTCAATCAATATTTTTTTCATACAATACCTCCACTTTTAAGGTTAATAAATGTAAATATAGTTTCTATAGTCTTTTATATGCTCGAGACTGGAGAAATCTTCCTGCCATTCTCTGAAGATGTAATTCAACATTTCAGACCTTAACCTCTGAACCAGTTGAATTTTATTCTTCTCAAAATCTTCCCTAGTGGGCTCTTTCTTATCCAAGCATTTAATAATATACCCGCCGTGTGGTTCTGTAACAAAAGGTTCGGATACTAATCCAGGCTTAAGAGAAAAAGCTACTCCGTTAAATTCTGGATTATACCCAATTATTTGATCCGGGGGGGTTTTCCACCTAAAGTATCCAGTTTCAGCCACATGAGCTTTTACCATGAGCTTTTCAGGAATAGAATCCATGGATAATCCTGATTTAATGAGAGAATCAGCACGGTTAAGGTTTTCCTTGACAATGTGAAGTTTCTGCGAGAGGATATAAAGTTTTTTGGCTTTTTCCTTTATATTATCCTCGTTGAAAGCCGGAATTCTTTCCCCTTGTTTTTTATAGAGGTACAATACAAGGTATCTATTATTCAAATTGAACACCTCTGAAATCTCACCTTCTTTGCTGGTTTTTATAAAATGTTTAACTATCTGATTTCTGAAACCAATGTATGGTATAAAAATCGCTTCCTGTGAAAATTCTCCTGTATCAAGAACTTTAAGGTTGAGCTCTTTAGCAGCTTCTTCAAATCCCTTTTTCTTGGCTATATTTACGAATTCTTTTGCTTTCTCGTAGACATCCTGCTTCGTAGCTTCACTTGGGGCAATAGCAACAAAAATGTCCTTTACTTTTATGCTGTCGCGTGCTTTTTTCTCAATTTTGAAAAGATACATTCCTCTCCCGTAAGTAATTGGCCCGACCACCTCGCCGGTGTCTTTATCCTTTAATTTTTCAAATAATTCTCCTGTTTGCCTGTCATCCTTTTTAATCCATCCAAAATCTCCATTATCTTCTGAGTAGTCTTTGATAAGCTCCTCAAACTCACCACCTTCCTTAAGAATTTCTAAGGTTGTTGCCAGCCTATCCCGGATAGTAAGAGTATCATCAATAGTGGGGTTAATCTCAAATTGAACTAGTTTCAAAGCTGCTTTTGGTTGCTCTCTAAATTTTTCTTTATGTTCATTATAATATTTTTTAATATCTTCATCATTCAGAGAAATCAGTGAATCTGGAATTTCTCTCGTAAAAATTGCAAAGTATTTAACCTTCACGCTGGTATTTTCTCTTTTGTATATATCCCAGAGCTCAGTGTCAGAAAAATCAACTGCGGCTAAAATGTCCTCTATAGTCCATTCTTTAGGAATTTGTAATTTAATTTTATAGCCGTAAGCAGCGAAATACTGTTGAGCTCGAGGGTCCTGAAGAACCTGTTTATACTTTTCATAATCAAACTGGCCATCAGTGTAAAAACTTGTATCATTTCTTATCTCAGGAGGGGGGTTCCTCAGAATTATTTGATAGATTGTACCATCCTGAATATTCATTTTTCTTTTTTCCTGGGTGAATTTAGCCCACCTGATATCCTCCAAAAGTTTATTAAACTCAGCCTCTCTAATTCTTTTTATCTCATCTTCTGTTAAATTTTTATTCTCCCTGAGAGCAAGGGTTTCCTGAATGGCATAGTTTACCCTTGCTTCAAAATTCTTGTGATCAATTTTTATACCCTCAATTTCTGCGATAATACCCTTTTGCCAGGGTTTTAGTTTTCTTTGACCACTAATACGTGCACCAAGTTGAAAGAAAAGCCAACCCACAAAGGCAAAAACCACTATCCATAGTATCAACTTCGTGCTGTTTCTCAGTTTCTCCATCACCATAAAAAATCTCCTCCTTTCTTTGATTTGATAGGAAAGTATAAAAAATTATAAGAAGAAAGTCAAGGAAATCATTTTAACATTTCTTCCTTGACAAACTCTCTCCAGGGATTAAACTCACGGAGAATCAGATCCACCTCATCCAATTTTTCACCTATTAAATATTTTGCTAGATAGAATCCTAGGCCCGGGGCGAGCATAAAGCCCTGTCCACACATCCCAGCCAGTTGAAGAAAATTGTTAATCTCCATAAAACCTACAATTGGATTACCATCAGGGGTCATAGGATAAAGCCCTCTCCATGTTCTCCTTACACGAATATTTACGAGTTTAGGTACGACCTCTATTATTCTTCGTGCAACTTGTGGCAAGAACTCAGAGGTTTCCCTAACATCAAACCCCCAAACACTGGGAGAAGGAGTTAGACAGAAAATAATCTGCCCTGTTTTATGCTGGTAAAAATAAAAATTCTTTGAGCCTTTCTGAGGGCGAATATCCACGATCATGGGATCAAAAAATCTTTTGACTGGTTCTGTTACACCGGCTTCGTGTGAATCAGGATTTACAGGAATTGAAAGTTCAGCCATAGAAGCGATCTGCGAGGCATGAGCACCTGCGGCATTGACAAAAATATCACCCCTAAAGCTACCCTTTGTGGTTTTAACTTCGATTATACTATGTTTGGTTTTTGTAAATCCGGTGACTTCAGCATCAAATAAAAAAGTTGTGCCATATTTTACAGCATGTCTGTAAAAGCTATTTATGGCCAGAAGCGGAGAAGCACTTCCATCTTCAGGCGAGTATGTTCCGCCACGAAGCCCATAAGGATTTAATGCAGGTATTTTCTCTAGGAGTTCATTCCTGTTAAGAAAATCT